>SXGR01020447.1_pt1 | contig 12542 bp, 15 predicted proteins | sample 3174711 | NCBI WGS metagenome assembly SXGR01 (sample SAMN11356860, study PRJNA531348) | freshwater metagenome | isolation source: freshwater sample F1-60 | place: China: Fuxian Lake, Yuxi | collected 2017-12-25
GCCTCGGCAAAGAAGCCCGCAAAAAAGAAGCGCTAAACACGCTTTTTCTTCGTCGCCGACGGTGACGCACGCGAGCAATCGCTGCGCATCGTCGGCGCGGGGGTTCTTCTGTGGCCCTCGTACCGCACACCGAGTGGAGCATCGACTCCTCGGTTCGCTATCTCAACCACGGTTCGTATGGAGCCGTCCCGCGTGAGGTGACTGCTGCTCAACAACTGATACGCGAGCAGATGGAACACAACCCGAACCAGTTCGTTCGCTCTCACTTGCCAATGATGTTGCGTGCTGCCCGCGCACGCTGCGCAACGGAACTCGGCACAGTTGAAGATCGACTCGCCTTCGTGCCCAATGCATCACAGGGTGTGATTGCCGCTGCCGCTGCCGTGGTGCGACGCGGCACGAAGATTGCGACCATGACCACCAACTACGGCGGTGTGGTGCTTGGTTTGCGGGCACTTGCGCGACGCGCCGAGGCTCACCTGGTGGAGTTGCCGGCCTTGCCCCCGCTGTCAGCCACGCCCGAAACGTGCGTTACGGAAGTTGCAGACCACATGGGCGATGCCGACGTATTGGTGCTCGACCAGATTGTTGCAACGAGTGCCCAGTTGAACCCGATCGCCGAGATTGCGCGAGCAGTTCGTGCAACACGCCCTGACTGCTTCATCGTGGTGGATGCAGCACATGTGATTGGACAGTTGTATCCGGCGCTGCCCGCTGGCGTGGATGCGTGGGTGAGTAATTTTCATAAGTGGGTCGCAGCCCCTCGCCCGTCTGCAGCGTTGGTCGCAGTCTCTGATCGTGCTGCAAGCGTGCTCGAGCCATTGGCTGGCAGCTGGAATGCAGAGCGCGGCTTTCCTTTGTCATTCGACCAGCAAGGAACGGCCGACTTATCGGCGTACCTTGCGACACCAGCCGCGTTCGATTTTCTTGCTCGCTGGCCGCGTGAGGCACGCGATCAACATTGTCGCCGCACGGTGAGTGACGCGGCTGAAATGCTCGCTGATGCCTGGGGTGTGCAGTTGCCAACTCACCCAGACTTGTGTGCGCCGTACATGCGCGTGGTGCCGTTTCCAGGTGAGCGACGCTTCACCCCAGACCAGGAGAACGCTGCAATCGTTGCTGCTCGACAGCACATGGGGGCCGAGATCGCAGTGACGAGCCCTGGCGACATCAGCGGGGTGCGACTGTCAGCATTTTTGTATAACAGCGTGGCTGACTACGAATGCCTACGCGATTTCCCGCAACATTTTGGCACTCCCAACGGGATTTGAACCCGTGCCGCAGCCTTGAGAGGGCTGTGTCCTAGGCCGCTAGACGATGGGAGCCCGAACGGCTCACAACGCTACCGCTGACGATTTTCATTGCGAGTGAGCTATTTGATGAGACAGGTTTGTTGGGGAGCAAGGAATCGAACCCTGAATAACAGATCCAGAATCTGCTGTGTTGCCAGTTACACCACTCCCCAGAGTGTTGCGACATTTATTGTAGCCAAGCCTCTAGTTGACGAAACCCCGTGATTCGCCCGACCATAATGCCTAACGCTTCACGAACATTACGCCGCAGTGCAGCAGTGCCCTGCGTGACTCCTGATCGTGTGGCAGACACATCGACAATAAAGCCCAGTTCGTTGGCCACCAGCCGAGCCCGCAATAGGTGATATGGATCGCTCACGAGCACGACATGGTCGATTACGGGGGCAACTAGGTCGCGACGTACGGCAGCCAACGACGCAAAGGTGGATGCGCCATTGGGCTCGACCAAAATCGCCGTATCAGGCACCCCGTTGGCGATGAGATATGCGCGGCCGGCTTGCGCTTCGGTAAAACGATCGTTGGCTTGTTTGCCGCCCGTCACCACGATGAATTCCGCCGCCGCGCGCTTCCATAACAGCATCGCATGGTCAAGTCGGGCTTGCAGCTGTGGCGACGGTCGACCGTCGTATTGCGCTGCACCAAGCACAACAATGGCGTCCACCGTGCGAGCGCCGGTGGCAAACGAGTCGTCGCGACCCGTCGACCACACTTGGGCGAGGGTCACCAAGAAATAGACGGCCACCGACACCGATGCCACGCCAACAACGACAATTGCGCGGCGCACGAAGTTAGCCAGCGCGGGTGAGTGCAGCGTCAATGCGACGCAGCGTTTCGTCGCGACCCAACACTTCGAGAGACTCAAACAATGGCGGCCCAACACTGCGCCCTGTCGTGGCCACGCGCACGGGTGCCTGCAGTTTGCCGAGTTTCACGTCGCTGGCTGCGCCAACCACTTCGACCACATTCTTTAGTGCCTCGTGGTTCCAGTCCACCGTGGCGAATTGATCACGAATCGAGCGCAAGAGCGGTCGAGCCCAATCGGCTGCGAACGCTTTGTCAAACGCTGCAGAGTCGATGACCACATCGGCCACGAATAAGAAATCGATCATCGCTGGCACTTCCGACAACACCGCCACACGGGTTTGCACGTGCGGTGCAATGCGCAAGAACACACTCTGGTCAAAACGATCTGCGGGCCAGGGTGCCTTGTCGGGCGCGAGCCAAGGCTCACACGCCACCACGAATTGCTCGACGGTCATCTTGCGCAAGTACTCACCGTTGAATGCATTGAGTTTCTTGACGTCAAAGAATGCTGACGAGTGATTCACCGAAGACAGTTTGAAGTCGGCGACAATCGAAGCAAACTCGACAATTTCGGTGTCACCAGTTGGTGCCCACCCGAGCGTCATCAAATAGTTCACCATTGCGGGTGCCACCACACCCTCGTCGCGATACTGCTCGAGAGCCACCTTGTCGCGACGCTTGGACAATTTCTTGCGCTGCTCATTCACCAGCACCGGCACGTGCGCCCACGAGGGCACGGGGTGGCCCAATGCCTGCCACAGCATCTGTTGTTTAGGGGTGTTCGGCAAATGCTCTTCGGCTCGCACCACGTTGGTGATGCTCATCGACACATCATCGACCACGTTGGCCAAGTTGAACACTGGTGAGCCATTGCCGCGCAGCAAGACGAAGTCTTCGATCGTTGAATTGTCAAACTCCACTTGCCCGCGAACTTCGTCGATGACGACAGTCGTGCCGGTCGGTACCCGAAATCGCAGACTGTGACCCGGTTGGGCCGTCAACCCACGGTCGCGTGAATAGCCGTCGTAGCCCGGCTTACCCGACGCCTTGGCACGCTCTTGAATTTGCTCGGATGTGAGATCGCAGTAGTAAGCGTGACCATCGGCCAACAACTTGTGGGCTGCCGCCACGTGCGTTTCTGCGTTTGCCGATTGAAAGTACGGGCCTTCAAAATGTGGGTCGCTACTGTCAATGCCAATCCACGCCAAGGCATCGAGGATTCCCTGCGTCCACTGGGGCTCGTTGCGCGACTCGTCGGTGTCTTCGATGCGCAAAACGAAGATGCCGTCGTTGGCCAACGCCAGAATCCAGTTGTACAAAGCAGTTCGGGCGCCACCCACGTGAAAAAAGCCGGTCGGTGACGGCGCAAAACGATAGCGAGGAGTGCCAGACACCACAGTTGATACTAAGCGCGACCGAGCACCTCGCATCGCGAGTAACTTTGAGCCATGACCGAAACGGGGCGTGCCGAGCACGAAGACCACCCCGACCACCGCGGTCTTGCTGGTGGCACTGCACGTGCGGGCATCTTCGGGCTGAGTGACGGTCTGGTGACCAATGTGTCGCTCATCATCGGTTTTGCCGCGAGTGGCTTGGGTGGCGACGTGGTTCGACTTGCCGGCGTGGCATCTGCCGTGGCGGGTGCGGCGAGCATGGCAGCCGGCGAGTGGGTGTCGGTAAAGGCCCAGAATGATCTCATCGAACGCGAGATGGCGCTTGAGATGCGCGAACTCATGCACAACCCCCGAGCCGAGACCTCAGAACTTGCTGGCATGTACCGCTCGCACGGTATGTCAGAAGCGCAAGCCACCGCCGCAGCCACCGAAGTGATGCGCGACCCGAAACGTGCCGTGCTCGTGCACGCCCGCGAAGAGTTCGGCCTCGACCCTGCCCATCTTCCCAACCCACTATCGGTCGCAATCGTGTCGCTCATCAGTTTTCTCATCGGCGCGTTGCTACCGGTGATTCCATGGATCGTAAGTTCGGGCGACCAGGCGCGCATCGCATCGGTGGCCATCGGTGTGGGTACTGCAGCCGTCGTTGGTGCATCAATCGCCAGGCGTTCCGACCGGCCGATGCTGTTTGGTGGGCTGCGCCAAGTTGCCATCTTGATCGCGGCTGTAGCCGTCACTTACCTCATCGGCAGCCTTGTTGGCGTCAACTTATCGTGAGCGAACGAGTCTCCACCCAACCCAACGTGCTCGGTGGGCCGCTCGAGTCGTGCAGCCTGGACCCCGTCACCGGCTGGTATCGCAATGGCTGTTGCGAAACGGGTGGCGACGACACCGGTGTGCACACCGTGTGTGCAATCATGACCGATGAGTTTCTCGAGTTCTCCAAAGCCGCCGGCAACGACTTGTCGACACCGATGCCGCAATACGGTTTTGCTGGGCTCAAAGCCGGCGACCAGTGGTGTTTGTGTGCAGGACGCTGGCAAGAAGCCTTCGAAGCGGGCAAAGCACCCCGTGTGCGCTTGCGGTCAACACATGCGCTCACGCTGGAGTTCGTGCGGTTGGACGACCTGCGAAAACTGGCTATCGACTAAGCGCCGACCAGCGCGCGCCACGAGTTGGGCATAGCTTTTTTCACCATCTCGGGCGTCATGATGATCGTTGATTCCGGCACCATGTCGACTATCTGGCGGGCTTCCACATAGTGGTGCACCACGTTGCCGACGCCAGCAAACACGCTCTTGCGCACGGCCACCAATTCCGCCGGTGGCGTGTCTAGAAAATATCCCCAAATCGTGAGTGCAATATCCAGGTCGTGGATGACCGGAGCGCGACCGAAATGTGAAGCGCGGCGCAAGGCGATGCCGATGCAACCCTGAATCGCGTCATCCACATGTTCACCTGCAGACACCTTGATACGTGGGCGCATTCGCTCGGCCAACTTCAACACATAGCCCTGGTCTGGGCCAGGGTGGCCAAGCCGGTCGGCGCGGGGCTGGCGACCTGTTACCGATGCCTTGCGGGTGTTGGTCCACGGTGCGGGCACGAATTCGGGCGAGGTGTAGGCCCGCGGACGATCAGTTGGGTTGACCGGGGTATGTTTCGGTGCTGCCACGCCGACAGACGCTACTCAGTCTGTTTCGCTGAGCAGGGACACCAACGTGCGCGGATCTTTCGCCCAGGTATCGGCACCCAGTTGCCGAGCGTCAGCATCAGAAGTCACTGCTGCCCCGCCGACATACACCATCACGTCGGTGGGCACCACGCGATTGACGGCCGCAATCACACTTTTCGCCGCCGGCAACGACTCACGCAGCGTGACACCAACACACACGGCACGCAACTGGTCGATATTTTGCACCGCCGTGGCAAACGACTCTGCCGGCATATCCGGGCCGATGTCCGAAACGTTCCAGCCACGACTCCGTAGCAAGTCGGCGACCATCGTGAGCGCCAACCCATGTCGCTCGCCACTCGGGCCACCAATCACGATCGTGCCGCGTGACGGCCCACGATGGGCAAACCGAGCGCTCACTCGCGCAAAGAGTCGTGCCACGATCGTGCTGGCGCGATGTTCTTCGTGGATGTGCAAGTTGCCCCCTGCCCAACGAGCGCCAATCGCAACGAGTGCTGGCGAAACAACATCCAAATACAACGAAAACAAGTCGTGGCCGCTATTCAGCGCGTCATCAAGCAACCGTTCGGCACCGACTTCGTCACCGGCCAAAAGACAGGTTTCAAAACGTCCAGCCCAATCGGCCGCGGCTCGGGCACCGCGCTTGGCGCGCGCCACGCGTTTTGACCCTGGGCTTCGTGTTGCTGCCGTGCGCGTCGCAGCGAATGCCCGCACATCTGATGCCAGCACCTGCCATTCGCCATCCTGCTGACGCGCTGCAAGTCGACCCGAGCGAACGTATCGATACACCGTCATGTAGTGCACGTTGAGTCGCTCGGCGACTTCATTCAGTGACAGCGTGGTGTTTACTGCGCTCGGCACGCCATAACGCTACGACGACACTGTCGTTGCATGTATAACTGTGCTTACGCGCTTACTGGTGTGCTCGTCGCACTGCCGGGCACCACGGGCACCATGCCTGGCTTCCAGTATTGATACAAATCTTGAATGATTGAAGTCAACACTTGGGCATCGGCACCAACCACCAGATCGACCGTCACCACGCTGGAATAAATATGCACGGCGCGCACCGAGCCGGTGGCAAACAGACGCTCCGCCAGCACCGCGCCGAAAGTCTCGGTGCGGTGTGGTGTTGACTCGTAGTTTTCGTGCTCCTGGCCCGTCAGCGAACGGTTGAGCTCATATCGCACGCGGCCTGGCTCATGCGAGCGGGTGACCGTAACGGCAACTGGTTGACCCATGGTTCACCAGACGCTAGTTGCTCGGCTAGCAGTCAACGCGCCCGTGCAACTACGGTACAAGTCGTGGAAATCACCGAGTTCACTCAACAAGCCAAATCCTTTCTCGACGCCAATCTGGAGCCGAAAGAAACCGACAAAAAATTCGTCTGGGGCGAGGGCTCTGACAACATGTCGATGTTTGAAGAAAAATCCCGCGAGGCCGAGGAGGCAATGGTTGCGTCTGCCAAAGCGTGGCGCGGCAAGAAGTTTGATGCAGGTTTCGGTTGGATTACCGGCCCGCGTGAATTTGGCGGAGCCGGGCTCACCGCCTCCCACGAAAAGGCGTACGCCGCCGTCGAAGCCAACTACAAAGTGCCCAATCAAAGCATCTTCACCATCGGCCTCGGCATGGTGGCGCCGACCATCTTGGCCCATGGCTCGCCTCAAGCCAAAGAAAAGTTCTTGCGCGCAATGTGGCGCGCCGACATTGTTGGCTGCCAGTTGTTCAGTGAACCGGGTGCCGGTAGCGATCTAGCATCGCTGCAAACCAAGGCCGAACGTGACGGCGACGAATGGGTCATCACTGGACAAAAAGTGTGGACGTCGGGTGCTCACTACAGCGACATCGGTGAAGTCATCTGTCGCACCGACCCGAGCCTGCCCAAGCACAAAGGCCTCACGGGTTTCTTGGTGGATATGAATGCGCCTGGTGTCGAAATTCGTCCGCTTCGTCAGATGACTGGTGGGGCAAGCTTCAACGAAGTGTTCTTCAACGAAGTGCACGTGCCCGACTCGTATCGCCTGGGCGACGTGAACTCGGGTTGGGGTGTGGCTCTCACCACCCTCATGAACGAGCGAGCGGCGATTGGTGTGGGCAGCGGTGGCGGAGAGGTCTCGATGATGACCCGCATCAGCGCGATGGTGCGCCATTTTGAACTTGAAAATGATGCACTCGTGCGTGACATGGTGGCCAACTTGTATATCAACTATCGGGTTGCCAACTTCAACAACAAGCGGGCCATGGACAAAATGAAGGCGGGTCAAACACCAGGCCCCGAGATGTCGATTTCCAAAATGGCGTTGGTCAACAACCAACAGTTGCTCAACGACTTGATCAGCCATGTGCTCGGCGCCAAACTGCAGGCCGACACTGGCGAATGGGGCACCTACGCCTGGCACCAACTCGTGCTTGGCGCACCGGGCATGCGAATTGCTGGAGGCTCAGACGAAGTCATGCGCAACATCGTGGGTGAGCGTGTGCTGGGCCTGCAAAAAGAACCTGGTATTGATTCCAAGTCGCCGTTTCGCGAACTCAAGGTCGGCACCCAGAAAAACTGAACTGCGCTTTTTTGGCTAGCCCACTTGGGCGAAACCGTATCGTCTAGCGAACTGGGCTCAGACCCAGGTTCTCCATGAATGCCCAACTGGTGCGATGCAAAGGCGAAACGCCGTGCTCAAGCAACCCGCGGCGATGTTTCGGGCACGGATAGCCCTTGCTGCTGGCAAAGGCCCAGTGTGGATGCACTTCCGCTGCCTCACGCATCAATCGATCTCGCGAAACTTTGGCCAGCACGCTGGCGGCTGCCACCGACAATGACTCGGTATCGGCCTTTACTTGCATGAGCACCTGCGGCACATTCGGCGACACAAAATTCCAGCGCCCGTCGACCACGGCCGAATCTGGTTGCACCGATTGTGCTGCGAGTTCGGCAAAGGCCCGCGTCGTAGCCAAGCGCTGGGCGGCACTCATGCCCAGTGCGTCGCACTCTTCGTTGGTTGCGCTTCCCAACGCCCACGCTGCACATTGCCGTGCCACTTCGTCAAATATTTGTTCGCGGCGGGTTTCGGTCAACGACTTGGAGTCGCGGGCCACAAAATCTCCCTCGGCAACATCGCTAGACAACACGGCCACACACACCACGAGTGGCCCAGCCCACGAACCCTTGCCGACTTCATCCACACCACACACCACGCCCCGCAATGACCGCTCCAAACCCAATGATGGACGCTTTTTCGCCAGCCGTGATGCCGAAGCAGACCTCACGAGGCCACCTGCAACAGTGCTTCGCCTTGCAACTCGGTGGTCTGAAACTTGGCGTCGACCAACGGTGCACTCAGCGACAACCCGGGTGGGCCGTCAATTTCCCATAACAACGCCACGTTCGCAGCGTGCCAGCGCAAGGCCAACGAGAGTCGATGGTGCGGCGACGCCACCAGGCCGTGTGCTTCGACACTTACCCCACGCCAAGCGTCGGGGATACCCGTTGGCAACACCGCAGCACGCGTGCGACTCACCGCGCGCACGAAGCGTTGCTCAATGGCTGCGACACGGTCGACAGCACCGTCAATATCACCGGCTGTGTCACCGCTGTCCTCAGCAGCACCACCGTGGCTCAAGTTCGTGCGCTGCCATAGTTCGACCACATCGTCAGCCGCCAATGTTTCACCCGCTGCCAGCAGTGTTCGCGCAGCCATCACCAAGGCACGAGCCGTCCACGGTGAGCGCTGGGGATATTTTGCCACTCGTCGCGCTGCGTCGGCGAGCTGCGATGTCCACTCTTGCGGGTTGTCACCCATCCGAACTCGTTCAGCAATGGTCAACATTCCCCGGGCTGGGTCAGCATCCAACAGCTCATCAATTTCGTGGGCCGTCATCAGCGATATCTCACAGCGCGCTGCCACTAAGGCTGCTGCTTCAGGTGCCACCCGGCTGGCGCGATCGCTCGTAAGCACCCAACCTCGTGCCACTTGGTCGGGCGATGGCAGCAGGCTCGCATCGATCGGTGCAGTTTTACGAAAACGCGCCCGCGCCAACGGCCACGCAAACGTGATGCTCCCGCGATGCGACAGCGGAAACGCCATCACCTGCTCCGGTGTGTCGATACCTTGCGGACGGCTCGCACCAGCCGCAGCAGTGCTCGACATTTCGCGAGTGGGCACCGCGACTGCCACGGGTTCGGGCGATTCGTTGGAAACCTGCATCACTAGGCGTCCACCACGGTCGGCTACGACGAACACCCGCTGCACGACGTCACCGCCCGGCACACCAATTTTGGTTTGCACCACGGGCGTGCCATCAATGCGCTGTTGACGCACACTCGGCGAGGTGCGCGGGTCGTGCCACTTGTCGCTGGCCGCCAACCACCAACCGCAGCTATCGGCGCGCCAACCCTCGGGGTGTACCACCCCATGGGCATCCACCACGGCGCTACCTGCGCCTTGCAGTCCGATGCGAATGCCTTCCATCGGTTCAGTCACGCTCAGATTTGCGTGAGCGAGTCATGAGCTTCATCATGCCTTCGGCTGCATTCAAGCGACCCTCGCAAACTTCGGCCACTGCCTCAGAGATCGGCATTTCAATACCAATCTTGCGTGCCAGGGCAACCACCGTGCCCGCGCTCTTTACGCCTTCGGCCACCATGTGATTCATCGACGCATTGATGTCGGCAATCGATTCGCCTTGGCCGAGGCGCATACCCACCGTCGTATTACGGCTTTTCAGCGACGAACACGTGGCGACCACGTCGCCCATCCCAGCCAAACCCGAGAATGTGCCGGGATTCGCGCCGAGTTTGGCCCCGAGGCGACTCATTTCCACCAAACCGCGGGTGATGAGTGTGGCTCGAGAGTTGTCACCAAAACCCATCCCAGTGGCCATTCCCGCTGCGATTGCAATCACGTTTTTTACTACCCCGCCAATTTCACAACCAATCACGTCGTCGTGGGTGTACACCCGAAACAGCGGTCGCGAAAAAACCTCCTGCAGCCGGCTGGCAACTCGTTGATCGTCACAGGCCACGACACTTGCTGCAGGTTGACCAGCCGCAATCTCAAATGCCAAGTTGGGCCCCGACAACACCGATACTGCGTGGTCTGGTGCCAGGTCAACGAGCACTTCGCTCATGCGTCGACCTGTGCCGCGTTCCAAACCTTTGGTCACACTCATGAGGACTGCTTGCGGTTCTATATGCAAGGCGAACGATCGCACCACATCGCGAAAACCTGCCGATGGCACTGCCACCACCACGAGCGCGGCATCGGTTACTGCGTCAACCAAATCACTGGTGACAACAAGTTCGTCGTGCACACGCTGCCCGGGCAAATAGCGCGAGTTCATTCGCGAGGTGCGCAACTCGTCGGCCAAGTCGGGTCGTCGCGCCCACAGCACCGTCGGAGCATTGTGCGCCAAGAGAGACGCCACCGTGGTTCCCCACGAACCTGCACCGATCACTGCCACGCGGGCATAAGGCAATCCCACGCCCAAATCGTAGGCTCAGTCGAGTGATCACGCCCGCAGACTTGGCGGTGGTGGTGCCCATCAAATCCTGGGCCACAGCCAAGGCTCGACTTGCTGGCGCGCTCACCCCCGCCGAGCGTGAGCAGCTGGCCCTGCGTTGTGCCACCACAGTGCTCGCTGCGGCTCATCCGCTACCAGTCTTTGTAGTCTGCGACGATGCAGCCGTGGCCAGCTGGGCCGTTAGCCAGGGCGCCACCGTGGTAACCCCTACAGGGAGCGGTCTCAACCGTGCTGTCGATAGCGGCCGCCAAGCAGCCCACCGCGCCGGTCACGCCCGGGTGCTCATCGTGCATAGCGATCTGCCCAATGCCACCGACTTGGTGTCACTCGACGACCACTCAGCCGCAGTCATTGTGGTGCCCGATCGTCACCAAGACGGCACCAACGCCCTGCTGGTGCCCAGCGATGGAGCCTTTGAGTTCTGCTACGGGCCCGGCTCGTTTACAGCCCACTGCGCCCAAGCACAACAACTCGGTTTGTCACTGCGGGTGGTGCATCGCCCCGATTTAGCGCTCGACCTCGACACACTCGACGATCTGCGCGCTGCAGGCTTGTAACACCACGGGCTTGCGGCGATTCGGTTGGTGCTGGTGAGCACCACAACTCAGGCCCAGAAATGAACGAACCGGGGAGCTTTCGCCCCCCGGTCGTTACGTACTCCGAACCGATATAACTTCGCCCCGAAGGGAGAGAGTTATTTCTTCTTAGCAGCCTTCTTACGCTTCTTTGCTGCCTTCTTTGGTGCCTTCTTCTTTGTCGCCTTTTTTGCGACCTTGCGCTTCTTTGCCATGATGGCTCCTTTTATTGGTTGATGTATTGCTTTCGGTATTACCTGTTTGGATTCAGTGCAGCCTTGAGCGTTGAGCTCGGGCTGAACTTCATCGCTGTCGAAGCGGCGATCTGAACCGGTTCTCCCGTTCGGGGATTACGGCCCGTGCGCGCCTGGCGCTTAGATGTCGAGAACGAACCGAAGCCCGGCCACGACACTTTGTCACCCTTCGATGCAGAATCTACGACCAGATCAACGAATGCCTGAATGACTCGATCAGCTTCCGCTGACGAGACATTGGTCTTCGCTGATACTGCTGCGAGGAGTTCTGCTTTGGTCATTGCTATTGCCTTGCTTTCTCGGAATCGGAGTTCCGTGAACATCAATTTGACTGGATGCGCACCCAAAAAGCAAGTATTCCTGCAAGTCGTGTGACAAGAGCGCGTTGCCGGCTACGGCGAAACTGCATCGCCGCAAAACTGCGGCTCCCAGAAACACCAATTCGCCAATTTGTCGACTTTTTTTGATCCTCAACAGCACTGGGTGCCATCATCCCCCAGTTGCTCCCGTTGGCGACCTGCACAAATAGTCAATAAATCAGGCGTTTTTTTGAATTTTTTGCTTTGCCAAAACGATCAGGTGTTTTTCCGTGACCGTGGTTGAAGGCATTTTGTCGGCTACCCGATGACAGCAAAGCCATTGTCAGACATAGCCGACCACAGCGATTTCGCACGCCCCAACCACCACCTATGGACCCCTCTGCGATATGCGGCAAAAAATAATTTTGCAAATAGCAAAAATTCACCAAAAAATCGCACGACAATCCACCACCCATCCAACTCGAGCGACCATGCTTAGGAACGTTGTCTGCTCACGTCGCCAAACACCTCGCTCAATCTGACGCGCACGTCGCGACCGATCGACCTAATGTTTCGCTCGCTCTGGTGCCTCAACGCATCGTGCTCGACACATCCGTTTTGATTGCTGACCCCACCGCAATACACGCATTCGCCGGCTGCGCCGTGGTGATTCCACTCACAGTCGTAGAGGAA
>SXGR01249630.1_pt1 | contig 12539 bp, 11 predicted proteins | sample 3174711 | NCBI WGS metagenome assembly SXGR01 (sample SAMN11356860, study PRJNA531348) | freshwater metagenome | isolation source: freshwater sample F1-60 | place: China: Fuxian Lake, Yuxi | collected 2017-12-25
ATCTGCACCAGCAGCCAGCTGGTATCGCGGCAGGAGTCGCGGCGCCGCGACAGCGTCTGCTCGCAGCTCTGCACGCCCGGCTCCATGCGGAGGATGTATCCGATGTCCTTCTGCAGCCGCTGGTTCAGGGCGACCAGGAAATCGATCGTGCTCTTCGGCGTGCGGTCCACCGCCGCCAGCCATTCCTTCAGGCGCGGACCAACCGGCTCCGTCTCAAAGTAGGGCGCAAGTTCTGTGCGCAGCGCCGCTTCGTACTCGAACGGGGCCTTGTCCGCCGACGGTTCGAGGAAGAAATCGAAGGGATTGGTCACCGCCAGGTCGGCGACCAGGTCGACGTCGATGGTCAGCTCGCGCGTGCGCTCGGGGAAGACCAGCCGGGCCAGGAAATTGCCGAACGGGTCCTGCTGCCAGTTGATGAAATGGGTCTTCGGCTCGATGCGCAGCGCGTAGCTCAGGATGGGCGTGCGGCTGTGCGGCGCCGGGCGCAGACGGACGACCTGCGGCCCCAGCGAGACAAGTTCGCTGTAGCGGTAGCGGGTCCGGTGATGCAGGGCGACGTGCAGTGTCATCGTCTGCCAACTCTATGTTCGAAGCCGGAAATTCGGCGCCCGTCGATGCTCAGCGAGGCAATTTGCGTGCCATGGGTCAGGTGCCTTGCCATGAGAGCTTATTCCGCTAGATTTAACCTTGGTTAAGAGCCATACGGAAGCGTTCTTCCGGACAGTCGGGCATGTCGCAAACCAACTACGAAGTCTACGCTTTCGACGGGGCTCGCTGGACGATCCAGCAGACCTACTCCAACAGCCAGCGGCAGGCGGCGCTCGACTTTGCCAGGGAACTCTACGCCCAGGAGCACATAAAGGGTGTACGCGTCGTCCAGGATTCCTACGACGACGCCGAGGGCGGATCGAGCCAGAAGACGATCCTGACGCGGACGAAATCGGACGACGTCCCCAAGAGCCTGAACAAGGAGATCAAGCAGCCCGTCGCGCCGCCGCCCAAGCCGAAGCCTGAGCCGCCGAAACCGGCCTTCGTCGCTTCCAGGCCGGTGCCCGACGCACCGGTGCCGCGCGAGGGCAAGCCGCAACCGGCCGCAACCGCGCCGAGGCCGCCCGCTACGGCGGCGCCAGCGACAGCGGTGTCGTACTTCACGCCGGCGCGTCTCGCCGGGGCGATCGCCGGCAGCAGCCTTCTCGCCGCGGGCGGCAGCTTCCTGATGATGCAGATGCCGCATGATGCGCCGGTCCTGCTGACACTGCGCACCGTGCTCGGCGCGAACTATCTCATCCCGCTGGCCATCGCGCTCTTCGGCCTCGGCCTGATCACCTCGGGTGTCACGCTGCTGCTCAGCGGCGCGCCGCTGCAGGGATCCGCTGCCGTCAGCGCCGCGGCACCCGTCGTGGAAACCCCGCCGGAGCCGGCTTCCCCGGCACCGCCGCCGGTCAACCCTCGCTTCCCGGTCATCGCCCTCGAGGACGACGAGCCGGAGCTCCCCGCCAACACCGATCTCGACGCCGATGCGTTGCAGACCATCGTCTTCTTCCACGACTGCCTTGCCGCCCTGCCGCGCGACGGTGTCTACATGGCGGAGGGCCGGCTCGACGCCTTCAACTGGTTCGGCTGTCACCTCTTCTTCGCCGGCCTCGCCGAGCAGGAAGGCCGCCAGCGCCACTGGGTCCGCGCCACCTGCCAGCGGGTCATCGCCACCGGCATGAAAGCGGCACTGGCCGATCCGCGCAATGCCGCGCGTTTCGCGGCACGCTACGACGACTACCTGACCGAGCCCCGGGCGCTGGGCATGTTCAACCGCGGGCTCGAGGCCAGCCGTCAGCGCCACGCCGGACAGCCGGAGGCCAAGGAAGGGCTGCGCCTGGCGCTGGAGGAATGGAACCGGCGCGACAGCGAGCCCCGCGCCGGCGACCATGTCTGCGTCATGTTCACCGACATCGTCGGCTCCACCGAGTTCGCGCAGACCCACGGCGACGCCAGGCATTTCGAGGTCGTGCAGGCCCATGACCGCATCGTGCGCACGGCGCTGGAGGAGTATTCCGGCCGCGAGATCAAGCACACCGGTGACGGCATCATGGCCGCCTTCGACGACGGCGACCTCGCGGCGCGGGCGGCCCTGCAGATCCAGCGCGAGATCGCCGCGCATCGCGAGGTCAACCCGCAGATCGGCATGTTCCTGCGTATCGGCCTGGCGGCCGGCGAGCCGATCCGTGCCGGCAGCGACCTTTTCGGCTCGACCGTGCAGCTCGCCGCACGGGTCTGCGGCTTCGCCCAGCCGGGCCAGGTCATCGCCGGCGATGCCGTGCGCACGGTGACCGAGGCGGTGACCGTTCGTTTCACCGATCTCGGCGAACAGCCGCTCAAGGGCTTCAAGCAGCCGGTGCGGCTGCACGCCGTCGGCGAGATCTGAAGGACGCCCCGCCCTGAGGAGCGGCCAGAGGCCGCGTCTCGAAGGGCGGCAACTCCCGATCGCCATGCTTCGAGACGCGCCCTGCGGGCGCTCCTCAGCATGAGGTGGTTCGAAAGCTTGCCAAGCACGCCGCTTCGCGGCATACAGACGCTGCCAATCACCTGGGGGTGCTGCCGGTCTCCGGCGGCTGAGAACATACCCCGCTAACCTGATCCGGGTAATGCCGGCGTAGGGATGCGTGAGTACAGAGTCAAAACCATCGCCGCCTGATTCGCGCCCGCGCCGGCCGCCCTCGATCTTCGTGCATGCCGCGCGTCTCGACTACGGCGACACGCCGCTGTTCGACGAGCTCGACTTCACCCTGGCTTCCGGCCAGTGGACCTGCCTGCTGGGACCCAGCGGGGTCGGCAAGACGACCCTGCTGCGCCTGATCGCCGGACTCGAGCCGGCGGCTGCGGACACACGCATCACCACCAGCGACGGACAGATTCTGGCCGGACGCATCGCCTGGATGGGCCAGCAGGACCTGCTGCTGCCCTGGCTCTCGGCGGTCGACAATGCGCTCCTGGGCCGCCACCTGCGTGGCGAACCCGACCCCGATCGCGAGCGCCGCGGCGAAGCCATCGAGCTGCTGATGCGCGTCGGGCTTGCGGGACGGCTGGCGGCGCGGCCGGCCGCACTCTCGGGCGGCCCGCGCCCGCGCGTGGCGCTGGTGCGCACCCTGATGGAAGACCGGCCGGTGATCCTGATGGACGAGCCGTTCTCCGGCCTCGACAGCGTCACCCGCTGGAAGCTGCAGGAGCTGGCCGTCGAACTGCTCGCCGGCCGCACGGTTCTGCTGGTCACCCACGATCCACGCGAGGCGCTGCGTCTCGGCCACCGCGTCCATGTCATGGCCGGACGGCCGGCACGGCTCGACCAGCCGCTGGTTCTCGAGCATCGCACACCGCGGAGGCTCGACAACCCCACCTTTCTTGCCCTCGAGAGCGAGCTGATGCGGCGCCTAGTCGAGGCTGCGGAGGCCGAATGAAGTCTCTGCTGCGCGCCGCGCTGATCTTCGCCGGACTGTGTCTCGTCTGGCAGGCGGTGGTCACGATCTTCGGCCTGCCGGCCTATATCCTGCCGCCGCCCACGCGTGTGCTCGCGGCCTTGGTCCAGCGCGCCGATTTCCTGGCGGCGAATGCCCTGCTCACCCTGGCCGAGATCGTACTCGGCATGATCTGCGGCATTCTTCTCGGCTGCCTCAGCGCGCTCACCCTCGCCAGCCTGCCCACGGCACGGCGCTGGCTGCTGCCGGTGCTGGTGGTCAGCCAGGCGATCCCGGTCTTCGCGCTCGCCCCGCTACTGGTGCTGTGGTTCGGCTACGGCATGGCCTCGAAGGTCGCGGCGGCGACGATCATCATCTACTTCCCCGTGACCTCGGCCTTCTTCGACGGGTTGCGCCACACCGAGCGAGGCTGGCTGGATCTGGCGCGCGTCATGGGCGCCACCAGCCGCCGGGAGCTCCTGCTGCTGCGCGCGCCAGCCGCCCTGCCCGGCCTCGCCTCGGGCGTGCGTCTTGCTGCGGCGGTCGCGCCCATCGGCGCCATCATCGGCGAATGGGTCGGCGCCAGTGCGGGCCTCGGTTCCGTCATGCTGCAGGCCAACGCGCGGATGCAGATCGACGTGATGTTCGCCGCCCTGCTCGTACTCGGCCTGGTGGCCGTGGCGCTCTACTACGCCGTCGACGCCACTCTGCGTCATTTCATCCCCTGGCTCCCCGAGAGCCTCAGCCTCTCCAGCAAGGAATAACCCGATGATCCACCGTCTCGCCCTCGTTCTCGCCCTCCTGGCCTTCGCCACGCCGGCCCAGGCCCAGCCGCAGAAGCTCACCCTGCTGCTCGACTGGTTCGTCAATCCGGACCATGGGCCGCTCTTCGTCGCGCAGGAGCGCGGCTATTTCGGCGAGGCGGGACTGACCGTGGAGATGATCGCGCCCACCGATCCCAACGACCCGCCCAAGCTGGTGGCCGCCGGCCGCGCCGATCTCGCCATCTCCTACCAGCCGCAGCTCACCATCCAGGCGGCCGAAGGCCTGCCGCTGACCCGTATCGCGACCCTCGTGGCCACACCGCTCAACTCGCTGGTCACGCTGCGTGACGGGCCAGTCAGAAGCATCGCCGACCTCAAGGGCAGGAAGATCGGCTTCTCGGTTGGCGGCTTCGAGGATGCGCTGCTCAAGGCCATGCTGGAGAAGCACGGGCTCAAGCTCGGCGACGTCACCCTGATCAACATCAACTTCGCTCTGTCGCCCGCCCTGCTCGCCGGCAGGGTCGACGCGGTGATCGGCGCCTTCCGCAATTTCGAGCTCAACCAGCTCGACATCGAGGGTAAGCCCGGCCGCGCCTTCTATGTCGAGGAGGAAGGTGTTCCGACCTATGACGAGCTGATCGTGGTGGCCAACAAGGCCCGCGCGGGCGATCCGGCGTTCCGCCGCTTCGTCGACGCGGTCGAGCGCGGCACCACCTGGATGATCAACCATCCGCAGGAAGGCTTCCAGCTGTTCATCAAGGGGCGCAAGGACCTCGATAACGAGCTCAACCGCCGCGCCTGGGCGGCAACCCTGCCGCGCTTCGCCCACAGCCCGGCCGCCCTCGACCGCGCGCGCTACCAGCGCTTCGCCGAGTTCCTCAAGGCGCAGGGGCTGATCAGGCAGGCCCCGCCGGTCGAGAGCTACGCGGTGGAGCTGCGCTGACCTAGAAACGCTGCTCCTCGCCGCTGCTGATCGAGCGGATCATCGCCTCAAGCAGCTCCATGGCGCGGACACCGTCCGTGGCCGTGGGTACGGTGATGGCCTCACCGCGCGCGGCCGCGACAAAGGCGCCGAGCAGCGTGTGATAGCCCTTGTGGTCCTCGTTGGCCGCCACGGTGAGATTGGGCTCCCAGACCAGCGTGTCCTCGGCGTCGGCAAGCGTCGCGCCGAAATCATCGACCTTGAATTTCGGCGCCCGGTAGTAGCGCACCTCGTGGACATTGCGCACCTCCACGCGGCGGTGGTCGCCCATCACCTGCCACCATTCCATCGGCGTGGCACGCGACTGGTTGGTGCCCATGACCAGGGTGCCGATCCCGCCACCGGCGAAGCGGAAATGGACGTGCAGCAGCAACTTGCCGGGGACGAGCTCATGCCGGCGGGCCTGCAGCGCCGTCACCTTGCCCATGAGGAAGGGCACGAGGTCCATGTAGTGGACACAGTGATGCAGATAGAAGCCGGTGTAGTCCGGATTGCCCTTGAAATAGGTCGGTGCCGTCATGTACTCGCCGAGGAACCCGGCCGACGCGCCGAACTCCGCCGAGTGCACGAGGTTGGCGGCGATCCGGTTGGCGGTCGAGTAGCGCTTCATGAAGCCGAGCACCGCCGGCCGGCCGGCGCGCGCCGCCGCGGCGGCGATGGTGCGGGCATCGGCGGCGTCGGTACCGGGCGGCTTCTCGATGAACACCGGTCGGCCGCTGGCCAGCGCGTCGCCGGCGATCGCCACATGCGCCTTCGGCCCCACCGCCATGCCGATCGCGTCGATGTCGTTACGCGACAGCAGCGCCCGATAGTCGCGTTCACGCGCGGTTACACCGAAGCGCTCCCCGGCCCGTGCCAGCGCGCCTTCATCCACGTCGCACAGCGCCACCAGTCTTGCCGGGTGGCGCACGAGCTGCGGCAGCAGCATCTCTGTCGCATGACGGCCGCAGCCGATCCAGCCGACGCGTAATACGCCGGTCACGACGCCACCGCCTCGGCGAAGCGGGCCTGGAGGTATTTGACGCTGGCCGCCAGCGCCGGATTCTCGTCCGTGGTCGGCGCCCGCCACTGCGCCAGAGGCACGCCAGGCCGCTCGTCGGCACGGCGGAAGGGCTCGAGCGTGATCGGCCCGCTATAGCCGATCTCGGTCAGGGCCCGGACCACGCGCGGCCAGTCGATATGCCCGGTGCCGACGAAGCCGCGATGATTCTCGTTGGCCTGGAAATGATAGAGGCGGCGCCCGGCGGCGCGGATGGCGTCGCCGAGATCCGGGTCCTCCATGTTCATGTGGAACGTGTCGAGCAGCAGGCCCAGCGCCCGCGAGCCGACGGCCTCGACGATGGCGATCCCGTGCCGGGTGGTGTTGACCATGTCGGTCTCGAAGCGATTGAGCGGCTCCAGTGCCAGGCGTACCCCGTGCTCCGCCGCATAGGCCGCCGCGCTGCGCAGCGACTCTACGGTGCGCTCGACGCGGCGCTCACGCTCGCTCTCGTCGACCGGGGCCGGTGCACGGCCGGCGAAGACCAGCGGGGCGCCATAGAGCGGACCGCCGACGATCTTGGCGCCCAGCTCCCGCGCCGCATCGACGCAGTAGCGCAGATACTTCTCTCCTGCCGTGCGTGCCTCCGGATTGGTGCTGGAGATATCGCGGCTCAGATTGACCCGCGCGGCGAGCACGATCGCCAATCCCGCCTCGGCCAGCGCCTCACGGGTCGCCGCCGCATCGAGCTCCCCCGGCTCGGGCACCAGGAGCTCCATGAACGACAGGCCGGCGGCGCGCGCCTCGCGGAAATGACCGAAATGCGCGGCCTGAAACGGGCGGGCGTAGAACATCGAGATGACGCCCAACTGGGGGCGTGACGGCTTCATGACTTGACGGCTCCGGCGGTAAGGCCGCCCACCAGGCGGCGTTGGACGAAGAGGAAGAGAATGGTGACGGGCAAGGCCACGAGCGTCCCGCCCGCGGTCAGCATGCCCCACTGGATCTGGAACTCGCCGATGAACAGCTGCAGCGCCACGGTGACGGTGCGCACGTCGTGGCCCGACAGCATCATGGCGTAGAGGTACTCGTTCCACGAGGTGATGAAGATGTAGATGCCGGTGGTGACGATGCCGGGTGCGGCCAGCGGCAGCACGATGCGGCGTATGGTCGCCAGCCGCGAGCAGCCGTCGATCATCGCCGCCTCGTCGAGCTCGACCGGGATGCCGTTCATGTAGCTGGTCAGCATCCACACGGCAAACGGGATGGCGAAGGTGCCGTGGCCGAGCACCAGGGCGCCGTAGGTGTCGAGCAGGCCGAGCGAGCGCATCAGCACGAAGAGCGGAATGATCAGCAGCACAATCGGGAACATGTTGACGACCAGGAAGGTCACCAGCAGCACGCGCCTGCCGGGAAAGCGGAAGCGCGAGAAGGCGTAGGCCGCCGGCACGCTGACGCCGAGCCCGAGCACCACCGCACCCAGCGCCACGATCAGGCTGTTGCCCAGATTGACGGCGAAGCTGGTGCGCCTGAGGAGGTCGGCGTAGTGCCCCAGCGTCGCCGCGTCCGGCCAGTAGACGACCGGCACGCGTGTCAGGTCGGCCGTCGGCTTGATCGACGACAGCACCATCCAGGCATAGGGGGCGAGCGCGAAGGTCAGGACGAGCAGGATGGGCAGCTCGGTGCCGAGCAGCCGCCGCCAGACGGGTTGGCGCAGGGTCATCACTCCGCCTCGCGCATGGCACGCACGACATAGAGCACCACGATGCCCAGGAGAGCGAAGGTCAGCAGCACCGCGAGTGCCGCGCCGTAGCCGAACTCCATGCCGCTATAGGCGCGCAGGAAGGCGTAAAGCGGCAGCGTGTGCGTGGAGAGCCCCGGGCCGCCCCCGGTCATCACCAGAATCACATCGAGGGAGTTGGCGACCCAGATCGTGCGCAGCAGCAGCGCCGTCGCCATCACCCCGGCAAGCGACGGGATGGTGACGTAGAGCAGCCGCTGCCAGGCGCCGGCGCCGTCGACTTCGGCGGCCTCGTAGAGCTCGGCCGGGATGGCCTGCAACCCGGCGAGCAGGACCACGGCGAAGAACGGGAAGCCCTGCCAGGTCAGCGTCAGGATGATGGCATAGAGCGCGAAGTCGGGATCGGCGAGCCAGGCGATAGGCTTGGCGATCAGACCGAAACGCACCAGCGCGTCATTGAGCACACCGAGATTGAAATCGTACATCCAGGTCCACATCAGACCGATGATGACGCTGGGCAGCGCCCAGGGGACGACGACCAGGGCGCGCGCCACGTCGCGCCACCAGAAGCTGCGATGCAGCAGCAGCGCCGTGACGAAGCCGAGCAGGAACTGCAGCCCGACGGCCAGCCCCACCCAGACCAGCGAATTCCAGACGCTGATCCAGAAGACTTCGTCGCCGAGGGCCCGGCCATAGTTGCCCAAGCCGACAAAGGGTACCTCGTGCGGCCGGAAGAGGATCATGTCGTGCAGGCTGAGCCACATCGTGCGCCCGACCGGCACGAAGACGATGGCGGCCGTGATCAGCACCGCGGGCGCAAGCAGCGCATAGGGCGTCAGGCGATTCAGGATCATTGTCGGAGTTCCCCGGCGCGGCAGCCGCTTACTACCGCGCCGGAGATTATGGTCAGCCGTGGAAGTGCTTCTCGACGGCCTGCATCATCTCGTCCGGGCCGATCTGGCCGAGCAGCGCACGCTGCATGTTCTGCGGCCAGACGGTACGGGTGAAATCGGCCGTCTTGGGGCTGTCCGGCAGCACGCTGGCGATCGGCAGCGAGTCCGAGGTGGCATCGACGAAGCGCTTGGGGTGCAGCGACCAGCCGGCGGCACCCGACCTGGTCACCGTCAGCTGCCCGGTGAACTTGTTGAACTCGACATTGTTGGCGCCGGTCGAGAGGAACGAGATCCACTTGAAGGCCGCATCCTTCGCCCGCGACGAGACGAAGACGGCGTTGGACTCGTCACCGAACGACGTCCAACCCTTGCCGTCGGGAGCACGCGGCACCGGCACCGCCGACACCTTGTCGCCCAGCGCCTGAACCATCTCGTTGGCCGAGCCGATGTGATGGATGGTCATCGCCGTGCGACCGGCCTTGAAGTTGTCGACGATCTGGCGGAAGCCGTCATTGGGCGCCGAGGGCGGGAAGACCTTGTGCACACGCGCCAGGTCGACGAACCAGCGGTTGGCCGCCAGCGCCTTGGGCGTGACCATGCCGCCCTTGTCGAAGGAGGCCCCCCCGCCGAGCACGAACGAGCCCCAGTAGTCGTGGCCGCCAGCCCCGCCGCGCATGCCGAAGCCCCAGAGGTCGCCCCTGGTCATCGCCTGCGCCGCGCGCAGGAACTCGTCGAAATTCTTCGGCGGCGCGATGTTGGCCTGCTGGAACAGGTCGGCGCGGTAGTAGAGGTAGAGCACGACGTACTGCAGCGGCAGGTAATACTGCTTCCCGTCCCCCGCCTTGTTGATCGCCCAGATATTGTCCGGGATATCGGCGCGGCCGGCCCAATGACCAAGATGCGCATCGAGCGGCTCGAGCGCCCTCATCTCCAGCAGTCGCGCGTGGTTGTTGAGCTTCACCATGGCGCAGTCCGGCGCGTTGCCGGCGACGATGGAAGCGAACAGGCGGGTGTAGTAGTCGTTGCCCCCGCCCCAGGGCACGCTCTCGGCCTGCACCTTGATGCCGGGGTTCTCGCGCTCGAACTTCGCCACCAGCTCTGCCGGCGAGTGGGCGGGATTGTCGAAATGGTACCACCAGCGAACGGTGGTCGGCGCCTGGGCGCGGACGCGTGAGGCGACGGTGGATGCCGCGGCGACGCTCGCCGCTCCGGCGATGAATTGACGACGCTTCATGGACGTTCTCTCCCCTCTTTCCGGTTCATGTGTCTAGTTGTTCGGCGAGATAATGCGCTGCCGTTTCCAAAGCCTTGCGCGCCGGCGCCAGGTCGCGGCTCATCTGCAGGAACCCGTGCACCACGCCGGGAAAGACGTCGAGCCGGTAGCGCACGCCCGCTGCCGCGAGACGGCTGGCGAAGCCCAGGGTGTCGTCGAGCAGCGGATCGAGGCCGGCCGCGTTGAGATAGAGCGGCGGCAATCCCTCCAGCGCAGCCCGACCGGGGGCCGCGAGGCTCGTGGTCGCGATCGTTTCCCTGCCGAGATGATTGCCCCAGTACCAGCGCATGCGCGACGTGGTCAGGCCGAAGGCGCCACCGCCGTTACGACGATGGCTCGGCGTATCGAACTCGGGAGCGTAGCAGCCGTAGAAGAGGATGGCGGTGCGCACTGCCGAGGAACGGCTCCGCAGCAGCGCCGCCAGCGCCAGATTGGCGCCGGCGGAATCGCCGCCCAGCGCGAGGCGCGCGGGATCGACGGCCTCGCCCGCCCCGCCCGAGATCAGCCAGTCGAGGGCCGCCAGCGCATCGTCGAGGCCGGCGGGAAAGGGATGCTCGGGCGCCAGCCGGTAGTCGACGCCGACGACCACGGCACCGCTGTCGCGCGCCAGCAGGCGCATGATCCGGTCATGGGTCTCGTTACTGCCGAAGGTCCAGCCGCCGCCATGCAGATAGAGAAGGCACGGCCGCCGCGGCTGCAGATCGTCGCGATAGAGCCGAAGCGCCAGAGGACCGGCAGGCCCGGTGATCTTGAAGTCACGGATCTCGGCGATCGTCGGCCGCGGCTCATGCCAGGCGCCATGCCCGGCCTCGAAGATCTTCCGCGCCTCGGCGATCGGCAATGACGCAAAATCGACCGGCGCCGGTGCGGCCGCCAGGATCCGCGCCATCTCCGGATCGACAAACGGGGTTGCGGCGTTCATGACACCATCGTCTGCGGGCTAACGTCGACGATGGTGTCGATATGCTCGCCGATGGCCCGCGCCAGGGCGCGGCCATTGCCCGCCGCCAGATGATCGATGAGCGGCCGGTGCCGGGATGCCGTGGCAGCCAGCGGCCGCCGATGCGAGGGGGCCCAGAGCCGCGAGCGATGGGTGTGCAGCATGCAGCGCACCAGGACCTGGTTGAGCGCGTGCAGCCCGGCGAGGCGGAACAGCGCGAGGTGGAATTCCATGTCGAGCATCAGCAGCTCGTACTCGTCGCCGCGCCGGGCGGCCGCGGCCATGCCCGTGTAGAGCTCGCGCATCTCGGCCACCTGCTCCGGCGTGGCGCGGGCGGCGGCGCGCTCCGCGCCCCGCATCTCGATACGCCGGCGAAGCGCCAGAAGCTCGGCCGCCTCCTCGGGATCAAGGCCGGTCACGGTCGTGCCGCGATGCCCCTCGCGCACGACCAGCCCGTCCTCTTGCAGGCGCAGCAGCACCTCGCGGATCGTGCCCTGGCTGCAGCCGGCTTCGGCCGCCAGCCCCAGCTCGGTCAGGCTGGTACCAGGCCGCAACTCATTGAGCACGATACGGCGCTTGAGCCACTGGTAGACGGCGTCGCGGGCCCGCTGCCGCGGCTTGATCGGCATTCTCGCGGCTGACCCTGCGGCCGGTCCCGGTCGGCGTTTCCCCATGATTATTGATATTAATATCTATAACCTCTCGCCGCAAGCCCCCCGCGGAGGCGCCAGGTCAGTGCATTGCTCCCCCGCCGAGATGCCGCAGCTTGTCGGGGTTGCGCATCACGTAGATCGCGACGATCTTGCCGTCGACGATCTCCAGCGCGGTGGTCTGCGGCTTCTTGTCGGCTTCGATGGTGACGAAGCCAGGCAAACCGTTGATCGTGGCGAACTGCACCAGCTGCGACATCTTGCGGCTGAAGATCCTGGCGAAGAGCGCGTGCATCTTCATGACCTCGTCGAGGCCAATGACGGGAGCCGGCGCCGCGGGCCGCTTGCCGCCGCCGTCAGAGAACAGGGTGACGTCCTGGGCGAGCATCGCGCGCAGTGCCGCAAGATCACCCTGACGCGAGGCGGCGTAGAAGGCCTGTGCGATCTCCTGCCCGCGCTCCCTGGCCACGGGAAAGCGCGGCCGCGCCGCGCGCACATGCGTGCGGGCGCGTGAGGCGAGCTGGCGCACGGCGGTTGCATCGCGGCCGATCGTCTCGGCGATCGCCTCGAACTCCATGCCGAAGACATCGTGCAGCAGAAACGCTGCCCGTTCGAGCGGCGACAGGCGTTCGAGCGCCAGCATGAGCGGCAAGGTCACGTCGTCGGTGTCGCTCTCGGCTTCCGCTTCCACCACCGGCTCCGGCAGCCACGGCCCGATATAGGTCTCGCGGGTTCGCCGTGCCGACTTGAGCACATCGAGGCAGAGCCGCGTGACGGTGCGGGTCAGGAACGCATCGGGCTCGCGCACCTGGGCCCGGTCGGCCTTGAGCCAGCGCAGGAAGGCGTCCTGCACCACGTCCTCGGCATCGGC
>SXGR01663557.1_pt1 | contig 12539 bp, 11 predicted proteins | sample 3174711 | NCBI WGS metagenome assembly SXGR01 (sample SAMN11356860, study PRJNA531348) | freshwater metagenome | isolation source: freshwater sample F1-60 | place: China: Fuxian Lake, Yuxi | collected 2017-12-25
CCTCACCAAGGAGGCGTTCGAGAACGCCATCGCGGTAGTGATGGCGTTCGGCGGATCCACCAACGCCGTGCTGCACCTGCTGGCCATCGCGCATGAGGCAGAGGTGGAACTGTCGCTGGCCGACTTCAACCGGATCGGCGCGAAAGTCCCGCACCTGGCCGACGTCAAACCGTTCGGCAGCCACGTCATGAACGACGTCGATCGGATCGGCGGCGTGCCCGTGGTCATGAAGGCCCTGCTCGATGCGGGCCTGCTGCACGGCGACGTGCTGACGGTGACCGGAAAGACCATGGCGGAGAACCTGGCACACATCAATCCGCCGGATCCCGACGGCCTGGTACTGCGGGCCATGTCCAACCCGATCCACCCGACCGGCGGCATCACCATCCTGCACGGGTCGCTGGCGCCTGAGGGCGCGGTGGTCAAGTCGGCCGGCTTCGACTCGGACGTGTTCGAGGGCACCGCAAGGGTTTTCGATGGCGAGCGGGCGGCTATGGACGCCCTCGAGGACGGCACGATCACCAAGGGCGACGTAGTGGTGATCCGCTATGAGGGCCCCAAAGGTGGGCCGGGCATGCGCGAGATGCTGGCCATCACCGGTGCGATCAAGGGCGCCGGACTGGGCAAGGACGTGCTGTTGTTGACCGACGGCCGGTTCTCCGGCGGCACCACCGGCTTGTGCGTCGGCCACGTCGCTCCCGAGGCCGTCGACGCCGGACCGATCGCCTTCGTCGCCGACGGTGATCGGATTCGACTCGACGTAGCGAACCAAACCCTCGACATCCTCGTCGATGACGCCGAATTCGATTCGCGCCGAGCCGGTTTCACTCCGCCGCCGCCGCGCTACACCCGCGGCGTGCTGGCCAAGTACTGCAAGCTGGTGGGCTCAGCCGCCCAGGGTGCGGTCTGCGACTAGTCGGCCGCCGCTGCGCGAGCGGCAGACCGCACGGCCCGCGTCGGCGTCGCCGCGTCCCTGCTCTGACCGGCCGTTGACGTGGCCGCGTCGTCGCGCGACTCCGCGGCCGCTGCCTCCGCCGGGGCATTCACCGCCGCCGGTGCCCGCTGCGCGGTGCTGCGGGCCTTGCGGGCCGAAACCACCGGGGTCGATACGTCGGTCCGCGGTGCGGCCACCGGTGCTGGGTCCGGTGCCGCCACGTCATCGGCTACGACAGCGGGTTGCGCCTCGGCGGCCGCCAGGGTCCGGGCCGCCGATACCGGCGGCGCGAGGCTGGGCAGCACCGACGCCGGCGGGGTCGCCGGGGCCGGCGGGAAGAACACGTCACTGAAGCCGGTGAACAGCGCGCGCACCACGTCACCGGGGACCTGCAGCCACTCCGCCGGGGTCAGCGGATTCACCGACAGGAACGGCTCTGCAACCGAAGGCGTGAGGAAGCTTCGGTCGTAGGCGCTGTAGCCCAGTTGCGCGTAGGTCTGGGCATCGGCGGTGTCGCACTTGACGGCACAGCTGTCCAAGTTATTCGGTGCGATGACGTCGGAGTAGCCGGTGTTCACAAGGATCTCGAATGCCGGCTGCAGCGCATCGGCGAACGGGGTACCCAGATCGGTCCCGAAGACCGCGTTGATCAGCCGCGACGGCAGCCGCAACGGTTCGAGTAGCGGCAAATCGTTGGGCACGAGGGCTCCGTAGAAAGCCTTCCCCTCGTCGACCCCGATGCCCAGGGAGCTTCCGGCGATCCGGTTGAGGATGCCGAGGACACTGGCGACACTGAGACCCAGTCCGGTCAGGTTGACAACGTCTCCATTGGCGTTGGTGAAGACGATTCCGCTGGGATCACCGATGCTTTGATCCAGCCCGCCGACGAGATTGGTCGGCAGTCCGGCCAGCAGGCTGTTGGCGATCGCGAACGGGTTGAGTGTGACAGGGAAGTCGGATATCGGGTCATACGCCCAGGTCAGATCGACGGTCCCGGTGTTGAGCTTGATCTGACCGTTGGGGCTGTTGACGAACCCGGGGGCGGGCATCGCCGTGTCAACGCCGAAAAGGTTCAGCAGCGGGGCAAACCTCGCCTGAAAGCCGCCATTGGGGCGATACGTGTTCCGCAGTAGCAGCAGAACCTGGTTGGTCTCGTTCGGCACGTTGTTGATCGCAGAGGGCTGGTAGGGCGTATAGCCGTTCGGAGCGGCCCCGTTGTTGAGCACCGTGGCGATTTGGGTGCGGTAGGCCTGGACCGTGTTGCCGGTCCCTATACCCGAGCTCAGGATTGCCGGGAATTGCCCGGCGGTGGTGCCGGTGAGGCTGTAGACCCGGTCGAAGAAGTTCGCGTTAGCACCGAGAAAGCCGGTGCGACGCTTGAACGGCAGAGCGTTGACGGTGTTGTAAATGTTTTGGGTATCGAAGGCGATGGGCGACAGGTTCAGCGTCAGGAACGCGCCGTCCGGAGCGTAAATCGGGATCGCCCCGAGGTCGATGGGGCCCACCGAGGTGATCCCGAGCGCGGGCAGCAGGTTAACCAGCGGACCCGCGGTTAAAACCTGCTGATCGATGTAGAGCGGCGCCGCACTCGCCAGTGGCGCCGAGCCCACCGCAACAGCGGCCGCGGTCACGACGGTGGCGCCCATCATGGCCATTTTGGTGGCCGGCTTCCTGGCCGACTTGAGCTTGTGGGCAACTTCCGTCGCGTTCATTGTCCCCGCCCTTCCTGCTGATTTCAGATCAACCACCGGAAAGATAGCAAACTTGTCATCGATTGCGAACCGTTTTCTTCCGGCTGGCCGTCCAGGAGTTCCTTGCCTGCCAGCCGACGGTGCCGCAGAGTAGCTCAAATGAGCCGAACCGCATTGCGCATTTGTCCACTGTGCGAAGCCACCTGCGGGTTAGTGCTGACCATCGATGATGGCCGCGTCACCGGCGCTCGGGGAGACCGCGATGACGTCTTCAGTCACGGATTCATCTGCCCCAAGGGCGCCGGTTTCGCCGAACTGGACAACGACCCCGACCGCCTCCAACGCCCACTGGTGCGCCGTGACGGCGAGCTCGTCGAGACCACATGGGACGAGGCATTCGCCGCCACCGCCGAGGGCCTGGCGCGCGTCATCGGCGCCACCGGAGGGTCATCGGTGGGGATCTACTTGGGCAACCCCAACGCCCACACCATTGCCGGCGGGCTGTACACACCCGCCGTGATCCGTTCCCTGGGAACCCGAAACATTTTTTCGGCCAGCACGTTGGATCAGATGCCCAAGCACGTCGCATGTGGCTTCATGTACGGCGCGCCGATTCCGTTCACGATTCCCGATCTTGATCGCACCGACTATCTGGTCATCATCGGCGGAAACCCGTTGGTCTCCAACGGAAGTCTCGCCACCGCAGCTGATTTTGTCGGGAAGCTCAAAGCGATCCGGCAGCGCGGCGGCCGGCTGGTGGTGCTGGATCCAAACCGGACACGCACCGCCGAGATGGCCGACAGCCATATCGCGCCGCGCCCCGGCACCGACGGTGCGCTGCTGTTCGCCGTCGTCAACGTGCTCTTCGACGAGAACCTGGTGGACCTCGGCGCACTGGCCGACCACGTCACCGGCGTCGAGCAGGTTCGTGCCGCGGCGGTGGACTTTCCGCCCGAGGCGGTCGCCGAGCACTGCGGGGTCTCGGCCCAGGAGATCCGCACCCTGGCTCGCGAGATCGCGGCGGCCTCCAGTGCGGCGGTGTACGGCCGGATGGGCACCTCGACCGTCGAGTTCGGCACCATCACCAGTTGGCTGGTGGACGTCGTGAACATCCTGACCGGCAACCTCGACCGGCCCGGTGGGGTGATGTTCGCCAGGTCATCGGTGGCCGCCGCACCTCGATCGGCACGCCCGGGCCGCGGTTTCACGACGGGCCGCTGGCACAGCCGGGTCTCCGGCTATCCGGAGGTGATGTCCGAAATGCCCACCGTGGCAATCCCGGAGGAGATCGAGACACCCGGTGACGGGCAAATCCGGGCGATGATCACCATCGGCGGCAATCCGGTGCTGTCCGCTCCCGACGGCCCGCGCCTGTCTGACGCCCTCGAGACCGTCGACTTCATGCTGTCGGTCGACCCCTCTCTCAACGAGACCACGCGGCATGCCGACGTGATACTGCCGCCCCCGCCACCGTCGCGTGCGGGCCATTTCGACATCGCCTTCGCTGCGGCGTCAGTGCGCAATAACGCCCGGTACACCCCGGCTGTTCTGCCCCTGGCCGAGGGCCGGCCCGACGAGTGCGAGATCTTGTCCCGCCTGACATTGATCATCAAGGGCCTGGGAGCCGATGCCGACCCGGCACTGGTCGACGACGAGGCGATCGCCGCGAAGCTGGGCCGCGAGGTCGCCGATCCGCACTCCCCGGTCGCCGGCCGCACGGTCGAAGAGTTGACCGCCATGCTCCCCGAGGGACCGGGTTATGAGCGCCGACTCGACATGATGCTTCGGTTGGGCCCGTACGGCGACGGCTTCGGAGCCACGCCCGATGGCCTGACCCTGCAGCGGCTGAAAGACAACCCGCACGGCATCGACCTGGGCGCGCTCACGCGTCAGATTCCGGAAATCCTCCGGACTCCTTCCGGCATGGTCGAATTGGCGCCCGAGCCGATCCTCGCCGACATCCCGCGGTTGCACGCCTCACTGGGCAGCCGCGACGACGGCTTCCTGCTCATCGGGCGCCGGCAGCTGCGCTCCAATAACAGTTGGATGCATAACCTGCCGGCACTGTCCGGCGGTTCCAATCAGTGCACCCTGCAGATCCATCCCGACGACGCCTCCCGGCTGGGCGTGACGGATCTGGCCGTGGTGACCGGCCCGGGCGGCAAACTGGAGGTGCCGGTGGAGATCACCGATGCCATCCGGCCCGGCGTGGTGTCACTGCCGCACGGCTGGGGGCACACCGCACCCGGGACCCGGATGTCGGTCGCCGCGCGAAATCCGGGCGTCAACGTCAACAGCCTCTTCGACGATTCGCTGCTGGATCCGTTGTCCGGCAACGCGGTGCTCAACGCGGTGCCGGTGGAGATCGCGGCGGCGGGCTGACGCAGCCTGCTAGCGGACGCCTTCTTTGGTGTAGACGACCCGCAACACGTGACCCACCTCCGGACCCATCACCGCGGCAGCTAACTCACAGAACGTCGCGACGAACGCCGGGCCGTGCGCTGGGCCGCCGCCGGAGTCGAGATGGTGCGCCAACTCATGGAGCACCACGAGTTCCCGCATCGCCCACCCGGCCGCCCCGCGTTCCGGAACGGCGATGACGCCAGCGCCATCGAGGTTTTCGTAGTGTGCGGCAGTCGCCGCACGGCGGGCCCGTACCGCGAGCGTGCCCCGCTGCGGCCAACGTGCCGCGACGGCCGGCAACGCCATCACCTCATCGACATATCGCTGCACCGACTCCACCGATCCGAACCTGGCTTCCGGCGGAAGGGTGATCGACTCGCCGAAGAAGTCGATGGCGCGCGAACTGTGTCCGGCGGCGCGGTCGAAAAGGGTGCGAACGAAGTGCTCAGCCGCATAGACCCGGGACCGCCCAGTGTCGCGGCCACTCACCGTGGCAGCCGGGTCCGGGCTCCCGGTAATTCCGGGCTCCCGCCCAACCGGGCCGCCCGGCCGGCGCGGTCACCGGCACGTCGCGCCGCCGAGGAGTAACCCGCCGTAGCGCTGGTGGCCCGCCAGGTGCCGCGCGCCTTGGACTCGGTGCGGTAGTGGTCGCGCAACTCGATTTCCTTGGTGCGCAACGCGATCGCGGTTCCGGGCGCAACTGTCCGCGACTCAGTCACCTCTCGTTTCGCTTCGTCCCGAGCGGCGGCGAGCCGCTGGCCGATCCGAACACCAAAGGCGAGTTGGAAGTTGAGTCGTGCGGTGATGGTCGGCGTGGGCCGGTGCGCACCGGTGGCGAGGTAGGCATCGCAGGATCGCACCATCTGCACGACCAGGCTGGCATACAGCGCATGGCTGGCGTCGATGTCCTCGGCGAACCCGTACGCGTAGACGAACGTCGAGTTCGACGCGACGTCGCACCGGACGTCGTTGGCGGCGGCGATCGCGGCGAACAGTTGAACGTAGGTGCGCAGCCCGCGACTTCCCGGCTCGCCGATGGTGATCGTGCGCTGGGTCGGAGTCTGGGCACCGGTTCGGGTGGCGGCGTGTGTGCGCGCGACAGCAAGGTCGATCGACGTCATCGTGGCCAGGCGTTGCGCGGCGGCCATGAAGGCCTCGGCCTCGTGGGCGTTATCGGTACCTTCGGCTTGGCGCAGCAGTGCGGCGATTCGGGCGAGCATCCGGTCATCAGTCATGGCGCCACGCTAGGACAGGGTGGGGACTCCTCGGAGGATCCGTTAGTGCGATCGGTCAAGCTATCCCCAGCCCGGAATCCGTCAACATCCACGCGTTGAACCCCATGCGTTGAACTTTAGTGCGCTACTGGTCGACGAACGCGTCCAGTGCGGCGGTGAGTTGCGGCGACAACGGACCCTTGCGGGCGTAGCCGGCGACGTTGTCGGTCGGGTCGTCGCGCAGCACGTGGTTGACACCGGAGAGTTCGACGAACTGCAGCGCAGTCCTGTCCAGCGCGGAGACCAACGGCTGCATCTGCGAGCACGGCGCCTGGCCGTCGGAGTCCGAGCAGGTAAGCAGCACCGGCGTGGCCGCGGGAATTCGGGTCGCCACGTCGACGGGGTCGATCGCATCGGATTCGACGACGGCCTTGACGTTGCCGGGGTTGACGATCGCGCTCAGTCCATCCGGGAGATCAACCGGCGCCGTCCCGGTGGTGCGGACCTGCTCGACCGCGGCCCGCCAGGCGGCGAGCACGGAATCGGCCTGCTGCTGGGTCTCGCTGCCAACTCGCACCGCCGCCTCGACATTGGTCCTGACCCGGCCGGTGATCAAGTCGAGGTAGCGCGCGGGGAGTGGTTGCAGCAGCCCGAGTGAATGGATCCGCGGCGCGCCCGGCGAGGAGTCATCGGCCAGCAACATCGCGTGAATAGTGCCCTCCCCCAAGGCATACACCGAGAGGCGGTCGCCGTCGACGCCTGCCTGCCCCGCCAAGAATCGCAACGCCGCCCGAGCACCGTCGGTGTACATCGCACTGCCGATATCGGCGGGTCGGCCGGCGAACGGACCGAGTCCGGTGACGCCGGTGCCGATCTTGTCGTATCGCAGGGTCGCCACACCCCGCTCGGACAGGAACTCCGCGAGTTGACGCATGTTGCCGATGGGTCCTGCGACATTGTTGTCACCGTTGCGGTCGGTCTGTCCACTCTCGGAGATCAGCAGCGCGGCCGGGCCCACACTGTCGCCGGAGAGGTGGCGATAGGTACCGTGCAGGGTCAGTCCGTTGGAGTCGAACGTCACGTCCTTTTCCAACCAGACCCGCTCGACGTCGCTGTCGCGTGAGCAACCGGCCAGGGCGACCAGAATGAGCGCCACCGCCGCCAGTCGACGGATCACAGCCGGGCGACGATCCAGTCGGTCACGTCATCGAGCACGCGGTCCCGCTCGGGTTCGTTGAACACCTCGTGATAGAGCTTCGGATACACCTTCAGTTCGACGTCGCGAGAAGCCACGCAGCGCACCAGTCGCTCGCTTCCCGCGGCGGCCACCAGCGTGTCGTGTTCACCGTGCACCACCAGTAGCGGTGCGGTGATGCGAGAGGCCAGTGCGGGCATCTCCTCCCCGACCACCAGCAGAGCCTTGCCGATACCCGCCGGGATCTTGCCGCGGTAGACCAGCGGATCGGCTTTGTACTCTGCGACCACTTCCGGGTCGCTGGAAACCGCGTCGGGATCAACCTGTTCGATGGGCAGATCAGGAAGTACCGATCCGACCGCTTTGCCCAGCAGTGCCTTGGCTCTGGATACACCGGTGTGCGCCGCGATCGCCGGCCCGGAGAGCACCATGAGGTCGTAGGAGTCCGGGTACTGCGCGCCATAGGCCAGAACGATCGCGCCACCCATGCTGTGGCCCAGCACGATTCGCGGCAGACCCGGGTGCTCGGCCGTCGCGATCTCGACCAGGGTACGAAAGTCGCCGACGAACTCCGACATGTGGCGCACCCGCACCCGCTTGCCGCCGGCCCGGCCGTGGCCGCGGTGATCAAGGGCGTAGGTCAACAGACCGGATGCCCCGAAGCGCTGCGCGACGTGGTCATAGCGCCGGGCGTGCTCGCCGTAGCCGTGGGCGAGCACCACCACCCCGCGGGGTTGCGTAGCCGGGGTCCACACGTCGTAGACGCTCCGGATCCCGCCGACGCCGACGAAGGTTCGCTCCGCGTGATCGGTCGTCATCAGGCGAGGGTACAAGTCGTCATAAATACGTCACATTTGAGGTCTTCCCAAACCCAAAACCCGGACTCACCATAAGGATCTACGTCTGGCAAGTGGAGCAGGCGCATAGCGGGACCACTGCGGAGTCGATCGGAGACTTCAATGGACGCACTATTCCACAATTCGGAAACCCTTTTCCTCATCGGCGGGGGTGTCGTGATGATCGTCTTGATCGCACTCACCATGCGGTCGATCATTCGGCGCGACCGGGCGATGGTCAACAAACACATGGACGAACCACGCGAGGTCGCGGCCTACCACGACCGGTGGAAGGGCCAAAAACCGGCCTGACGCAGACGCGCGGCCGTACCCAGTCCGCGCTCGTATGGTGATGTTACGGCTGTTGACACTGTTATTGGTGGGGTTATCGTGATTTGGTGCCCTTCTCTGCCGCTGCACTTCGCCGCCTGCGCAACGGCGGCTCGGCCGCGCTCGCCTGCCTGACCCTGGCCGCCACCGGTTGCCCCCCGGCCGCCGCCGCGGACGGGCGAGACAAACTGGCTCAGGCAATCGCGAACACCCGCGGTAGCTACCTGGTGTACAACTTCGGCGCGGGATTCCCGGCGCCGATGCTCAACGCGGCCGGCGACTGGTACGAGCACGGCGGCGGTGGACGCCTGATGGTCGTGAAGTCGGCCTCGCAGCGAATCGCCCCAAGGCTGCTCGTCGACAGCCACCAGGGATACCAATCACGCTGTGAGCGGACGCCCGGGGCGCGCACCGGCGAAGGTCTGGCTCAAGCGTCGGAAATCTACACCCCGTTGCAGGCCTGGCAGGCGCTCGGCCAGCCCACCATCGCCATCAACGCGAACTTCTTCGACGTACGTTCACAGCGGGCCGGCTCCTGGAAGACCACCGGTTGCAGTTCACCGCTGGGCACCTATATCGACAACACCGGTGCCCTGGGCCGGACGAACATGGCCGTCACCGGCACCCTGGCGTACGCGGGCAAGCAGGCACTCTCCGGCGGAGACGAGGTGTGGACTGCGTTGAGCACCCTGATTCTGCCGGTCCGCGGCGCGCCGTATGTAGTGACGCCGAGAACAGCGACCGACTACGACGCAGCAACGCCGGTGATCGACGGGCTCGTCGGCAACGGCACCCGATTCGTGGCCGTCAGCGGCGTGAAGTTACTGGCACCCGGAGACACCGGGCAACTGAACGATCCCGGACCCAGTGCCGCCCGAACCGCGGTGGCCTACGTGTCCGGCACCGACAACCTGTACATCTTCCAGGGCGGCAGTTACACCCCCGACCAGGTTCAGGATCTCTTCCGCGGACTGGGCAGCGACACCGCGGTGCTGCTCGATGGTGGCGGATCCTCCTCGATTGTGCTGCGCCGCGACACCGGCGGCATGTGGGCGGGCGCCGGTTCCCCGCGCGGTTCCTGTGACACCACAGCGGTGCTGTGTGAAGCCCGCGAACGCGCGCTTCCGAGTTGGCTGGCGTTCAACTGACGCACCGCCGCCAGCATCAGAGTTTCGGGGTGAGATCCAACGACGTCACGGTCGTCATTTTCGTGACCCGCCACTGTCGATCCTGACGCTGCAACTCGAGCCGATAGGACAGGTACTTCAGCGACGGGATGTTGTTGCTCTTCGGCGTGGTCGACGTGGTGTTGGTGTAGACGATGGCGGTAGCCTCCGATCCGCGCAGCGACTCCACCGCCACCGCAACGACCTGGGTGCTGCTGGTTACTTCAGCCTGTTTGTTTTCGGGTGCAATCGCATCGACATAGCGGCGGTACTGCTGTCCGAAGTCTCCGCTGAGATATTTGGCTGAACGCTCGGAGAGTTTGTCCATGTCCGCCGGGGTGTAACTCCACAGCGTGGTGATCGCCTCGGCGGCGGTGCGGGCCACCTTCTCCTTCAGTGCCACCGCCGCGCGGTCCGTCAGGTAGGCCTGGGCCGTCGCGCCGACGAACGCGCCGGCCGCCACGAAAAGGCCGACTGATGACAGCAACGCGACGCGACGCGCATTGCGCCGCAACCAGGTCGGAGCAGGCGGGCCCGCCTCGGACGGGTCTTCCACGGAGGCAGTCTCGTCAGCGAGAGTCTCGTCGGAGGCAGTCTCGTCGGGTGGGCCTTCCTCCGGGAGGGTCTCCTCGGGGAGAGCCTCCTCGCTCAGATCACCTGCAACAGGTTGCTGACCTTCCACTGATCCCCCTCCCTGGTCGCGGTGACCACCCACCGGTTTCCGTTCTCGACCGTCGTGCCGTTCGGCATCTTGGTCGTCATCTTCGACACGGCAATGACGTCAGCGCTGCCGTCGTCGTTCCACCGCTCTATCCCGAGATCCTGAACGGTTCCGAATCCCCGTTCGGCCTGGGCCACCTGGAACACCACAGCGTTCATGTTGTCGCCGAACTGGGTCGCGAACTCGCCGGTGCCCTGCGCCAAAATCTGATCGGCGTAACGGTTGGCGTTGAACGGATCCGGCGATGTGTACGCGGTGACAAACGAGTTCACGAAGGTGAGCACGTCCGCGTCCCGGATCTGCGCGCGGCGAATCGTCTCATGCTTGGTCACGATCACCGCGGCCGCCGTGACGGAGGCCAACACCAGCACCGCGGCGAGCGCGGCGAGCCATGACCACCTTCCCCCCAGCGGGTTGGGCCGTCCGGGCGGCAGTGGGCGAAGTCCGAACGAATCTGGCGCGTCCGGGGAAATTCTGCGGCGCGGGCTCATCCGCCGGCTCCGCCGGACTTGGGCTGCGCCAGCACGGTGAGGTCGGAAACCTGCCACTGTCCAGATCTGGACTTCTCGAAAGAAACCCGGACCGATGCCGAGATGAAACGTTGGCTGCCCGCCGCGCCGCGCTGCCCCTGCAGCAGCATCAGCATCACCGCCCGGTCTGCGGTCGAGTTCAGCACCGCACCGTTGGTCACCCAGTAGTCGTTGTCCACCGCGCCGGCCTTGCGGGTGGCCTCCTGCTGGGCGGCCCAGGTCGGCCGGTAGCCGTCGGTCACCAACGTCTGGGCCCGGGCGAAATCGTCCTGGATGGTCGCGGTCTTGTAGGTGAGCAGGTCCTCGACGATCTTGGGGCCCTGCACCGCGATCTGTTCGCGGGCCTGGGCGGCAGCCAACTCCGGTCGATACACGCCCAGGTATCCCGCACCGGCGACCGCGGCGGACACCGTGGCGGCCGCAGCGATCGCGGCGAGTGCGCGCCGACGCCAGTCGGGTCGCGAGCCGTCGACACGGCGAACCTCGGTACCGGTCAGCAGATCGGCGAAGGTGCGGCCACGGGCGTCGATCAGCGGCCAGAGCCATCCGAGCAAGACCGGGACGGTGTCCAAAAGGTGCGCCAGATCGCGCAGCATCAAACGCCCCGGACCGACCCCGGCATCCTCGGCACCCCCGGCACCATCGGCATCCACCACCGCGATACCAAAGACCGAACGGCCCACGCTCCACCCGCGCGTCGCGGGCAGGAAATACCGGTTGACCGCGATCACCAGAAGCGCCCCGACGGCCACCACCACGCACAGCCACCAGAGCCAGCCCTGCGGCGTGGCCGCCACCGCCACCAGTCCGGCGGCGATCAACACGCCGAGGCCGAAAAGCACGTCCAGGGTGAACGCACCCGCGCGGGCCGACCAGGTCGCCACCGGTCCTGAGGCATCGGCCGGCGGTGCAGTGTCGAAGTCCGCCACCAGGTCGGAGTCGAATGTCACGGTCACTTGCCCACCGGTTCGATGTTGTCGATCTTGTAGGTGCCCTCCGACGGAGCCATCCGCACCCGCAACCGGTAGCTCAGTTCCTGATCCTGCTGCTGCACGTTCGACATCAACACACGGGTCGCGACGAGGACGTCGATCGAACCGTCCGGGTTGTGTTTCTCCGCCGCCGCCCGGATGTCGGTGATTTTCACCTTGGCCTTCACGGTCTGGTACGCCTCTGTGAGCAGGCTGCTGTAGAGGTTCGCCTGGGGCGCGTAGTTGTCGGTACTGCAAGCCACGATCTTGCGTTGACTCTCATTCATCGCCGCGAGGTCAGGTGCCTGGGTGGCGGAGATGCAGTCCTTGGCAGTGGCCACCGCCACCACCTCGTCGCCGATGGCCGTCGCGCTGTGCCGATGCGACAACCACGCCAGGACTCCGATGGTGATCAGCGCGAGGCTCGCCGCCAGCAGGGCCGCGCAGATGCCAGTCGGCCAGCGGCCACTGTTGAGCCTCGACTCAGGCTGATCCGGTGCTGTCTGTGGCGGGATCGGGGTCAGCTGGCCGGGGCCAGCATCTCCTTC
>SXGR01420688.1_pt1 | contig 12535 bp, 9 predicted proteins | sample 3174711 | NCBI WGS metagenome assembly SXGR01 (sample SAMN11356860, study PRJNA531348) | freshwater metagenome | isolation source: freshwater sample F1-60 | place: China: Fuxian Lake, Yuxi | collected 2017-12-25
CACTGGTCACGTCGGAGAAGACTCGCGAGGCGCTCGACATTCGCCGCGAGCGAGCCGAGCTACGCGATCGATACGGCCGGCATCTGTTTGGACAATCCTGCCTGATGGCTCGGCGATTGGTCGTGGCGGGAGTTCGATTCGTCACGGTCCATTACGACTGCGTCGATGGCTATAGCTGGGACTCGCACCGCAACAGCGATGACGTCAAGAAGTCGTTGCTGCCGACCTTCGATCAGGCGTATGCCGCACTGATTCGCGATCTCGACGAGCGCGGCTTGCTCGGCGAAACGCTGGTGGTTGCCACGGGCGAAATGGGACGGACTCCGAAAGGCAACGCTCAATGGGGCCGCGATCACTGGAGCACGTTGTTCTCGATGACGCTCGCAGGGGGCGGCGTGGTGGGCGGCCGAGTCTACGGCAAGTCCGACAAAGACGCCGCGTACCCGATCGAGAAGCCGGTCTCCCCCGAAGACCTCGCAGCGACGATTTATCATGCCCTCGGCATCGACCACGAACTCCGAGTCCCCAACGCGGAGAATCGTCCAACTCCCGTTGTCGAAGGTGGCGAACCTGTGACCTCTCTGTGGAGTTGAAGGAATGCCGAAGGAATCCTCTCAATCCGAATCGCGACCGATGCCATCTCCATTCGCTCACACGCGGCTTGCGAGACGGACGGCCATTCAAGCGGGAAGCATCGGTCTGCTCGGATTGGGAATGAATCACGTCGCTGGACTGCAAGCATTGGCCGACGAGACACCCTCAGCAAAACGGGTGTCGCACAAGTCCGTAATTTATATCTTTTTGTCCGGAGGTCTGACTCAACACGACAGCTTCGATCCAAAACCGGAAGCTCCCGATACGATTCGGGGCGAGTTCGCTCCGATCGCCACTCGCACGCCCGGAGTGCAGGTCTGCGAGCACCTGCCGATGCTGGCCGCTCGCAGCCACAAGTGGGCGATGGTTCGGTCGCTCACGCATCCGTACAACGATCATTCGACCGGCCATCATGTGATGCTGACCGGCCGAACCGAGCGGCCGATTGGATTCGATGGCGAACGTCCGACTCAGAACGACTTCCCGGCCATCGCGTCGGTTGTCAGCGGTGTCGGAACACCGGTCAACAATCTTCCGCCCGCCGCCGTCTTGCCAGAACGGCTGATTCACGTCACCGGCCGCACGATTCCCGGACAGTTTGCCGGGCAGATGGGCTGGAAATTCGATCCCTGGTTCATCGAGGCCAGTCAGTTCCGCGATTCAAAGTACATTCACGGAGCGTTTCCGCAGTACGGCTTTCAGCGATGGGAAGGAGCCAACAATCCTCCTGGTTATGTCTTTCAAGCCCCTCGTTTGGAATTGCAGCAAGGAGTGCTGCAAGATCGATTCGACAACCGTGTCCAGTTGCTGAGCACAATCGACCGGCAGCGACGCCAGTTGGATGAAGCTGCTGAGGCGGGTGAGTTCGATCGATATCGACAGGCGGCCGTCACGCTGCTCAACAGCGGCGGAGTCCACAAAGCGCTCGACGTGCAGTCCGCTCCCGCAGCCGCGCAGGATCGATATGGCCGGAACTCGTTCGGCTGGTCGTTGCTGATGGCGCGGCAGTTGGTCGAGGCGGGGGTCAGCCTCGTGCAGGTCAACCTCGGCAACAATGAGTCCTGGGATACTCACGAGAAGTCGTTTCCCAATCTGCGAGACTTCTTGTTGCCGCCAACCGATCGGGCAGTCTCCGCGTTGATTGACGACCTAGACGAGCGCGGCCTCTTAAACGACACGCTGATCGTGATGGCGGGCGAGTTCGGTCGCACACCGAAAATCTTCACGTTCCCGGGGGCCGTTTCGAATCTCCCCGGCCGCGATCATTGGGGAGCCGTGCAGTCGGTCTTCTTCGCGGGAGGCGGTGTCAAAGGAGGCACGGTTGTCGGCTCATCCGATCGCATGGGAGCCTACCCTGCCGCCGATCCGCAGCGTCCTGAAAACATGGCCGCCACGATCTACGAATCGCTCGGCTTGCCGCGCACGATCGTCTGGAAAGACCGGCTCGATCGCCCCCACCACGTTTACCACGGCGACCCGATCGCCGGACTCAGTTGAAAGCAGGCGACATGACTTCGAGCACCGCTCATCAACACAGACTCGGCATCCACCGTCGCGAGTTGTTGCAGGTCGGCTATTCCGGCTTGCTGGGACTTGGTCTGCCAAGCTTGCTCTCTCGGCAATCATCCGCCGCCGAATCCCGGCCAGTTGGCGAGCAGCGTGCTCGCAGCGTGATTCTGATTTTCTTGACCGGCGCTCCCAGCCATCTCGACATGTTCGATTTGAAGCCGGATGCCCCAGCCGAGGTGCGCGGTACGTTTCAGCCGATTGCCACACGGACGCCCGGAATGGATGTCTGCGAGCACTTGCCGAAGCTGGCCGCTCGATCGGACAAGTACGCCGTGATCCGCTCGATGACGCACGGCTTTCCCAGCCATGAACACGCAACACACATGCTCCTGACCGGCATCGACAAGATGCCGATCGGCTCGACGCACATGGCCTCGCGAAACGATTGGCCCTGTTACGCCTCGACGCTCGACTATCTGCGACCGCGACATGACGGCATTCCGAACGGCGTGATGCTGCCGACCTATTTGAACAACGGCTATGGCTTCTCTGGCCAGGACGCCGGCTTCCTCGGAGCGAAGTACGACCCGTGGCATGTGAAACAAGATCCCAACGATCCGAAGTTCCGTGTCGAGAACCTCAGCCTTCCGGTGGGCATGTCGGTCGATGCGCTCGGCCATCGGCGTCAGTTGTTGGCTCAGTTCAACGCGCAGTCGGCGAGCTTCGATCTCGCTCGCTCGGCAACCGAGTTCAGCAACTATCAAGATCAGGCGATGTCGATTCTGACGACCAGCGAGATCGGCCGCGCCTTCGCGATCGATCAGGAACCAGCCGCCGTGCGAGACAATTTCGGCCGACACCTCTTCGGCCAATCGCTGCTGTTGTCGCGGCGGCTGGTGCAAGCCGGTGTCCCGATCGTGCAGGCCAACATGGGAACGATGAACAACTGGGACACGCACAACAGCAATTTCACGCAACTCAAAGACCGCCTGCTCCCGCCGCTCGATCAAGGGGTCTCCGCCTTGCTGGATGACCTGAGTTCCTCGGGCCTGCTGAAAACCACGCTGGTCGTGATGGTCGGCGAGTTCGGCCGGACTCCGAAGCTCGGCGGCAACGTCGGCACGCCAAGCTACGTCCCCGATGGCCGCGACCACTGGGGCGGAGTCTACTTTGCCCTCTTTGCCGGAGCCGGCGTGCGTGGCGGACAAGTCATCGGCAGTTCCGACAACATCGCCGCCTATCCCGCCTCGAACCCGTACTACCCGTCCGATCTTGGAGCCACGATCTTCTCGTCGCTCGGCATCGACCCGCGCAGCATCATCAAGGATCGAGTCAACCGCCCCAGTCACGCCAGCGAAGGGGAGCCGATCGCGCCGCTCTTCACCGGTGCATTGAGTTGAGCGACCGAATTCGGACAAGGACAAGACGATGTTGACGGTTCTTGGCAACTCCCGGCGAGCGTGCGACGGAGTGTCGCGGCGCGAGTTGCTTCAGGTCGGCGGTGCCGGCATGTTGGGAATGGGCCTGCCGAACGTGTGGGCCGCCGAGAGCGTCGCGACTCAGTTGGCCGCGCGAGCGAAGTCGGTGATCTTTGTGTTCTTGTACGGCGGGCCGAGCCAGCTCGAAACGTTCGACATGAAGCCGGACGCGGCGAGCACGATTCGTGGGCCGTTCCGGTCGATTGCCTCGCGGACTCCAGACCTGCGCATCTGCGAGCATTTGCCACGGCTGGCCCAGCGGTCGGACAAGTACTGCGTGGTCCGCACGGTCAATCATCCGCAAAACGATCACAACGGGACGCACGTCATTCAGACCGGGCATCCCATCCCGCCGGCCGATCGGGGAGCGGCTCAGGTCGATGCCACGGACAAGGACTGGCCGGCGTTTGGCTCGGTGATTTCGTATCTCGATGCACAGGCCGCTCGCGGACCAGCAAGCTCATTTCCGAGCTACGTTTATCTGCCGCGATTGCTGGGACACTTCGCTGGGTACGACATCAACGGGATGTACGCGGGGTGGCTCGGCAAGGCTTACAACCCGATGGCCACTCGGATTCAGAAACGGGACGCCGGTGACAATCCGTACTTTCGCGACTGCACCGATGACGAACTCGATTTCCGTTTGAACGGCCTTGAGCGATTGCCGGGGATGACGTTGGATCGGCTCGATCAACGTCAGAGTTTGCTGACGCAGTTCGATGCCGAGCGAGTTCGGCTCGATCAGCACGCGGCCATTCGCAACTACAACGGCTTGCAACAGCGGGCCGTCTCGCTGCTCTCCTCGCCGCAGATTGCCGAGGCGTTCGACATTCGTCGCGAGAAGGCCGAGTTGCGAGATCGCTACGGCCGCAACTTGTTCGGCCAGTCGCTGCTGATGGGCCGCCGCATGATCGAAGCCGGGTCGCGGTTCGTGACGGTCGCATGGGACTTGGCGGTGCGCGGCGACGTCTGCGGAAGCTGGGACATGCACTCGTGCCTGGAGCGCGTGATGAAGGACCACTTGCTGCCGGGTCTCGACTGCGGGTTCTCGGCGTTGCTCGAGGACCTGCAGGATCGTGGCCTGCTCGACGAGACGCTGGTGTTCGTCGCCGGTGAAATGGGCCGCACGCCGCAGTTCCAAAACCGAGGTGCTCAGGATGGCCGAGACCACTGGACCTACTGCTTCCCCTGCTTGTTTGCCGGCGCAGGAGTTCGCGGCGGAATCACCTACGGTCAATCGGACAAAGACGCGGCCTATCCGATTTCGCATCCGGTCTCACCCGCCGACCTGGCGGCCACCATCTATGAGACGCTTGGAATCTCACCCGACCTGCGCATCCCGGACGCGCAAGGCCGCCCGGTGTCGCTGGTGGAAAACGGCCGCGCACTCCGTGAACTCTTTGGATGAAGCTGGAAACTCATGAACGTCTACGAATCGTTGGGGGTGACTCCCGTCATCAATGCGCTGGGAACCTTTACTCGCGTGGGGGGCACTCTGATGCCTCCCGAAGTTCTGCGGAGCATGCAAGAGGCGGCCGGTAGTTTTGTGTGCCTGGAACAATTGCAGTACGCCGCCGGGAAAGTGATCGCTGGCATGACCGGTGCCGAGGCGGCCTACGTCACCTCCGGAGCACAAGCCGCGCTGGTTCTCTCCGTCGCCGCCTGCATCACCGGGCTGGATGCGGCGAAGATGGACCGGTTGCCTGAGACCACCGGTCTGCGAAACCAAGTCGTGATGGCTCGACTGCACCGCAATCACTACGACCACGCCGCCGAAGCGGCCGGCGGCCGGATCGTCGAAGTGGGGAGCGATCGCGAGTGTCGTCTTGAAGAGATCGCCGCAGCGTTCAATGACCTCACGGCCGCGATTCTGTATTTGCCCGGATTCGAGGAACACCTGCCCTTGGCCGACGTGGTGTCCGTCGCGCGGCGTCATCACGTCCCGGTCATCGTGGACGCGGCGGGCCGTTGCGATGAGCCACGCAACTTGACTCGCTTCGTCGCGGACGGTTCCGATCTCGTCTGTTTCAGCGGAGGCAAATACATCCGCGGCCCGCAGGCTTCGGGCTTTGTCTGCGGGCGACGCGACTTGATTTCGGCAATCGCCTGGCAGCATCTCGATATGGACTTCACCCCCGGCGTGTGGACGGCACCACCGGAATTGATGTCGGCCGACGATCTGGCATTCATCCCGCGACAGGGGATCGGCCGCGGGTACAAGGCCGGCAAGGAAGAAATCATCGGACTGCTCACCGCGCTGCGACTCTACTTGGAACGTGATCACGTCGCCGAGAAACAGAACTGTCTCCGCAAACTGCAGTCGATCTGCGATGGCCTGCGCGGAGTCGCGCACGTCACGGCGGAAATCATCCCAGCAGATCCCGTTCGCGGCGGCTTCCCCAAAGCCCGCATCGCCATTGATCGCGAGACGCTCGGCCTCTCCGGCCACGACTTCATCCGAGCACTGGTCCAAGGTCGCCCTTCCATTCATCCGGGAGAACGAGAGCTGGATCGCGGAGCCGTCATCATTCACCCATTCGGTCTGCAAGATGGCGACGAGCAGACGATCGTGCAGCGAGTCAAAGAAATCGTAGGTTCAATATAGGCAGGCGAGCGGCAGGGCGTCAGCCCTCCGAGTCCGTCGGTTGAGCGCGAACACCAACCTTCTCGGAGGGTTGACGCCCTGCCGCTCGCCGACACAGTCTTGCATAACGCATCTCATTTTCTTGGAAATCATCATGCTCACCCGAAGATCGTTTCTCTCCACAGTGGGTGCCGGACTGGTCATCGCTCCGAGTGCGTTTGCCGCCGAAACACCGCCAACCAAACGCAAACGTCTGGCGGTCGTCACCACCGAGTGGCGCTACAAGTCTCACGCCTGGCACATGGCCGAGCGGTTTCTCGTCGGCTATCCGACCAACGGCCGCTGGCATCGGCCGCCGTTGGATGTGGTCGCGGCGTATGTCGATCAGAAGCCGGAAGGCGACCTGAGCCGCAAGCGTTCCGAAGAGTTCGGCTTCCCGATCTATCCGACGATCGCCGAGACGCTGCGATGCGGTGGCGATAAGCTGGCGGTCGATGCTGTGCTGATCATCGGCGAGCACGGCAACTACCCGAAGAGCGAGTTCGCGCAGACAAAATATCCGCGCTACGAGTTCTTCAAGCAGGTGACCGACGTCTTTCGCCAGGACGGCGGCGCGGTTCCGGTCTTCAACGACAAGCATCTGTCGTGGAAATGGGAGTGGGCCAAAGAGATGGTCGAGCTCTCGCGCGAGCTGAAGTTCGCCTTCACGGCCGGTTCGTCGCTGCCGGTCACCTGGCGAATGCCGGCGATCGACATGCCCTATGGGGCCGAGGTCGAAGAACTTCTGAGCGTCTCGATCGGCAGCATCGACAGCTACGACTTCCATGCGCTGGAGGTGATCCAGTGCATGGCCGAGCGGCGTCGCGGTGGCGAGTCCGGAGTCGTCGCGATGCAGGCCCTGCGTGGCGAGGCCGTTTGGAAAGCCATGTTCGCAGGCAACTGGGCCGACGGCGGTTGGGATCTGAGGCTGTTCGAGGCGTGTCTATCGCGAAGCCAGACATTGGCTCAGCCGGAGTCGTTCAGTCATCGCTACCCGACGCCGGCCCAAATCCGCGAGTGGGTCAAAGAACCGATCGCGTATCGCTACGAGTATGCCGACGGCGCGAAGGCCACCATGCTGATGCTCAACGGCCTGATCGGCGACTTCACCTTCGCCGCGCGGCTGAAAGGGGAAGCGGAACCGCTCTCGACGTTGTTCCATCTCCCGCCGACCCCGAACGTGACCTACTCGGCCTCGCTGATGTCGAAGGCCGAAGAGACCTTCCTGACCGGCAAGTCGCCGTATCCGATCGAGCGGACGTTGCTGACCACCGGCCTTGTCGAAGCGGGCGTGCGGTCGCTCGGCACCGGCCAGAAGCGACTCGAAACGCCGCACCTTGCCATTCGTTATCAAGCACCGCGCGAATCGACGTTTGCCCGGTCGTAGCCGTCGTTGGTCACGTCGCTCGCCTCCACCACGAAAAGCTCGGCAGCGAAAAGCTCGGCGGAGAGCCAACCGGCATCCGGTTTTCAGCCCCAAGGGGGTGTGACTCGATAGCCCAGGGCATCGCCCTGGGTGAGTGATTCGAGAGAACAATTCCAGCCCTGAAGGGGTGCAACTCGCACGGCTGTGATGCCAGTTGCGCCCCGTTGGGGCTAGACCACAATTGGTGTTGGACAAACCCAGGGCGTTGCCCTGGGCTATCGAGTCAGTCCCCGTTGGGGCCAAGACCGGAACACCGGTGCCACCCCAATCATTGCTCGCTGGCGGTCTCACCCCCGCTTTCAATTCGCGAGGCCAAGGAGTATCACCTGCTCCTCTCTCAGCTCCATTTTCCGCGGCTTGCGAATGAGACGGTCATGGCCAAAAACTCCGAAAAGGCGGATGCCGCCTATGCCGAAGCCCTGAAGCGGATCGAGGAGTGTGGGAACCAGCGGAAGTGCGGTCGCGATCTGACGAGATTGGGACTCACGACGCCGCCGACGGAGATCGGCCAACTGACTGCCCTGACGACGCTTGACCTCAGAAGAAACCTGCTCACGACGATGCCGGAGATTCTGTAATGGCAAAGAAAGCGAACTCGGGACGGCAAACTGCGAAGTACCGTGTGTTTATTTCGTATGCAACTGAAGATCGGGATATCGTCAAACTCATCCGCGATCAAATCGACAGCATTGGTGTTGATGTCGTTCTGGACTGCCAAATTATTGAAAGCGGCGATTCCATCAGTGCGAGGCTCCAAAAGGCGTTGCGTACATGCAATGAACTCTTGCTGTATTACAGCGACTCTACGAAAGACAAGGTTTGGGTTCATTTGGAGGTAGGCGCAGCATGGGTTCAAAAGAAACGCATAACGGTTATCGCGCGTGGACAATCCCTTGACCCAGGTCGAGATTGGGGAATGGCATGGTTGAGTGACTTGAAGTACGTCTCTCTCAATGACTTTCAAGAGTCATTCCTTGCCGATTTGAAATTACGAGCATCCAAACGTCGTTCTAAGAACACATCAGTTCTCCGAAGAGCGTCAGGGGCGAAGAAATGAGCGATCTAACTCGGCCTGTGACTGCCAACTGGGTCATTGAAGGCCTTATCCGGTCGGCGGTTGAAGAGGGACAAAAGTCGTTGGACTTGAGCGGACACCGATTTTCGGAATTGCCGCATGTAATAGGACAGGCATCTCTCCTTAAGGTGCTCGACCTTTCCGGCAGCCAACTGGGCACACTCCCGCCCGAGATCGGGCAGCTCACCTCGCTGACAAAGCTCGACCTTTCCGGCAACCACCTGGGCACACTTCCGCCCGAGATCGGGCAGCTCACCGCGCTGACAGATCTGGACCTTTCCGGCAACCAACTGAGAACGCTTCCGCCGGAGGTTGGACGGCTCACTGGGCTGACGAAGCTTAATCTCACCAGCAACCAGCTCACGACGCTGCCGGGCTGGCTCAGAGATTTACCAAAGTTGGAACGGCTATTCCTGCACGGCAATCCGGCCCTACAGCTTTCGTTCTCCGTCCTCGGTCGCGATCCACGAAAGTCCTACCGATATGGAGTATCGTTTGCCTCACCGAAGGCGATCCTCGATTTCTATTTCGGCAGACAGGGCAAGACCCGTCCGTTGAACGAAGTGAAATTGATCCTGGTGGGCCGGGGCGGAGCCGGGAAGACGTCAACGGTACGCGCCTTGCGCGGCCTGAAGTTCATTGACGGAGAGTATCCTACGCCGGGGATTGCTCTCTGCGACTGGGAGATGAAGGATTGCAAGAAAGGTCCGGTCACGGCGCATGTCTGGGATTTCGCCGGGCAGGTCATCACCCACGCTCTGCACCAGTTTTTCTTCAGCGTGCGGAGCGTGTATGTCGTGGTGCTGACGGGGCGCGAGAACAACGAACGTGAGGACGCGGAATACTGGCTACGGCTGATCAAGGCGTTCGGGACGGATGACGATGGCCACGGACCACCGGTGATCGTGGCTCTGAATAAGTGGGACGTCCCCGGCTGTCGCCCGCGAGTGGATCGCGGCGCGCTGCAGGAGCGGTATCCCTTCATTCGTGGCTTTGTGGAAGTGGACTGCAAGTCGAACAAGGGGATCGCCAAGCTCAAGGCTGCCCTGTGCAAAGAGGTGGATCGGCTCAAGTGGGTCCGCGAACCGTTTCCAGAAACCTGGGATGCCGTCCGTCTGGCTCTGACGCGCGGGGGAAAGAAGCGGGCGCACCTCACCTACTCCGAATACCGGACGCTGTGCGCGAAGCATCATGTGACGGATGAGGGCCAGCAGGATTCGCTCGCGGAAATCCTGCACAATCTGGGAGCCGCGCTCAACTACCGCAACGACCCGCGCCTGCACGAAGCCACGGTGCTGCAACCCGAATGGCTGACGAAGAATGTCTATTCGCTGATGCGCCGCGCGGAGAAACAAGCGGGCGTGCTGAAGCGAGCCGATGTGGACGTGGTGCTGCGGAGCGTCACCGATCCGAACATGCGGGACTACCTGGTGCGGATCATGGAGCGGTTCGAGATCGCCTACGCGCGGGCCGCATCCGGCGGCGTCTGGCTCGTGCCCCAAGCGCTGCCGGATGTGCAGCCCAAAGGGGTGGAGGAATTCGGCACCCTCACCGATGCCACTCGCCTGCGCTACACCTATCAGGCGCTGCCGGAAGGGCTGGTGGCTCGTGCCATCGTGCGGCTGCACGAGTTCATCGAAGAGGTCAACGGCAAGAAACGACAATGGGCCAGCGGCGCGATCTTAACCCGCGAAGAGGCACGAGCCTTGATCCGTACCGAGCCGCAGGACCAACAGGTCATGATCACCGTGACCGGACCAGCCAAAGCTCGCCAGCAACTCGCCGGGTTGTGTCAGGCCGAGATGCGTGACATCCACCGTGAAATCCCCGGCCTCGATCCGACCGAGGAAACCCAGGTGCAAGGGGCCTGGGTGGCGACCAAGACTCTGGAAGCGGATGAAAAGCAGGGCCGCGCGACCGGCATCTCCACAGACCGTGGCACGGTCGATGTCGATCCCGCGGGACCGAACAATGCGTACTCCGTCAAACCCGCCCGATCCGAGGAGGTCTGGAAACCGACGGTCTTCGTCAGCTACTCGAAAAGCAATGTGAACCAACGCAAGCGTCTGGAGTCCGAACTCAAGATCCTGAAAAACGAGGGCCTGTTGGCCAGCCATTGGCACGACCGAATGATCGACCCCGGCGACCAGTGGGACGACACCATCCAAAGCAAGCTGGCGGAAGTCGACGTGGTGATCATCCTCGTGAGCGTCGCCGCGTTATCGACCGACTACATCACCGAGCATGAAATCCCGAAAGCCCTGGAACTTCACAACGCGGGACAGACGGTGGTGGTCCCGGTCATTCTGGAGGATTGCCGTTGGGACAAGACGGTCCTGGGCCCGTTGAATGCCCTGCCAGAAAAAGCCAAGCCATTGAGCAAGTGGAAACCTCCGTCCGCCGGATGGAAGACGATCGCCGACGGACTGGCTAAGGTGTTCCAGAAGCTCATGCAGAACGGCGGCAACAAAAAGAAGCGGAGTGCCGCGAGACCTTCCAAGAAGATCGAATGACGGTAGTTCCAAGTTTGGAATCAATGGCTTGGCAGAAGTGAATTTCATTACGCCGAAGGCGTTACATCTCGAAGGGGCATGTAATCCAACGATCCCTGAACCCTGAAAGGGTTCCATCAGCGACGACCGCCGATGATTCAACCCTTTCAGGGTAAGAGGAAGACGAGACAACTGCCCCAGGGTGCGCTCGCATTCGCTCGCGACCCTGGGCTTTGAGATGCAACCCCGTCGGGGTAAAGGCAACCTTGCCACTTGATCGCGATGGACCAAGCTCGAAACTACGGAATATCGAATGCCCCGCTCACGCTTGGGTTGGTGTACGACGGCAAACGATCGCCAATGACGGAATCGAACGATGGACACCTCCCCCACGAACAATCGAGAAAGCCAATTGCGAGCCCACCGCGCGGAGACCGACTGGGCCGGGCTGACGACCGAGCAACGCATTCGTTCGATCGAACTGGACGGCTATGTCGTCATCCCCGATTTGTTGTCGCTGACCCAAATGGATTCGATTCGCGCCGAGTTGTCTCGGCTACCGACCACGGCGGTCGATTATAGCGAGCATCAGCGCGGCCACTCCAACGTGCATTGGACTGATTCGTCGACGGCGATTCGCGTCATCGCCTTGCCGGCCATGATCGAATTTCTCTCGACGTTGTTCGGTGACGAGCTGATCTGCACGGCGTGCGATTTCGCGTTGTCTCGGCCGGGGCATCCGGGGATCGCGATTCATACCGATGCGCAGCCTTATGGCTCGCAGATCTTTGGGCTGGGGGCCAGCTCTCCCTGTCTGGTGCGCCTGCTGTATTACCTCGACGATCTGACTCCCGAACGGAGTCCGTTCAAGGTCATTCCGAGATCGCATCTGTCGATGCACTCGGACGGCAATCCCTATCGGCGTTACTTGTCGCACGAGGACGAAGTGATGGTGACCTGCCGAGCCGGTTCGGCGGTGATCATCAATCAGAAGGTGTTCCACGCGAACTATCCCAACTACAGCGACAGCGACCGCCGCCTGCTGGCCATCGCGTATCGCCCCGCCTGGGCCGGCCCGATCGGCGAAGTCCCCGACCACGATCCGCAGCGGGTTGAAAAACTGCCGACCGAAGTTCGGCCGTTCTTTCGCAGTCCGAATACGCGCGCGATAAATTTCGACCTGCCGAATCGACCCGACAACATGGCTCGACACGCACCGGGAATCAGTCCTGAACGATGGGGGCCAAGTCGATCAGCGGAAAACAAATAGCCTTCGTCACCAGCACCAAGCGAGAAGCTCCATGTCTCGATCCGCCGCGACAGCCAACACGAACCCGA
>SXGR01591839.1_pt1 | contig 12534 bp, 10 predicted proteins | sample 3174711 | NCBI WGS metagenome assembly SXGR01 (sample SAMN11356860, study PRJNA531348) | freshwater metagenome | isolation source: freshwater sample F1-60 | place: China: Fuxian Lake, Yuxi | collected 2017-12-25
CCGCCGGCTCAGCTCACCAAGCCCGCCCAGCCCGTGCTCCACAAACCTCTCGCGCCACTTGTAGCCGGTCTTCCGGCTGATCCCGTACTCGCGGCATAGCTCCACGAAGTTCGGGTGGTTCACAGCCTTCATCACGAACTCAATCCGTTGGTCCATCGCTTGGGTCTCCAGCCAGGGCATGCTGGCTAGCTTCATCGCTAGCCAGCATCTCTAGCCATTCTGTCACCCATGTATTGAACCTGGACCCTCTCTTTCGTCGTCTCGAGACCCTGCCTGCGACCCGGGGAATGTTCCGGCTCAACATGTCGCTCCCGATCGCCTTCGACGCCCATGGGAGGATGGAGGTGGATCTGCTCGCGGAGGCGTTGCGGCTGGTCATCGAGATCGATGGCTCGCAGCACCTGGGCGACCCGGCCGCGTACCGTCGGGACCGTTGCAAGGACCTCCTGCTCCAGGAGAACGGATACCGGGTGCTGCGGTTTCTGGCGGAGGATCTCAGCCGGGATCTCGATGCGACCCTCGATGCGATTCATCGTGCGGTGATGGGCCTTGGGCGTCGGATGGATCACGCCGTGGGAGTTGGTGGGGAGGGACTCACGCGGTGACGCGGAGGCCTTGAGGGGGATGGAGATCCGGTTGGATCAGTCTCCGCGCTGAAAGGTCCCTATTGCCTACCTTCATAAAGATCTTCGGATTTCGCCAATCGAGTCGTTTCATTTTTGATGCTATGTCCTAAAATTTGGCTATTCTTGCGGAATTAGATCTTCATAAAGATCTTCGGATTTTCCCATGGTGGATGTGTATGCGAGCCCGACCTCGATGGAGCCACTGTTGCCGGTGGCGAGGCGGGAAATGCGTGCCGAACTGACCTGTAAGATTCTGGCGGCCTCGGGCCGCCTCACCGGTCAGGTTCATGCGCCTGAGGTTCTGCGTCGGGTCGCCGGTCTGGTTCGGGAGATGAACTGCTACTACTCGAACCTGATTGAAGGGCACAAGACCACTCCCCGGGACATCGAGCGGGCGTTGCGGCAGGATTTCTCGTCGGACGAACTCCAGCGCAACCACCAGCAGCTTGGCCTCGCCCACATCGCGGTGGAGAAGCTCATGGTGGACCGGCTGGCGACGGAGACCGTGGATGTCTACGGATCCGAGTTCCTCTGCTGGCTCCATCGGGAATTCTATCAACGACTTCCTGAACCGCTCCATTGGGCGAAGACCCTGGGTGGGCGGGTCTACCGGATCGAACCGGGTCGGCTGCGCGACTTCATGGTCGACGTGGGGCAGCATACGCCGCCGCGGTTTGATGCGCTTCCCCAGTTCCTCGGCCGGTTTGGTCAGTTCTACGGGTCCAGGGAAGTCTTGGAGACGGATCGTCTCACCGCAATCGCGGCGGCCCATCACCGGCTGGCTTGGATCCATCCTTTCGGAGACGGCAACGGGAGGGTTATTCGTCTCCATTCCCAGGCCCTGATGATCCACCACGGCCTGGATGGCGGGGGATTGTGGACCCTCTCCCGTGGGCTGGCCCGTCAACGGCAGCGTTTTTTCGATCACCTGCACGTCGCAGACCTTGGGCGACGCAACGACCTCGATGGACGGGGAAACCTGTCCGATGCCGGGTTGGCAGCCTTTTGTCAGTTCTTCCTCGAAACCATCCTCGACCAGATCCAGTTCATGAGCGGCCTCCTTGGTCTGCCGGCCTTGCGGACCCGGGTGGAACGGTACTTCCAGTTCGAAACCGTCCATCTGAAACTCTATCGCGAGGAACTCATGCGGGTTGTGCGGACCCTGATTGACGAGGGAGAGATTCCCCGGACCCGCGTGCAGGAAATCACCGGAAAGGGGGCCACGGTCTCCGCCGAAATCATCAAACTTGGCCTACGGGAAGGTCTCATCGATTCCCCCAGCCCCAAGGGCCCCCTACAGCCGGGGTTTCCGCCCAAGATTCTTGAATTCTATTTTCCCCAGCTGTTCGTCGACCTGCCAGCCGACGATCCAGCCCGGGAGGGTCACTGAGGTCGGACCGGCTTGGAAACATTCCGGCTGTGCTGACCTGCGTTTCCAACGCTTCAGGGAGTTGATGCCAAGATGGAGCAGTTCCGGCTTCGGGCCTCCGACGGTCCCGCTGGGAAAAGGAGGCTAGGGGACTCACGCGGCGACGCAGCGACGCGGAGGGAGGACGGAGAGAGACTGGGAATCTGCGTTGAAACCAGAGCCCTACCACTCCGGTCATTCCCTCGTTCCTATGGCTACACTGTCGCGATTCGCGTTCCTTTGGGTCGTGGTGGCCCTGGCAGGGGCGGGTGTCTCGGGTCAGACGCCGCCGGCTCCGAATCCCGCTCCGGCCGCCTCGTCCCAGGCCTTGGTCCAGACGGCAGCACCGGTGGAGGACTGGAAGCCGGCGTCGTCGAACCAGCCCGGCAAGGAGTATCCGAAGGTCAATTCCGAGCGACGGGTGAAGTTTCGGATTGTGGCGCCCGACGCCAAGAAGGTGGGTGTGAGCTTCCGAGACAGCAGCGAGTTCAAGAAAGGGGAGGACGGCGCCTGGTACGGCTACACGCGTCCGTTGGATGAGGGTTTCCACTACTACACCCTCCAGATCGACGGTGCAGAGGTGCCGGATCCGAACAGCCTGATGTTCTTTGGAGCGCAACGGTGGGGGAGTGCCGTGGAGATTCCGGCGGCCGATGCGGCGTCGTACACGGTCCGGAACGTTCCCCAGGGGCAGTTGCGAGAGATCTACTTCCATTCGCCGAGCACGGAGTCGATGCGGCGTGCCTTCGTGTACACGCCTCCGGGCTACGACCAGAACCCGGACAGGCGCTATCCGGTGCTGTATCTCCAGCACGGGTGGGGCGAGAACGAATACGGCTGGGGCGTGCAGGGGAGGGCGCGGGAGATCCTCGACAACCTGATCGCGGAGAACCGGGCCCGGCCGATCCTGATCGTGATGATCTACGGCATGACCAATGAGACCCGGATGGGTGGCCTTCGGGATTTCGACATCCGCCCGTTCGAGACGGTGCTCGTGAAGGAGTTGATTCCGTTCATCGACGCGAATTTCCGGACGCTGTCGGACCCGCCGCACCGGGCGATGGCGGGGCTGTCGATGGGCGGCATGGAGACGCGGATGATCACCCTCCGGAACCTCGACACCTTCTCGCACATCGGGATCTTCAGTGGCGGCAGCATCGGGTTGACCAACATCACCGACATGGCGGCGTTCAAGGCGAAGAACAAGCTGGTCTTCGTGAGCTACGGCAGCAAGGAGTTGGGCAACGGCCGGGGCGGCGATCCCAAGGCGAATGTCGACGCACTCAAGGCGGCAGGCCTCAACAGCCACTTCTATGTGTCCCCGGACACCGCCCACGAGTGGCAGACCTGGCGTCGCAGCCTCCGTGAGTTTGCGCCAATGCTCTTCAGGGACTGATGCCGGTTCCCCGGCGATTGCGATGAACAACGGAACAGGTATGGAGGAATGACATGAGGCGATTCGTGAATGGGCTTGCCGGTCTGGCAGCGATCTCAGGTGGGCTGGTCCATGCGGCGGAGCTGAGCGGGACGTGGTCCGCCGTCTTCGAGACCCAGCCCGGAAAACAGACCTACCTCTATGAGCTCAAGAGCGACGGCGGCACGGTGACCGGCCGGGCCACGGGTGACATCAACGGAGGGAACCGCCGGACGGTGGACATCCAGGACGGCAGGCTCGATGGCGACGTCGTGACCTTCGTCGAGAGGATCCAGTTCCAGGGGAATGAGATCCGGATCCAGTACACCGGGAAGGTGGCGGGGGATGAGATCCGATTCACCCGAAGGGTTGGGGACTTTGCCACCGAGGAGATGGTGGCCCGCCGACAGAAGACAGAGGGGGCGTCCGCGTCACCCGGCAATCCCCGACCAGGGGAGGTGCGGCGGGAGGGACGGGGTGGGTTTGGTGGGCCCATCACCCTGGGGCCGGACGACACCCCTGCGTTTGCTCCAGTCCCGGACGACTATGACAAGGCCGTCGCCGACAGCCCCCACGGGAGGATGGACATGGTGGAGTATGATTCAAAGTCGGTCGGCACGAAGCGGAAGGCGCTGGTATACACGCCACCGGGATACTCGCCGGCCGTGAAGTATCCGGTGCTCTATCTTCTCCACGGCATTGGCGGGGACGAGGAGGAGTGGCGTCGCGGAGGGCAGCCCAATGTCATCCTCGACAACCTCATCGCCGCCCGGAAGGCCGTCCCGATGATCGTGGTGATGCCCAACGGACGGGCTCAGGCCGATGACCGGCCGGGACCAAATCCCATGGCGACGGCGCCTGCGTTTGGGAAGTTCGATCAGGACTTCCTCGGCAGTCTGATTCCGTTCATCGAGTCGAAGTATTCGGTGAAGGGGGATCGGGAGAATCGGGCATTGGCAGGTCTTTCGATGGGCGGAGGCCAGTCCCTGATCTTTGGTCTGGGTCACCTCGACACCTTTGCGTGGGTGGGTGGGTTCTCGTCGGCACCCAACACGCGGCCTGCGGCTGAACTGGTGCCGGATCCGGAGAAGGCGAAGGCTCAGCTCCGCCTGCTCTACCTTTCCTGTGGCGCCAAGGACGGATTGATCCGCATCAGTCAGGGCGTCCACGCCCACCTGAAGGAGAAGGGTGTGCCGCACCTCTGGCATGTGGATGAGCACGCCCACGATTTCCTGCACTGGAAGAAGGCGCTGTATCACTTCTCACGACTCGTCTTCACCGCGGGCGGCAGGTAGTCACGACATCGATGCGTTCACCAGGGCCGGGCCGCTGAAGCTCTACATCGACCCGTACCGGATCACGCCCCGGTCGGGGTCCAGGGTCCTCGTGCGTGGTGGCCCTCAAGTTGCCCATTCACCGGCCACGACGGACCGCCTCGACATCCCCCCGACAACTGACGAGACCGATGAGACACGTTCTCTCCAACTCTCGCTTCCTGACGGGTGTCGCCTTTCTGGCGATCTCGGTCCTCGACCCTGCGGCTTCGGCTGCCGGACTTCAGAAGACCGTACTGGTCACCGGCGCCGAAAACCCGATGCAGGTCGAGGTGCTGGCTGACGGGGTCTGCCATAGGGCTTGCCGGGGTGCTGTCTGGGAAGGGAGGGTTGCTCGGTCGGAGGTGGTCGGTGCGATCCACAACCCCCCTAATTATCATGGCCAAGGCAGGCAAATCGTTGGCGCCTGTCGCGGCGCGGCTTCGGGTGGCAGCCGTTCAGATGGTGTTCGCTGCCTCCATCGAGGAGAACCTCCGGACGATCGGGCGGATGGTCGCCCATCTGGGCAAGGATGCGGTTGATGTGGTCCTGTTCCCCGAGTGTGCCACGACCGGATACGCGGGATCGTTCGACGGACTCGATCCCGGGGAGTTGAGGTCGGTGGCGGCAACCCTGTCGGCACTGGCGGCGCAACATCGCATCCAGCTTCTCGTGGGCAGTCCGGTCCTGCTGGGGCGGCGACTCCACAATGCCCTGCTGGTGTTTGATCGACGCGGTCGGCTGGTGCATGTCTATGTGAAGTGCCAGCTCACCGAACGGGATCGCCAGTGGTTCACGCCTGGGGATTGCCTGTCCCTGGTCCCGCTCGATGGTGTGGAGGCCACATCGATCCTCTGTCATGAGCGGAGGTATCCCGAGCTGGTCCGGATCCCCGTGATGGCGGGTGCCCGGATCGTCTTCCATCCGAATGCCGGGCTGGACTCCCGGGCGGTGTCTCGATCCAAGCACCGGGGCCGTGACGGCATCGCGGTACGGGCCTTCGAGAACGCGGTCTTCTACGTCTTCGCCAACTCGGTGGGACCCCAGGGGGGAGGGCTTTGGTCCGCCGGGGACTCCAAGATCGTCGCCCCGGACGGCACGGTTCTTGGCCTGGCCGACAATCGCAGCGAATCGGTGGTCGTGGCGGATCTCGAGCTGGCGAAGGCCACGGGGCGGTATGCGCGCGAGTCGCTGGAGCATCCCCATTTCATGAAGCATCACTGGCGCCGGATCCTGTCGGAGTTCCGTCGTCGGCTGGGCGCCTCCGACCAGGCATTCCGGAAGGCGCTGACACCCAGGGGACCGGTCGTCAGTTAGGTCTGATCGATGCGGGTTCGCGGCGTTACGGACGAGGCTGATAGTACCAGTCGACCTTCCCGTTGAGACCGTTGGAGAGGGTCCTCCAGGGCATCATGGACGTGTGGCCGTCGGCCCAGGAGTAGTTGCCGCCCTGTCCGTGTCGTACGTAGCGGAACAGGGGGATTTTCAGACTGGGCGGGTACAGGTAGCCATAGTTCCACCACTCCAGCCCCTTCGTCGGGTCGAGGCCGTCGCCATTGAAGATCGTGTCGGCCGGCTTGGTGATGAGGGACAGCTTCACGCGGTCGGCCGGGGTGTACCCGAGGTAGGCGTAGTTGTGTCCGTAGCCCCCGTAGCCCTGGTACCCGGGAATCCGGGCCGGGATGACGTTGGTGCCGATCTTCGCGATGGGGCAGGCGACCACCTTGTTCTTGGCGACGAGGTTGGTGAAGTTGCGGTCGTCGTTGGCGATGTAGACCGAGATCTCGGCGAACCAGCGGCTGGGGGCGACCCAGCCGGAGCCGATTGGGGTCTCGGTGCCGGCCACGGGCAGGGAGTCGTCGTGATCGGTGGAGTAGAGCTGGTATCCGAGCGCGATCTGCTTCTCGTTGCTGGTGCAGCGGATCATCTGCGCCTTGGCCTTCGCCCGCGACAGCGCCGGCAGGAGCATGCCTGCGAGGATGGCGATGATGGCGATCACCACGAGCAGCTCAATCAGCGTGAAGGCCTGGCGCCGCGGCGACGCAACAGAAGGATTGGGAGCAGCCATGGTGACATTTGGAGACGACCGCGGTTCGTGAAGGCTGTCAAAGGCGAGATGGGGGGGTGGGTCCAGTGTAGAGGGCGCGCATTGATGAGTCTGGACGCCCCGAGCGATGAACGATGTCGCATCCAGACTCCGAAAATCATCTTCCGGTTCCGATTTCCAGCTTTGGCAATACCAGGGCCCTCAGGCGATCGATCTCGGCGAGATTGTCGCGGTCATAGACGCTGGATTGGATCGTGGCGTCATCCTGACCCAGCCGTGGGTTTCCCTCCGACAGCATCAGCGTCCTCTCGGCCCGATCCCAGAGCAGGACCATCAAATCCGGCAGGTTGGATGTGAGGATCTTCTGGTAGTTCGCGGCATGGGACTCCCTCGCGGTCTTGAGATAGGTCTCGGCGTAGAGCATGAAGGTCAAAATGCCATCCCGGGATGATATGCTTGCGATGCCGTCCATTTCCCGGATCAACGACGCATCCATGAGGCCTGAGAATGTGTAGGCGTTGAGTTCATCAAGGAGGGTTCGGAGATCCTGGGTCCCGCTTTGTCCCACGAGATAGGTGTTTGCGTATCCGGATGTCCGGAGTCCTGGAGGAAGCCGGCCCAGGATCTCTGATCGCGGGAAGAGATGGAGGTCGCGCACCGGAAAGAAACGGTCGCTGCCAAGGGCCAGATGATAGACCAATCCGCCCGCCTCAAAGCCCAGTCGCTTGAACCCGACATGATGGATCGTCTCGTGCACCGCGGTGCTCAGGCTGAGAAGCAGCTGCGTGAAATCCTTGGGTCCTCCGTTAAACCAGAACTGAAAGAAGCCCGGGTCTGCATCGGCATCGACCAGCCACGCCGCGTCGGGACAAGTCCGCCGCAGGACCTCCATGGCCGTGCTCTTCCACGAGGCTACATCAAAGGACGCTTTGAGATCGCTGATGTCGGCATTGGGTCTGAGGCTGAGTTGTTCAAAATCGAACGAAGAGGTGACACGTACCCGGTAGAAGAGGCCCTTGTCGTTTTCCGGGGTGGATCGGATGTGCCGGGTCCCGTCTCCGACCCAAGGCGTTGTCAGGGCGATCCAGCCGTGCAGGTCGGTGCCGGATTCGACGACGTAGGTTTTTCCCTGGATTGTGTTGAACCCCAGCGTCGCCGCCCTGCCGTCCACGGTCACCAGTCCGGCGAACATCGAAACACACAGTGCCAACTTCCGAAGGTGTCCGAAAAGTGAGAGAGCAGGGCTCATCGCGGGTGGACCACGATGCCGGAACCCGTCGTGGATCGACAGCCCTATTTTCCTCAACCGGCGCCTGCGGTGCCGACCCTAGGGGAACAGGCACCGGTCACCATGGGCCTGAGGGCGACTGAATTTCAGGGGCCGGCCTTGGCTTCGGCAAGGAGGCGTCGGACCCAGCCTTCGATGGCCTGGTCGCCACGGGCGCCCTGCCAGTAGAGCTCGCCCACCCACGCGTAGCGGAGGTAGCCGCGTTGATCGATCACGTAGATCGTCGGCCAGATGGAGTTGCCCCACGCCTTCCACGACCGGTTGTCGAGGTCGAGCTGCACCGGGAATCCGAATTCGCATCGGTGGGCGGCCTCCGTCACGCGATCCCGATCCTTCTCGGCCTCGGTCTCCGGGGTCTGGATCCCCACCAGTTCCACCCCCAGGTCGCGCAGGGATTTCACCCAGCGGTTGTAGGTCCGGAAGTTGGCCTGACAGTTGTGGCACTGGAACGCGTAGAAGTGGACCAGCACGACCTTGCCCCGAAGCTTGGCCATCGAGGTGGACCTGTCGTCGATCCAGATCGTCCCGGGAGGAAACTCCGGGACCATGGGCTGGGTCCGCTGGAACCTGGCGGTGTCCATGCGCCGTCCCAGCGCATCCCGCCAGCGGTTCGACTGTTCGGCCGTGAGGAGTCGGGACGCGGCGACATCCTCGGCGGCCCGGAGGCGCTTCCACGAATCGAACAGTGCGGCATCCGGGGTGCCTGCCTGGACCGTCTTTCCCGCCTGCAGGGCCACCTGGTCGGTCTGGGCCACGAGCGCGTTGAGCTTCCGTCGCTGTTCAGGGGTGAGGTCGAGGAACCGGGCCACCTCCTCGCGCAGGAGGGCGCGTCCACCCTGGGCCTGCAGCTCAAGCTGTCGGAGTCGTTGCAGGGCCGAGTCACCGAGCTGCTTCCGCAGACCCGTGGCGAGCCGATCCTCGAGCCGTGCCATCACCGGATGCTGTTCCACCTCTCCCGGCGGATGGTTGGTGGCCCAGTCGCCATCGAGTTCCCGGATCAGGGCATCGATGGAGGTCGTCTGCGCCTGCGTGACCCCCATCTCCTTTTGTCCCTCGATGGAACGGGCCAGTTTCAGAAGGGTCCTGGGCACGCGGGTCTCGGTGGGAAAAAGGGCCCGGAGCTCCAGCGCATCCGCGGCCTGAACCACCACCGAAGCGGCCCACATCCCCATCCCAATCACCAGGACGCCCCAGAATCGTAGTCCGCACGGACCCGGGAGGGGACAATCCCTGACGGCTCCACGCGACGCGGCGGCAAAGAAGTCTTCGCCCTCGGCCATGTTTCGACGCCGTACGGGAGAGGTCACGTGGTGCGGCTCAGGCCTCATGGTTCGGTGTGTGGTGGATGGAAAACTTGCGGGGGCGGGCCTGCGAAGTGTCGCCTCCTATGGTGGACTCTGTCCAGTCGGGGTACCCCCTCAGCGACTGGACTGGTGAGTCGTCGGGAAGCGGTTCCCAACAGCGGGGCGGTCCGTGCCACTGCGCTGTCGACAAGGGTGGGGCCAGCCGTGAAGGCTGCTCCCGCTCCGGCTTCCGAATCCGATGCCACCTCTTCTTCGATCGCAGGTCTTCCGGGTCGCCTCCCGCTGGGTATGGATCTGGTTAGGACTGCCGATTTGGAGCTGGGTTGCCGCCGGCGCGGAGCCGACCTTCAACCGGGAGGTGGCACCGATCCTGTACCGGCACTGCACGCCGTGCCACCAAACGGGGTCTGCCGGACCGTTCCCATTGCGGACCTCTGGAGAGGCTCGATCGAAGGCGCCCCAACTGCTGAAGGCGATCGAGTCGCGGACCATGCCGCCTTGGATGCCCGAGCGCGGCCATGGCGACTTCATCGGTGAGCGCCGGCTGGCCGATGCGGAGATCCAGGTCATCCGGTCCTGGGTCGCCGCGGGTTCGCCGGAGGGGCGGGCCGAGGATCGTCCGGAGCCTCCGTCACCGCCCCGGGAATGGTCCCTGGGGACGCCGGATCTGATCCTCGACTTCCCGGAATCCTACCCGCTGGGTCCGGAGGGGCGGGATGTCTACCGGAACTTCGTGGTGCCCATCCCTTCGGGCACGAACCGTTTCGTGCGCGCCTTCGAATTCCAGCCGGGGAATCCCGCGGTCCACCATGCGCGTCTGCTGTTCGATGCGTCGGGGGAGTCCCGCCGACGGGACTCGGCCGATCCGGTCTGCGGGTTTGGGGGCACGATGCCGCCGGCGCGGTTTCCACCGGGACATCTTCTGGGATGGGTGCCCGGGCGTTCCGCGACGGTGCTGCCCGACGGGATGTCGTGGCCTCTCGACGGGGTGGGGGATCTGGTGGTCCAGCTGCATCTGCAGCGTACGGGTCGCCCCGAGACGATCCGGCCGCGTCTGGGGCTGTACCTCACGAACCGGCCTCCGACCCTGGTGCCCGTTCTGCTGGGCCTGCTGGCGCAGACGATGGACATCCCGGCCGGAGCCAAGGACTACACCGTGGTCCGGAGCGTGCGTCTGCCGGTCGACGTGGATCTGCTGGCGGTGCTGCCCCATGCGCACCTGCTCGGGAGGCGGTTTGAGTTCACGGCGACGCCTCCGGCCGGGGAGCCCCGATCGCTGCTGCGGATCCCTGACTGGCGGTTCCACTGGCAGGATGAGTATCGCTACGCGCGGCCGGTGCCGCTTTCGGCGGGCACCGTGCTGGAGATGCGGATCACGTACGATAATTCCTCGGGCAATCCGTCGAACCCCAACGTGCCGCCGCGTCGGGTGCTGCATGGTCCGGACTCGGCCGACGAGATGGGGGAACTGTGGCTTCAGCTCCTGCCCAAGGACGCTGCGGGGGCGTCAGCGCTCCGAAGGCTGCACCGGGAGCTGACCCAGCAGGAGATTGTGGCGGACTTCGGGGTCCGGATCGGCCGGGAGCCGTCGAACGCGGCGTATCGGCTGGAACGGGGCAAGGCGCTCGGGGCACTCGGGCGACAACAGGAGGCGTTCGAAGACCTGAATCGTGCGGTCGAACTGGATCCGCAACTCGCCGAGGCCCACCAGTACATCGGTGTCAGCTTTCTGGAACGGCGCCTCTTCACGGAAGCCAGGATGGCCTTCGATGAGGCGCTGGTCTTGGATCCCAGACTCCCTCGGTGCCATGTCGGTCTCGGCCTCATCGCCGAGGCGGAGGGCGATCCAGCATCGGCCGAGCGTCACCTGTCACGAGCGCTCGAGCTGAACCCTGCCGATGAGGCCATTCGACGGAAGGTGGCCCTGCTGCGCGGAAGGAAAGGGTCTGGGTCTCCACCGTCTCCCTGAGGTGATGAGACGGATTGCTGAGCGGTCGGGCGGCTTGGCCTAGCGGGTGGTCCGGATCGTCCCCAGGTTCCGACCGCTGGCGTCCTGCATTCGCGTGGAACTGGAGTCCTTGGAGACCGAGGTGGTGCATCGGCTGAGTATTCGACCAGAAGCGTCGGTGAAGGTGGTATGGATGGTGTTCCCGGAGGTGCGGCTCTCGGCCCTTCCCTGGAGGCGACCAGAGGCCTCCTCGTAGCGAATGCGGGTCCCGAGCGCGGACGTGGTGGTCACGGCCCGTCCCACCGTCCTCCCCGAGGCATCGGTCATGGTACTCCGGGTGGTCGATCCGCTGGGTACGGTCCGGATCATCCCCTCAGATCGTCCGGAGGCATCGTTCAACCGGATCGTTGTCGTGGTGCCCGAAGCCGTCGTGGTGGCCCGTCCTGTGGTGCGACCCGAAGCGTCTAGGAGGGTGCTCCTCGACGGAGCCGGCGGCTGCAGATTGATGAGAACATCGGAAGGGCGAGGCGTAGGGGACTGGCCGGGCAGTGGGAGGGAGACGAGGAGGAACAGGGCCAGGAACGGAGGGGTCTTCATACCGGTCTGGGTCTGGCAGTGGACTTTGGCTTGTGCCGAGTATTCAAGGTCGGCTGGATCGAGAACGACATGGACAGGGGTTCGAGCCCGGAGTGACCCTCTTGGGCCACGGTCCGCCCGGGGAATCCGAGGTGGGCCCAATCCTTCTCGCCATGGCTCTCTCCCCACTCGCCGGTCGTCCTGCTCCCCGGGAACTGATCCTCGATCCGCAGCGGCTCATCGCCGACTACCTCGATCGGAAGCCCGACGTCTCCGATCCGACCCAGCGGGTCTCGTTCGGCACCAGCGGCCACCGTGGAACCTCCCGCAACGGCACCTTCAACGAGGCGCACATCCTCGCGATCACCCAGGCCATCTGCGAATTCCGGCACCAGCAGGGCACGACGGGTCCGCTCTTCCTCGGGAAGGACACCCACGCGCTCTCCGGGCCCGCCCAGCAGACCGCGCTTGAGGTCCTGGCCGCCAACGGGGTCCGCTCCATCATCCAGTCCGCTGACGGGGTGACCCCGACCCCGGTCATCTCGCGCTCCATCCTCGTGCACAACCGCGGGCGCACCTCCGGTCTGGCCGATGGCATCGTCATCACCCC
>SXGR01646866.1_pt1 | contig 12532 bp, 12 predicted proteins | sample 3174711 | NCBI WGS metagenome assembly SXGR01 (sample SAMN11356860, study PRJNA531348) | freshwater metagenome | isolation source: freshwater sample F1-60 | place: China: Fuxian Lake, Yuxi | collected 2017-12-25
TACCGACGTCGAAGAACCGATCGGGAAATTGTGATTCGAATGCAATCAACCCTGTTGGCCCGGGCATCGCGGCGGTGATGGCAACGATGCGCTGGTCGCTCTGGGCTTCTTTAACCAACGCGTCAGCAAATGCTTGCGTGTAGCCCGTCGGCACTGCTTTCGGTGGGCCGTTAACAGGGTCAAAGATCGGTGCGTCGTGCAAGTGTTTTTCGTCGTCGTCTTCGGCTGGCGAATAGCCCCGACCTTTTTGAGTAATCACATGCACCACGATGGGTCCTTCTTCAGCCCGCATCGCAGCGGCGCTCAGCGCGTGTTCTAACTCGGCAAAGTTGTGGCCATCAACCGGGCCCACGTAACGCACGCCGAGTGCTTCAAAAAATGCAGTGGGTTGCAGATATTCGCGAATACCCGCTTTGACGGCTTCAAGCCCACGCTCGGCTTGCGGGCCGACCACAGGCAAGTCGTGCAGCCATCGCTCCAAGCGTCGCTGACGTTGTACATACACCGGGTTGAGTCGCACGTTGGTGAGCGCTCGTGACAAACGCCGTGTGAGTCGGTCACGCGGTCGCGACATTTCACTTGTTTCATCCAGCGGATGCGGATGATGCACCAGGTTTGACACCGTTGGCGCATACGAGCGGCCATTGTCGTTCAACACGATGATGACGCGGCTCTTTGAATGACCCAGGTTGTTGAGAGCCTCGTAAGCCATGCCCCCAGTGAGGGAGCCGTCACCGATTACGGCAACAACATGGCGCCTGTCAGCAGGCTGGCCTTTGTCGCGCGCCACTGCCATGCCGTGGGCATACGACAGCACCGTCGATGCGTGACTATTTTCGATGAAGTCGTGCACGCTTTCTTCACGGCTGGGGTATCCCGAAAGCCCGCCGGCTTGTCGCAATTGTGCAAACCCACCCCGTCGACCTGTGACCAATTTGTGAATGTATGCCTGGTGCCCGGTGTCCCACAAGATGGCGTCGCGTGGTGACTCGAACACGCGATGCAATGCCAGGGTGAGTTCAACCGCGCCGAGGTTCGAACCCAAGTGCCCGCCGGTTTCGGCGACTGCTGCCACGATGAAGTCGCGAATCTCACCTGCCAGCTCGTCTAATTGCGAGTGGCTGAGGGCACGCAGATCACTCGGTTGGCGGATATCAGCAAGCGCCATAGCAAGGTAGAACGCTAGCCCTCACGAGTGACCGGCCGCCCAGTGTTCCACTGGTGAATTCTGGCGCCAATCCAATATCCCGCAGCAAATACCACGATGCCGCCCAAGCCGTCAATCCAAAAGTGGTTGCCCGTAATAACGATGCACGCCAGGGTGATGAGTGGATAAGCGACAAGTAAGACACGCATCCAACGGCGACGAGCCAGCGGAAACAGCGCGAATACACACCACACAGACCAGCCAATGTGTAGAGACGGCATGGCCGCGTACTGATTAGACAAGGTCTTGCCTGGCCCGCGATCGAACGCCCAGGGGCCGCCAAACTCTTTGATGGTGTCGCTATATCCAAAATTTTCTGCACCGTTGTAGTTGCGCAACTCATGTTCGATGCACGCTGCGCCGAATCCAGTTGCAGGACACGGGGCATCAAGTAGGCGTGGGGGCATCAGTGGGAATAATGCAAACCCGATGATGGCCAAGGCAGTCATTGCCGCAAGGCAATTTCGCCACAGCCCGAATACCGCTGGACGCAGAATGAAGAGCGCGACGAACACCCCGAGTGTGACGAAGAAATGGGCCGTGCCGTAATACACGTTGAAAAATTTGATGACACCGGTGTGTGGCAAAAACCAATCCTGAATCGTCTCTTCGTGATACAGGCCAAGGGCACGTTCCACACGAATCACCCGCATGGCATTGATAAACGCCTCGATGGGAATCTGGCTACCTGAGACCAGGGCTGAGCCGAATAGGTTGCGCACCAACGAATAGACGCCATAAAAGGCCGCAACAATGAGGGCTTCTTTCCACCATGACGCGCGCTGCGGGTGCGTCGGCATGCTCACAGTCACGCAGCGAGGCTACCGATGCAGGTTTTCGTCGTATGCGCTTGTCATCGCTGCGGGGTAAATCGGTAGGCTCTCGCCATGTCAAACAACGAAAATCTGTTGGTCGCACCTGATGTGTTGTCACGAGTGTTGGCTCGGGGTCGTTCGACCGGCGCCGATTTTTCGGAGGTCTTCGTCGAAGACAAGCGCAGTACCTCGGCTGGGCTAGACGACGGAAAAATCGAGCAAGTATCCAGTGGTCGCGACCGCGGCGCAGGCATTCGAGTGGTCAAAGGTGACACCACTGGCTTTGCGCACACGAGTGACTTGAGCGAAAAAGGTTTGTTGGCTGCGGCCGAAGCCGCGGCTGCTGCCGCCTCGCGTGGTGGTGGCGGTGTGAACAGCGTGGCCCTCGGGGCTGTGATGCGTCACCCCGTGAACAACATCGAAAAATGGCCCGACGAAGTAACCAAGCGCGAAAAAGTTGCGCTCTTGCAGCGAGTTGATGCAGCCGCTCGCGGAGTGCACAAGGCAATCGTGCAGGTTTCTGCCGGCTACGGCGACTCGCGCAAGCGAATTCTGATCGCCAACAGCGAAGGCGTGCTTGCTGCCGACGAACAGGTGCGCACGTTGTTGCGCGTCAGCGTGGTGGCCAGTGGCGACGGCGGTATGCAAACCGGTTTTCAGTCGCTCGGGCACACGATTGGCTTCGAAGTGTTCGACCAAAACGATGTCGAAGAACTCGCTCGTTCCGCCGCCCAACAAGCAGTCACCAAGTTGAGCGCGCGTCCGGCACCGTCGGGCTCACTGCCGGTCGTCATCAAACATGGTTCGGGCGGTGTGTTGTTTCACGAGGCGTGTGGCCACGGCTTGGAAGCCGACATCATCAGCAAGGGTGCGAGCGTGTACAAAGACAAAAAAGGTGAGCTCGTCGCGTCGTCACTAGTCACTTTGATTGACGACGGCACGATGACCGCCGAGTGGGGCGCCATCGGCATCGACGACGAAGGCCACCCTTCGCAGCGCAACGTGCTCATTCAGGATGGTGTGATCACCGATTACATGTGGGATTATTTGCGGGCCCGCAACGAAGGCCGCCGTCAATCGGGCAATGGTCGCCGCCAGAGCTATCAGCACCTGCCGATGGTGCGGATGACCAACACGTTTGTGTTGAACGGCCCACACGACCCAGCGGCAATCGTGCGCGACACCAAAAACGGCGTGTACGTTGCCAAGTTGGGTGGCGGACAAGTCGACACTGCCAGTGGTGACTTCGTGTTCGGCATGACCGAGGCGTATCTGATCGAGAATGGTGAAATCACCGAACCGCTGCGCGACGGCAACCTGATTGGTAACGGCCCACAGGTGTTGCGCGACATCGATTTGCTTGGCAACGACTTTGCCATGGGTAACCCTGGCACCTGCGGCAAAGATGGCCAGGGCGTGCCGGTGGGTGACGGTCAGCCAACGCTGCGGGTAAAGAGCCTTACCATCGGTGGCACGGCAGCGTGACCATAGAAGTTCCCGAACTACAGGCGATCGCTGATCGCATCGTCAGGCAAGCCAAGCCAGGCGAGCAGATCGAGGCCTATGTGGGCCGCGGTGGTGAAACATCGGTGCGCGTGTACGAGGGCGACCTCGAACACTTCGTTTCGGCGCAGAGTGATGGCGTAGGGATTCGGGTCATCAAAGATGGTCGCACTGGCACTGCATATGCCGGCACGCTTGACGCCACTGCAATAGCCGAAGTTCTGGCCGAGGCCCGCGACAATGTGCAGTTCGGTACCCAAGACGAATTTGCCGGGCTCGCCACACCCGATGGTGTTGCTGTTGTGCCCCAAAAGTTTTGGGATGAAGAGCTGGCCAACTACGCAACCGAGGGCAAAGTGGATCTCACCAAAGATCTCGAGCGTCGAGCGCTGGCAGCCGATTCACGGGTGCGTACCGAGTCGGCCAACTATGACGACAGTTGGGATGAATCGGCATTTGCCACCACCACGGGCATTCGCGCCAGCGGTCGGTCGAATTCGTGTTACGTGTCGGTGGTGACACTGGCCGATGACGGCGATGAAACGCAGACAGGGTTCGGTTTTTCAGTTGGCGATTCACCGAAAGATTTTGATCTCGACAAAGCGGCGCGCGAAGCCGCAGACCGTGCCACGCGTTTGCTCGGTGCCACCAAGCCAGCCACCAAACGCACCACGATCGTGCTCGACCCGTACGTGACTTCGCAGTTCATCAGCATTTTGTCGAGCGCCTTCAATGGTGAAAACGTGTCCAAGGGTCGCAGCATTTTTGCCGAACGCCTCGGCGAACAAGTGGCCGTGCCGTTTTTTACACTCGTGGATGACCCCACGAACAAGTTGGCCTACACCGCCACAGATATCGATGGAGAAGGTCTTGCTGCACGGCGCAACGTGTTGATTAAAGACGGTGTGTTGCAGATGTTCGTGCAGTCGTCGTATAGCGCCCGACGCATGAAGACCACCAGCACGGGCAACGCCACGCGCGGTGGGTTCGCAGGTTCGCCAGGTGTCGGCTGTTTGGCCATGCAAGTTGCACCAGGCACCAAGTCGCAGGCAGAACTGATTGCCGATATCGATGACGGCGTGCTCATCCAAGAAGTGTCTGGTTTGCACAGTGGCGTCAACCCGATCTCGGGTGACTTCTCCACCGGTGCATCGGGCATGACGATTGTGAATGGGGCAGTGGGTGCACCGATTCGCGAATTTACGATCGGCTCGACGTTGCAGCGCATGCTGCAAGACATCGTGGCAATCGGCAATGACATTGACTGGTTGCCGATGCGTGCCGTTGGTTTGTCATTGGTCATCAATGACGTGACCATCAGCGGCTCGTAGCACCATTTTGTAGCTCGTCGCGCTCAGTAGCGTAAAGGCGACGATGTCGTGGTGGCAGGCACTCATTCTTGGGGTGGTGCAGGGGCTCACCGAGTTCTTCCCTGTTTCGTCGAGTGGTCACCTGCAACTTGTGCCGTGGTTGTTCGACTGGAACGATCTCGAAAGCCAATCGGTAAGCACCGCGTTTGATGCCGCGTTGCACCTGGGCACGTTGGTGGCAGTTGTCGTGGCGGTGCGCCACGACCTGGTGTCGCTCATCGTTGCGGGTGTGCGATACCCCTTTGCTTCTGTCGCCACGCGGGCCACGCTCCCGCATGGGCGGCTCGCGTGGTTATACGTGCTCACCGCAGTGCCAGCAGCAGCAGTCGGGGTGTTTTTTGACGATGTGATTGCCGATCAACTCGGTGGCCCCGTCATCGTTGCCGTGTCGCTCATTGGGTTTGGAGCAGTGTTGTGGTGGGCTGATCGTCGCAGTGGTGATCGGGTTGCCGAGCAACTCACCACGCGTCATGCATTGCTCATCGGTGCTGCCCAAGTGTTGTCACTCAACCCGGGCACGTCGCGTTCGGGCGTCACCATTTCGGCCATGCGCGCACTTGGCTATGGCCGTGCTGCAGCAGTACGCATGTCGTTCGTGATTGGTGTGCCGATCATCGCTGGTGCTGGCGTGTGGAAGGTGGCCGGCTTGATAGCCGATGGCGTGCCCGAGGGGCTCACCTCGGCGATGCTCATCGGCGTGACCACCGCAGCGATCACCGGATGGTTGGCGATCACCGCGCTACAACGGCTGGCTGCACGCAGCGACTTCAATTTGTTTGTGGTGTATCGCGTGGCGCTGGGCATTGCGGTGCTCGGCGTGGTGGCCACCAGTCTGCGTTAGCGAAACACGTCGTGCGTTAGCGCACGGTTATTGCCAGTACGTAACACACCACGCTGATTGCCACACCCGAGCCAAGCACCGCGCGCCGCAGTGAGGTGTCGACGGCAAGTCGACGATCAAGTTGGTAGAGCGCCGCAGAGGGCAAGAGTCGATGGATGAGTGTTTTCATACCCGGCTGTGTGCGCGAATACGGCAATGAGGCCCGTCAGGTTGACGGTGTGCTGGGCGCGCTCGGTGCAGCAGTGCTCGTGCCACCAGAAGCCGCAGTGGTGCCGGAGCCACCAGTTCCACCGCCATCAGTCTTGGGTGCCGCAGCAGCCCCTGAATCGGCACTTGTCGTGGTCGGGCTGGCAGCGGGAGACTTTTTTGCACCACCCGAGTCGGTTTTGTAAAAGCCCGAGCCCTTGAACGTGACGCCCACGGGGGTGAACACCTTTTTTACGGGGCGAAGCACGCCGTCGCTCGGGTGTGGGGCCTCGGTGAGTGCGTCGTCTTCGAACGCTTGGCGAACCTCGATGGTCTCACCCGAGTCGATGAAGCGGTACACATAGGTCGGCATAGGGCAACAAAGTCTACGATGAGACAATGCCCGTGCGCACTGCCGTGATCCCTGCGGCGGGCTTGGGCACCCGTTTCTTGCCGGCCACCAAGGTGGTGCCCAAAGAATTGCTGCCCGTGTTCGACACGCCGTCACTGCAACATACGGTCGACGAAGCAATCGGTGCCGGCATCGACCACATCATCTTGGTGTCGAACCGTGCCAAGCCAGCCATCGAAGCATTTGCCGACAAAGCAAGTGGCGGTGCCCGCATCACGGTGGTGTATCAGGATGCCCCCCGCGGGTTGGGTCACGCCGTGGAAATCACGCGCGAGTTGGTCGGCGATGCACCCTTTGCAGTGCTGTTGCCCGACGAGTTAATGGGAGATAGTTCGCACCTGCAAGATCTGGTGCGCGAACACGAAGCCACGGGTCAGACCGCAATTGGTGTGAAGCGCGTGCCGCGCAGCGAAGTGTCGGCGTACGGGTGCATCACACCCCAAGGAGTGCCCGATGCCAACGGTCGAGTCGGCGTGCGTGACGTGGTGGAAAAACCCAACGCGGTGGATGCACCGAGCGATCTGGTCATCATCGGTCGGTATGTGTTCAGTCGTCACATTTTTGGTTATCTCGCGTCACTCAAGCCTGCTGCTGGTGGCGAACTGCAATTGAGCGACGCAATCGGCGCCTATGCGCGCAAAGGTGGCGTTACTGGGGTGCTCATTTCGTGCACACGCCACGACACCGGCACGCCAATGGGAATGTTGACGGCGTCGATCGACGCAGCGCTGAAGCGCAGCAACGTGGGTCCGCAACTACGAACATGGCTGGAAGGTCGTCTGCAATGAGCACATTGGTCAACGAAGTTGGTGTCACCGAAGCAGGTTTTGACACGAAGCGTTTGCGACACCTCGACGCCCACTTTGAGGAGTATGTGGATGACGGTCGTCTGCCTGGTTTTCATCTGGTGGTGTCGCGCCACGGCAAAGTAGCCCATCAACATCGCTACGGTATGCGCGACGTTGAAGCCTCGCTACCGATTGATGCCGACACGATCTATCGCATTTATTCGATGACCAAACCCGTCACATCTGTGGCGCTCATGATGTTGGTCGAAGAGGGCCGACTGTTACTGACCGACCCGGTAAGCAAGTTCATCCCATCGTTCGGTGTAGCGCGCGTGTGGCGCGGCGGTTCGGTCGTCAAGCCAGTGACCGAACCCATCACCGAGCCGATGCTGGTGTGGCATCTGCTCACGCATACTGCGGGTCTGACCTACGGGTTTTTGTATCAGTCGCCGGTGGATGATTTGTATCGTCGCGCGGGCTACGAGTGGGGTGCGCCACGCGGCACGACACTCGAGCAGGCCTGCGAGATGTGGGCATCGCTGCCATTGCTGTTTCAGCCCGGTACCGAATGGAACTACAGCGTGGCCACCGACGTGGTGGGCCGACTTGTCGAGGTGATTTCTGGGCAAAGCCTCGACGAGTTCTTTGCGCAGCGAATTTTTGCACCACTCGGCATGCACGACACCGGCTTTTTTGCGCCCGAAGACAAATCACATCGCGTTGCGGCGCTGTATCAACCCGACCCAGCGACCAAACAAGCCAAACGACTCGATGCCATGGGCAAAGCCGTGTTGCATCGCCCATCACTCTTGGGTGGCGGTGGCGGGTTGGCGTCGACGGCACACGACTATCACCGTTTTATGTTGATGTTGGCCAACGGTGGCGAATTCGATGGCACGCATCTGTTGTCGCCGCGCACGTTGCGGTTAATGACGTCAAATCATTTGCCTAACAACATGGATTTGTCAGAGTTCGGGCGACCGCTCGACGCTGAAACAACCGATGATGGTGTGGGTTTCGGGTTGGGGTTCTCGGTGTTGATAAACCCAGCCAAGGCAAAAGCGCACGGCTCAGTCGGCGATTTTGGTTGGGGTGGGGCAGCGAGCACCACGTTTTGGGTCGATCACTTAGAGGGCATCACCGGCGCGTTCTACACGCAACTGTTGCCGTCGAGCACGTGGCCGATTCGGCCGCATTTCAAGAATCTGGTGTATCAAGCACTCGTCGCGTAAACGCACCCGGCTCGTTGAGCACCAAACCATATTCATCGAGTTCGGCTTCAACTTCGCGCGCACAATATGGGCTCAGATACCGCCAACGGCGGGCGTCGAGCCGTGCAAAGGTGCGCTGTTGTGCCGACACTTCGAGAGTCTCTACATCCACCACGGCAACCGTGAGATTGGCAGCGTGCGAGTCGTGCAAGGGCAAGCGTTTGATGATGGCCGAGGTGGTGAACGGGTTCATCCGTAATTCGATGTCGGTGCAGCCGTCGAGTTCGGTGCGATGAGCACCGTTCATTTCGCCCCAGTGCCCGGAGCGGTCACGGCCGAGCCATAAGTCGGGCTCGTCCATGTCGCGAAACAGCATGAACTGTTGCACGACCAAACTGGCTGAGAGCCGGATCACGAATTGTGCCTCGTCGCGACCGAGTGTGCCTTGGGCGGTCCATCCTTCGTTTTCGAATCGCACTTCAAGTTCGCTGGTCGAGCCGTCGGCAAGATCCCACGCAACATGTAGCGGCGATTGTGGAAATGGGGCAAAGGTGGCCACGTCACAGCCTCGCACGACACGCTGCGTGCCAGATACCGTCCAAGTGGTGATCCCGCTCAGCGAAGCGCAACAACGTGTGCTCGACGGGGTTGCCCCGCTTAGCCCGGTGCAAATTGCCTGCAATCTCGCCGCCGGTCTGGTGCTGGCGCAAGACGTGGTGGCTAGTGAACATGTGCCGCCGTTTGCCAACACGGCCGTGGATGGTTTTGCGGTGCGTGCGGCCGTTGTTGCACACGCGCCGGTTGAGCTGCGGGTGATCGGCACGTGTGCTGCCGGTGACGGCACCGAGTGGCACGTGGGCGCAGGCGAAGCGCTGCGCATTATGACTGGGGCGCCGATGCCCACCGGCGCCGATGCCGTGGTGATGGTCGAAGATTGTGAGCAGCCAACCCGTGAGCGTGTGCAAGTAGGCAAGTCGGTTGCCGTGGGTGCTGCGGTGCGACCCGTTGCCGATGATGTGCGCGCCGGCGACACGGTGTTTGGCGCGGGCAGCGTGCTGAACGCCGCTGGCGCAGGTGTGTTGTCAAGTATGAATGCCCGTCAGGTGCTGGTGTATCCGCGGGTCAAAGTGGCGTTGCTATCGACTGGTGATGAACTTGTCACCGACGGCTCGCCGCTCAGCCGTGGCCAGATTCGCGAAAGCAATCTCACGATGCTCGAGATTTTGATTGCAGGTTCGCAATGTGAGGTCACCAATCTTGGTGTCATCGCCGACGACGAAGCGTTGCTCGAGCGCACCTTGCGCCACGCCGCGAGCACGCACGATGCAATCGTCACCAGTGGTGGTGTGAGCATGGGTGACTTTGACGTGGTCAAAGCCGTGCTGTCGCGCATTGCCGAAATGCAGTGGATGCAGATGGCGGTGAAACCTGCCAAGCCGTTTGCTTTCGGTTTGCTCAGCGACGCACAACGACGGGTGCCGGTGTTCGGTTTGCCAGGCAACCCTGTGTCGTCGATGATTAGTTTCGAGTTGCTTGCGCGCCCCGCCTTGCGCAAGATGATGGGGCACACGCAGAGTTTGCTGCGCCCAACGGTTCGCGCCGTGGCCGATGCACCGCTGCGACGCAAGCCCGACGGCAAAGTGCATTTCATGCGCGTGTTCGCCCATTTTGCCGACGACGGGCGATTGCATGTGCGCGACTCGGGCCCGCAAGGCAGCCATCAGCTGGCAGCCACCGCAGCGGCCAACGGCTTGGCATTCGTGCCCGACGGCGCTGGTATCGATGCTGGCGGCAGCGTGGATGTGCTGTTGCTCGCCTAAGGCGGCATGAAGTCGTCGGGCGTAGGCTTTGGCCATGTCGAGCGCGACCAAGCCCGAACTCATCGACTCATTCGGGCGTACGGTGCGCGACTTGCGCATTTCGGTAACCGATCGCTGCAACTTTCGCTGCACCTATTGCATGCCCGAAGAAGGCATGGTGTGGTTGCCACGCACCGAGGTATTGACCTATGAAGAAATCGCCCGCGTTGCACGCATCTGTGTCGAGCGTTTCGGGGTGGATGGCATTCGCCTCACCGGTGGCGAGCCCACCGTGCGCGCCCACCTTACGAAACTGATCTCTGCGCTCGCCGTGCTCACCGTGCCCGCCGCCGCCAATTCGCCGTTGGCGGGTCAGCCCATCGACGTGGCGGTCACCACCAATGGCGCCACGCTCGCGTTGGTGGCCGCCGACTTGCAGCGTGCCGGTTTGCGGCGTATCAACGTGAGCCTCGACACGCTGAATCGCGAAAAATTCAAGCAGATTACCAAGCGTGACGAACTCGCTTCGGTGCTCGAAGGCATCGACGCTGCAATTGCAGTGGGTATGGCGCCGGTAAAGGTGAATGCGGTCGTGCAACGTGGGGTGAACGACGACGAAATCATTGCTCTTGCCACGTTTGGTCGAGAAAAAAATATTGAAGTGCGATTTATCGAGTTCATGCCGCTTGATGCCCAAGCCGGCTGGTTGAACAACGCAGTGGTCGGCCAAGACGAGATTGTGTCGACCATTAACGAAGTGTTTGCACTCGAGCAGATTGCCAGTCGTGGCGCTGCACCGGCAGATCGCTGGCGATATCTCGATGGCAAGGGCACGGTGGGTGTGATACCAACGGTTACCAAACCGTTTTGCGGCGATTGCGATCGGGTGCGGCTCACCGCCGACGGGCAGTTTCGCACCTGTTTGTTTGCCACCGACGAATTCGACGTGCGGGCGCTGTTGCGCAACGGTGCCAGCGACGATGCAATCGAAGCGTTGTTGCGTCGTGCGGTGGGCGAAAAGTGGGCGGGCCACACCATCGGTCAGGTGTCGTTTGTTCGTCCGCGTCGATCCATGAGCCAAATCGGAGGCTGACCATGTTGATACCCGCCATGTTTCGAGCTCGCCATGTCTGACGCCCAGTTTTCCCACCTCGACCCGCTGGGTCGCGCACGGATGGTGGATGTAACACCCAAAGAGCCCACTCATCGTCGTGCTGTGGCACGCTGCAAAGTGTTCATGCAGCCCGCAACCACCGCAGCAGTCGCCAATCGCGAAGTAAAAAAAGGCGACGTGTTGGCAGTGGCTCGCGTGGCGGGCATTCAGGCGGCCAAGCGCACCAGCGACATGATTCCTCTGTGTCATCCGCTGTTGATTGGCGCCGTCACGATCAATTTCGAAATCGGCGACACGTGGGTGGCAGTCGAGTGCCATGTGGACACCATCGACCGCACCGGGGTGGAAATGGAAGCCCTGCACGCCTGCTCGGTGGCTGCCCTGACGATCTATGACATGTGCAAAAGTGCCGACCGCGAAATGGTCATCGGCGAGCTCACCCTGTGGGAAAAGTCGGGTGGACGCCAGGGCACCTACCGTCGCACCGCCCCGTAGTTACGCCGTAACCAGGCTGGAATCAGCACAGGCGAGGGGCTAGGGCAAGAGGGCTGGGCCCAGGTCAGGGGCAACCTGCCGGCTGTCATCAAATCGTCATAGACTGTCAGGAACCGTATGGGCAACCTGATTTTGCTGCTTGTCGCTGCCGCCTGGGCCGCCGTGCTGGTGCCCCCGCTGGTGCGTTCACGCCTGCGTAACTCGCCAAACACCTCGGTTACCCAGTTTCGCCGCCAGTTGTCGTCGCTCCAGCAGGGTGGCCGTGGGCTGCCTCGTTCGGGTTCGTTGCCGGTGGGCTCGATGCGCAGCCCGCTGCGCGACGCTGCCCGCCCCTTTGCCCCTGCGGCCCGAGCGGTGGGTCGCCCATTGCGTCAGGTGGGCCATGCCACGTCGTCGGTGGTGCGTCCTCGTGGTTCTCGTCAGCATGCCCGTTTTGAGGGTGAGTTTTTCGAGCGCGAGCTGATTCGTCGTCGTCGCCAAAATTGGTTGTTGGGCTTGGCTGGCACCACTGGTGTGTCGTTGTTGTTGGCTCTGGCGATGCGCGAGATGTTCTTTGTGTGGACTTTCACGGTGGCATCGTTGGCTACTGCGGCGTATTGCTATGTGTTGGTGCAGTGGCGAGTCAAGCGCGATCACGAGCGCTATCGCCGCCAGTTCCGTCGCGTTGCGTAGTAGCAGGGCACCTACCGAGTACGACTGAACGTCAGGCATTCAGGGCGAGTATCAATTCGTACTTGGGTGTGATGGGGCACTTTGACACACGACGATTGCGCCGATCAATGGCCGGTAAA
>SXGR01133528.1_pt1 | contig 12531 bp, 10 predicted proteins | sample 3174711 | NCBI WGS metagenome assembly SXGR01 (sample SAMN11356860, study PRJNA531348) | freshwater metagenome | isolation source: freshwater sample F1-60 | place: China: Fuxian Lake, Yuxi | collected 2017-12-25
GATGCGCTGCTTCTGGCCCCCGGAGAGCTGCACCCCGCGCTCTCCGACCACCGTGTCGAACGACTCGGGGAGCCCGAGCGCCTCCTCGAGGACCTGCGCCTCGCGCGCCGCCACCCGCACCTTCTCCATGGCCTCCGCCGAGTCCGGATCCTCCAGCGAGAACGCGATGTTGCGTGCCACCGTCGTCGAGAACAGGAACGCGTCCTGCTGGGCATACCCGATGGCCCCGCGCACCGTGGACAGGGGAAGCGAGCACACGTCCATCCCGTCCACGAACACCGTGCGCTCGGGCGTCGGGAGGAGGCGCGCGAGGAGCAAGGCGAGCGTGCTCTTGCCCGATCCAGTGCGTCCCATGATCGCGAGCGAGCGTCCCTTGGGCAGCTCGAACGAGACGTCGGAGAGCACCGCGCGATCGCCGTGCGTGTACGTGAGCCCCCGCACGGAGAGGGCGCCCGAGATCGCGACCGGGGCGGAGCCGCCGTCCGTGACCTCTTGCTGCGCGTCGAAGATCTCCTTGAGGCGCGCGTAGCTCGCCCGCCCGCGCTGCACGATCGACAAGGAGAACCCGAGCGCGATGAGCGGCCACGTCACCCGCCCGAGCGCCAGCCAGAAGGCGAAGAACTCCCCCTGGGAGATCCCGCCGTGCTCGGGGCCGAGGACGAGGAGCCGACCGCCCCAGAAGAAGCAGGAGAGCACCCCGAGCGACGCCACCGCGCCGACCATGGGGAACATGAGGCCCCGGAGGCGGGCGAGCGCGAGGCCCGCGTGAAGGTACGCCTCGTTCGCAGCGTCGAAGCGCCGCCGCTCGCGCGCCTCGAGCGCGAAGCTCCGCACGACGCGCACGCCCGCCAGGTTGGTCTGCAGGACATCCGAGAGGCGACCGATCGCCTCCTGGTTGCTGCGCGTCCGGGCGAAGAGCCCCTTCGACAGGGACCGCGTCGTCACGACGAGGAACGGCACCATCACGAACGACGCCGCCGTCAAGGACAGCGAGATCCGGAGCATCACCTGGAGCGCGCTCCCGAAGGCGAAGACGACGTTGATCATGTTGAGCACGCCGAAGCCGAACAGGAGGCGCACCTGGAGGAGGTCGCCCGTCGAGCGGCTCATGATCTCGCCGGCCGACATCTTGCGGTAGAAGGCCGCGCCGAGCTTGTGGAGCCGGTCGAGCAGGAGGCGCCGGACCTCGTACTCGACGTCGCGCCCGGCGTTGAAGATGAACCAGCGGCTCGCCAGCCGGAGCACGAACGCGATCACGGCAAGCCCGAGCATGAAGCTCGCGGGCCGCACGACGCCGCGCGGATCCCCGGAGAAGATCTCGTCGACGCACGCCTTCGACTGCCAGTCGATGCGGTTCATCGCGACCTGGAAGCCGAGGAGCATGACCCCCCCGAGGACGTACGCACGCGCGTGCCGGAACAGGTGGCCCCAGAGGGTCACGGGCATCGGCAGCGAGGACACCCCGGCTCCCTTACAACAGAACGGCACCGGTGTGCCGTCACCTCTTCGTCCCGGCGGGCCGCTTCTTGTGCGAGGACGAGAGGAGCGGCCGCTTCCCGCGCCGCGCGCCGCTCCGTGCCGCCACCTTCGTGCCGAGGCGCGTCGCCGCGAGATCGGCGACGCGGACGTCGACGCCGAGCAGGCCGAAGATGACCTTGGCCATCCCCTTCTCGCGGTCGATGTCCTTGACGACGCCGCTCTTCCCCTCGAAGGGCCCGGCGAGCACGAAGACGCGCGTTCCCTTCGCGATGGGTTGCCCCGGATCGATGTCCACGAGCCGCACCGGCGCGTGGACGTGGAGCCGCGACGTCGAGCGCCCCGCCGCGGGCTCGGCGTCGTTCGCGCTGGGCTCGGGGATCAGGGCCCGCGGCTCGCGGATGCTGAGCGGCTCCTCGTCGCGAGCGCGCCGCGTCTCCCGACGCGTCCGCGCCCGCTCCGAGCGCTTCGTCCGCTCCTGTCGCTCGGCGGAGCGAGGGCGGAACGCGCGCTGGGGCAGCCGCATGCGCTCGTCCCACGCGATCTCGCGGTACACGCGCGCGAGGGCGCGCACGTGGTCCTCCACGCGCGTGGGTTCGGCGATCGCCGCTTCCTTCTCGATCCACGACGAGAACGCGAGGTTCACGTCGAGGTCGCGCGCCCACTCGGCGAGATCGTCCGCACCGAGCGTCGAGGCCTGCCGGTGCCCGAGCGCCGGCGCCGTCACCCCCTGCGGGAGCGAGCCGATCTGCCCGAGGACGAGCATCTTCACCTCCGGGTGCTGGAGGCGCCACCTCAGCGCCGCCCGATCGAGGACGGCGTGCGGAGGGACCTCGAGCGTCGCCTCGACGCCGCTGTCGAAGACGCGCACCGTGATCGACGCGTGGCCGTACGTGAGCGGCGAGAAGCGCTTCGGCTTCTTGTCCGGCATCATGCGCGCGGCCTTCCTCCTCGCCCGCGCGTCGCGTACCCAGGTGACCTCCGCGCGGGTCGCGCGCGAGGCGGAGGCGTCGGTGATCACCTCGAGCCGCACACCGAGCTCCTCGTGGAGCGCCCCCGCCAGCGCGTCCGCCCACGGGAGGAGGTGGGCGAACCCCTCCGCCCACACGTCGGCCCAGGTGAATGCTCCGGAATCCTTGTCCTTTTCTGTGGTCATGCCGGGCCGTGCGCGGTGGGTCGGCGGGCTCGCGCCCCGGTGCGAGGGCGATGATACGGGCCAGCACGGCAGCCGGCCAGGGTATTCCCCGACGCATCTGTTTCTCACATGGTTTCGAGCTGTTGAGATCACTTGACGCGTGGCGTCATCGTCCTTACAGTTCCCGGTGTCACACTTCCGGGACCGCGACCAAGGAGGACTCCGATGGTTCGAACAGGAATGGGGGCCGACGAGAACGGGTTGACCGCGGGACTCCTGGGCATCGCGCTCCTTGGCCTCACGTGGGTGTCGTGGCTGTGGACGTCGCGATAGGCGGAACCCGGCCGGTCGGTCCGCTGTTCTCTCCGGCCGAACTCCGAAACACCGAAGGAGCGTGCTAGCGTGCCCACCCCACAGGAACGGACCATCGTGCCCAAGAAACCGGCGCGCCCCACGCGCAGCGACACCTCCACGAAGCGATCTACGGCGCCGCCGCCTCCGTCGGCCACCGACGGCGACGCCGGTGTCGAGGCGACGGACGACGACGACCCCTCGAGCGCGGATGACCCCTCGTCCGACGCGCCCATCGAGGTCGCGGCCGAGATCGTCGACCCCAAGGACGACGACAGCGAGCCCGAGGGCGCCGACAACGAGGACGCCGGCGACGACATCCCCGTGTCCAGCCAGGCGGCCGTCAGCCTCGAGCGGCTCGACCCGATGTCGGCCTACCTCCGCGAGGTGCAGCGCCACCCGCTGCTCACGCCCGAGCAGACGCACGAGCTCGCCGTGAAGTACGAAGTGGCGACCAAGAACGAGGACCACGAGCTCGCCCGCCGCTACGCGGCCCGCCTCGTCACCGCGAACCTGCGCCTGGTCGTGAAGATCGCCTACGAGTACCGCCGCGCCTACAAGAACATCATGGACCTCGTACAGGAGGGCAACATCGGCCTCATGCAGGCCGTGAAGCGCTACGATCCGCACCGCGGCGTGAAGCTCTCCTCGTACTCCGCGTGGTGGATCCGGGCGTACATCCTCCGCTTCGTCCTCAACAACTGGCGGCTCGTCAAGCTCGGGACCACGCAGGCGCAGCGCAAGCTCTTCTTCAACCTGCGCAAGAAGAAGGCCGAGCTCCAGGCGATGGGCATCGATCCGACCGACGCCGAGGTGGCCAAGCAGCTCAACGTCCCAGAGGCCGACGTGCGCGAGATGGACGTGCGCCTCCAGCAGAGCGAGCGATCGCTCGACGCGCCCGTCGGGGACGCCGACGGCCGATCGATCACCAAGGTCGACATGATGCCCGCCGCGGGCGCCGGGCCCGAGATGCTGGTCGCCGACGAGGAGCTCCAGAGCCTCCTCAAGGCGAAGCTGCGCGACTTCCGAGCGACCCTCGAGGGCAAGGACAAGGAGATCGCCATCTTCGACGAGCGCCTCATCGCCGACGACCCGCTCACCCTGCAGGAGCTCGGCGACCGCTTCCAGATCTCGCGCGAGCGCGTCCGGCAGCTCGAGCAGCGCCTGATGGCGCGGCTGCGCGACTACCTGAAGCGCGAGATGACGGACGTGACCGAGGTCCTCTGAGCAGGCGGCGGACGGCGAACCTTGCTCTTCGTCGTCGCCACGCCCCTGGGGAACCTGGCCGACCTCTCCGTGCGCGCGATCGAGACGCTCCGTGAGGCGGACGTCGTGTGCGCCGAGGACACGCGGCACACCCGAGGGCTGCTCACACACCTCGGCATCGCGGGCAAGGAGCTCGTCGCGATCCACGCCCACTCGACCGACGGCGATCTGGACCGCGTCGGCGCCCGGCTCGACCAGGGCGCGCGCGTCGCGATCGTGACGGACGCCGGCACGCCCACGGTGAGCGATCCAGGGGAGGCCCTGGTGAGGATGGCGATCGCGCGCGGCGTGCGCGTCGTGCCGATCCCGGGCCCGAGCGCGGCCGTGTGCGCGCTCTCCGCGAGCGGCCTCTCCGGCGGGCGCTTCCGCTTCTTCGGCTTCCTGCCGCGCGACGGGACGGAGCGCGACCAGACCATCGGGGAGATCTGCGACACGCCCGAGCCGTGCGTCGTGTACGAGGCCGCCAACCGACTCGCCGGCACGCTCGCGGATCTCGCGCGCGCCACGCCAGGACGCCAGGCCTGCGTCGCCCGCGAGCTGACCAAGCTGCACGAAGAGCTCGTGCGCGGCGACCTCGAGGGCCTCGCCGCGCACGATCGCGCGTGGCGCGGCGAGGTCGTGCTGGTGCTCGGCGCGCACGATCCAGCCTCGCGGGAGGAGGCGATCGACGACGCGGCGATCGACCTCCGCATCGACGAGGAGCTGCGCGCCGGGCACCACGCGCGGACCATCGCGGAGCGCGTCGCCGCCTGGAGCGGCCGGCGGCGCCGAGCCGTGTACGAGCGCGTCATCGCACGGAAGGCGAGGCGGTGAGCCGCGCCGCCCTGTACGATGCCCGGGTGCGCCGCGCGCTCGTCTCCCTCGCCCTGGCTCTCCTGTGTACGTCGTGCCTGGGCCGCTGCAAGGGCAAGCGCGACGACTCGCCGTTCAAGAGCGCGCGGATCTTCCCGACCCGTCCCGCGCACGTGATCGACATCGCGCCGGGCGACGACACACCGCCCGCCAGCGCACGCACGCCGGCCGAGTCGCTGGCGAGCGCGCCCAAGGGCGAGAAGGATCGCGGGTACGCCCCGGCGCTACCGCAAGGGGACGCGCACCCCCTCTTCCAGCGCGCGACGAGCACGAACCGCGACGGCCCCACGGGCCCGGGCCTGCTCGTGTGCGAGGTGGGGACCGACAAGGCCATGGACCAGGGGCTCAAGGGCCTCTTCGGAAACCAGGCCGCAGATCTCGACTTCGAGATCCGCGTGAGGGGCCAGTCCCTCCAGCAGAGCGGCCCGGAGGACCGGCAGAGCGCGTACGTCACCCTGCCGCTCCTGTCGCTGGATCCGGGAGACGTGCTGTCCATTCAGATGTGGGACCGCGACAACGGCGGCCGCGACGCCGTCGGGCCGGTCAGCTCGAAATACGGCGGCAAGCTCCCCTTCTCCGGCGCCGGCGACGGGAACCAGAACCACCTGGTGTGCGGGCACATCCCCCAGGGCGAGGTGGACTCGATCCTCCGGGCGGTGCTGGCCGACGCCGACCAGAAGCTCGGCCAGACCGCCGACAAGCTGAAGGCCGCGCCCGGCCACCAGGACTTCGGGCTCGCGGAGGTCGTGGGGACGTGCGACGGGCGCCTCCGGGCGATCGCGGCGCACGTGGGCTGGGGCGATCCGCGGCTCGAGCGACGCGCGGAGTGGTGCGCGCGCATCACGAAGCGGATGGAGGAGCTGGTGCAGTCCCTCGTCGACGAGAAGCGGCGCACGGCGCTCGCCGAGACGGACGTCGTGGTGGAGGGGCTCACCCTGCACCTCGGGCCAGCCCGCCGGGAGTGCAAGCCGGGCGCGGTCCGCGCGGCGGTGAAGAAGTTCGGCGTGCACATGTTCGGAGACGAGGAGGCCCGGCTCACGTGCATGGTGCACGTACCCGTCGTCGACAAGGGGCCGGGGCCCTTGAGCGTGAGCGGGTTCCACGCGTCCATGCGACCGCCCCTCTCCCTCGTGCCGGTGTCGCCGGCGGGGAGGACCGGGCGGGCGCGCCTCCTCGGCGTCGATGGCGGCTCGATCGACGGCAACACCAGCGCGCTCGAGCAGGGGGCGTCGGGGACGCTCGCGATCGGCGTCGGCCCGGACGACATCGCCCTCCTCGAGGTGAACCACGCGGGGTCGCCCGTCTACCTGTCGGTCACGAACGGGCCCGGGCCGGCCTCCGGCGACGGGGGCCGCTGATCAGATCGGTCGATCGGGACGCGCCGCCAGGGCCGCGTCGATCCGCGCCGCGGAGAAGCCCACGAGGATCTGACCCTTCACGTCGATGACGGGGATCCCGCTGCCCTTCAGGCCCGCCTTCGCGAGCTTTATCGTCATCTCGCGCTGCGCGCTCGAGTCCTCCTCGATGTCCTTCTGGACGAAGCGCACGCCCTTCTTCTTCAGGTAGTCGGCCGCCTGGTGGCACGGGCCACACCACGACGCCCCGTAGATGATGACCGGCGCGTTCGTCGCCACGTCGGCCGGTTGCCGGGGATCGGCGTCGGTGCGCGGGCCGGGCGCTCCGGGACCCACGGGCTCCGCCGTGGCGGGCGCCGACGGCGCGGCCTTCGACCGCTCGAGCGTGGCGATGCCGAGCTTGGCGCGGCACTTCCCGACCAGATCGTCCCAGTCGTCCCTGAGCATCGTGCGGACCGCGTACGTGCCATCCCTGGCGTTGCGGAGGTCGGCGACGAATATCGCCCCGTCGGGCGCCGGCTTGCCCGGATCCTCGACGCGCACGACCTCTCGACCGATGGAGTCCACATCCTTCGCGGTCGTCGCCGACGCGTGGTTGCACTTCGCGTCGAGCCATGTGTACGTCTGCCCCGTGGACGTGTCGGCCACGACGGGCATGTCGTTCGTGGGCACCGCGGTGGCGCTGGCGATGGCGCGCGGATCGTCCTTCTGGATCTCCCTCGAACGACATGCCAGCGCGAGGAGCGCGAGCACGAAGAGGAGCACGAGCGTGGTCGGAGCGCGGGTCACGGGGCCTCCGACAGCTTGGTCCACTCCGCCATCATCGTCTCCATCCTCGCAGCGAGCTCCTGCTCGCGCGACGCCATCGTGGTGAGCTGCGTCCAGTCCCCGCCGGGGTGATCCCTGAGCTCGGCGCGCATCCGCGCGAGCTCCCTCTCGGCGGCCCCGATGAGATCCTCGAGCTGGGCGATACGGCGCTTCTTCCTCTCCTCCTCGCGCTTCTTGGCGCGGTCGGCCTCGAACGACACGCGCTTCTCCTCGACGGGCTTCGGTGGCGGGGCCTCTTCGCTCTTGCGGTTCCTCCCACGTTGCTCCCGCGGAGACTGTTCATCCGCCGGGCGCGGCGCAAGAGAGGCGACGTAGTCACGGAACCCACCCTGGAACACGTCCACCGCTCCGTCTCGCACGCTCACGATGCGGGTGGTCGTTCGCTCGAGGAAGCGACGATCGTGCGAGACGAGCAGCACCGTGCCCTCGAAACCGACGAGCGCCTCCTCGAGGATCTCGCCCGCCGGAATGTCCAGGTGGTTCGTCGGCTCGTCGAGGAACAGGAGGTTCCGCGGCTCGAGCAGGAGCTTCGCCAGCGCCAGGCGCGACCTCTCGCCCCCCGAGAACCCGCTCACCACGCGCAAGGGATCGTCGCCCCAGAACCGGAAGCGCGCGAGGTACTGGCGCGCCGCCTCGACGGTGAAGTCCCCCCGCACGGTACGCACTTCCTCGACGGCGGTGAGGCGCGGGTCGACGTCGCCGAGGTGCTGATCGAAGTAGCCGTCCTGGAGGTTCGTGCCGCGGCGCACCGTCCCGACGTCCTCCGCCGGACCCCGGCCGGCGAGGAGCTTGAGCAGCGTGGTCGTGCCCGAGCCGTTCGGTCCGACGATGCCGATGCGCTCCCCGCGACGCACGAGGAGGTCGACGCCCGCGAAGAGAGAACGACCCCCGCGCGTCGCGCCGAGGCCCTTCGCGTCCAGCACGATGTCGCCCGAGCGAAGGGCCGGAGCGAAGCGGAAGGCGACGCGCTCGGCGATCTGCCAGACGTCCTCGGGCCGCTCGACGCGATCGAGCTTGTCGAGCATCTTGCGGCGGCTCTGGGCCTGCTTCGTCTTCTGACCGGCGATGTTGCGCCGGATGAAGTCCTCGGTCTTCTCGACGAACGCTTGCTGTCGCTCGAGGAGGGCGCGCTCGCGGGCGAGATCCTCCTCGCGCGCCACGGCGTAGTCGGAGTACCGCATCGGATACGCGCGGAGGCCACGCGTGCCGAGCTCGAGCGTCTGCGGGCACACCGCGTCGAGGAAGGCGCGGTCGTGCGACACGACGAGGACCGCACCTCGATAGTCGCGCAGCCACGACTCGAGCCACGCGATCGTGTCGAGGTCGAGGTGGTTGGTGGGCTAGTCGAGGAGGAGAAGCTCGGGCTCCTGCGCCAGGATGACGCAAAGGTTCAGGCGGCCGCGCTCTCCGCCCGAGAGCGACGCCACCGGACGGGAGAGATCCTTCGTCTGGAAGCCCAGCTTGGTGGCGATGGCGGCGACCCGGTGCTCGAGCCCGTCGCCGCCCGCGTGGTGGTAGCGATCCTGAAGCTCGGCGAGGTCCGAGAGCGCGCGCGCCTCGCCCGTCTCCGCCTCGTGCTGGGCGCGGGTCAAGGCCTCGCGGAGCCGCGTGATCTCGACAAACCCCGAGAGGAGCGCGCCCATCACGTCACCCTCCGCCGCGATCTCGTGGGACTGCCGGTAGTACCCCAGGGTGACGCCGCGCTTGAGGACGGCCGACCCCGCGTCTGGCTCGATCTCGCCCGCGATGATGCGCAGCAAGGTCGATTTCCCCGCGCCGTTTGGCGCGACGAGACACGCGCGCTCGCCGAGCGCGAGCGTGAACGTCACGTCCTCGAAGAGCGTGTCGCCGGCGTACCCGAAGCGCACGCCGGCCACCTGGAGCAGCGTCATGGGGCGTCGAGTAGCATGGCCGGCGGGCGCGCGTCCAATAACATGCACAGTACACGCATCGAGCCGTGCGCCCGTCACCGTACGATCTGCTGGAGCGCCTCGACCGTCGCGTCGAAGGGCGCGCGATCGTCGAGCGGCTGCGCGAGGAAGCGCGCGATGGCCGGCAGGCGGGCGAGCGCGAGGTCGAGCTCCCTGTCCGTCCCCTTCACGTACGCGCCGAGCGTGACCAGATCGCGCTTGGCTTCGTGGTGCGCCACGAGCGCGCGGAGCCGCGCGGCGGCCGCCCGGTGCTCCGCGGTGGTGACCGCGTCCATCACGCGCGAGAGGGACACGGTCACGTCGACGGCGGGGTAGAGGCCCCTCGCGGCGATCGCGCGATCGAGCACGACGTGGCCGTCGAGGATCGCGCGCACCTCGTCCGCGATGGGCTCGTCCATGTCGCCCCCCTCCACGAGGACCGTGTAGATCGCGGTGATCGAGCCCGCCCTCGACTGGCCCGACCGCTCGAGCAGCCTCGGGAGCATCGCGAACACGCTCGGCGGATAGCCGCGGCGCGTGGGCGGCTCGCCCGCCGCGAGGCCGACCTCTCGCTGCGCGCGGGCGAAGCGGGTGATCGAGTCGACGAGGAGCATCACGCGCCTCCCCTGATCCCGGAAGTGCTCGGCGTAGGCGGTGGCCACCTGTGCGGCTCGAAGGCGCTCGAGGGCCGCCGCGTCGCTCGTCGCGACGACGACGACGCTTCGTCGCCGCCCCACCTGCCCCAGCGCTCGATCGAGGAACTCGCGGACCTCGCGGCCCCGCTCGCCGACGAGCGCGACGACCACGACGTCCGCCTCCACGCCGCGCGCGACGGCGCCGAGGAGCGACGACTTCCCCACGCCCGACCCGGCGAACAGACCGACGCGCTGGCCCTCTCCGAGCGTCAGCAGGCCGTCGATCACGCGGACGCCAGTCGCGAGCGGGCGCGTGATGGGCCTTCGCTCGAGGGCCTCGGGTGGATCGCGGTCGACGGGGACGACCTCGCCGCCGTCGATCGGTCCCTCGCCATCGACCGGACGGCCCAGGCCGTCGACGACCCGCCCGAGCAGCGCATCCGACGCGCGGACCGCGAAGGCCCCCCCCGTGGACTCGACCTCGTCGTCCGGTCCGACCCCGGCGAGCGAACCGAAGGGGAGCGCGATGGCCTCGCCCTCCGCGAATCCGACGACCTCGCACGCCAGTCGCTCCCCCGGGCGGCGCCTCACGTGGACGAGATCGCCGACACGAACACCGGGCATCGTGAAACGGAGCGCGAGCCCGGTGACCCCGAGGACACGGCCCGTGACCCGGACCGACGGCGTACGTGCGAGGTGGGCGCGCAGGGCGTCGCGATCCATCCGGGCTCCCGGATCAGCTGCCGGCGGCCCGCCCGGTCGCCTTGCCCCCCGGCGCGGCCTCCGCGTCGCCGCCCTGAGGCGCTTGCGGCGCCACGACGCCGATGTCTCGTCGCGCCTCGGCGTGCGGACGGAGCTCCGCGTCGAGCTGCTCGAGGAGCGTCCTCGCCGTCGCCGTGAGCGTGTGCGGCACCTCGACCTCGATGACCGCGACCAGCGCGCCGCGGCCGCGACCGTCGAGGCGCGGGATCCCCTGGTTCTTCAGGGTGAGGACCGCGCCGGCGTGGGTGCCGGGTGGGATCTCGAGATCGGTGTACACGAGGCCCTCGGGCGAGAGCGCGGGCATCTTGACCGTGGCGCCGAGGGCGGCCTCCGTGAAGGCGACGGGGACCTTGGTGACGAGGTCGGCGCCGTCGCGCTCGAAGCGAGGGTTCTCCTCGACGTCGACGTCGACGTACAGGTCGCCCGAGGGAACGTTGGGCGCCGCCATGCCCTGGCCGGGCACGCGCAGGCGCTGGTTCGAGTCGATGCCGGCGGGGAACGCGACGACCACCGACCGTGACCGCTGGACGTACGCGTCGCCGTTACAGGTCTTGCACGGCGTCTTGATGACCATCCCCTGCCCACGGCACTTCGGGCACGGGGAGGTGAACATGACGAAGCCGCGCGCGCTCGACACCTGCCCCTGGCCGCGACACTGGGCGCACGGCTCGGGCTTGGTCCCGCTCTTGGCTCCGGTGCCGTCGCAGTCGGCGCAGGGCGCCGGAGCGTGGATCGTGACCTCGCGCTTGCAGCCGAACGCCGCCTCGACGAGGGTGAGGCGCTGCTGGACCTGGATGTCCTGGCCCTTGCGCTGACGACCGCGCTGCCTGCCCGCACCCCCGAACCCGAACCCACCCGAGAACATCTCCGAGAAGAGATCCTGCATCTGCGAGAACATGTCGCCGACGTCCCCGTCCCCCATCGCCCCGCCCTCGAGCCCGCTGTGCCCGAACTGGTCGTACACGGTGCGCTTCTGCTCGTCGGAGAGGACCTGGTACGCGCCGTTCACCTCCTTGAACTTCGCCTCGGCGGCGTCGTCATCGGGGTTGCGGTCGGGGTGGTACTTGAGCGCTTCGCGCTTGTACGCCTTGCGGATCTCCTCCGTGGACGCCGACCTCTGCAGGCCCAGGATTTCATAGAAACAGCGTTTCACAGCTCCCCTTGCCTACATCTACCGACTTCGATCCGCCAAGGTAACGACCCTTTTGGCGATGACAACCCCGAATTCGCGCGGCGACCTCTCGGTCCCGGGAAGCTCGCCCACCGAGGTCGGGCGACCTCGAGCGGGCACTCAGCCCCCTCGAACCTGTGTGGCGGTGACCATGGCGAGGTTCTGCTCGAGCTCCGTCACGCGCCAGTCCCGCGCGAAGACCTCGCCCTGGTACCGCGCCAGCTCGATGCCGAGTTGGCGGAGCTTCTCCTTCGCCTCGATGCGCTCCTGGGTGAGGAGATCGATCTCCTGGGCCTGGAGCTCCACGATGGACTGGGCCCTAAGGAAACTCGCCTCCAGCGCGTGGTAGGCGGCGGGGTCGATCGCCGGCCGACCGGCGGGTGGCGGGCCCGAGGCGCTGAGCGTGACGCCAGACGGCGACGGCCTCGGGATCACGGGCATCGGCGGGGACTGGGGAGCACGAGGCGGGCCTTCGTTGGCGCGCGCCAGCCGCTCCGCCCCGGCGACGACGGGAGCGCGAGCGGTCCGCTCGGGCGCCTCGCTCCCCGAAGCGCCGGCGCGAGGCAACGCCTCGGTCACTGCGGCTCCGAGCAGAGCACCCTGCGAGAGGCCGTCGATGAGATCGTGGATCATCCGCTCGCGCCGCTGCAGCTCCGCGTCCAGCTCGGCGACTCGCCGGCCACGCTCGCGGAGCTGCTCTTCGAGCGCCTGTACCTCGTGAGAGATCGTCTGCGTCAGCGCGGGCTGCTCGCGTTCGTAACGGACGGCGCGCGCCTCGCTCGCCGCCGCC
>SXGR01074548.1_pt1 | contig 12528 bp, 11 predicted proteins | sample 3174711 | NCBI WGS metagenome assembly SXGR01 (sample SAMN11356860, study PRJNA531348) | freshwater metagenome | isolation source: freshwater sample F1-60 | place: China: Fuxian Lake, Yuxi | collected 2017-12-25
ACCGCCATTTCTTGGGTTAGTTGACCATCCGCCTTCCGAAGTTATTAATTGTGTCATTGAACCCATTCCAAAATTTGTTTCTCTACGAAATAACTGATTGTGTATTTTCCAAGTTTCTGTTTTTACGAAGGGCACGGCGCAGGAGAAGCTCGCCGTGATGGCGTCCTGCGGCATCAAGGTGACGAAGAACCCTTCCGAGATGGGAAGGCTGCTGAAATCGGCGCTGAGGTAAGACCTCGCTGAATCTCGAGAAGCCGGAACTTCCACCCGCCACCCCGCGCCAGTTCGCCGCCGACTTCAGCGGCGCCACCGCCGCAAGCGCGCTGGTCGCGTTCATCTTCGCCGCCTCCGGCCCGGTGGCGGTGATCCTTGCCGTCGGTGCACGCGGCGGGTTGACCGAGTCCGACCTCGCCTCCTGGATCTTCGGCTCGTTCTTCGTCAACGGCCTGCTCAGCATCGCTTTTTGCACACTCTATCGCCAGCCCCTGGTGTTCTTCTGGTCCATTCCCGGGGCGGTGCTGGTCGGGCCGGCGCTAGTCCATCTCTCGTTCCAGGAGGTGATCGGCGCCTATCTCGCCACCGGCGTGCTGATGCTGGTGCTTGGCCTCTCGGGTTGGGTGCGCCGCGCCATGGAAGCGGTGCCGATGCCGAACGTGATGGGCATGGTCGCGGGCGTGTTCCTGAAGTTCGGCCTGGACCTGGTCTACGCAATGCGCGATGAGTTCCTGGTCGCGGCGCCGATGGTGGCTGCGTTCCTCGTCCTCGGCGTGTGGCAGGCGGCGGGCCGGCGCGTGCCTCCCCTGATCGGCGCGCTCGCCGTGGGCGGCATCGCGGTCGCCGTCCTGGGGAAGTTCAACCCCGGCAGCGGCGCGCTGTTCGGCTTCGCCTCGCCCAATCTATACGCGCCGGCGTTTTCCTGGCAGGCGATGGTGGAGCTGGTGGTGCCGCTCGCGATCACGGTGCTGGTGGTGCAGAACGGGCAGGGCGTCGCGGTGCTCACGGCCGCCGGCCACAAGCCGCCGGTGAACGCGATCGCCGCAGCCTGCGGCGCCTGGTCGCTGCTGGCGGGCTTGGTGGGCACGGTGTCGACCTGCCTCACCGGGCCGGTGAACGCCATCATCTCCGCGAGCGGGGAGAAGCATCTCCACTACACCGCCGGCATCTGCGTGGGCATCTTGGCGCTGGCTTTCGGCGCGCTGTCGCCGTTCTTCACCCGGCTGCTGCTCGCCACGCCCCAGGCGTTCATCGCCGCGCTCGCGGGCCTGGCGATGCTGCGCGTGCTGCAGACCGCGTTCAGCGTCTCCTTCGGCGGCAAGTTCACCCTCGGCGCGCTGGTGACCTTCCTGGTCACGGTCGCCGACGTGCCTATCCTTGGCATCGGCGCCGCGTTCTGGGGGCTGGTGTTCGGCTTCGCGGCGTCCTTGCTGCTGGAGCGCAAGGACTTCGCCCGATGACCGTCGCCGTCGCGTTCGATCCCGCGATCGGGCAGCAGATCCTGCAGTACGCCCGCAGGCTGTGCGCGCGAGGCTACGTGCACAACACGCTGGGCAACATCGTGGTGCGCGCTCCCCATCCGGATTACCCCCACGGCCTCGCCTACACCAAGCACGCCGAGCTGTCGCTGGAGGAGATGGCGCTGGAGAACATCGTCATCACCGACATCCCGACCAGCCGGGTTCTGCTCGGGGATCGCATAACCAGCATCGGCCATAACCTGTCGCGCGAGATCCTGCGGCTGCGGCCGGACATCCACGCCACCATCCACGTCCACGACGACGCCATGATCGCGTTCCTCGGCTCCGGCGCCTTCACCGAGGTAAGGATGCTGTCGCTGGACCCGCCCTACGTGCTGGGCAAGCCGGTGCATTACGTGCCAGGCCACGTGGACGTGGAGGCGGACGTGAGCGGGGTGAAGGACTTCATCCAGGGCACCAACACGGTGGTGCTCGTGGGGCACGGCATCACCTCGATGGGTCGGAACCTGTCGGAGGCCTACCACCGCCTCAACACGCTGACCGCGGAGGTTCGGCGCAACATCCAGGCCGAACTGCTGGCGCAGTCAGGCGGGACCACGCCGGCTTATCGGAGCGAGGCCGAGCTCGAGAGCATGTACCGCTTCGCCGAGGCCATCATCTATCCGAAGCGGGCGAGCGAGGTGATGAAGGAGGAATGAAGGCGGCCTACCAGCGCGACCTGGGTCGTTCTCGCCGCGGGCGGACTACTGGTTCTCGGCCTGGCGCCTGAGTGGCGGTATTGCTGGTCGCGGTCTGCTGGACCAATTGCCGCGTCCTGGCGCGGCTCAGGCCTCGGGCGGGGTGCCCGGGTCGACGAGGTCCGGTTCGCCGCAATGCTTCAGGATGTCCGCGCGCACCTGGTCGCGCAGCGCGACCGCCGCCGCCCAATCCGTGCCTTGCGGCGAGATCGGCGCGCCGACGTGCACTGTTATCGCCGCCTTGCGCAGGTACCAGGTGCCGTCGCGCAGCACCGAGCGCAAGCCGCGCACCCCGATGGGCACCACCGGGATGCCAGCCTGCGCCGCGGCCTGGAAAGCACCGGCCCGGAAGGCCATCAGGCCGGTGTTGCGCGTGAGCGTGCCCTCGGGGTACACGATGAGCGAGGTGCCGGCTTTGGCGGCCTGCGCGAGTTCGTTGGCGTGCTCGCTGCTTTTCGCGACGTCGAAGCGCTCGACGAAGCGGGAGCCGAAGCCGGCCAGCAGCCGGTACATCACCCAGTTGTCCTGAAACTCGTGCTTGGCGACAAAGGCGTAGCCACGGTGCTCCAGCAGCGCGAGCAGCAGCAGCGGGTCGAGATAGCTGCTGTGGTTTACCGCCAGCACCACGGCTTTGTCCCGCGGCAGGTTCTCTAGCCCGCGCGCGGCGATCGGGATGCCCGAGAGCCGGAAGAACCAGCGCGACACAAAGCCGCCAACCGTCCAGCAAGCGGGAACGGAGGCGAACAGCGTGGCGAGGAACGCGAACGGGAACAGAAGCGCGAACACCAGGTAGGCGCGTAGCGAGAACAGCAGGCCACCTAAGGCGCGAACGCCGCGGCGCAGCTGAGGCATTGCCCCGGCCAGCATCAGGCGCACGAACTGCAGCCACACCGCGCCACCCACCAACGCCAGCGGGCCGCGCTCGTAGAACTCGCGTGCGGCGACGCGGCGGATCTTGCCGCTGGAGGTCTTGGGCACCGTGGCCGGGGGCGCGAGCACGATGTCGTCCGCCGGCGCGCCGATCAGGCTGACCGCGAGGTCGTTGATCATGCGCTTGAGGGCATCATGGCGCGAAAGGTCCCTGTCCTTCATTTCCGCCAGCACCACCACGCGCTCGGTGCCGGTGGCTGCATCCCGGCTGCCGAACACCGCGACGCAGCCGCGGCGCACGCCGGCCAGGTCGCCCACCGCCTGCTCCAGCTCGTAGGGGCTGATGTTACGCCCGCCGCGAATGATGATGTCCTTCTCGCGGCCGGTGAGGAACAGCGTGCCGTTGGAGAGGTAGGCGCGATCGCCGGTATTTACCCACTCGCCGCTGCCGAACAGGGTCGTGGTCGCCTCCGGGTTACGGTAATAGCCGGAGGTGGAGGAGGGGCCACGGAACTGCAGCAGGCCCTCCTGCCGGTCGGGCAGTTCCAGCCCGGCCGAGTCCACGACACGGATGTCGTGTCCCGGAATCGGCGTGCCGCAACCGATGACGATGAGCGGTGAAGGATCCGCGGGCGTCCCCTCCACGGCTTCTCCCGTGGTCGTGAAGCGTTCCCGGTCCAGGCGATCCGCGCGCCAGGGCGTGCCCGGCACCGTGATCGCCACGCCAACCGACGATTCGGCCAGGCCGTAGGAGGGCGACAGGCAGTTCTTGCGCAGGCCCCACTTCGAGAAGCGTTGCTCAAACTGGATGATGGTGTCCGGGCTCACTGGCTCGGCGGCGTTGAAGGCGAAGCGCCAGGTGGACAGGTCCAGGCCTTCCATGTCCTCGTTCTGGATGCGTCGCAGGCACAGCTCGAAGGCGAAGTTCGGGCCGCCGGACATGGTGCCGCGGTGGCGGTGGATGGCGCGCATCCAGCTCGCCGGGCGCGACAGGAAGGCGAGCGGCGACATCAGCACCGTCGGGAAGCCGAGGACGAGGGACGCGAAGTTGGCGCCGATCAGGCCAAGGTCGTGGTACAGCGGCAGCCAGCTGACGAATACGTCCCCCGGGTTAGCGTTCACCGCTGCGCCCATGGCGCGCACGTTGGCCATCAGGTTGGCGTGCGACAGCACCACGCCCTTGGGATTGCCGGTCGAGCCCGAGGTGTACTGCAGGAAGCCCATGTCGCCAGGCTTGCGGTGCCTGGGGCTGAAGTCTTTTCCGGATGCCGTGGCAAAATCCGTTGGCGTCAGGATCTGGTTCAGGGACTCCACCTGCGCGCGCAGCAGGTAGGCGAGTGGCTTCGCCTCGGGGACGGTCACCATGATGGTCGCGCCGGCGCTCTTCAGGATCCCGACGTGGCGCGACATGTGGTCTTCGATGGTCGTCAGCCGCGCCGGCGGGTACAGCGGCACCGGCACGCCGCCGGCGAGCATCACGCCGTAGAAGCAGTAGAGGTACTCCTTGCAGGTGGGCAGCATGATCGCCACCATCTGCCCGGGCTGCAGGCCCGCCTCGGCGAGGCGCGCGGCGTAGCCCATGGCGCCGTCCCACAGTGTCTGGTAGGAGAGCGGAAACTCGTTGCCCTCTTCATACAGGAATACCGTGAGGCGGTCGGGCTGGCGCTTGACGTGATAGGCCAGCGCCTCGGGCAACGTCGCCGCCTGCTGGTTGCTCGGCGCGCGCACGCCTTCGCCCTGCACCGGCGCCACGACCGTGATATCGGCGATCCGCGCCTCGTGGCCGACGCTGCCCAGCAGGAAGCGCAGCAGGTCGCGCGGCGTTTCGCTGGTGGCCAGCGCCTGCTCGGGCAGGCTGGCATCGAATTTGCGTTCCAGGCGCAGGACCAGCTCCACGCGCGCTAGGCTGTCCAGGCCGAGGTCTTTTTCTAGGGAGGAATCCAGAGTGGCGTGAGGCTCGACGTGCGGGCGCGCTTCCTTCGTCACCGCGATGACGACCGCGAGCAGCTTGTCGGCGTCGATGGCGTGTTTCGTGACCTCGTTCATGGGCCGCCGGAGTGTACACTCGCGTCAGGGGGAAACGATCGGTGTCGAAAGGTACGCTGCAGCAGAATGCGTTCGCGAAACTGCTTGCCGTTGCACGCGAAGTATCCTTCGTCCGCGGCGCGGAACTCGTCAGGCAGGGCGAGGCCTCGCGCGGCGCGTACCTGATCCGCTCCGGCACCTGCGAGGCGCGCGTCGCCTTGCCCGGCGGCGGGGCCATGACCGTGGCGAATTTTGGCGCCGAGGACATGTTCGGCGAAATGGCGCTCCTTGAGCGCGGCGTGGTGTCCGCGACCGTCGTCGCGACGGCTAACCTGGACGGCTGGTTCGTCGGGCGGGACGATTTCCGCGCCATAGTCGCGAGCCGCGAGGCGAAAGCACAGGACGTGCAGCGGGCGATCACGAAGATCCTTGCCGACAAGCTGCGCGCGCTGAACGTACGCATCCTAGAGTATCCGGCGGTGGAGGACCCTCCGGAGGTCGGCGAGGTGCCGACGGCTGATCCGCTGTCCGGCGTGAAGCGCTCGCGCCAGGTCTCGTTCGACTGGAAGGCCTTCCTCCCTGTCCTGCCCTTCTTCGAGGGCTTCGATGCCCACGAGATGGACGAATTGGCCTCGCTCGGAAAAGTGATCGAACTGCCACGCGGCGCGTGGGTATTCGCCGCTGGTTTAGCCGCTTCGGCCGCGTTCCTCGTCGTGCGCGGCGCGCTGGAGGTATTCACGCGCAGCGACGGCAAGGAACGGCGGGTCGCGATCGCCGGGCCGGGAGAGTTGGTGGGCTACGTGGCGCTGATCCGGGGCGCGCCGCACGGCGGCAACGCGCGGGTGCGGGAAGCGTGCTGCCTGCTGGAGATTCCGCGGGCGGGGTTCATGGAGATCTACGAGGGAAATTCCGGCGCGACCGTGAGACTGCACCATGCGATCCACCGCAGCCTGATGCGGGCGCTGGCGCAGACCAACACGCAGCTGACCAGGTTGATCAGCCACGCGCGGCTGACGGATTCAACCAGGAAGGCGGAGGAGCTGGAAGCGGCGCTGGCGGGGCAGGTGGTGCGGGCCGAAGTGTCGGGTTAGTCAGTTCAGCAGCCTGATCGCCACCTTCGGCCGGCCGTTCCTCGCCTCCGCGAACAGCGCGCCGTACTCCGGCAACTCCACCCACGCTGACGTGTCCCGCGTCAGCGGCTCCGAGGCCACGATGATGGAGTCCGCGTTCTCGGCGCCGCCTGCCATGCGCCATTCTCCTTCGTGCATGGCGTAGTCGCTGCCCAGGGTGTACCAGAGTGAGAGGTAATTCAGGTTCGCCTCGTGCACCTTTGACGGGTCCTCCGTGCGGTAGCAGCCGAAGTCGAAGCAGTAGCGCACCGCGGCCAGCTGCGTGCCATTGGTGATGAACAGATTCACCGACGAGGACAGGACGATGCCCAGTTTCTCGCGCGCGCGGCGGAGGATCGCCAGGGTGTCCTCGATGGCCTGGAACACCTCCTGCTCCGTCGCAGATCCATACGGATCCTTAAGCTGGGATACGAACAGCGCGTAGATCCACTCGCTGTCGGTGGTGCCCTTAATCTTCTGCAGGAACTCGGTCTTCACCTCGAGCGCCAGGACCGGCTTCATCTCGTGGATGCCGGCGAGGTCGCCGTTGTGCGCCAGGCACCAGGGCACGCCCTCGAACTGGAACGGGTGCACGTTCTGCAGCGAGATGTCCACGGCGGTGGAATAGGCGACGCCGCGCACATGCCCCAGCACGCAACTCGCGCGGACCTTTTCGGCAAGGTTCTTCAGGTTGCGGTCGAACACCGGCAGCGAAGGCGAGCCGTAGGCGAACGGGTTGTCTGGCGCATGCGAGACCGGGGACCAGGCGCGCAGGCCGAAGCCAGCCAGGTTCAGCATTTGCAGCATCTTCGGCATGTAGGACTGCCGGATGAGCGCCGAGTCAGGCTGGAATAGCAGGCTGTCCAGCAGGACGGGGTGGCCGAGGTAGAGGAGGGCGCGGCACATGGGGGTTGATAAGGGTCAAAATGTAACCGATCGGTTACATCGTCACCAGGTCTTTGGCCGCTGCTCTTCGAGCCGGTCGGTAGCCGGCGGCGGGGTGGGCGAGAGCGTGGCGATCTCGGCGTAGAGCGCCGGGGTCATGTCGATCTTCACCGAGTCCAGCGATGCCTGCAGTTGCTCGACGTTGCGCGAGCCGATGATGGGCGCGGTCACCGCCGGGTGCGCGCCCACCCAGGAGACTGCGGCGCTCACCGGGTGCAGGCCCTTCGCCTTGCAGAAGTCGGCGAACTTCGCGGCGACCTCAAACATCCAGCCCTCGCTGTAGCGCGCCTCGTACCTTTTGTTCGACTTCAGGCGACCCGCGGCGCCTGCGCCGGCGTACTTGCCCGAGAGCAGGCCCGCCGCCGCCGGGCTGTAGGGAATGACGCCGATGCCGTTGGCCTCGGCCAGCGGCAGCAGTTCCACTTCCGCCTGGCGCTTCACCAGGTTGTACATCGGCTGGATCAGTTGCAGCCGCGCCCAGTCGTGGCGCTCCTGGATGTCCACCGCGCGCTGCGTCTGCCAGGCGGAATAGTTGCTTACCGCCGGGTAGAGCACCTTGCCGGCACGCACCAGGTCCTCCAGCGCGCGCATGGATTCCTCGATCGGCGTGTGGCTATCAAAATGGTGCAGGAACAGCACCTCGACGCGGTCGGTCTGCAGGCGCTTCAGGCTCGCCTCCACCGCGCGCGACACATGGCGGCGCGAGCTGCCCCTGGCGTTGACGTCGGCGCCGGTGGGGTTGAAGCACTTGGTGGTGATCACCAGCTCGTCGCGGTGGCCCTGCATCAGGCGGCCGAGGATCTGCTCGGAGGCGCCCTTGTTGTACTGGTCGGCGCTGTCGAAGAAGTTGATGCCGGCGTCGCGGCAGGCCTTGTACATCTGCCCGGACATCGCCTCGTCGGCGTCGCCGCCGAAGGACATGGTGCCGAAGCAAAGCTCGGAGACCTGGACGCCGCTTCGACCGAGGGGTTTGGTTTTCATGCATCGATCTTATAGGATTGGGCGCAGAAACCGCCAATGCGAATCGCCGCCTCAGCCCTATCCACCGGCCTGTTGCTCGGGGCTGACGGCTGCGCCACGCCGAAGCCCGAGGAGATCACCGTCGTCGCCGCCTCGCGCGGCACCATTTCGACCTGGAACGAGGTCATGCCCGGCGATTCGCTGATCAAGGACAGCCAGGTTTTCGTCTCGCTCACGCCCATCACCGGTCCGGATCCGGGTCTGCTGGGCATCCTGATCGAGCGCACCCGAGTGGCGGACGCGATGGGCGACAGCGGCGGGGCGCTGGCGGTGAAGTTCGACCGCGACCTTGAGGAGGCGCTGCTCAAGGAGGCGGCCAAGCGCTCATTCGACGAGCTGGCGTGGGAATTCCTGTGCGACCGCAACCGATTTGCTGCAAACCAAACTACAAGGCACCGATATGTCGAGCGTCATCTATCGTGGTTTTGACCAGCAGGCACTGGATGCGCAATACAACAACCGCCTGCGGTTTCCGGATTTCACAGTGCACTTCGACCGCTGGTCGGAGTGGAGCCGTCGCACCCGCCTGACTCTTCCCTGCCGGCTTGACCTGCCGTTTGGCGCATCCGCGCTGGAGAAAGTCGACGTGTTTCCCGCCGACGCAAGCCGTGCGCCGATCTACGTGTTCATCCACGGCGGCTACTGGTACTCGCTCGACAAGAGCCACTACAGCTATGTCGCCGAAGGTGTGCGACCGCACGGCATTGCGACTGTCGTCAACAACTTCGGGCTTGCACCGGCCGTCGACATGGACTGCATCGTGGAACACAACCGGCGCGCGCTGGCCTGGGTCTGGACGCACGCCGCCTCCTTCGGGGGGGACCGGGAGCGAATCTACGTCTGCGGGCATTCGGCGGGCGGCCACCTTGGCCTGATGCTTCTCGCCACCGACTGGCGCGCGTACGGAGAGGGAATGCCGGCAAACCTGGTCAAGGGCGTTTGCTCGATCGGCGGGATCTTCGACATGGAACCGATTCGCCTCAGCTTTCTCAATAAGACATTGAAGATGGACGAAGCGCAGGCGCACCGCAATGCGCCCCTTGCGCAGACGTATCGCTATCCCGCGCCCTTGTCGCTGATCGTCGCCAAGGACGAATCCGACGAATTCCATCGCCAATCGCAGGAGATGCGGGCGCATTGGCTGCAACTGGGGTATCCCTGCGAATTACTGGTGCCGGACGACCTGGATCATTTCAACGTCGTCAACGGCCTTGCGGACCCGCAATGTCCGCTCGTCCTGCATCAACTGGCGCAGATGCGCTTGGCGTTCTCTTAGCCGCCCACGCGTTGTCTTTTCTCCGGCGTACGTTCCCGCAGCGCTGCGTCCACCAGAGCATCCATTATCCAGCGAACCACGGCCTCGGTTTCACGGTCGCTGGCGCCGCAAATATCCTTGAGCACAATCATGGGCTCGATGCCGTAAACCACCGCTAGCGCGTTGAGCAGGCGGTTCCAGCTCTTCGCCGGAAGCTGCACGCGTAACGGCGCCAGCGCCACCTTCAGGATTACCTGGCGCTGGCCGCGGCGGAAGGGTTCTTCTTCCAGCAGCCCCGCGGCCTCGAGGGATTTGTGCTCCAGTGCAAGCTGCAGTGCGGCCCTCATATGCGGCTCGTACTCACTGAAACGCGAGTAGGTGCGATTAAGCAGCTCGTGCAGGCGCTGCTTGGGTTCACCCTGCTGCGGCACTGCGCGCCGCACCGGCGCCAGTGCTTCCGCAATGACCGCGCTGACCAGCTTGGAGCGGCTCGGGAAATAGCGGTAGGCGGTGGCGCGGGAAACCTTGGCCGCGACCGCGACCTCGGCCACCGATGGGATGCGTCCCCGTCGCACCAGGGCGACGGCTTCGTCCAGCAGGCGCCGGAACACCCGCCCGCGATGGCCCTGCCCGAGGTCGGGCAGGGAATAGAAAGACGAGATGGCGGAAGGGGCTTTCGTTTTGCGCATCGCAGATTGACAGGTGGTCCGAATCCCATTTAGTCTGGAGCGGCATTTTGAGACGTCCGTCTCATTTTGTTAACTGCCTTGTTACATTGCACCGCAGCATCCTCTGGAGGGTGGGCGTTGATGGGGGGAATCGTTTGACCACCCGGTTGGTCGAGCGCATCGCCGTCGAAATCGACGGCGCCGGCGACGCCGTGCTCATGGTCCATGGGTTGGGCGGCACCTCCAATTTCTGGACCCCGGTGCTGCCAGCGCTGTCGCGCTTTCACACCATCCGCCCGGACCTGCCGGGCTCGGGGCGCTCGCATCGCGTCGAGGGTCCGCTCAGCATCGATGGCTTCGTGCGCGCACTGATGCGCGTGTGCGGCGCCGCCGGCGTCGAACGCGCCCACGTGGTGGCGCATTCCATGGGCACCATCGTCGCGCTGCACCTCGCCGTGCTGGAGCCGCGCCTGGTGCGCAGCCTGGCGCTGTTCGGCCCGCTCGCGGCGCCGCCGGACGCCATTCGCGGCCCGATCCGTGCGCGCGGCGCGAAGGCGCGCAGCGAAGGCGACCCCGGCATGCAGGAGATCGCGGACGCCACGGTGCAGTCGGCTACCTCCGCCGAGACCCGCGGCCGCCGCCCGCTGGCGGTGGCGGCGGTGCGCGAATCGGTGATGCGGCAGAGCGCCGAGGGCTATGCGCGCAGTTGCGAGGCGCTGTCGGAGGCGCAACCGGCCGACCTGGCGCGGATTGCTTGCCCGGTGCTGCTGGTCACCGGCGACGAGGATGTGGTGGCGCCGCCGCAGGCGGTGCGCGGTATCGGCGAGCGCATCCCCGGGGCGCGGGTCGAGGTCCTGCTACGCTGCGGACACTGGACCATTTATGAGAAGCCCGAGGAGTGCAGCGGGCTGCTGAAGACGTTCCTGGAACGAACCCACTAGGAGGAGCCATGGCCAATACCTTGTTCACCAACGTCCGCATCATCGATGGCAGCGGCGCCCAGCCCTACGCGGGCGAGGTCCTGATCCAGGGCAACCGAATCTCGCGCATCGGCCGCGGCGCGCGCAGCCTCCCGGTTGCCGGCGTCACCGTGATCGATGCCGCCGGCGCCACGCTGATGCCGGGCATGTGCGAGGCGCACCTGCATCTGGGTTGGACCAACGCGAAGACGTTGGACGCGATCCAGAAGCTGCCGCACGAGGAGCACACGCTGTGGGCGGCCCAGATGGCGAAGCTGTACCTGGACTACGGCTGGACTTCCGGCGTTGGCGCGGCCACGCCCAAGCCGCGGCTGGACTGCGTGATTCGCGACGCCATCAACTCGGGCCAGATCCCGGGACCGCGCTACCTCGCGGCGAGCCAGGAGATCACGGTCATTGGGTCGCTCGGCGATGACCTGCTGCCGCACCTGCCGTTTCCGGAGATGTCGTTCGGTTGCGTCATCAACGGCAAGGAAGAGATGCTCCGGGCCGTGCGTATGTTCCTCAAGTACGGCGTCGATTCGGTGAAGCTCAACCTCTCGGGCGACAACCTGGTGCCAGGAGCGGACGCGCTCACCACCTGGATGAGCGACGAGGAGGTCGCCGTCGCGGTGCGCGAGACGAAGATTCGCGGCAAGCGCCTGTCCTGCCACGCGCGTTCCAGCGAATCGGTGAAGCAGGCGATGCGCCACGACTTCGACATCGTTTACCACGCCAGTTTCACCGACGAGGAGGCGCTGGACATGCTGGAAGCGAAGAAGGACCGGGTCTTCGTGGCGCCCGGGATCTCGGTGATCATCCGCCTGCTGCTGGAAGACGGCGGGGACGCCGTCGGCATCAGCCGGCAGGCGGCGAAGGACATGGGCTACGAGCGGGAGTTGGAAGCCTCGGTGAAGAGCATGAAGGCGATGCTCAAGCGGGGCATCCGCGTCCTGCCCGGAGGCGACTACGGCTTCGCCTGGGCGCCGCACGGCGACAACGCCAAGGACATCGAGTACTTCGTGAAATACCTCGGCATGACGCCGATGGAGGCGATCGTCTCCTGCACCAAGTGGGGGGGCGAGATCATGATGAAGGGCAAGGAACTGGGGCTGGTGAAGGAGGGCTTCCTCGCCGACCTGCTGCTGGTGGACGGCGATCCGCTGTCCAACATCTCCATCCTGCAGGACCCGAAGAAGTTCCTTGCCATCATGAAAGATGGCCAGTTCCACAAGGCGCCTGAGATCCATTCGGCCAGGACGCGCTGGAGCCAGACCGCGGCGTGAGCACGTGACCCGTTTCTGGAAGTGGTTCTGGAGCCTGGTGCTCGTGGTGCCCCTGGCGGTGTTCGTCGTCTGGGGCATTTGGGACAACGCGAAGCTCTTCTTCATCACGCTGCTCAACGGCCTGACGCTGGCGTCGCTGTATTTCATCGTCGCCAGCGGCTTCACGCTGGTATTTGGGC
>SXGR01259460.1_pt1 | contig 12528 bp, 16 predicted proteins | sample 3174711 | NCBI WGS metagenome assembly SXGR01 (sample SAMN11356860, study PRJNA531348) | freshwater metagenome | isolation source: freshwater sample F1-60 | place: China: Fuxian Lake, Yuxi | collected 2017-12-25
ACGCGATTCCGGCCACGCCGACGCCGTTGTTGCCGACGGCGCCGATCGTCCCCGCGACGTGCGTGCCGTGGCCGTTGCAGTCGTTTGAGTTCTGCCCGTCGGTGAAAGCGTCGAAGCCGGCCGTCACGCGGCCGTCAAACTGCGCGTGGTCGGGGCGGATGCCGGTGTCGATGATGTAAGCGGTGACGCCGAAACCGTTCTGGCTCGTTGAGATCAAGCTGTTGAGCGGCAGTGTGCGCTGATCGATGCGGTCGAGCCCCCAAGAGGAGGCTGGCCCGCTGCGCGGCCCGGCGCTCAGCGCCTCGACCGGCTTGTCTTTTTCGACGAGGAGAACGCCGTCTTGGGCGCGCAGGCGCGCAACGTCGGCGGCATCGAGCGAGGCGACGTAGCCTTTTGCAGCGCTGCGGAATACGTCTTCAACCTCGTTGCCGCGGGCCTCTTCGCTGGCGACCTTCTGTGAGAGCCCGGCGCCGCTCTCGTAAAGAACGATGTAATCGCTTGAACTCCCGGCCGCCTGAGCTTGCGCTGGAATCAGGGCAAGGAGGCTGGCGCAGAGAACAAGAAAGAGCATCAAAAAGCGCTGGTGCCTTATCGAATTGCCCTGAATTGGTGATGTAATCATTGAATTTCCCAAGATTCTACTCGTCTGTTGCGCGGCTGCGCGCTGGATCAGCAACGCGCAACTACTTGTTAACTACACATTAAGACCGACAAGGTTGCGGTCTGTGACGGAAAGAATTTCGGCCGCCTCCGCTTAGCGCTGGAGCAGGGGTACACTTCGCCCCGTCCGGAGAGGTGGCCGAGCGGCTGAAGGCACTCGCCTGCTAAGCGAGTAACGGGGGTAACCTCGTTCGCGGGTTCGAATCCCGCCCTCTCCGCTTTTCGCTGTCGCCTAGGTGGAATTGCAGGCTTGGCTGCCGGATCGGCTGGGCGGGCTGCGAGAATTGGTCGAAATGGATCCTCGTCTTGAGCGCCGAGAGAGTCAGCGCCGCGGAGCCGCGCGTCGGCGCCGCAACGCTGCGCTAGGCGCAATCGTGGTCGTTGCTGTCCTCGCAGCGCTGATAATGGTCCCTGTCCTAGGAAGCTCCGGCGCCGGTGAATCGAATCGCCCGGCCGCCGCCAAAGAGCCCGCTGTCTCGCCCAAAACCACCGCCTCTGCGTCAGCGCCAAAAGCGGCCGGCCCACCGCCACAGCAGATTACCGACGCGGTTCCGGGCGAAGCTGAAGTAATCAGCGAGGGGCCGACCGCCGGCCGCAAGGTGGCGCTGACCTTCGACGACGGCACCTGCGCCGCCTGCGTTGCGAAGATTCTGGACGTTCTTGAGCAGACCGGTGCTGCAGCGACCTTCTTCCCCAATGGCACATATGGCGCGTCGTGGGAGCCGCACGCAAAACGGATCAGGGCGCTGGTCGCCAGCGGCCAGCTTACGCTCGGCAACCACACTTTCAGCCACGGCGTGTCAACGCAGATCGGCTCGGCTGCCTTCGGCACCGACCTTCAGCGCAACGAGGACTGGATTCAGAAGAGCTTCAAGCTCAGCGGTCGCCCCTGGTTTAGGCCTCCCTACGGCGACTACGACTCAGGCACAGTCTCAGCGGCCGGCGAGCGCGGCTATCGCAAGGTGATCATGTGGTCGGGAACCGTTGCCGATTCCGACGTTCGCAGCGAGGCCTACATCTTGAACGCAATTCAGTACTGGGCCAAGCCCGGAAGGATCATTCTGATGCACGCCAATTATCCAACGACGGCTGAGGTTCTGCCACGCATTTTGAAGCTGTTGGAGCGCAAGAAGCTGACTCCGGTCACGATCGCCGAGCTGCTCAAAGACGCTTGAACGGTCAGCCGTTTAGGGCGGCGCGCAGGCCGGCGGCAGCCTCGTCACCGCGTTTGCCGCGTGCAAGCCAGCTGACGACGCCGTTGCGGTCGCAGACGATCACGGCTATCTGCTTCGTATCGGGCAGCCCAAGGCTGTCGCGGACGCGGCCCACGTCGGTGTAGGCGGTGATCGTCCTAGCGCGCGTCTTTGGGTCTGGAATCGCGTCAGCCATTTTACCGTCAATCACGCCGCGCACGGGGCCGAAGCGGCGCGAGATTGTTGGCATCTCGTACGCAATCAGGCCTGGGTGCTCGTGCTCGAGCTCAGCGAAATCGCCAAGCCAGGAATCAACATCGTCTTGGTGGTTTCGCTCGAAAGCAACGGCGATCAGGTTGCGCTCGCCGCCGAGCTCGCTGGGCAGGCGGTACTCGGTGCCGTCAAGCGCACGCGCTTTGACGGCGGGCAGCAGGCGGATCTTCTCATTCATCACTACGAGGGTAGGACCCGGCGCGTGAGCAGCGCTGAGCCGCCAGCGTGGCGGCGTTTCGCGGGCTAGCTACGGGGCGAAGCGCATAGGATCAAGGCGGTGAGTGACCCGCTCAAATCCACGCCCGCCGCCGACGGCTTCTCGATGCCGGCCGAGTACGCGCCGCACGAGGGCACTTGGATGCTCTGGCCGCATCGGCCGGACACTTGGCGCCAGCAGGGCGCCCCGGCGCAGCAGGCCTATGCCGAAGTCGCCGCCGCGATCGCCGCCACCGAACCGCTGCGAATCGGTGTGCGTGGTTCGCAGCTCGAGAGAGCGCGCACACTGCTGCCAGCGAGCGTGGAGATCATCGAACTCGATAGCGATGACGCTTGGATGCGCGACGTCGGCCCAACCTTTGTTACCAACGATGATCGAGAGCGGCGCGGCGTTGACTGGCAGTTCAACGCCTGGGGCGGCCACGAGGGTGGGCTTTACCCGAACTGGGATCTGGATACCCAAGTCGCCGCAGAGGTAATCGAATTGGAAGGCGACGAGCGCTACAGCGCGCCGCTGATCCTCGAAGGCGGCTCGATTCATGTAGATGGTGAAGGCACATGCCTGACTACCGAAGAGTGCCTGCTCAACACGAATCGCAACCCGTCGATGACGCGCGAGCAGATCGAAGGTCACCTCTGCGACTACCTCGGCGTCGAGAAGGTTCTCTGGCTCGGCGCAGGCACCTATGGCGATGAGACCGACGGCCACGTAGACAACCTCGCCTGCTTCGTCCGCCCCGGCGTCGTCGCGCTGACCTGGACCGATGACGAGTCGCACCCGCAGCACGCAATTTCGTTTGACGCGCGCGCGAGGCTTGAGGCGATGACCGACGCTCGTGGTCGTTCGATCCAGATCGAACTGCTGCCGATGCCGTCGCCGGCGCCGATGACTGAGGCCGAAGCGGCGGCAATCATCGCTTCCGGCCAAGTCTTGCCGCGCCTAGCCGGTGATGAGCTAACCGGCTCCTACGTAAACTTCTACATCTGCAACGGGCGGATCGTCGCCCCACTACTTGACGAGCGCACCGACGATGCGGCGATGGCGAAGCTCGCCGAGCTTTTCCCGGAGCGCGAAGTAGTGGGCGTGCCGGGCCGCGAGATTTTGCTCGGTGGCGGCAACGTCCACTGCGTCACGCAGCAGATTCCAGCCACCTAAATCGTTCGGCGAGCTACCGCTGCTTGCCGCGCTTTAGCCGCGCGAAGATGCCGACAAACGGCAGCAGGATGATCACGCCGATGATCGCGCCGAGCAGGCCGCCGAGGTCGAAGACGTTACTGTCGCCGATTCCAAGGCCGACGGTGAAGATCAGGTAGCCGAGGACCGCCCCCGCGAGCCCGAGGCAGAGTGAGAAGAGCCATGATTTCGAACCGCTCAGTTCGCTCCACATGTCTGGAACCAGCAGCCTGCCAACCGTTCCGGCAATCAGCCCCAGCAGAATCGCGCCAATCATTCCGTTCTCCCCGTTTGTATGAAGTAAATAGCTATGCCCGCACATTCTCGCGCAAGCCCCGGCCGGGTTGCGCGCCGCCGCCTCTCCTCTCCTGCCACAATCCCCCGCGGAGGGGTGGCAGAGTGGTCGAATGCACCGGTCTTGAAAACCGGAGTCCGGTAACCCTGGACCGCGGGTTCGAATCCCGCCCCCTCCGCTGCTTGGCCTGCGTTCGGTACGTCCATCGGTATTGGAATGATCGAGCCATGATCAAAGAGTTTCGCGATTTTCTGCTGCGCGGCAACGTTGTTGATCTGGCCGTTGCGGTTGTGATCGGGGCGGCCTTCGCGGCGCTCGTCAATTCGCTCGTTGCTGATGTCCTGACGCCGATCATCGGGGCGATTGTTGGCAAGCCGGACTTCTCGAACCTCAACTTCACGATCAACGGCAGTGAATTCAACTACGGCAACTTCCTCAACGCGCTGATCGCCTTCATCTCGGTCGCCGCCGCCGTCTTCTTCTTCGTGATCAAGCCGATGAACACGGTTAACCAGCTGCGTGGAGCGGGCGAGGACGACGAGCCGAGCGAGATTGAGTTGCTAACCGAAATCCGCGACGAGCTGCGCTCGCAGCGTGGCGCTAATTAAGCCTGAAGCGCAGCTTCTGGCCGGGGCGCAGCTGGCCTGCGGCGTCAAGGTCGGCGCTGGCGACAACCGCGATCACCGGGTAGCCGCCGGTCGTCGGGTGATCGGCCAGCAGGATGATCGGTTGGCCGGAGGCGGGAACCTGAACTGCGCCGTGCGTCATTCCTTCCGAGAGCAGCTGGTCGCTGCGCACGCGCGGCAGCTCAGGGCCGATTAGCCGCGCGCCGCTGCGGTTGGAGTCGGATGAGACTTCCCACCGGCTCGTGGCGAGCAGCTCGAATGCCTCGTCCGCAAACCAATCGTCTCGCGGGCCACGGATCACCTGAAGCAGCGGCTCGTCTTCGGGAGTCGCAACCGCGGCCACGCCGATTGCTGGCACTTCGCCGGTTGGTTCGCCACTCTCAAGCAGTTGCCCGGCCCTCAGCGGCGCCGGGCCTAGCTCGCTGAGCAGATCGCTCGCCATGCTCGACATCATCGGCTGCGCGCTGATCCCGCCGCGGACCGCGATGTAGCTGCGAAGCCCGGCGCTTGCCGTCTTCAGTTGGAGCAGGCCGCCGGCCGCGACGCTGACTGCTGAATTGAGCGGCAGCTCTTCGTCGCCGACGCGTGCCGAAATCTCCGCGCCGGTGATCGCGATCAACGCGTCGTCGTGAAGAAGCAGGCTTGGCCCGATCAGCGTGCACTCCAGCGCAGCTGCTCCCTCGGCGTTGCCGACGAGTCGGTTGGCGAGTTTCAGCGAGCCTCGGTCGGCGGCGCCGGAGCGGGGGATGCCGAGGTGAGCGAAACCTGGCCGCCCGAGATCCTGCAGCGTCGTCAGCGCGCCCGGCTTAATCACTTCAATCGTGACACTCACTTGGCCACCAGTCGCACGGCCATCCCCGCAGTCAGTAGCGCTGGGGGATTCTGCGCCTCGTTGAAGATCAGCTCGTCGCAGCTGCCGATCAAGTTCCAACCTCCCGGCGAGCTGCGCGGGTAGACGGCCGAGTAGGGGCCGGCGATCGCCAGCGCGCCAGCCGGAACGCGCGTTCGCGGCTCGGCCAGCCGCGGCGGCTGCAGCGCCGGGTCGCCGCCGAGCAGGTAGGCGAAGCCGGGCGAGAAGCCGATGAAGCCGACGCGGTAGCGGCAAGCTAGGTGGCGGGCGGCTAGCTCTTCAGGGCTGATGCCGCAGGCGCCCGCCACGGCGGCGAGGTCGGGGCCGTCGTAGTTGACGGCAAGCTCTACTTCGCTCGGCTCGGGCATCGCCTCCGCGGTTAGCTGAGCGCCGGAGATCAGCTGCTCAACTTCGCTAAGCGAAGGCGTTTCTCGAGCCCAAACCAGCAGCAGCGTCTGATGCCCGGGGACAATCTCTTCGAGCTCGCCGCGCTCTGCTTGGAGCCTGGCGGCGAGCCGCTGGACGGCGTCGTTGCCCTCGAGTTCAATCAGAATAGAGTGGTCGCCAGCCGGCCTAATTGTGGGGGGCAAACTCAAGCGAAGGCCTTCACTTCGATGCCGCCTCCGGTGAGCGCTGCTCGCAGTTGGCCTGCCAGCTCGATCGCCCCGGGCGTGTCGCCATGGACGCAGATCGACTCGACGTCAATCGGGAGGACTGTCCCGTCGTTGGCAATGACGCTGCCCTCGCGCGCAAGCCGCAGTGCCTGAGCAACCGCCTCTTCGGCGCCGAGAACGCTGCCCGGCTGATCACGCGGCACGAGCAGCCCGGCCGCGTCGTAGGCGCGGTCGGCAAAGCCTTCGGCGGCGCAGCGCAGGCCGCGCGCCTGCGCGGCATCTACCAGCGCGCCACGCGCTGGAGCGAGCACGACCGGCGGGCTCGCGAGGCCAGCAAAGAGTTCAGCCAGTGCGCAGGCAAGCTGCTCGTCGCGAAGCGCGCGATGGTAGAGCGCGCCGTGCGGCTTAACGTGGGTAACTTCTCCGCCAGCCTCAGCGGCGATCCGCTCCAGCAGCGCAACCTGCTCGGCGACCTGTTCGACAACTTCATCGGTTTCAAGCCCCAGCTCGGCGCGGCCGAAGTTCTCGCGGTCGCGGTAGCCCGGGTGGGCGCCGATCCGCACGCCGCGCTCCAGCGCCGCATCGCAGCCGTGGCGCATTGTTTCCGCGTCGCCGGCGTGGCCGCCGCAGGCAATGTTGGCGCTGGTGACGACGTCGAGTAGCGCCGCATCGGCCGCCCAGCCCTGCGGCCCGCTCCCCTCCGCCATGTCGGCGTTGAGGTCCATCTGCGCCTTTAGTCCCCCGCAGGCGGCAGCACGGCCGGGGCGCCGCAATCAACGAGGCACTGAGGGAGCACGACCGAGCCGTCGGCCTGCTGGCCGTTCTCAAGCAGCGCGATGATCGTGCGCCCAACTGCAACGGCGGTCCCGTTGAGCGTTGCAAGCAGCTCCGGTTTGCCGCCTTCTCGCCGCATTCTGATTGCCAGCCGTCGGGCCTGAAAATCGGTTGTATTCGAGGTTGACGTCAGTTCGCGGTAGCGCCCCTCGCTCGCTAGCCAAGCCTGGCAGTCGAACTTCCGCGCCGCAGAGGCGCCGAGGTCATCGATCGCGATGTCTACAACGCGGTAGGGGAGGCCGAGCGCGGTGAGGATTTGCTCCTCGATCGCCAGCAGCCGCAGGTGCTCCTCATTCGCCTGCTCGGGCGCTACAAAGCTGAACATCTCAACCTTGTCGAACTGATGAACGCGGAAAATGCCGCGCGTGTCTCGCCCGGCTGAGCCAGCCTCGCGGCGGAAGCAGGGGGAGAAGCCGGCGTAGCGCAGCGGCAGCTTTCCGGCGTCGAGAATCTCGTCGGCGTGGAGCGAAGCGAGCGCCACTTCGCTTGTGCCGACGAGGTAGAGGTCGTCACCGGCGAGGCTGTAAATCTGCTGCTCGGTGTCGGGCAGGAAGCCGGTGCCGTGGAGCGCCTGCTCGCGCACCAGCACCGGCGGGATCACCGGCTCGAAGTCGTGCTCGCCGAGCAGCTCCAAAGTCCAGCGGACCAGCGCCAGCTCGAGCATCACGAGCTCGCCGCGCAGGTAGGCGAAGCGAGCGCCGGAGAGCCGCGCGCCACGCTCCATGTCAATCCTCTCTCCTGACAGGGCGAGGTGATCGCGCGGCTCAAAGTCGAACTTTGGCGGTTCGCCGCACTCACGCAGCACGGTGTCCTCAGCCGGGGCATCTTCGTCGGGAAGGTTTGGCAGCAGCGCCAACGCTCCGTCGAGCTCGGCCTCGACGGCTTGGAGCTCAGTGTCGAGTGCCTTCGCGCGCTCGGCAACGCATTTCATCGCAGCGATCTGCTCGTCGGCCGATTCGCCGCTCGCCTTGGCGGCCGAGATCGCCTCGTTGGCCGCGTTCTGCCCGGCGCGCAGAGTCTCAAGCTGCCCCAGCAGGGCGCGGCGCCGCTCGTCAAGTTCAATCACGCGATCCAAACCAGCGGCGTCGCCACGCCGCTCAAGCGCCGCCCTTACAGAATCCGGGTCACTACGAAGGCGCTTTAGGTCGAGCATCGCGCGCCTACACCGACTCCTTTTAGCCGCCAGCGTTGGCTGGTATCGGCGCGCACTTCGCCGTGCTGCCAGTACCGCTCATCGCCTCGCTACCGGCGTACTTGGCGAGGAAGGCAGCTATCTGCTCGCTCTCCTTACCGACGACGATGTTGGCAGGCATGATCGCACCTGAGAAGCCACCGTTCTGGATTGCGTAGATGACGTTCTCGTAGCACTCTTTGCGCGTGTTGAAGTTGGGTCCGTTTGTCTTCTCGGCGTCTGAAACCTTAGCTGCAGAGCCTTCAGCGCCGACAACGCTTAGCGTGTGGCAGCCGGCGCAGCGCTCAACGAAAAGCTGGCTTCCCGATTCGATCGCAGCCGATTGGCCGCTGACGCTGTTGCCCTCCGAGCCGCAGGCAGCCAGCATCAAGCTGGCGGCAGCGATCAGAAGGATTGGTAGTGAGCGGCGCAGCAACATCAGGCAGTCAATAATACGAGAGAGCCGCGCGGATCGCTGCCCCCCCGCCCAAGTTGGCACGCAGCTCACGCGGTCGCGAGCACTCGCAGCGCGAGAAACCCGATCACGAGGCAGGAGATTGCAGCTACCGCAAGCTCGCGATGAGCGATCGTCAGAACGATTAGCTGCTGCTGATCCTCGGGCAATTTGCGGACCGCCTGCGCGTCATCGAGGTCACGCGAGCTGAGCACCGCGTCGGCCGAGGCGATGCGCAGCTGCTCGGCGATGATTGAGACCGCGATCGGCAGCAGCATGTAGAGCCAGAAGAGGCCGCTGGCGGGCTTGTAGTCGGAGACGAAAACAATTAGTGCGACGGCCGCTAGGAGCGTCGTCGCGAGCTGCGTGGCGCGCCAGAGAATCCAGAAGCTGCGCTCCAGTGAACCTTGCCACCACGCCCACGCGCCAGCAAGTGCGCTGAGCACGGCGAGAGCCGCGACGAATAAGGCCGTAATATCGGCTAGTTGCCGCAATTTGAGCTCTTTGTCACGATCTCTGAACGGTAGCCTGCGCGTCGCTTTTAAGTGATACAACAAGAGGTAGTGTTAAATACTTTCGCCCCTGCCCTGATATTCATCGCCATCGGCGCCACTATCGGCATCGTCTTCGGCATTCTCAACAAGTTTCTCGGGCCAGCGCCGCGGGCCAACAACCACAAGGCCGACCCGTATGAATCGGGCATGCCTTCGGAGATCAAGCAGGGCTTCCGTTTCGGCATCAGCTTCTACATGATCGCGATCCTCTTCCTGCTTTTCGACATTGAGGTTCTTTTCCTCTATCCGATCGCGGTTGTGCTGCGCGCCTTTGGAACCTTTGCGCTGCTGGAGGCGATCACCTTCATTGCCTTGCTTTTAGTTGGCTTCGGTTACGTCTGGCGCCGTGGGGCGCTGACATGGAAGTAATCCGCCAGAAAGCGACCGACGCAGAAGAATTCCGCGCTCAAGGGCTGCGCGCGCGCGACATGCTGCGCGGCGACCTCGACGACAAGGAGCTCGACGAGTTCGTTCAGGAACGCGTCCTAACGACGACGCTGGAGAAGGCCTCCGACTGGGCGCGCGGCAACTCCTTCTTCCCTTTGACCTTCGGCCTCGCCTGCTGCGCGATAGAGATGATGACCATCGCCGCCTCGCGGCTCGACATCGCCCGCTTCGGTTACGAGGCCTTCCGCGCCTCGCCGCGCCAAGCCGACCTGCTCGTTCTCTCCGGCCGCATCTCGATCAAGATGGCGCCGGTGATCCGCCGCATCTACGACCAGATGCTGGATCCCAAGTACGTGATCGCGATGGGTGCCTGCTCAAGCTCGATGGGGGTCTTCAACAACTACGCGATCGTCCCAGCCGACAAGTTCATGCCGGTTGATGTTCACGTCCCAGGCTGCCCGCCGCGGCCCGAAGCTCTAATGCACGGCATACTTGAACTGCGTTCAATGGTCCACGGCGACCCGACGCTCGGTTGGCGCGAGCGCTACGAGGCCGAAGGAACCGAGGAGGTTTACCCGCTCGCCCCGGCCGACGCGACCGGAGTGAATGTCTTCGGTGCTGGCGGCACGGAGGGAACCAATGCCTGACGCGGCAACGCTGGAGCGCCTCGTCGGCTCGCTGAAAGCAAGCGACGCTGACAGCGTGATCGGCACGGTAGAGAGTCCCGGCCGCGTTGCAATTGAGGTTAAGCCGCAGTCGATCGTCGGCTCGCTCGAAGTACTGCGAGCAGCCGGCTACGGGTTTCTCGCCAGCGTCCATGGCATCGACTACTACCCAAACGAGCCGCGCCTTGGCGTTGACTACGAGCTGCTCAGCCGCGAGGCCTGCGACCGCGTAGCCTTGACGCTGCGCGTTTCAACTGAGGATCCACATCTGCCGTCGGTCACGCCGAGCTGGCCATGCGCCAACAACCAGGAGCGCGAGGCCTTTGACATGTTTGGCCTGATCTTCGACGGCCACCCCGACCTGCGGAGGATCTTGATGCCTGAGGACTACGAGGGCCACCCGCAGCGCCGCGACTTCCCGATCGGCGGCGAGCCGGTTCTGTTCACGCACAACGAACACAACGTGCCGCGGTGGTTTGAATGAGCACCGTCGACCCTGCTTCGCGCGAGCTCAGCGAGTACCGCAAGATGGAAGCGAGCGTCACGATCTCGGAGACGACCGAGTTTGAAGGCGACCGCGAGCTCTTGACGCTCAACCTCGGCCCGCACCATCCGGCCACGCACGGCGTGCTGCGGCTGCTTGTAACGCTTGATGGCGAAGTGATCCGTCGGCTACAGCCGATCTTCGGTTACCTGCACACGGGGATTGAGAAGACGGCTGAGCAGAAGAGCTATTGGAAGGCAATCCCGGTAGTTGAGCGGATGGATTACGTCTCCTACTACTTCAATGCGATGGCCTACTGCGGCGCAGTTGAGGCGCTGCTTGAGGTTGAAATCCCAAAGCGCGCCCAATACCTGCGCGTAATTCACCTTGAGCTAAATCGGATCATGAGCCACCTAGTCTTCCTCGGAACCAGCGCGCTCGACCTCGGCGCGATCTCGGTCTGGTGGTACTGCTTCCGCGAGCGCGAAACGCTGCTCGACCTGTTCGAGATGTCGTCGGGGCAGCGGATGCACACGCGCTATTTCCAGATTGGCGGCGTGATTGAAGACATCCCTGAGGGATGGATCGAACAGGTCCGCAAGTTCTGCGCGATCATGCCCGAGCGCGCCGACACCTACGGTGACCTTCTGAACAAGAACGAGATCTTCCTCCAGCGCCAGCGCGACGTCTGCCCGCTGCCGGCTGAGACGCTGCGTGAGTACGGCGTGACCGGGCCGCTACTGCGCGCTGCCGGCGACCCGTGGGATCTGCGCAAGACGATGCCTTACAGCTCATATGAGGACTTTGACTTCAAGATCCCGGTCGGCACGAAGGGCGACAATTACGATCGCTTCCAGGTCCGCCTGGCCGAGGTCAAGGAGTCAGTCAAGATCGTCGTTCAGGCGCTCGACAACCTCCCCGACGGGCCAACAATCACCGAGGACCGCAAGATCGCGCTGCCGCCGCGCCACGAGCTTGCGACCTCAATGGAGGCGCTGATCCATCACTTCAAACTCGTAACTGAAGGGATGCGCGTGCCCGAGGGCGAGGCCTACTACGCGATCGAGGGAGCCCGCGGAGAGCTTGGCTGCTTTGTCCGCTCCGACGGTTCGAGCAAGCCGGCCCGCGTCCATATGCGTGATCCAAGCCTCGTCAACCTGCAGGCCGCTCCGGCCGCGGCCGAAGGCTGGCTGATCGCCGACATGCTGGCAACGGTCGCGATGTTCGACCCGATCATCGGCGGGGTTGATCGCTGATGGCCGACGCCCAGCGCCACGTCACCCGCTTCACCAACGATTCACGGATCCCCGGCTGGGATCGCGCCGCTGATCTCGACAAGGAGCCGGCCGTTGTTCCCGACGCCGCGACGACCGAGGTGCCTGCCGAGCTGCGGGCCGCAATCGAGGATGGGATGCGCCGCTTCCCGGTCGGCGACTCAGCCTTCATTCCGGCTCTCTACGCCGTCCAAGAGCATTACGGCTGGTGCCCGCCGCAAGGGATTGAGCAGGCCGCCGCTGTGCTCGGCCGCACGCCGGCAGCGCTGACCGCCGTCGCGACCTTCTACGACATGTTCGAAATGGAGCAGCTCGGCCGCAAGTCGGTTTACGTCTGCACCAACATCTCCTGCTCGCTCTGCGGCGCCGACGAGCTGCTCGAGGCGCTTGAAGGCGAGCTTGGTGAGGACCCCGATGTGAACGTCCGCGGCTTCGAATGTCTTGGCGCCTGCGACATCGCGCCAATGGCCTCAATCAACGGCATTTACGTAGGCCCTATAGGGCTCAGCGAAGTGCCTGAGCTTGCGCGACAAATTCGCCAGGGCGACGACCCACTGCCAGAAAAGCAGCTCCTACGTCGCCCTAGCGCCGACCCAAAGGTGGCTGAGAAATGACCGACACACTGCTCTTTAAGAACATCGACGAGCCGGGCCTAAACACGATTGACGTCTACATGGCGCGTGGCGGCTACAAGCAGCTAGAGGTCGCGCTGAAGATGGAGCGTGGCGATTTGATCACTGAACTGAGCGGCTCCGGGCTGCGCGGCCGCGGCGGCGACGGCTTCCCGATGGGCAAGAAGGCCTC
>SXGR01288028.1_pt1 | contig 12522 bp, 14 predicted proteins | sample 3174711 | NCBI WGS metagenome assembly SXGR01 (sample SAMN11356860, study PRJNA531348) | freshwater metagenome | isolation source: freshwater sample F1-60 | place: China: Fuxian Lake, Yuxi | collected 2017-12-25
CAACCCGGGCAAGGATCGAGCAGCGCATGAGTACATGCTTTCCTATTCGCCCTACGATCAGGTCACGGCCCAAAATTATCCGGCCATGCTCGTAACCAGCGGGCTCTGGGACAGTCAGGTGCAGTATTGGGAGCCGACCAAATGGGTTGCCAAGCTGCGCAGCCTTAAAACCGACCGCACCCCGCTGCTGCTACGTACCAACATGGAAGCGGGACACGGTGGCAAGTCGGGTCGCTTCGAGCGCTACCACGAAATCGCGGAGGAATACGCCTTCATTCTTTGGCAGGCCAATGAGTGAACTCGATCTAGGTCGATTTCACGAGATCAGCGTCAGCACCCCCGATCTCGACGCCTCGCTGCGTTTTTATGAAATGCTGGGCTTCGCGCGCGGCAGCGTCGTCGATGCCTGGCCGCACCGCTATGCCGTAGTGACGCTCGGCAGCCTGGTGCTGGGTCTGCACCAGTACAAGTTTCCGTCACCGTCGTTCACCACGGTGCACGCTGACATTCCGGGCACGCTGCAGGTCTACCGGACGGCAGGGGCGGTGATCGCTTTTTCAAAAACCGGGCCGGACTGCTTCAATGAATTCGGACTGCGTGACCCCACCGGGCACATGATCACCCTGCTCGAACGAGTCACCCACCCCGATGACGCCTGGGATCCGGCGCGTAGCAGTCCCACGCTCGGTGAATTTCTTGCCTATAGCCTGCCCTCGGCGGCACCCAACATCAGCACCGGCTTTTGGCGGGCGCTGGGCGCGCAATCCGCGATCGGTCGACCCTGCTGGCCGGCCGAGTGGTTGCTGGCCGGCGGCTTGATGGTGGCCATCCACGCCGAGTCGCATTTCGACGCGCCCGCGTTGGTCTTTCATCGACACGGAGTCGCTTCAGGTACGCGACTCGAATCACCCGAAGGGTTGTCGCTAGTGATCGTCGCCTAGCGCGAGCGGCGCAAGCGGCGATCGATACCCGCCACGAGGCGGCGCAAGGCGTGCGGGCTCTGCAGCAAAAACAGCGACGGCTCCACGAGCTCGAGCTCCATCACCACCGGGCGTCCGGCGGAATCCGGCGCAACGTCGACGCGCGCGTACAGTAGGTCTTGATCGAGTGCGCCGACGGCCTCGAGTGCGGCCTCGCCCACAGCACGCTCTGCCGCCGCGATCGGCAACGCTTCGGAGACGCTTTCGACGCCGCCCGCAAACCGCGGCGTCTTGCGGATCGCGTGCGTGAAGTCACCATCGATCCACACCAATGCGCGCTCGCCGTGATGCTCGACGGAATCGAGGTAGGGCTGCACGAGTACGTCACGCTCGGTGAGCAAGCGACGACAAACGGTATCGGCATCGGGCGATGCGGCATCCACGCGGTGCGTCTCGAAAGAAGCTGCACCGACGGCCGGCTTGATGACGACGTCCTGCCAAGCGCGAGCGGCGCACTGCGAACGAAGATCGACGAATTTGCCACGCTCGAGCAGCAAGGTTGGCGTAACCCGTACGCCGTGCGCTTCGAGCTCGATAAGGTAGCGCTTGTGCAGATTGCCGCGGATGACCTCGAGCGGGTTCCACAGCGCCGAGTGTGCAGCCACGTCGGTGACCCAGCGGAGAAAAGCTTCGGGATCGTGGATGTAATCCCAGGTCGAGCGAATGACGGTGGGTGCGGGCTGCTGCCACTCGGCTTCGTGCCAAGCCACCATCTGCGCGTCGATGCCCGCCGACTGCAGTGCCTCGAGCAGCAGGTTCTCGTCGACGTCCGGCTCGGGCAGCGGCCGGCAGGTCGCAATCCGCAGCATCATGCTATTTTCGGTCTACTCGACAACAGATATAGACCGAACAGCATGATGCAGACATTGACGGCACCGATGAGGAAGAAAGGCGTCCCCTTGCCGACGACGTCGTAGAGCCAACCACCGACCGCAGTGGTGAACAAAATGCCACAGGAAGCAAAGATTCCGGCAAGGCCGAACACCGCACCGCGCACGTCTTGCGGGGCCTCCTGACCGAGCACAGTTTGACTCGCGATAATGGCGCAGATCTGGCCCATGCCGAGCAGAATCGCGACCAAGGTGATCCACTCGCTCGTCGAATCGCCGACGAACCCACCGGCGATGTAGCCGATTCCGGCAATGCTCATCGCCACGACACCAGCGGTGATGCGATTCATCTTGTCGAGTGCCAGACCAAAGAATATAGCGAACACCAGCGCTGCGGAGTTGGCGATCACGTAGGGTTTGGTGGCGGCCGACACGGCCTCGGCTACCGACTGCCCGTTGGCGATGGCCGTCTGCTGCAAACGCGCGCTGAAAAAAGTACCTATCACGATGCGATCGGCAAAGGAAACGAATTGCAGCATGTAGGCGAACCAGATGCGCGGATTAGCCCGCGCGGCGTCGATACCGGTACGCAGCAACACTCGCAGCGGCTCGCGCTCGCCGATCTCGCTCGGCGTACCGCGCTTGAGCCCCAGCCAGCAAACGATCGCGGTGAGCAAACAGAGCCCCGCTGCAAAACCCAGCGTGACCCGACCGGCGGTCACGGCGTCCATGCCGTCGGCGGCCAGACGCTGCGGAACCTTGCCGAGCACCAGCACGGCCAGCGTTGCCCCAAGGCCCTGACAAAAACCCGTGATGCCCACGAATAGGCCACGCGACTCTTCTTTGGGGATGTCGGCCAGCACGGTAGCCAACATGCAGCCGACCGCAGCCACGCCCACCGAGAAGAAGAATGCACAGGCCAGCAACTGCGGAAAAGTTCGAGCTAGCGGATAGAGAAAGAACCCGGCCGCCAACCAAAGAAATCCAATCGCATACACCGGTCTCCGACCGATTTTGTCCGACAGTGCGCCGAAGGGGGCCACCAGTAACAAAGAAACGATTTCATTGCTGAAGCCGAGCAGCCCGAGCACCCGCCCCTGTTCATCCTGAGGCACTTTCAGATTGGCATTGAGCAGGTAGGGCTGGATGAAGCTGACGAAGGCAAGCATGCCGATGGTGATGAAAGCCGCGAACAGGTAGGTCCGGGCGTTCCAGCGCGTATACCCCGAGGCGAGGCGCACCGGACCCAATTTGCCGTCGGTTGCGTTCATGGGGGCATCCTAGCCCAAGCCCTGGGGCACCGCATTCGCCCACCCCCCGGGGTGCCTACCCCGCGGATGCGGCGATCTGACGATGATAAATGGAATTCTGGTACCGGAACCGGGTCTAGGCCGGCTTACATCTGCTGCTCCACAACGAAACGATCATGGGAGATCTGCTGCTGCTACCGTTCGCCGAGTACTGGTGGGCCTATGTCGGCTTCAGCGCCGCCCTGCTGGCCATTCTGGCCTTCGTCCTCGGCGTCTTCAGCAAGCCCGGGGGCCTGCCGTCGCCGCACTCGGCGATCATCCGCAGCGTGATCTTCATTTTGTTGGTGCTCGCCTTCAATTACGGCCGATACCAGTTCCTGCTTTACGAGTCGCCTAACCGCCCCGACCTCGTCGGCATGGATCACTCCCAACTCGCTCGCGACACCTCGCTCGAGTTTCTTGCCGGTTACGTGGTCGAGTACGCGCTCGCCATCGATAACGTGTTCGTCGCCGTGTTTTCTTATTTTGCGGTGCCCGTGCAGCACCAGAAGAAGGTGCTGTTCTACGGCATCATAGGCGTGATCCTCTTCCGTGCGCTATTCATCTCGCTCGGTTCCATCCTTATGCAGCACAGCTGGGTGGTCGCTATCTTCGGCATCTTCCTGATCTTGACAGGTCTCAAGATTCTGTTCCTGCCGGAGAAGCCGATCGATACATCGCGCAATCCGGTGATCCTCGGTATCAAAAAATTGTTCCGGGTCACACCGGCCTATCATCAGGACAAATTCTAGCTCGAGATCGACGGCACGGCCTGGGTGACCTCGCTCTTCGTCGCCCTCGCCTTCATCGAGTTCAGCGACATCATCTTCGCCATCGACTCCGTACCCGCAATCTTTGTCCTGACCAACGAGCCGTTCATCGTGTTCACGCCGAAGATCTTCGCCATCATCGGTCTGCGATCGCTGTTCTTCGTGCTGCAGAGTATGGTGAAGGCCTTCCTATTCCTGAAGTATGGCCTCGGCATCATTCTGGTGTTCGTCGGCCTGAAGATGATCTAGCTCAACGACGCCTGCGGCGGCAAATTTCCGATCAGCTGATCACTCGGCATCATCGGCACCATTCTCGCGGTGTCGATTTTGGTGTCGATTGCCTGGAATCGAGTACACCCGGCGGATCAGGCCTGAGCAGACAAAGCGCCTGGGAAGCTCAGAGCGCCCTGACGAAGCCGTCGATCGCAGCGCAGCTCGCGGGTTCGTCAAGGGTCGGCGCATGACCGCGGCGCGGGATCACGCAGGACTGCATGCTGGGATGAATCTCGGCCATGCGCTCCACCGTGCGCGCCGACAACAGATCGGAGAGCTCGCCACGCAAGCACAACAGTGGCAAATCGCACAGTGAACGAAAAGCCGCCCAAAAATCAGGCGTGGGACCACTGGCTTCACGAACGGCTCGACCGACGTTAGGGTCGACCTCACGCACGATGCAATCGACCGCCTGCTCTCGATAGATTCGGCGTGCGAACTGTAGCCAATCCGCATTGGTAAAATCTGGAAACGCCTGCGCATTGGCGATGCGCGCATCGTCCGCCGTCTCTTGCCAACTGGTCGCCACGCGCGCCTTGCCCGCGGACGTGGCGATGCGCAGCATCCCGGCCATCTCGAGTTCGGGGCCGATGTCGTTGAGTACCAGTCCCACCACCCGTCCACGGTGTTCCCTCGCGAAAAACATGCCAACGAGGCCCCCGAGCGAGGTGCCGATGACGACGATGCGCGGCAGTGCCGAGGCATCGAGCACGGCGAGGACGTCGCGGATATAGACGTCGAGCCGATAGTTTCGCCACTCGGGATCGTGATCGGACAAGCCGCGGCCACGAAGATCGAGTGCGATCACGCGACGGCCGAGAAATCTCGACAGATGCGGTGCCAGGCGCTCGAAGTCGCGACAGTTGCGCGTCAGCCCCGGCAGACAGAACACCGGCGTCCGATCTGCCACACCCGCGTAGTCGCGCCAGTGCAGGCGCAAGCCTGTGCTCACCTCGAGGTAGCGATCGACGAACTCGGCGGTCACTGCGGCGTGATCACTTGGCGAACAGGCGGGTCGGATCGTGGAACGCCTTGAACTCGAGGGCGTTACCCGAGAGGTCGTACAGGAAGAAGGTGGCCTGCTCGCCCACCTCGCCTGCGAAGCGTATACCGGGTTCGATCACGAACGCGGTACCGGCAGCGCGCAAACGCGCAGCGAGTGTCTGCCATTGCTGCCACTCGAGCACGCAGCCGAAATGGGGAACGGGCACGTGCCTACCATCGACTTTGTTGGTGTGTACCGGCGCATCGAAAGCCTTACGAGCCGGATCGACGTGCGCAACCAGCTGATGACCAAAGAAATCGAAGTCGACCCAATCGTAGGCTGAACGTCCTTCGGGACAGCCGAACAGCTCGCCATAGAATTTACGCGCCGAACGCAGGTCGTGCACGGGAATGGCCAGATGGAACGGCGCGAGCATGGTCGAGATCAACTTTTTTTGCGGGCACGCACGAGACGCGGCAGGAGCTTCTGAAAATATTGGGGCATCAAGCGCTTCAGCCGCCAGTAGGTCCGATATGACCGTGGGTAAATGAAATAGCTGTTGCCACGACCCGCTGCCGCTAACATCTGCTCGGCAACCTCTTCCGCCGAGACCCCCGAATCTTCGATCAAACGTCCGGCAGCCTGCAGCATCTTCTCGTCGCCACGAGCAGACTCGATCAGACGAGTCCGAAAAAATCCGGGCATGGCGACCATCACCTGTACGCCGTAGTCGGCGTATTCCTGCATCAGCGACTCGCTGAACGCAACCACCGCCGCCTTGGATGCGTTGTAGGCAGACATGCTGGCGCTGGTGGTCACGGCGGCGATGCTCGCAATGTTGATGATCACGCCACCCTTGCCGCGCGCCATTTGCCTGATCAACGGGCGACAGCTATTGGTAACACCGTGCACGTTGATGTCAAAGATCCACTGCCACTCTTCGGCACTGCTATTGTGAAAAGCGCCTGCCAATGCGACTCCCGCACAATTGATCGCGAGGTCAATGCCACCCAAGGTCGCCACGGCGGAGTCGACGAGCTGCGTCATGGCTGCAGCATCGCGCACATCGCAAGGGATCGCAGCGACGCGTGCACCATCACGCGAGAAACTGCTCGCCACCAGATCGAGTCGCGAGACATCGACGTCTGTGAGCACCAAGTGCCAGCCCTCGCGGGCAAGGATTTCGGCGCAGGCTAGCCCCAAGCCACTCGCGGCACCGGTGATGAACGCGCATCGTCCGGCGAGGCGCTGCGAAAGATTAGTGGTGGCGGAAGTCATGACTCAAGCCTACTACCTCGGCGCCGTGGTTCGCAGACTCGCACGAAAAGTTTCGGCCTGTACGCGGATGGCCTTGCGCTCTGCCGTAGAAAGCCGATCGAGATTGCGCAGCTGCAGCCCCATGCGCGGATTGGCGCGCAGGGTACGCTCGTGACGCTGCAAGAAATCCCAGTAGAGCGTGGTGAAGGGACAGGCCTTGTCACCGACCGCTTGGGTCGGATCGTAGCGGCAATCGCTGCAGTAATTACTCATCCGCTCGATGTAACGGCCGGTGGCGACGTAGGGCTTGGATGCCATCACCCCGCCGTCGGCGTACTGCGACATGCCGAGCGTATTCGGCAACTCCACCCACTCGACGGCATCGACGTAGACCGCGAGATACCAACGATGCACCTCACGCGGATCGACGCCGAGCATCAGACAAAACAACCCCGTGACCATCAGTCTTTGAATGTGATGGGCGTAACCGTAGCGCAAGGTTTGACCCACGCAGTCGGCAAGGCAGCGCATCGGTGTCTCGCCGGTCCAGAAAAATGCCGGCAAGGGTTCGGCGGCGCCGAGTGCGTTGCGCTCCAGATAGCCCGGCATGTGCAGCCAATACACACCGCGAACGTATTCGCGCCAACCGAGAATCTGGCGAATGAATCCCTCGACCGCGGCCAGCGGTGCTCGTCCGGCACGGTATTCGCGCTCGGCGGCGCGGACGACCTCGAGGGGACGCAGCAACTTCAGGTTCATGGCCGCAGCGATGCGCGAGTGAAACAGCCACGGCTCACCGCTCCACATCGCATCTTGATGATCACCGAAAGCTGCGAGTCGGTGCTCGATGAAATCGGTCAGCGCGGCAAGGGCCTGCTTGCGCGTCACCGGCCAGTCGAAATCGGCGAGCGCGCCAGGATGATCGGCGAACTCCGCATTCACTTCCGCAATCACTTGGCGCGTGACGGCATCCGGACGAAAAGCTCGCGGTGCGGGCATCGTCAGTTTGGACGGTCCGTCTCGACCGAAGCTCTTGCGGTTCTCGGCGTCGTAATTCCATTCGCCGCCTTCGGGCTCACCCGCTGCATCGAGCAAGACGCCGTGGGCACGACGCATCTCGCGGTAGAAAAACTCCATTCGCAGCTGCTTACGACCCTTGGCGTGCTTGGCGAAGGTCTCGTGTGAACAAATAAAATGTTGATCTGCACGCAGCTCCACCGTCGGCCCAAGTTCGCGGATCGCCTCACGCAAGTGCCACTCACCAGGCTCCACGATGACCACGCGCCGCGGCGAGAGGCGTTCGACGTCGGCGCGCAGCGCCGCGGCGAGCGCCGGGCAACGGGCATCGAGCGAGCGATAGATCAGGCGCAGGCCTTCGGCCTGCAATTCGTCGCGAAAGTGCCGCATGGCCGCAAGAAACATCGCGATTCGCGGCCGACTTACCAGTACCCGCGTCGACTCCTCGCGTGCTTCGCACATCCAGAGGACATCGCGACGCAGGTCGATACCGTCGAACGCTGCGGAGTCGCGATCGAGTTGGTCGCCGAGCACGACGATGAGATGCCTAACCGGCATGACTTTGGAAATGTCGTCATCCATGACGCGGGTGATCATAGACCGGTCGCCGGGGTAAGGGGACGCTTTACTCGCCCATGGGGCCGTGTCAGTTTGGTCCGCTAACTCAGCAGGAGACGTCCATGCCGCCTTTTTCACGCCGCGATTTTCTTTCGAGCAGCGCCGGCTTGTCGGCTGCTGCATTGACTGCTGCCGACCTGCGGATTGCCGCCGCACAGCCTAACCCGGCGCCGGCTGCGGGACCCGCGCCTTCGTGGTCGGTGGGTCCTTTCGAGGATTTGCGCCAGTGGATCGCCGAGCTCGAGCGGCGTGGTCTCGTGCTGCGAGTGCGCGATGTCGATCAGGACGCCTACGAAGGCACGGCGCTCATGTATCGACTGATCGACCGTTTCGGCATGTACTTCGCACCGACGCTGGTGATGGAGAACGTCAAGATCGACGGCGTCTGGCACAAGGGACCGATCATCACCAACCATTTCGGTCACTGGGACACCGAATGTCTGAGCTTCGGACTCGAGCCGGTGCCCGGCGATCATGTCGCGACCTATTACAAAGCGCTTGCCAGAGTCGACGAATTCTTGAAGCGTGGTCAGGGCGGCGCCTTCCCGACCGCCGCCTTTACCGAAGTCGCTCGCGATGCGGCGCCCTGCAAGCAGGTGGTGCTGAACGGCGATGCTATCGACCTGCGGCAGTTCGCCTTCATTCAGTCGAACCCCGCAGACTCGACGCGCTACGTGAATACGGGTTCGGTGTTCACCCACGATCAGGAACTCGGAAAAAATTTCGGCACCTATCGCTGCGAGATCAAAGGCCCGCGGCTCCTCGGGGTGAACCCGGAAGAAGGTCAAGGCGCTTGGCAGGCATTCATGAAAGCACGCGAGCGTGGCGAGAAGTCGGTCAAGGTATCGATCGCACTTGGCCAGGACCCCGTGACCTGGGTGGTCTCGAGCTCAAAACTCAATCGCGCCAAGGCCGATGAACTCGAAGTGGTTTCGGCGATCCGCGGCAAACCGCTGAAAGTCGTCCGCTCCGAAAACAACGACCACTTGGTACCAGCCAACTCCGAAATGATTATCGAAGGCGAAGTACCGCTCGACCAGCCCATGCTTCCCGAAGGTCCCTTCGGCGAAATGTACGGCTACATGGGTGGAAAGAAATCAGCGAATTTCTGGATGAACGTGACGACGGTCACGCATCGTCGAAATCCGTGGATCGTCAACCAGTTCACCGGTGTCACTCGCGGCTTTCCGACGGCGCCGCTCGAGCAGATCGCGCTCGCCAGCCTGAAGCGATTCATGCCGAACGTGAAGATGCTGCATACGCCGGTCGAGGCGACCGGCCTGTGCTTCGTCAGCTTCAAGAAGCAGAAGCCCGGTGAGGCGCTCGAAATCGGCAAGCGGATCGCACAGATCGTCGGTATCGCTAAGATTATCGTCATGGTCGACGACGATGTCGAAGTGCTCGATCGCACGCAGGTAATGCATGCCCTCGCCGCACGCTGGCAACCGCAGCCCGCCACCGCCATCATTCCAGAAATGCGAGGCATGGCACTCGACCCTTCACTGACCAAGCGGCCGATGACGTCCAAAATCGTGATCGATGCGACTCGACAGTTACCGGAAGAAGGCGGACCAAAGAACTATCAGGCTTTGAACCGTGCCGAACTCGAGCGTCTCGCCCCCGAAGCCTTCGAAAAAGTGGCGGCGCGCTGGGGCAAATGGGTCGGCAAGTATCGTCCGCCGGGCGTCTGAGCGTGCTACAACTCGAGACACCGCGTCTGCGGTTGCGCGAATTCACGGAGAATGACGCGGCCTTCGTCCTGCGTCTTCTCAACGAGCCCTCGTTCATCGAATTCATTGGTGATCGTGGCGTGTGCAATCTGAACGATGCGCGGCGTTACCTGCGCGAAGGACCGATGGCGAGCTATCGCGCGCATGGTCACGGGCTGTTACGCGTCAGCCATCAAGATGGACGACACGCCGATCGGCATGTGTGGTCTCGTCAAACGCGACACGCTGCCCGAGCCGGACATCGGCTTCACCCTGCTGCCCGGGCAATGGGACCGGGGCTACGTCACATAAGCGGCCCTGGCGGCCATGAGGCACGGCGAGCAGGCGCTCGGCCTCGGTACCATCCTCGGCATCACTTCGCCACATAACGAGCGCTCGATCGCCGTTCTCGGCAAGCTCGGCCTGCGCTTCATCGAAGAAAAATCGCTCAGCGATAAACCTAATCTGCTCAAGATATTCGCGCTCGCGCTAAAATAGGCGCATGTCGTATCCAAACCGCTACCCGTCGGCCTCCATCTTCATGCACTGGCTGATGCTGATCCTGCTCGCCGGTGTCTACGCCATGATTGAACTACACGACGAGTTTCTCGACGGCAGCGCGACCTATGAACTGCTCGAGACCTGGCACTACACCTTGGGTCTGACCGTGTTCGTACTGGTCGGCTTGCGTCTGGTGCTGCGCTCCCGTTACACGGCACCGCCCATAGAGCCGCTGCCGCCCGCGTGGCAGCGCAAGCTTTCGCGTCTCGTTCATGGTCTGCTGTACGCTCTGATGATCGGTATGCCGATCGGCGGCTGGCTGATGCTGAGCGCCAAAGGCGAGACGATCCCCTTTTACGGCCTGACCCTGCCGGCGCTAGTGTCACCCAACGAAGAGCTCGCCGAACTTATCGAAGAAATCCACAAAACCATCGGCGTAGCGGGTTACTACCTGATCGGCCTGCACACACTGGCCGCGCTCCTGCACCACTACCTGATCCGCGACAACACGCTGCAGCGCATGCAGCCTTTGGGCCATCGAAAGTCATGATAGAAAAAGCCATCGAACGTCTGCTGTTCGCATGCCGCTGGTTGCTGGCGCCGCTGTACCTTGGTCTCGCGCTCGCGTTGATCACGCTCGGCATTAAGTTCTTCCAGGAAGCCTTCCACGTGGTGCTGACCATCGGCACGCTGGCCGAAGACCAGCTGGTGTTGATCGTGCTGACGCTGATCGACATCGTGCTCGTAGGCAGCCTGATCGTGATGGTTATGTTCTCGGGCTACGAAAACTTCGTGTCACGGATAGACATCGCCGGCGAATCCGAGAAACTCGGTTGGCTCGGCAAGCTCGACGCGGGCACCCTGAAACTCAAGGTGGCCGCATCGATCGTCGCCATTTCGTCTATTCACCTGCTGAAGGTCTTCATGGACGTGAAGACCATTCCGAACGACAAAATTCTTTGGTATGTCGTTCTGCACCTGACCTTCGTAGTCTCGGCGCTGCTGCTTGGCGTACTCGACCGCATGTCGTTCGCCGACAAGCGGCCGTAGCCGTCACGGCCTCAGCCGTTCTTATTTCTTTGTACTGCGCTTGGAAGCACGCTTTTTGGCGCAGGCCGGATCCTTAGGACGGGTCTTGCCGAAAGAACCCTGATAAATCTTGCCGCGACGAGTTCTGCTGTCACCCTTGCCCATCTCTTCGACTCCGCTGAAAACGGCGTTCCATTCGCCAAGGGTGCAAGTTTAGGCCAGTCAGCGGTAACGCGCCATCAACTTGCCGAGCTGCTGCGAGCCCGGATTGAGACGCTCGAACGGCAGCCGGTTCAGCGGCATCTCGGGCGTCCGGTTGAGGGCGTGGAATTCGGTGTCTTGCGTCGGCCGGCAATGCAGCAAGCCAGTGAGGTATTCACCCTTGGCGATGTGCCGCTGCACGTAGTCGTGCGCATGCAGTTCGTCGGTCGGATCGTAGTCTTCGGCAAGCTTTCGCAGCACTACTCGGCTGCCGTCGTGCAGCATCACGGGCACGGCTTCGCCCGCAGCATAGTCGGTCGCAATCTCTTTCTTGAGCGGTACGAAGTCCGCTTCGACGACCGGCTCGTAATGATCGCGGGTGAAGGCATAGCTCTTGGTCGAGCCGTCGTGATCATTGAACGTCACGCAGGGCGAGAGCACGTCGATCAGGGCAAAACCGGGATATTTGAGCCCCGCCTGGATGAGCGGCACGAGTTGCACTTTGTCGCCGGAGAAACTGCGCGCCACGAAGCCCGCGCCGAGGTTCATGGCGAGCAACACTGGGTCGATCGGCGGCTGTTGGTTGACCTCACCTTTCTTGGCTTTGGTGCCGATGTCGGCCGAGGCCGAGAATTGTCCCTTGGTGAGTCCGTACACGCCGTTGTTTTCGATGATGTACAGCATGTTCACGTTACGGCGGATCGCATGGCAGAACTGCCCGAGGCCGATCGACAGCGAATCCCCGTCGCCGGAGATGCCGATGTAGTAGAGGTCGCGGTTGGCGGCATTGGCGCCCATCGCGATCGAGGGCATGCGACCGTGCACGGAGTTGAAGCCATGACCGCCGTTGACAAAGTAGGCCGTGGTCTTCGAGGAGCAGCCGATACCCGAGAGCTTAACCAGATTTTCTGGGCGCATCGAGATGCCCCAGCAGGCTTCGGTGATCGCCGCGGTGATCGAGTCGTGTCCGCAACCCGCGCAGAGCGTCGACAATGCGCCCTCGTACTCGCGACGGGTGAGACCGAGCTCGTTGCGCGGCAGTGAAGGATGGGCAATCTTTGGC
>SXGR01471951.1_pt1 | contig 12521 bp, 5 predicted proteins | sample 3174711 | NCBI WGS metagenome assembly SXGR01 (sample SAMN11356860, study PRJNA531348) | freshwater metagenome | isolation source: freshwater sample F1-60 | place: China: Fuxian Lake, Yuxi | collected 2017-12-25
CGGTCTTCCAGGCCAGTCGATTGACCCGGCCGGTTGCCTCACTGGCAAAAGGCTGATCAGCCCGTCCCTGCGCGCTCAATATTTGCCAGATGATCCAGGCCGCGCCCGGGCTCAGCAAGGGGCGTGACACCGCCTGCTGCCCCGCCAGCCAGACCGGCATTGCCACCTGCCCCTGCCGGGTCAGTGCGCTGTAGAGCGCCACCAGCTGCTCGAGTCGAATGCCCGCCGCCCCCAGCGCAATGGCCGGATTGGGTTTGTCGGAGAGCGCCAGCCGCACCCCAGCGTTGTCGAGGCGGCTGACCAGCTTGTCGGGCCCGAGCGCCTCCAGCACCTGCACCGCCGGCACGTTGAGGGATTGCTGCAGTGCCTGAGCGAGGGTCACCGGCCCCTGAAAGGCGCCGGAAAAGTTGGCGGGTCTGTAATCCGAGCCCAGCCTCGGCGCATCGGAAAGCAGGGAGGCCGAGTGCACCAACCCTTCATCCATGGCCAGACCGTAGATAAAGGGCTTGAGGGTGGAGCCGGGAGAGCGGATTGCCTGCACCATGTCGAGATAACCGTGGCGGCGCAGGTTGCCATACTCGGCGCTACCCACATAGGCGCGCACCGCCATGGTTTTGTTGTCTACCAAGAGCAACGCCGCTGAGGTCTGCTCGGGGAAACGGCGGATATAGCTCGCCACCCGTCCCTCCAGCCAGCGCTGTAGATCCCCGTCGATGGTGGTGTGCACCAGCGCCCCGGTCTGATTGTCAGCGGCGAGGCGGGCAAAGAGCGGCGCCTCCATCGGCGTGAAGTGACCGCGGGCCAGCACCGGCTCGATACGTCCCTCCAGCCACACCTGTTCGGGCCAGACACCCTGAGCCACCAGCCGCTGCATTACCTTGTCACGGGCGGCGCGGGCCCGCTCGGGATGGCGATCTGGTCGGTTGCGGCTGGGGGCCTGTGGCAGCACCGCCAACAGCGCCGCCTCGGCATAGGTCAGCTTGGCCGCGCTCTTGCCGAGATAGGCAAAACTTGCCGCCTGCACCCCCTCCAGGTTGCCGCCAAACGGCGCCCGGTTGAGGTAGACGGTGAGCAAGGTGCGCTTGTCGTAGTGCCACTCAAGCTGCAGTGCGCGCGCCATCTGGCGCAACTTGCCGGGCACGCTCCTGTGGTAGGGCTCGATAAGACGCGCAACCTGCATGGTGAGGGTCGAGCCGCCCGACACGGCACGCCCGTAGCGCAGCCACTGCCAGACCCCGCGCACCATGGCCACCGGATTGACCCCGGGATGACGCCAGAAGTAGCGATCCTCGTAGCCCAGCAGTGCCTCGATATAGCGGGGGGAGATCTGCTCCAGGGTCACGGGGTAACGCCACACGCCGCTGGTATCGGCAAAGGCACGCAGCGGTCGCCCCTTCATGTCGAGCACCACCCGTGCGTAGGCAGGGTCGAGCGGTGGCGGCGGGAAGAGTCTATCCAGCGCCAGCAATGACAGGAGCAGTGCGACAACGCCCAGCACCGAGAAGAGCAGCCAGCGTGGCAGGCGACCAAGCCAGCGCCAGCAAGCGTGGCCAGTGCGACCCAATTTCAGCCAGCCACGCTGCCAGAAAGTGAGCGGGCGAACCCGCTCAAGGGAGGGAATGTTACTCAGAGATGATCACCTCATGGATATCCTCACCCACGGCACGCAGCTCGGGGCGGTACATATCCTCCACCTGGGTCGGCGGCACCTGATAGCGACCCGGCGTCACCGCCCGCATCAGGTAGACCAGTTGCTGGTTGCTCCCCTCGCTCAGATCCAGCGCTGCCGTGTAGCGGTCATCGCGAAACTCCTGATGCTTGAGATAGTCGTTCCACTCACTCTGCCACGCCGGTTTCCCCTCGATGGAGAGCTCTTCCAGCTTGATGCTGTTGCCAAGGGCCGGGTTCTCCAGCTCGAAGCCAGCGGGCACCATCTCCACCAGCAGGGCATCGGGCACCGCCGATTCGCTGCTGACATTGAGCCGTACCACCACCAGATCGCCCACCTTCACTGTGGCGGGATCAAACCGCTGACCGTCGCTGTTGAACCAGCTGCGGGTCACACTCATCCCTTTGCTAATCCGTGCTGGCGCCTGTTCGGGGTAGCCGACCAGAGTGCGCTGCACATAGAGGGAGCCCTTGCCCTCGTTGGTGACGGTGCTCGCGGCCAGTGCCTCGGGGGCGCCCTGCTGTAGCGGAGCCGAACCGCTCAGGGATCCACTGCCAAGAGAGGAAGTTACCTTGGCCTGCCAGTCGGCGGCCGGATCGAAGCGGGCGAGTCGCAGCAGGGCGAGCCGTTCCTGAGTGCTGAGCCACTGACGGTGAGCCAGGGTATCGGCCACCTTGGCGCTGAGATCAGGCCAGCGCTCCGCAGCCAGCTTGTGCTGGCGCAGCAAGGAGAGCTCAAGGGCTCCATCGCGTAACTGCGAACCGTAATCCCCGAGATAGTCGTCACCACGCTCGGTCACCAATGCCCGGCTGAGGGCCTTGGCGGCATTCTGCTCATCCCCCATGGCCGAGAGCGCCAGCGAGAGGTGCAAGAGCGGCAAACCGGAGCGAGCGTGATCAGCCTGCTGCTCCCAGATAAGGCGCAGGGTAGCGAGCGGTGCCTTGCCCACCCGGGCCAGCACATAGGCACTGTAAGCCTGGTAGGCCAGCCGGCTGTGCTCGGGGGCACTGCTCCAGCGCTCGCCGTACTGGCTGTCGGTGAGATAGCTTTGCAACCGGTTCAGCGCCTGATTGAGCATGGCCTCCGGCACTGCGTCACCCGCCTCCTTGCGCGCCAGCAGGTAGTCGGCAGCATAAGCGGTGAGCCACTGTTCCTCGTCGGAGCGACCATCCCACAGACCAAAGCCACCGCTTGGCAGTTGCAACCGCTGCAGCCGTTGCAGCAGGGCGCGCTGCACATCTGCCTCACTCGCCGCTTTCTTGCCCTCTGCGGGTTTGCTCCAGGCGGCCCGCTCATCGGCCGTGGTCAGCAAGTAAGGCCAGGCCCGCGACAGGGTCTGCTCCAGACAGGCGTAGGGGTAGTCGGCCAGCGCCTGCCACTGGGCTGCCGGATCCCAAGGGGGAGTGCCGGAGAGGCTGAGCAGCCCCTGCAGGTTGGCACGATCCAGCCCGGCCAGCTCAGCTGGCGCAAAGCTCATCTGCTGACCGGAGGCCAGCATCTGGTAGCGCTGGCGAGTCTCGGCCGGCCAGGGGGAGCGCAGCGGCAAAGTCCAGTCGCGGCTGATGGCAAAATCCTTGCCGCTGGCCGCCAACTGCAGGCTTGCCACGCCGCTCGCCCCGGTCACGGTGAGCGGCAGGGTCAGCCACTGCTCCTCGCCATTTTTAAGGGGCAGAGTGCCGGGCAGCTCGCCCTTTGCCTTGAGTCCGCCATTGAGGGTCCAGGCAAGGGAGAGGGTCTGATCCTCGCCGCTCATGTTGCGTAGCTGCACCAGCGCCCGGGTCTCATCCCCTCTGGCGCCAAAGCGCGGCCAGCCGATCTCGGCCACCAAGGGCGCCACCACCTTGACGGCGCGCTCGGCCTCCCCGACTTGCTGTTCGTTCCAGGCCAGCGCCATCAGCGCCAGTTCGCCGTTGAAGTTGGGCAAATCGAGCGGGATCACCGCCTTGCCCTGCTGGTCAAAACTCACCTCGCCGCTCCACAGTGCGGCGATCTCGACCCGACTCTCCAGCGCGCCACCCTTTTTCAGCGGCGCCCGGTCACCCCCATAATTGAGGCGGGCCAGCTTGCCATCCTGCGGCGGGATCACCTGGCCGTAGTTGTCGAACAAATCTTGGGCGAAGCGCTTGCGGCCAAAGAAGATCTCGAACGGGTCGAGAGGCTGGTAGTCGCTGATATTGAGCACGCCCCGATCCACCGCAGCCAGCACCACGCGGCCCTGACTGTTGGGGGTGGAGGTCGCGGTCACTTCCAGCCGGGTAAGCGGCACCGCTTTATCAGGCGCGCTCAGGGTAAGCGGCAGACGGCGCGCTTCCCGATCCAGGGTGAGCGGCACCAGCCCGACCGAACGCAAGCTCTGTCCCTGCTGCTTGCCAGCCGGTTTGGAGGCGCTGTCTGGCGCGGCGATCTGGGCCGAAATGTGCAGATCATGACGCTGCCACTCGGGGCTGACAGGGATCTCGAACTCGCCGCGGGCATCCTTGGCATCGCCACCGGCCCCCTTGAGCTCGATACGCTGCCACCAGCGCAGGCCGTCGCCATCTTCCACCAGCAGCAAGCCCTTACCGGGGCGCGGGGCTACCAGCGTCACTTTGGCCTTGTCGCCCGCCTGATAGGCGCGTTTGTCGAGAGTGATGGCAATCTTGTCAGGCCGTGCCTGCTCGCCACCACCGCCCCAGGCGTAACTGCCTATCTCCACCCGCAGGCTGGATTGATGGCCCTGACTGTTCTCAATCTCCAACCGATACCAGCCCGCCGCCAGTTGCAGCGTGAGCGGGGTCGGCCCCTTGCCATCCAGCTGCAGGGTCTGCTCCTGCTCCAGATAGGGCTGACTGTTGAACTCGTACTTCCACCCCTCGCCATCGGCGTAGTGCCAGTAGTAGTCGCGGTACTCGTTGATAAGGCGCACTTTCACCGCCCCCGCCACCGGCTGGCCTTGCTCATCGAGGTTGAGGATCTGGAAGGGGAGCGGCTTGCCCCCCTCTACCCGATCTGCTACAAAATCGGCCTTGAGCGCCGGCCACTGGCTGCCCGCGGGCCAGCCATACTGGCTGCGGCTGCGATTGACGGCGCGGCCACCGGGCTCAGCGAGCGACACCCGATAGGCCACCTCCAGCGGCCCGAGGGCGCGCACCCCATCGAGTTCATCTTGCAGCGAAAAAGTCCCCTGCCCCTGCGCATCGAGGGTGAGATTGAGGGGCTCGAGATCTTTGGCCTGCTCCGCGAGCAGCACGTCACCCAGCGTGAACTCCTGCCACTGGGTAAAGGGCATGGTGGCGCGGCTGATTTTCACCTCCGCCTTCGCCTTGGTGGCGCTCGCCGGCGCGCCGTAGAGATAGTCCCCTTGCAGTGGCAGCGTCAGGGCAGCGTCCAGACTCGTGACTTCCCCATCCGGCCCCTTGCCAAGCTGCAGTTTCAACCGTTCAGGCAGAAATTCCTCCACCAAAAAGGGCCACTCGAAGCGGCTGCCGGCGGCGGTCTTGAGGTTGATGGTCCAGCGCCCGAGCGGCGCATCGTCCGGCAGACGCAGGCCGTAGTGGGCGGCGCCAAGGCTATCGGGTAGCAGCCGTTTCTGTTCGAGCAATTGACCGTCCGGCTGCTTCACCTCCAGCTCCACCGCCATGCCGGGCAGCAGCTGGCCATCCTGCCCCTTGAGCAGGATCTCGCTGTCGAGCCGCTCGCCGGGGCGATAGAGATCGCGCCCGCTGAACAGATAGAGCTGCTGTGCCTGCCAGGGCTGGGTGCCGAGATCGAAGGTGGAGAGATCGAGGGCCGCCCCATCGAGGCGCAGCACCGCCAGATGGCTGCCCTGCTCGGCCAGCAGCAGGCGAGCCCCCTGCACCTGATCGAAGCGGCGATGGCCCTGTGGATCCGTGGTTTGCACCTGCAGCCGGTTGCCTTTCTCGTCGAGCAGGGAGAGCTGCACATCCTTGAGCGGGTCAGCGCTGGCCAGGGAGCTCACGAACACCTCCAGCTCATCGCGGTAACGACGGGCACTGAGCCCCATGTCGCTCACCGCGAAGTAGGTGGTCTCCTTGCGCCAGTCGTAGTTGCCAAGGGGCGACATCACCGCAAAGTAGACGCCGGCCTCCGCCAGCTGCGGCTCCTTCACATTGATAAGGCGGGTCTCGCGCCGGTTGGCATCAAGCTCCAGCGCATAACGGCCGCTGAACACCCGCTTGGCCCGCTTGGTGATCTGTTCAAGCTCCCAGTTGCCCATGCCGGAACCGGGGCGATACTCGGCCAGGAAACGGGGCAGGTATTCGGCATCAACCCGAAAGAAGTCGATATTGACCTCATCCACATTGACCGCGCTGATGGGCAGGCGCAGCTCATCGCGCAGCGGCAATACCATGCCGCTGGCGGTAAAGGAGGCCCCCGCCTCCAGCGGCCGGGTCTTGAGAGTCCAGCTCTGGGAGGATGGGCCCAGCCCCCCCCCTGAGGCTCACCTCATAGCTCTTGTCGGGCTGGACGTTAGGGAAATAGAGGGTGCGACCATCGTCGGCGAGGATCCACTCCCCCTGCACCTGCTTGCCCCCTTCATTGACCGAGAGCCAGCTCTGCCAATTGGCCTTGGGCGCCAATTGGCCGGAGAAGACCAGCGCCAGCGCCGGGGCATCCCGATATTGGCGGGCATTGGCCTGCACCACGGAGCTTGGTGCGCCCGTTTCCTGCTGCGCGGCAGGCTTTGTAGTCGGCCCATTGGCGACAGGCTTGTCGGGGCCGCAACCGGCCAGCAGCAAACCGGCCAACCCGGATAGCAGCAGGGCCGACCAGCGGCGGCGCAGAGCGCCGGTTTCAGCGGTAGAGCGGTGAGAAGCAGAGGGAGAGTCGAAGAGGCGCATAAGTTCCATCCCGAGTTGGAGCGCTGCAAACGCAGCGTGGCTGGAAACAGGATAAGGCATCCTGCTCACCCGACACAAAGCTCATTACCCGAATGGGCACAATTCCGCGCCCCTGCAGCACGAGAACCCCCTTGCCCACTGATCCAGTGCGGCAAGGGTTGTCATCTAGTCGTGGCTGGTCTCGTTTTTTGCTCCGCCTTTGAACCAGCGAAACAGGATGGCCATGACGGCCGCCAGAAACAACACCAGTGAGGTAATCAGGAGGGCCCGGGTCAACAGTTCGCTGTGGTGGAGGAAGAAGGGGGTATTCATCGCCAGCTTGCCCACCAAACTGAGGCAGAGCGCCCACATAAAGGCACTGGCAAAGCTGGCCACGCACATCCGCAGCACGCTCAGGCGGCCAATCCCCATCAACATGGGGGTCAGCACCCGCACGAACGGGATAAAACGGGAGGAGAACATCGCCAGAAAACCGTACTTTTTCAGCAGCCGGGTCGCCTTGGGCAGGCTGTCGGGAGGCAACATCCGCTCGATATGATCCATAAAGCGGGTACGCTGCAGGGCCCGTCCCTGCCAATAGGCGAGCACAGAACCTATGCCAGCAGCCAACGGCAGATAAATAAGTGTTACTTCAGGGCCAAACACCCCCATGCCCACCAACCCACCGGCCAGCAGTACCAGGCTGTCCCCCGGCAGGGGCAGGAAGACGAATGCGGACTCCAGCAGCAGTACCAGCATCAGGCAACTGATCAGCAGGGGTACCGCCTGCATCTGAACCAGGGCGTCAAAATCCTGATGCCAAATGGCCATCAGCATATCCAGCATGTCACTCTCCCTACTACACGGTTCATCATGAACGAGGCAGGGGTTATAGCACCCATCCCCTGAACAAAACGTTAATTTTGTCCGGCACAGGAAATAAAGTGTGTCGAAATATTGCAGCAACGAGGGGAATGCAAGAAGGGCGAAAAGCAGAAACAAAAAGCCCCTCATCTTGCACGCACAAGGGAGAGGGGCAAACAGGCACAGAAATAAAACGGTTACTCGGCGGTAGCCATCTGCCAGGTTTTGAAGCCGCCGGAGAGATTCTTCACTTTAAAGCCGTGCTGACTCAGCAAGCGGCAGGCGACATGGCCGCGCAGCCCGACCTGACAGCTGATAAGCAGCTCTTTCTCTTTGGGCAACTCATGGAGGCGACCACGCAACTCGTCGAGGGGGATATGCAGTGCCCCCGGAATGCGGCCCAGCTTGTCAAGCTCGGGGCCATTGCGCACATCCACCACCAGCTGATGGGGGTTACGAGCCTGCACCTCGGCCACGTGGCAGAGCAGGGTGTCCCCCTTCAGGTGGTTGCTTGCCACAAAGCCCGCCATGTTGATCACATCCTTGGCCGATCCAAAGGGCGGCGCATAGGTGAGCTCCAGATCCTGCAGGTCAAACACGGTGAGACCGGCGCGCTGGGCCACCGCCAGCACGTCGATGCGCTTGTCGATGCCATCCTTGCCGATGGCTTGGGCACCGTAAATCTTGCCATCCGGGGCAAACAGCAGCTTGAGGCTGACCGGATGGGCGCCGGGGTAGTAACCGGCGTGGCTGCCCGGGTGGACATAAACCTTCTCGAACGGCAATCCCAGTTGCACCAGTCGCTTCTCGTTGAGGCCGGTGCTGGCCACCGCCAGATCGAACAGCTTGCAGATGGCGGTCCCTTGCGTTTTCTTGTAGGTTTCGCTTCGGCCCAACATATTGTCGGCGGCGATGCGCCCCTGCCGGTTGGCCGGGCCCGCCAGCGGGATCAGCACAGATTCGCCGGTGACAAAATCTATCTCTTCCACCGCATCCCCCACCGCGTAGATAAAGGGGTCCGAGGTACGCATCCCGGCATCGACCTTGATGCCGCCCCGTGGGCCCAGCTCCAGCCCCGCTTTGGCGGCGAGCAGAGTTTCCGGCTTGACGCCGATGGCGAGGATCAAGAGACCGGTATCAAGATGGGAGCCGTCATTGAGGGTCAGGCGCAGGCCACCGCTTTTGGCGGTCGGTACGGCGGAGGTCTTCTCGGCAGGCAGATCCAGACTCTCGATGGCGGTGAGGCCGGTGCGCAGGCGAAGGTCGATCCCCTCTTCCCGGATGCGGGCATGGAGCATGTTGGCCATCTCCTTGTCCACCGGCGCCATCACCTGATCGGCCAGCTCCAGCAGGGTGACATCCAGCTTGCGCTGATGCAGCGCCTCCATCATCTCCAGCCCGATAAAGCCGCCGCCCACCACAGTGACGTGGCGCGGCTGATCGTGGTGCAGGGCCGCCAGAATGCGATCCATGTCCGGGATGTTGCGCAGGGTATAGACATGGGGGCTGTCGATACCGGGGAAGGGAGGACGGATCGGCGCCGCCCCCGGGCTCAGCAGCAGCGCATCGTAATGCTCGCGCTGCTCTTCACCGGTTTGCAGGTTGCGCACCAGCAAGGTCTTGCCCGCCTTGTCGATCTCAATCACATCGTGGAAGACCCGCACATCGACGTTGAAACGGCGCTTGAAACTCTGGGGAGTCTGCAGCAGCAAGGCATCCCGGTCGGGGATATCGCCCCCGATGTGATAGGGCAGACCGCAGTTGGCGAAGCTGACAAACTCGCCCCGCTCGAACATCACGATCTCTGCTTCTTCACTCAAACGACGAGCACGAGCCGCCGCCGATGCGCCCCCCGCGACACCACCGATAATCAGGATCCGTTTCATCTGCAAGACTCCTCATACATGATAATGGGCAATAAATTAGACTTTTCTAATTTAGAATTCAATGAAATTTTGTTTCACACCATTTTGCAGTATTCTTGCAACCCCGACGGTTGCTTAACAGGATGTTGTTTGTTCATGTCGTCTACCGCACTCAGTCATCTTCCTCCTGCCCTCCAGACGCCGCTCTTTTTCCGTCTGGACCTGCGCAGTCAACGGCTGGTCGCCCTGACCGACGTGATGCAAACCCCGCTCTACTGGCTCGACGAACCGCGTGCTCCCTGGCCTGCCCAGCTGCCCGATGCCCTGCGCCTGCCCATCGAACAACTGTTGGCCAACGGCCATGGCGGCAAGATCACCGTGCGCTTTGCCAGCCAGTTGTGGCATATCGCACTCGCCCACGAGCAGGATGGCTTCTGGCTCATCTGTCTGCAGAACCTTCGCCAGGAGCGCATCGCCGATCTGGCATTGCAACTGCCGCGCCTCAGCCAGATGGCGAGCCAGCAACAGTATGCGCCCCTGCTCGAGGCCCTTAAAGAGAGCTTGGGGGCCGATCGGCTCATCCTCTGGCACTATCAGGCCAACGGCGATCTCGGCAGCGAACAACTCACCCCTGTGTTCACCCTGGGGGTCGAGGCGCTCTACCCCATTCGTGGTGACAGCCGCTATATCCGCGCCCTGCGTACCCGCAAAGCGTTGAGTTTCTCGGAGGCCACCCACCAGCCGATGCTGAGCAATCACCTCTATCTGACCAGTGCCGGTGTGCGCTCACGCCTTGATGGTGCCCTGCTGGAGCAGGACAAGCTGTTCGGGGTGCTGAGTCTGGAGTATCTCGATCCCACCCCGCTTAGCGAGGAGATGTTGCAGCTGGTGCGCAGCAGTGCCCAGCTGCTCGGCCACTGGCAACCGCAACCGGAAGAGCGCTGCGCCGAGCTGGCCCTCCCGCCCGAGCTGCACCAGCAGACCGGCATCGACTACTGCAAGACGCTGGTAAGCTGGGCCATGAGCGCCAGCGGTGCCCGGGTGGGCTGGATCGGCGAGTTCCAGCCCCGCGGTCAGGATCTCTGGATCATCCCCCGCTGCGTCATCAACGAGGAGATCTGCTCCACCCTCAAGCCCATCCAGCTCGACCCCGGCCCCGCTCAGGAGCTGTTCCAGCATGGTCAGGCCATCTATGTGGAAGATCTGCCCGTGCGCTATCCCAAGGCGACCCGGCTGCTGGCCCTCAATGCCAGCGCCTACATCGGCATTCCACTCCATGGCCAGAGCGGCGCCCCCATTGGCCAGATCACCCTGCTGCTCGATACCCCCCTTGAGGAGCCCGAGCCGCTGCTGGATCTGTTGAGCAGCCAGCACGAGCGGGCCGCCATCGAACTCAAGCGCCTCGCCACCGACGATGCCCTGCGACTGGCCGAGGTAGCCTTTAATACCCACGATGGGCTGATCGTGATGGATCACAACGGCATCATCCTCAAGGTCAACCACTCCTTCAGCCGGATCACCGGATTTGGCGAGGTAGAGGTTATCGGTCACTCCATTCGCAAGCTGCGCCCCACCTACTACGGGGATCATCTCAAGGAGGATGTCAGCCGCACCGTCAACGAGCAGGAGTTCTGGCTTGGGGAAGAGCGCTGCCTGCACAAGGATGGTCACCTCTTTCCGGTGCGCTTGATGGTGAACGGCGTCAAGGATGAGCAGGGGGAGCTCAGCCACTTCATCTGCAGCTTCTACGACATCACACAGGAAAAAGAGGCGGCCAGACATATCGAGCAGCTCGCCTACTACGACGATCTCTGCGGTCTGCACAACCGGCGCAGCCTCAACCATATTTTGCAGCAGACCCTGAGCGCCCCCAACGGCCAGTGGGGCGCCCTGCTGCTGGTGGATCTCGACAACTTCAAGTCGATCAACGACTCCCTTGGTCACGCCTGCGGCGATCTGCTGCTGCAGGCCGTGGTGCAACGTTTCAGGGAGCTGCCCCAGGACAATCTGGTGCAGGCGCGCATCTCGGGGGATGAGTTTGCCCTGCTCTTTACCCAGCTCGGACAAGGCGAGGTCACCGCCAAAATTCTGGCAGAGCACTTCGCCCGCGAGCTGATGGGGCTGTTTCGCACCCCGTTTGACATCGGCGATCACAAGCTGCACTGCAGCGCCTCGGTGGGGATCAGCCTCTTCTCCGGCAACGAGATGGATCATCTGGTCCTGATGCAACAGGCCGACACCGCGACCCACATGGCAAAGCGCGCCGGTCAGGGCCACTACGTCTTTTTTACCGAGGCGATGGCCCAGCATGAGAAGAACCGGCTGACCCTCACCAATGAGCTGCGCGATGCCCTGCGTCACCACGAGCTGCAACTCCACTATCAACCGCAATACCGGGTCGACAATGGCTCGCTGTCGGGTATCGAGGCGCTGCTGCGCTGGCAGCGCAGCGACGGCACCATGGTGCCACCCGGGGAGTTTATCCCCATCGCCGAAGAGACCAGCCTGATCCTCGAGATCGGCTACTGGGTGATGAAGACCGCCTGCGCCCAATACAGCTTCTGGCTCAACCGTGGCCTGCAGATCCCCCATCTGTCGGTCAACGTCAGTGCCCGCCAGTTCCACACCCAGGGCTTCGTGCAACAGGTGGAGTACATCTTGCGCGACACCGGTGTGCCCCCCTCCCGCCTGCTGCTGGAGGTGACCGAATCGGTAGTCTTGGAGAATCGGCAGGAGAGTATTGCCAGAATGCGCCAGCTCAAGGAGCTCGGCATCCTCATCTCCATCGATGACTTCGGCACCGGCTACTCGTCTCTGGCCTATCTGCGGGATCTGCCCGCAGACGAGGTGAAGCTGGACAGAAGCTTCATTCAAACCCTGGTACACAGCGAACAGGACAGAGCCATCGTCAAGGCGATACTCGATCTGGCCCAGGTCTTCCGTTTTACCGTCACCGCCGAAGGGGTGGAAGAGGAAGCGCAGCTGACCATCCTCAAAGCACTGGGATGCCAGCATTATCAAGGGTTTCTCACCAGTCGGCCGCTCACCGTCAAGGGGCTGGAGCAGCTGCTTGGCAGCCGGGCGCCGGACTAAAGGTGTAGGATCAATAGGGGTTTATGTAATAAAATAACGGCCTGCTCGAATCGTTGGAGTTGTTTATGTCTGTCATTAATCGGATCCCAGCCGTTGAAATCAGCCAGCCAGCCGGAGCTCACGGCACCGTTGGCCGGATCCATTCCGTCGAAACCTGCGGCACTGTCGATGGCCCGGGAATACGCTTTATCGTATTCATGCAAGGCTGCC
>SXGR01595949.1_pt1 | contig 12517 bp, 13 predicted proteins | sample 3174711 | NCBI WGS metagenome assembly SXGR01 (sample SAMN11356860, study PRJNA531348) | freshwater metagenome | isolation source: freshwater sample F1-60 | place: China: Fuxian Lake, Yuxi | collected 2017-12-25
GCACTGCCCGTACCCGGATCATCCGTGAACTGCTGGCTATCTCTGTTCCATTCATGGCCGCTACTGGTATGCGTCCAGGCACTGAAGCCGAATTCCTGGAGTGGCGCCACATTGATGTGGAAATCCGGGATGCTCAGCCCATCCTGCATTTGCGTCTACAGCGGGGTAAACGGGGGGCACGTAACTTTGTAGCCCACAACAGCTGTTGGCTGCTGCTAGAGCGCCTGCGTCAGCTCAGTCCGGACTTGAACCACATGACCCTTGAGGAGGTTTTGAAGAAAAAGATCCCCAAGCTGCTGTTTCGGCTCTCAGATGGCTCGGTGCCCGACAACTGGAACAAACCCTTCCGGCAGTGGCTGGAGGGCTCTGAGCTGCTCCTCTGCCCTGTCACCAAGTCGCTCAACCAAAACCTGTGATGCGACAAAAAAACCGCGACTCAATCCAGCGTGGACATCCGCAGCGCAAAGTGAGCACGATCCAAGCGCCCCGCCCTGGACCGTGGTGGCCTACATTTGATTCTGATGGGGCAGGCGTATTTGAATTTTTTGACCACACGAGGTCTCCCGAGGGTTTTCCCTAGCGACTGTTAGGGTGACGAAGGGTCGACCCTTGTAGGGTTGTTACCGCTGGGCTGGTGGCTAAACTCTTACAAACGCGGTGACATTGAGTCTCAAAAGAGCAAGCATTTTCGAAAGGCGACCCGATGGACCTCGGCATCAAAGGTAAGTACGCGGTGGTCTGTGCCTCTTCACAGGGGTTGGGGCTTGCCTGCGCTACGGCACTTGCACGTGAATACTGTACGGTCATCATCAACGGCCGAGACCCAGATCGGCTGACACATGCGCAGGCGTCTATCGAGACTTCCACTGGTGTGAAAGTTGGTATGGTGGTAGCAGACATCAATACCGAGGCGGGCCGTGAAGCGCTATTCGCATCCTGCCCCGCGGCCGATATTTTGGTCAACAACAACGCCGGCCCTGCCCCGGGGCAACTGGCTGACTGGGATCATTCCACTTGGCTGGCCTCACTTGAGGCCAACATGCTGGCCCCAATTCTGCTCATGAGAGCGTTCTTGCCAGGCATGCGGCAGCGGAAGTTTGGACGTATCGTCAACATCACATCAGCCTTGGTTAAAAGTCCACGGCCGCATATGGCTTTGTCCACAACAGCCCGCACTGGCGTCACCGCATTCGCCAAGGCAATGTCGCTGGAGGCAGCGGCCGATAACGTGACCATCAATAATTTGCTGCCCGAACGTATCGACACCCCGCGTCAGCAATTTATGGCCGAGAGGTTGATGCAGGCTCACAACATCGACTTGCCCGAGGCGCGCCGTCGCATTACACAAACCGTTGCGGCAAAACGGTTCGGTACGCCAGAGGAGTTTGCCGATGCCTGTGCATTCCTTTGCAGTGTGCAAGCGGGCTTCATCTCGGGACAGAACCTCCAGCTAGACGGCGGATCTTACCCAGGCTTGCTATAGGGTTCAGGTTTTCCAAATTGCAAAGTTTCGAATCATCCGAAAGTTTCGAAGTTTGTTTTATGATGCGGCATCGTTGATCTAGGGATCAATTTCGCCCGACGTATGCCGGGGGCTCTATTTGCTGGAGATGTCGGTGACCCTCAATGTACGTAAATACTCCACCACTGTTGAGTGCGTTTTGCATGATGGTGGTCCTGTGCTTGATGAGCCCTTGAAGCAAGGCGCCGCCATGGCGGTGGTTCGCAATCCGTTCGCTGGAAGTTATGTACAACAGATCGAATGGTTCATGGACGAGCTGCGCCCTTTGGCCAAAGAGATGGCCCTGTCGCTCGTGCAGGCGATTGCCGGGGGCGATGCCCGCCGAATTCTGACCTACGGCAAAGGCGCGATAGTCGGAACAGATGGTGAACTCGAGCACGGCGCGCTATGGCACAACCCTGGTGGCATGGGCATGCGGGAGGTACTGGGTGAAGCGAGAGCAATAGTGCCCTCCAACAAAATAGTTGCTCCCATCGGAGCGCGACTCTTGATACCGACTTGCCACATCAATGCTTCATCCATGAGAAGCCACTTCAATAGTTACGAGGTAGGTATTCATGATGCCCCTCGCGCCGCCGAGATCGTGTTCGCGCTGGTGATGGGCACTGGTCCCCGCGCCCACGCTCGCGTCGGTGGACTGCGGCCCGAACAAGTGCAAGGCATGGATGGTGTGCGATAAGCGTAAATGATTAAGAGTCAATGGATAACTGGAGAGCCGAGTGAAAATTGTTAGTTTCATGATGAACGGTGCGGCGCGCTATGGCGCCCTCAAGGATGGCGGCCTGGTCGACCTAACTGACGCGCTCGGGGGGCGATATCCCGACTTTTTGACAGCCTTGGAGCGCGATGGATTGGCTGAACTCTCAAGCTATCAAAGGTCAGCTCAGCCAACGCTCTCGCTAGACGGACTGGACTACCTGCCAGTCATTACCCGTCCGCCAAAGATAATTTGCGTTGGCATCAACTACGATGACCACCGAATTGAAGCTGGCAAAGACATGCCTCAAAAGCCCATGTTGTTCCCGCGATATTTTGATTCGCTCATAGCACATCAAAAACCCATTATTCGCCCCAAGGTCTCGGACAATCTGGATTGGGAAGCCGAACTTGCGGTGATCATCGGCAAACCCGGCAGACATATTCCTGCGGCTAAAGCCCTGACGCACGTTGCAGGATACGCATGTTTTAACGATGCGAGCGTACGAGACTGGCAGTTTCATAGTACGCAGTTCACGCCAGGGAAAAATTTTCATGGAACAGGCGCATTTGGCCCCTATTTGGTGACGCCGGATGAAGTCGCTGATCCTCAAGCCTTGGATATCGTGCTTCGAGTCAACGGCGAACAACGTCAAAAATCGAATACCTCTTTGATGCTGTTTTCAATTGCAACATTGATTGAGTACATATCGTTGTGGACGCCACTCCGTGCTGGTGATGTGATTGCTACCGGAACGCCCGGTGGCGTTGGGTTCAAACGCAAGCCCCCAATCTTTCTCAAGCCAGGAGATCAGGTCGAGGTTGAGATTAGCGGTATTGGCACATTGGTGAATCCAGTGATAGACGAAAGCACGGACAGCGCATTCTGATGCAGCCCGATCAGGCATTACCAGATCCAGAAGAAAAACCAGGCGTAACTTCGTTCGATGTCGTGATCATCGGTGGCGGGCCGGTCGGCTTGTTACTTGCCAATCTGTTCGGGCACTGGGGTGTAAAGACCTTGTTGTGTGAGCGCAATGCGGATACCTCATCATCGCCAAAAGCCATCTTCATTGACGACGAGTTCATGCGTACGCTTGACCGCGTCGGCTTGGCTGAAGAATTTCGACAGCAGTCGTTTGGTCCGGTAGGGAACTACTACTACTCCAGTTTTCTCAGACGCGCCTTGGTCAAAGTGGAGGGAGTTATTACGCCCAACGCTTACCCCAACCGAAGCGCGATGTTTCAACCTGAGTTTGAACGGTTGCTACGAAGGGGTGCCGCCCGTTTTCCCTGCGTCACGCTAAGCTTCTCGACAGAGTTACTTGAGTTCTCGCAACAGGATGAGAAAGTTCATTTGCAACTGCAAGCGAAGGCTGGAGATAAGTTGCTGACTAGTTGTAGGTTTTTATTTGCTGCGGACGGGGCGCACAGCACTGTACGAAAAGCACTCGGCATTGCATTTGACGGACAAAAATTACCACTGCCGCATGTGGTGGTTGATGTGAAAGCCTATGGAGATCAGAGTCCATTTACCAAATACTATTGTGATCCGCAACGACCTTGGAACAGCATTCCTTCCCCATTCGGAGGCCGACGATTCGAATTCCGGTTGTTGCCAACAGATGATCCGGCCAAGGTCGTGACTCCCGAAGGAGTTCGTGCTTTATTTCCCGCCTATTTTCAGCCGCCACCGTTTAAGATTGTTCGAAGCGCCATCTATGAATATTCGGAGCGACTGGCGGCGTCATTTAGCAGCGGAAATATTTTCCTTGTTGGCGATGCAGCGCATTTGATGCCCCCACAAGGTGCCCAGGGGCTGAACTCTGGCGCAAGAGATGCCCTGAACTGCGCATGGAAGGTGTGGCTAGTTATTAATGCCAAGGCAACCTCCAGTCTTCTTGCTACTTATGACCTAGAGCGGCGTGAACACATTCAAGCCATCATTCGATACTCAGTGCGTATCAGCCGGATCGTCAACATTAGTTCTCCAATTACTGCGTTTGTGCGGGACTTGACGTTTGCATTGCTGGCACTTATTCCCTCGGCGAAGCGGTATTTTGCTATGCAAAGGCACTTGCCCAAACCTTTTTTGGCCAGCGGTATGGTTGTACACACCGAGGAGCCAACGCAGACCAGCGTCGTTGGGCGCCTGTTACCTCAGCCGCGCGTCATGTGTGCAGACGGCAGCAAAGTGCTGTTAGACCAAGTGCTTGGCGAGCAGTTTTCTTTGGTGGTCCTAGGTTCGGACGCCCAAAGCTCGAATGCATTGAGCGAGCACGAAATTGTGCGCCGCATGGCAATTCCCACAGTGCACGTATTGTCCGCAGACAGTCCTGTGAAGTCTTTCCGTAGCGCGGTGAGACTCCTTGAACCTGGCAGTGGTTCTTTTCGCCCTGGGCAACGACTCGCCTACCTTGTGCGTCCAGACCGTTACGTGGCAGCAGTCGTTAATCTATCCAGCCCAGATAAATCGCTGCGTGCGGCGCTCGAACCTTATGTGCCCAATTCACTTTGACGAGCTTGTTTATGAAACGGCGTCAATTCACTTCTCTCGTTGCAGGTACTGCCGCCAGTTTGGCAATCCCCGCCATCAGCCAAGCTAGACCGATCAAGCTTCTAGTCGGATATCCACCAGGTGGATCTTCGGACATCATTGCCCGCCTGCTCGCGGAAAAACTGCGTGTTGCGCTCGGGCAGGCTGTCATAGTTGAAAACAAGCCGGGAGCCATCGGACGGATTGCACTTGCCGAGCTTAAACGGTCTGCACCCGACGGCCAAACACTGATTCTGACCCCAAGTGGTCCGCTTGTTTTCCTGCCCTGGCTTTACGAAAATATCGGTTACGAACCGACGAAGGACTTTACGGCCATCTCACGCGTCTCGACCTTTGACTTTGCGGTGACTGTTGGTCCCTCAGGTCCCCCGGGCGATATCAAGGCCGTCCTTGCCTGGATGAAGGCACATCCTGAAAAAGCCAACTATTCCAGCTCCGGGTCCGGTGGCGTACCTCATTTTGCGGGTTTATTAATCGCCAACGCGACTGGTGTGCCGTTAACCCATATCGCATACCGAGGCGGTGCACCCGCAGCGCAGGACTTGGTAGCCGGTCAGGTTCCCATGATGGTGGATACCGCGACTGAGACGATCGAGCACCATCGCGCCGGCAGGGTCCGCATTGTGGCCGTGACCGGCGATCAGCGGTCCAAGTCGCTGCCTGATGTACCTACGTTGACTGAGTCCGGCGTCAATGTCGTTGCAGATGGTTTTCTCGGACTCTATGGACCAGCCGCTATGCCGGCAGAAACAGTGGCTCGCATCGATAGGGCCGTGGCAGAGAGCTTAAAAACGAGCGAAATGCAAGAGAAGATCTATTCATTCGGGCTAGTCCCGAATTATGCAAGTTCGGCGCAACTCTCAAACGCACAAGCAGTCCAATACCGTCGCTGGGAAGCACCCATCAAGACATCCGGTTTTAAAGCTGAATAATGCCTCAGTCGCCATGGCCACTTCAATTCAGCGAATTTTATCGAATTCGCTAAGAAATATATCCATCTGCTGGCGCGTCCCTGTGGTGACGCGGAGCCACTCCGGCATTTTGTAATTGGTTAACGGCCGAACCATCACGCCACGCCTAGATAGGTCTTCTGCCACCCTCCCAGCATCGCCGACGTTGATGGCGAGGAAGTTTCCGCGAGAAGGTATTGTCATGACCCCACGTCGGTCGAGCTCAGCAGCCAAATAGGCTCGTTGTTCGATGTTGAGTTGACGGGTGCTCTCTATATGCTCATGGTCATCGATCGCAGCCAGTGCAGCAGCTTGGGCAACCGTGTTGATGTTGAACGGTGATCGCAGTGTTTCCAAGACTGCGGCGAGTCGCGGATCCATCAACCCAAATCCAACTCGCAGCGCTGCTAAACCATGAGCCTTAGAAAAGGTTCGAGTGATCACCAAATTCTGATGATTTGATAACCACTGAGCAGCAGGGGATCGGTCAGCTGGATCCAGATAGTCATCGTAGGCTTCGTCCAACAGGATGACAACTTCTTTCGGCACGCGTTCAATAAAGCTCAGTATCGTTTTGGCATCGTGCCAGGTCCCTGTTGGATTATTTGGGTTAGCAAAAAAAACAATTCTCGTGTTGGGCTGGATTGCCGCCAATAGACCTTCTAAGTCAGTTGAGTAGTCCTTAGCCGGGACGACCAAGCCCGTTGCGGCTCTGGCGTTAACCACCAATCGATAAACGTCGAAGGCATACTGCGAATAGACAGCGCTGGAGCCTGGCTCCAGCAAGGCCAGGCTAAGCAAGGAGATAATTTCATCTGAGCCATTGCCAAGTACCACATGCCCAGTCGTAACATCAAAGCGTTTCGCGAGCCTGTCCTTCAGCGTTAGAGCAGTACTGTCCGGATACCTCCCAATGCTGGCCTCCGGAAGAACGACGGCGCGTCGAGCCAGGGGCCCAGGGCCTAACGGGTTCTCATTTGAAGCTAGCATCGTCAAAGCGCCAGATCCGGCAACATCCTTACCTGCGGCAGTCGGATGAGTCGGTACAAAGCGGCTCATCGCACGAAGGTGCGCAGGTACCTGCAAAACAAAGTCATCTCTACTCATAAAGTATGGGGCTTTAATTTTCTATTGAACTGGTGGTGGTAGCCCAGCCAGAAATGTGCGCACGAATTCCCTTTAAGCCTAGGCGAATATGTTGTTCTGTTAGCTCGCAAGCACTATCGGCGTCGCGCTTCAGGCACGCCTTCAGAATGGCATGGTGTTCGCCACGTTGCCCGCCCCAGTTTCCACCGAATATCGATGATAGTCGTCGGTAACGATGGGCTTGATCAAATAATTGTGCACGAAAGTGAAGCATCCATTGAGATGGGCACCCGGATGCAAGTTCAGCATGAAATTTGCGGTGTCGAAGCGACCATTGCGGATCAAGGTTCCACTGACTTGGATCGAGCTTATCTTCAACCACAAGTAGCAAATGGTGGGCGGCAATAATCCGAGCTTCCCAAGCGTCGTCGCCATGGGCTATGGCAGCCTGCAAGGTCTTAATCTCAATGTTTAAGCGCAATTCCGCCACTTCAAGCAAATCATCGAGGCTTACTGGTGCGACGCGAAATCCGTAATTCATCCGAAATTGAACTAACCCTTGTGCAGACAACACAAAAAGTGCTTCTCGCAATGAGGCTACGCTGACTTGGTAGCGTTGACGCAGTTCGACAAAACGCAAACGTTGACCAGGGCGCAAAGTGCAGTTCAGAATGTCCTCCCGCACGCGCGTCAGGAAGCTCGATGCGGCATCTATTTCGAAATCATCGATGGACGGTGCGCTTGATCCCGTTGACTCAATAATCTCATTTGAAACTTGATCAAGTGCAGCAATTGCCTTTGGCTTTGGAGCGGTCAATTTTTTACTGACAGCATCTACCTTGAGCGCCTTTTTCATTGCGAAATCAGGCTACCTGCGGCATAGGGTTTGAGGCATGCATAGACAAGTCCGTGAACGGGTGTTGCCACGCCGAGTTTCCCCCCCAGTCGAACGATGTAACCTGAAAGGCTGTCCAGTTCGAGCCTCTTCCCCGCAGTTAGGTCATGGTACATCGATGCATACATCTCAAAGGGGAAGCTCTGGAGCAGGGCCAGCGTCTTGGAGGCGATGTCAATTGGGAGCGCAATGCCGACAGCCCGCGCAACAGCTTCGACTTCAGCAATTGACGCCAGGGCAAATGGAAGCATGAAACTGTCGTGGTACACATAACCCGCGGGCTGTCGAGTCAGACTGGTCAGTGCGGCATTCGTGGCCAAACCCACAAATTTCGTCCATTGGCGCACTTTAATATCCTCGCAGGCTTTCGCCTCAAAGCCAGCCATCTTACAAACAGCTTCGAGTGCAAGTGCACGGGCGCTGAGGCTTCCGTCTTTCTCACCAAAAATAATGGACGACATCGCAGATGTGTAGCGAATGACGCCCGGGCTCTCAATCACGGCAGACACAAATGCAGCGCCCCCCATAACATGGCCATCGCCCAATAGCGCTGCGGCACGGTCCTGAGCGTCTACACCGTTTTGCAATGTGACGCATACCGCCCCTTGGTCGACCAAGGGGCGAGCCAACTCGATGCCACTTTCAAGGTCATAAAGCTTGACACATAACAGCACCACATCGACGCTACCAATGGGGGTGCTTGGGGATACGAAAGCACTGGAAGCGACCTGATGGTCTCCGCGCGCTCCACGTACAAGCAGCCCATTGTTTTGCAATGCTACAAGGTGCTTGCCGCGCGCGACAAAGACCACATCATTGCCAGCAGCTGCAAGATGCGCGCCGAAGTAAGCTCCAACAGCACCAGCGCCGATGATGGCTATGCGCATTGGGTGCTACAGCTTTCGTTCTTTGAATACATGATCAAGGTATTAATCGGCTTTAATGCCGGCTTCCTTGACCAAGTTAGCCCAGCGCGCCATGTCCGTGCCTATGAGTGCCGAAAGATTTTCTGCACTGCCTCCGGCAACTATCATTCCCTGAGGGTCAACTTGCGCCAAAAACTCTGGGTTTGTAATGATCTTTCCAATCTCAGTGTTTAAACGCTCGATGATGGCGCGAGGTGTGCGTGCTGGCGAGACTATTCCGCGCCAATCACGAAGCGGCATATCAAAGCCAGCTTCAGCAAACGTGGGTACATTCGGCAGCAATCGCATGCGCTCGGGCGCTGTTGTTGCAAAGGCCTTGACTTGGTTGCCCCGGATCAACGGCAGGGTAGCTCCGGTCGCTCCGATGATGATCTGGATGCGACCAGCCAGAAGGTCTGGGATTGCCAATGCGAGCCCCCTGTAAGGCACGTGCAGCATGTCCACCTTGGCAAGTCGCTTTAGATATTCGCCAGCAAGATGCGCCGGGGTGGTATTTCCGCCTGAGCCAAACGCGACTTTGCCAGGGTTGGCTCTTGCGTAGGCGATCATTTCCTGCACACTGTTGAACGGTGCATCCTTATTAGCGATCAAGACGTTGTAGCCCCAAGACAGCTGTATCACCGGTGCAATGTCTTTGACCGTGTCATACGGCATAGGGCTAAGGACCGCCGGCTGAATGGTGTGCGGCATCCACATCAAAGCCAAGGTGTGTCCATCAGGAGCGGCCTTAGTTAGGGCGTCCATTGCGATCACACCGGTTGCGCCAGCCTTGTGCTCCAGCACGACGCCTTGGCCCAAAACAGTGCCGAGCTTATCGATCATCACACGCATAAACGGATCGTCGCTGCCACCGGCTGCCGCGCCAATCAGAATGCGGATCGTCTTTGTAGGGAAGCTTTGCGCAGCCGAGAAGCCGTTGGCCAAAGCCAATGATGCGCCCATGGTAGCGAGGGCCGTACGCCGGTTGATTGATGATGACATGATTGGTCTCCTTCTATGCAATTGCTGTTGGTAATGGGGCGAGGTCCTGATGTTCGATCATGGTGTTAATTAGTTTATGCGTCAGTTCCATGGTTATTTCCAGGGTCGACGCATCGCCCCAGAGATTGGTCTGCTCCATGGGGTCGTTCACGAGGTCGTACAACTCGGCGATACCAGGCATGTCAGACAAGGTCAAGCGCCACCGCTCGGTTACCAGTGTTCGCACACGAAACCGTTTACCAGTCCCGTACTGAAAGAATGCAGCCTCATTTTCTACCAACATCCCGGCTCTGACAGGCGTTTCGCCGCCTTGCGCAGCTGAGAGCAGGCTTTTGCCCTGAATACCGTTGTAAGACGCAAGCCGCGCTATGTCAAGTACGGTGGCCGCGATGTCAATCGTGCCCGACAGGCCGGAATTTCTGACTGCCCGGTGATCGAGGCCAGGAATACGACATACGAACGGGACACGGATAACGCCTTGATAATGCAGAGGACCCTTGAGCATCAGGCCATGATCGCCCATCCAGTCGCCGTGGTCGCTGGTAAACATCACCACCGTGTCATCATCGAGGCCAAGGTCTTTGACCGTCGCCATGACGCGCCCAACGGCATCGTCGATACAACTGATCATGCCGTACGTCAAGGCGATCATTTCGCGACATTCTCTTTCTGAGACTGTCATAGCCATCGCTCGGTCGCGATTGAGTTCGCCGTTCTCAGAAGCAAGGCGCAATGCCGCTATCAATGGACTGCGATCAAGGGCGCCAATAGTGTTGAACGACCTAGGCAAATCGATAGCTGCGGGGTCGTACATGTCCCAATACTTGCCAGGCGGTGTAAATGGATGATGAGGATCTGGAAATGAGCACTGTATAAAAAACGGCGCGTCACTCTGAGATGCTTGTTTCAGGCGAGCAATCGCATGTTCGGCAACATAATTTGTCGGGTACAACTCTTCAGGAATTCGCGTCCGCCATGCCTGAGGCGCAACGTAGCGCGAGTCTGGTATCGCGTTAACCTTTCCCCTCAGACTTTCTGAGTTTGGGTGTCTTGCCTCCAGCCAACGCGAATAGTCTGCCCTGACGTTATCCGCATGAAAAGTGCAAAGATCGACACTGTCAAAGCCATAAAAAGGCGTTGGTGTACGGTAGTCGGCCTGGGCTTCGAAATGAGGTGTCCACTCACCCTCATAGTCGACGCCAACTCGCCGGGCCTTGTGCGCGTCTCTCAATTCCGCCGGAGGTGCATCACCGCCATTGGCATTGGTCCAGACCGGTCGCCGGGGACCATCCTCACCGAAGTTTTGCAGATGCGACTTTCCAACGAGGGATGTCTGGTAGCCCGCAGCGCTCAAGATTTCTACAAAAGTCGTGTGGTCACGCGACAGTGGTATGCCATTGGATCGAACACCATGAACTGATGGCATGCGCCCGGTCATCAACGTTGCACGGTTTGACATGCAGACGGCACTTGACGCATAAAAGCGGTCAAACAAAGCACCCTGTTCTGCTAGGGCATCGATATGCGGTGTTTTCAACTGCCGATTACCGTAACAGCCGAGATGATCAGCACGCTGTTGATCTGTGACGAAAATCAGAAAGTTCTTCTTTTTAGCTGTTTTCATAGAAGGCGTCAGGTCAAATACAGATCATCGTCAAAAGATGAATGTCGATCTTATGGTGGCCATAGTATCGTAAAATTCGAATATTACTGTATTTTCGAAAGTATAAACATGACTGAAGTTTTTACTCCTCAGTTGTCCCATGTTGGGATATTTGTTCGCAATATGGAATTAATGTGCAACTTTTATACGACGATTTTTGACCTCAGGATCACCGACAAAGGGCGGGGAAGGCGTTTCAACAACGATCTCGTATTCCTCAGTGCCGATCCAGGCCAACACCACCAATTGGTTTTGTCATCAGGGCGGCCTGTCGAGGCCACTTTCAGCACGGTGATGCAGTTGGCGTTCAAGGTAGAACGAATCGAGGACTTGCGCCGAATCAGCCGCGCTGCAGCTACGCTTGGCGCTCAAAGAGTCATGTCGCTGAACCATGGAAATGCACTGTCGGTTTACATGGGCGATCCGGAGGACAACACCCTAGAGGTCTATCTAGACACGCCCTACTATGTCTCACAACCGCATGGCGACCCCCTGGATCTTGACAAGAGTGACGCCGAGTTGTGGGCAGAGACGGAAGCCACTTGCCGAGCAGACCCTAGTTTTATGTTGGTGGAGAGTTGGCAGAAAAAGTTCGTGGCTGAGGTCCGGCGAACTTTGTAGGCTTCACAAGGGGGCACAAGTCGGCGGCCTGGCGGCCATGTCCACTCAGCCCAAGGGCACCACCAGACCCGATTTTGTGTTGGGAGATTTAGACGGTACTTCTTGCGACCCCGCTTTCACCCAGTTCGTGTGCGCGTTCTTGCGCCAGCGGGGGTATGCCGTTGCGATCAACGACCCCTACAAAGGAATGGAGTTGATTCGTGCCAATGGCAACCCCTCTACAGGGAGGCACTCGATGCAGATCGAGGTCAACCGTCGCCTTTACATGAACGAGATCAGCCGTCTACCCCACCACGGTTTCCAGGCCTTGCAAAACACCTTCACCCTGCTGGCGCAACACATAGCAGGCAGCCTCCCAACCATTTCACGTTAAGGACCCTGACTATGGCCAGCTCTGCCACCGGCTTGCCCAACCCCTATGCTGTCGAAATCCCTGCACCAGACATTTCGGCTTACGCTGCAGGTAATACGGGCCTTCCCTAGGCATCGTCAAGTTAACTTCCTCGAATCGGCTAGAGTCAAGCCCATGAGCACCATTTCACCCAAATCCTACAAGCGCCACCGCTTTCCAGCCGCAATCATCAGCCAGTGCGTTTGGCTCTACTATCGTTTTGCCTTGA
>SXGR01230204.1_pt1 | contig 12516 bp, 8 predicted proteins | sample 3174711 | NCBI WGS metagenome assembly SXGR01 (sample SAMN11356860, study PRJNA531348) | freshwater metagenome | isolation source: freshwater sample F1-60 | place: China: Fuxian Lake, Yuxi | collected 2017-12-25
ATGCTGGGCCGCGGCATGCAATGTAAATGTTTGCGCTGCCGTGAAATCGGTCACGCAGTCCAGACAGCCCCCGAGCTTTTTGCAACATTTCCTGATGCAAAACTTTTTGTTGACAAGTATCGCGCATCGCAAGGAACCGAATACTTCATGAGCATCGAAGATCCTGACCGACGCGCGGTGTTTGCGTTTGCGCGCCTCTATCTTCCAGACGATGTAAATGATGTGGCTGTAGAAAAACTACACGAACTTCTTCCCGAAACAAAGCGCACCGCATTTATCCGTGAACTTCACACGTACGGTTTTCTTGTTCCACTCACCGGTGACAACACGAAAGACCAGCAACACAAAGGTCTTGGCAGAATGCTTATGCTTCGCGCTGAAGAAATTGCACGCGAACACGGCTATGACCACATGACCGTAATCTCGGGAGTTGGCGTGCGTGGATACTACGAAAAAATTGGTTATCGACGAAGTGAAACATACATGGTAAAATCGCTCCATTAATTGATAACTGCGCCACGACTATGCTCTATCCATTTCTTGCCGAGCAAGACAGCGAAATTCGCGATATTATTTTAAAAGAACTTGATCGCCGCCGCACCGGCCTCGACATGATTCCGTCGGAAAATATCACTTCTGTTGGTGTTTTGGATGCGCTCGGGTCGATTTTGACCGACAAATATGCGGAAGGATATCCGGGAAAGCGCTACTACGGCGGTAACCAGTATATCGATCAGATCGAAGAGATCGCTCGCGAGCGCGCAAAAGCATTGTTCGGCGTTTCCCATGCAAACGTGCAGCCATATTCAGGGTCACCTGCGAATCAGGCGGTCTATATGGCGCTTTGTAATCCGGGAGACACGGTTATGGGGCTTTCCCTTTCCTACGGAGGCCACCTGACCCACGGACTTAAAGTAAATTTTTCGGGCATTTATTACAACCCAGTAAGCTACGCCACAACGCCTGACGGATGGATTGACTATGATGCAATCCAAAAACTTGCCGAGGAGCACAAACCAAAAATGCTCATCTGTGGAACAACTGCATATTCACGCACCATCGATTTTCCTCGTATGGCTGCAATTGCAAAATCAGTTGACGCATTCTTGCTCGCTGACATTTCGCACATCGCAGGACTTGTTGCAGGTGGCGCACACGCATCTCCTGTTGGCCACGCGGACGTTGTGACCACAACAACACACAAAACACTTCGCGGACCTCGTGGCGCAATGATTTTGTGCAACGGACTTCCATCAAATCCATTGAAGGCTCCAGAGCGTACACGCGAGAACATTCCATCACTCGTTGATCGCGCAGTATTCCCTGGTCTTCAAGGCGGCCCACACAACCACCAGACAGCAGCGATTGCGGTTGCGCTCAAAGAAGCGGCGAGCCCTGCATTTAAAATCTACGCGGCGCAAATTGTTGCAAACGCACGTGCACTCGCGGGAGCCTTGATTGAAAAAGGGTGCGCAATTGTGACTGGTGGAACTGATACACATCTCATGATCATGGACGTAACATCGTTCGGTATTAGCGGCGGCGAAGCAGAGCTCGCGCTCGGAAAAGCTGGAATCACTGTTAACAAAAACACCATCCCAAACGATCCACGCAAACCATTTGACCCATCAGGTATTCGTTTTGGAACGCCATCACTCACGAGCCGTGGTATGAAGGAGGCAGAAATTCTCGAAGTCGCAGAATATATGCACGCAGCACTCACCCATGCGGGAGACGATACATTCCTTGCTGATATACAGAAAAAAGTTGAGGCGCTCGCAACGAAATTCAAGCCATACCCAGAACTTAACTAGTCTCTATGAAACTTTCAGGAACAGCAACTGCAGACGAAATGCTCGCACTCGTAAAACAGACAATTGATGAAAGCGGCCTGCATCCGTGTCTTGCTGTTCTTCAGGTTGGCGAAGATCCTGCAAGCGACATCTATGTTGCGCGCAAACTTAAAGTCTCCGAGTCTGTTGGTATTGATGTTGAGTTGCACAAATTTGCAGTAACAACGACCGAAGAATTAATTGCCCGCGTCGAAGAATTAAATGGTCGCGCGGATGTTGATGCGATTTTAATTCAGCTCCCTCTTCCTGAAGGAATAGACACTGACGCTGTAATTCGCACCGTCTCACCCGCAAAAGATGTCGATGGGTTTCATCCTCTGAACATCGGATCATACACCACGGGCCAGACTGTCCACACACCCGTACTCATTCAAGCAATCGAATGGCTTCTTGGAAAAACGGGCGCATCGCTTAAAGGCAAAAAAGCAGTTGTTGTTGGAAAATCGGATGTTTTTTTGCAGCCGCTCACGTACATGCTGTCCCTCAAAGGGCTTTTGGTGTCATGGGTTAAACCCCAAGACCTTCCATCTGGCGAAACTGCGAACGCAGACGTGCTCATTGTCGCAATTGGTAGTCCCTGCGCAATTACAGCAGACATGGTAAAACCCGGCGCAATCGTTATTGATATCGGAACCAACCGATTGCCTGACGGAAAAGTTGTTGGCGACGTCGACTATGCTGCCGCCGAAAACATTGCATCGTTTATAACCCCAACACCGGGTGGCGTGGGGCCAGTAACGATCGCGGCTCTTATGTGGAACACGCTACGCCTCGCGCTTGAGCGTCCCTAGTTCGCGCATTTGATTCACTGATGCGTGATATTCAACAATCTTTCCTGCTGGGGTAATAAAATACGTGTCACCTTTTGCATGAATATCAATCGACTCCTCTGAGCCGTCTTTTTTTGTAATCGTAATCTTTGACTCGAGTTTCTCAGACAATTTACCAATCTCCGTAAATGCAGAACCTTTGCGCGATTTATTTTTTGAAACAACTGTTCCATCGAGTTTAAAATAAATCCCTTCCGCGAATTCGCCGATCTGACGTTTTTTTCCATGAGCATCTAAATAGCTCCACATTTTTTCGCGGTGCTCAACAAATTTTTTCCCTTCGAAATGTCCCGCAAGATGCATGTGGCCTTCGCTATTTATCTTCCACGCGTACACCGATTTATTAGGCACGCGCTGATAATACCACTCAGGATTTCCACGAGAATCATCAAGAACGTAGCCTTCGCGTACAGGAGGAGCGTTTCGCTCGATTTTTAAATGAAAACCAAGTGGCGCTGCTGCATCCTGAACCGCCACAACACGATCTCCGACATAAATAGACACTTCCTCTCGTCCACCACTCATCAAATGCTTAGGTACTGCATCACCCTGATCAAAAACCCAGCCTTGCGTTAGAAATTGCAAGGTATCGCGATTAAGCGTTGCCGGTGATTTTGTGGTATCAAACTTCGCTGCGATTTCCCGAACGATTGCTGCAGTCGTCTTCTGCGGCCCAACAAGCACTGAATATTTAAACGCGAGTTTCTCGTGGTCTCCCCCTGCTTCTGGTGATGGCGTCGCAAGAATATTTTCATCCACACCTTCTTGCTCTTCAAGAAGCGCCTGAATCCAGTGCGTATCTTTCTGCGCTACCATGTGTTGAATATTTACACCACGAATCGACGCGCGTGCACGCAGATCAGCTTCTGTTTCTGCAACCAAGTGAGCAAGCAAAGAATTTACGCGCTCCTGTTTTTCACGAAGTGTTGGCGCGATCCGCGGCGCAACTTCTTTATATGCTTTCAGTAAACCAGCAAGAGGCTCGCGTTCAACTGCAACCTTAAGTGATTGAGATTTTTGAACGACGCGCGAAATTTCAACAGAAATTCGATATTGCAGCGCAAGCGCGTATGCTGTCCAATCAACTTCAGGGCGACCTGATGCATTACTCGCAATATTTTGTGCGCGCAAGTCAGCTGCGGTTTCATTGTTTCGATCACTAATTCCCTTATCGCCGAGCGTTCCGACTGCGTGCGAACAACCCGCTTCGAGCATCCAGCGCTCAACCACACCTGGAACATTGTAATAGGCACCGGTAAGGCCGCCAAAAACTTTTCCTTTGAGCGACTGTGGAGCGTGAGTTTTTTCCTGCGAAAACATCCAAGAAAATAATCGGCGCGTCGCATCAAGTGCGCGAGCACCGAATCCAACTTTATCGCCAATTTCTTGCTGACGCGCATCAACCTGCGCAATTTCATCATCAATAAATTTACTTACACCAAGCTCAATAAGTTCTCGGCGCAGCTCAAGAATTTCACGCTCAAGAAAATCTGGATGTACAATTCCCTTTTCCTGGCCCGCATTAAAAAACAACGCCACTTTACCACCTAACGAATTAACTTTTTTGAGTTGTGTAAGTTTTTGTGCAAGCTCCAATTCTTTTTTCTCAATAAGCGCCGGAAGTGTTTTCTGACGTTTTGCTGCTGCATCAAGACGAATTTTTTCATCAGAGCTAAGTGACGCAAACCAATCTTCTTTTAAAAATATATTCCATTCAACACAATCAGCCTCTGAAAACCCTGCGGGGCAAAACGCTTCACGACCGTTTTTAACATTGAAAAAAGTTTCAAACATTTGGCGCGGATTGCGTGCAAAAATTCCATCGAGCATGCGACGATACCCGATTTTCTGCGCAACACGACGCTCACGCTCTGCTTCACTTGTTGTACTCAAAATTACACGAGCTGCAGCCTCAAACTTTTTTCGCTTTTCCTCTCCCAGACCATTCCACCATGCATCAACAAGCGGTGTCCATGTAAACAAAAGCTGATCTTCAGTTAAACCCGCACGAACAGAATGCACAGGTTTTTTGCCTGACTCCAGATCAGTAATTATTTTTGCTGTTTGCGCATTAAGTGATTCTGGATCCAAACTTTCTATTGCACTATGCAACAAATTTTCAAATGACTCGCGCCTAGCTGATACGAACTCAGTATCATCTGGAACTGGCGGCGGCACCACAACATCAGATACGTCTAGTATTTCATCAGCAGACGAAAGCTGAACCACAGGAATTTCATCCGCATGCAAAGCTTGTTCCTGTGCCTTTTTTTCAGGCGTTAGTCTTGGTTTAATTTTTGTAAAATAAAATGTTCGAGCAAGTTCTTTAAGCCCGTCTTCATTCATTTGATTTTGCGCAATTCTTTCAGCCATATTATTTTGTTTTATGAGCACCAAGATCATTGTTCAAACTAAGACCAATTACCGCTTCATAATACATCAAACCCGAATCTTCACTTGCAACATCCTGCAAGTGCCTATAAAACTGGATTGAATCTTCGGGATCCTCAAAATCAGGTGTTTCGATTGTTTCTAACAACTCCATCATCTGATCTTCTGTTTCACGAATGTCTTCGAACATCGCCTCACGCGCAACACGGAGCAACTCCTCAGACTCTGGCGTTGGATGCTCCGCTGCTGCAGACGCCATTGCTTCAAACTCATGCGCAACCAAACATCGAAGCTCTCTTGCTTCCTCCGAAAACGCCTCCGAGCGACGCATCTCAAGCGATGCAATATGAGAACTGAATTTTGTTTGTGAGTCAGAAAACTCAGCAGAAACTGGTGGTATATTTTCACGCTGTGACGTTGGCTCCGTATCTGCAGGCAACAGTTTTATATCGGTGATTGATGGTGCGTCTTCGAGCGAACGATTCATTAATTCATCTCTGCGACGTTGATGGCGCTCTCGCACAGACACCGGAACAACTTTGTGATACATCTGACTTACCAATCTACTATCAAAAGGTCTCTGTCCTTTTCTCAAACCCAGATTTATTTTGATGTTCCTATCTTCATCAGCTTCGCGATCACAATATTCTCGAATTGCCTGCGGCGCCTGTTTATATCCTATTATCGAATCAACAATAAACCCAAAACTCTTAACCCTCCGCGACGAAGAATTCATGACCAAATAGCGTCCACCCTTAATCACAGCTCCAACAGTTTCTCCACCCCGCAAAACAAACAAATCAGGCGGAATATCTTTTCGCTTCGCGGTCTGCGACGGAATCGGAGAAAGATTTACGACACATGTCTTGTTTTTTCTATTGTATTGAATATAGCAATCAAATCCTGCAACAAATGCCGCCAAGCCTTGATGCTCAACCGCTCCAAACGGATCCCACAATGTTTTTCCAAAAATAGAATCACTGACAAATCCTTCTCTTTCAAGCGCTTCAAGCGATGTGCTACTCGTTGTATTTTTTTCAGCAAGATCTTTTGACATTAGCTCTACATCATCGCCAAACAGATTCTTAAAAAATGGCCGGACATCAAATTTAACCAATTCTTTCAGTACCAATTGACGCAACACATCTGAATTTTTTGCGCTATCTGGATTTTTCTTGATTATATGCGCTTCCATTTCTGGAACGTATTTTTTAAAGAAATCCAACACTGCTGTGTAGCGACCAGACGCGATACAGATGCTACCAATTCCATAGATATTCTTGAATTCATTTTCAAGAATTGCCGTAGCACCCTCTTTTGATGCATAAATTCCACGGTACCCATCGTGATCATCAATAAAATTAATAAGATATGGCGCGATTTTATTTGACTCCAAGAGTCCGATGTTTTGTAGATGATTGTACGTCGCATGTGCCGCGCTAAAAACATGCTGATCATCCTCATCAAGAAAAACTGACACGCCATTCCACGGACCACTCGCATTAAACAAAACATTACTACCAGTACCGTGCGAAATATCAAGATGAATGGCTGATGATACGTACGGGTCGCGGCGCTTTTGATCAGGCACAAACGGAATTACTGTCGTACGAATTCCAGCCATCCGAAAAAATTCGATAGCTGTTTCACCGTCCAAATCAGATGCAAAAAGTGCTTGTCGGATATCGCTATGCCCAAACAATTTCTTCACCTCACCTGATTCGAGCAATCTAAAAAATTCTACATATGAATTCCACGCATTCGAATTCTTGAAGAACTCTTTTGCGTGTACTTGGTTTTCAGGCTGCGCCTGGGTCACAAAAATGTCATGTGTTTTTCGTGCGTCTGTATAAAGTCCACGAAGCCTCTCTATTAAATCTCTATTTTCAGATGTTTTTTCTATACCTGCAAGTTTCGCATCAAACACGTTAAATCCTGATCTAACCGAAACCGCAGACGCACTTACCACAACATCAATCGGATATCTTTGTGACGTTTCACGCATTTCACCTGAAACCCTAAGCCATTCCTTTTTTGGCACCGCTAAAGCATATTTATCAAAAACACCTTGCTTTGATCGCTGAAAATAATGCTCAAAAAGTGCTTCCAGTTTTTCACGATATTCAAATTCTTTCGGCGACAATATGTTACCAAAATATTCCACACTTTCATTGGGCGAAAATCGTTTTGTTCCAACAATATCGACTACTGGGAATTTGTTCATCGAAAGACCTATTTCAGTTTTTGAAAAACCTGTCTGAACATCAATCTTAGAGACGTCGTCAGATGCGATTACAAAATATCGCCCATCCGGAAGCACGTAGCACCCATTCTCCTGGATATACGCAACAGGCCGAACCATATATCGCTCGCGATAATCCATACCTGAATCGGCGCTTTCAAAAATAGCACCCGGATCAGCCAGTTTCAAAACTTCGCCTTCTTTTTCTATTAGACGAAACGATAGTTGAACATCTCCGATTAAGCCCTTTGGGGCTCGCATCGAACCAAAATCAATCACCAACTTTTCTTTTCTATCTTTTCCTTGTTTTTCAACAACGTAATTTCGCGCATGCAGGACGCCTTCTGCATCAACAATGACTGGAAGTGTAATAATCCCTCCATTGCGCGGAATCTTACTTGGTATGAGCGATAACTCACCCTCCTCTACGATAAGCTCTGCAGCAGTTTTTTCGGAGATTCCCTGTCTTTCGATCTCCGCAGGCGCATTAAGCGCCGTTATCAAATTTATGTACGCTGGAGTTTTCTGTTTGTTTGCAGCTTCCAAATTTTGTTTTAAAAAGAGAATTGCATAGGCATTAGCAAGTCTTGCTAGCCGAACATCTCGACCATCTGGGTTCCCCAAGTCTAGCACGCTCGGATCCTGAAGCAAATCAAGCTGCTCAACATCGCGAATCGCATCTTTGTTATCACAAATAAACTTAGGAGAATTACGAGAAATCAATTGTTCAAAACTTTTCACCTGCTTTTCTATACGGATATCAATGAGTCTACTAAAAATTTCACTGTATAAATCCACGAGCTTAGCATCCTCAATAATTTTACTAATGATATCTTTATCAAAAATATCGCTCGTGTCTATTAAAAGATTTTCTAAATATGTTTGTATCAATTGGCTATCTGGATTAATGTTTTTATCCAAAAAATCTGCTTTAATTTTTTCATAGATCTCAATCATTCGCTCTGACTTTTGGAGTTCAGTAAAATTCTCTGCTTGAGGTTCATGTAATTCAGCCATAGAATTTATGCGGCTACTGCAAAACGCTGACCAAAATTATGTGCCTGTTGTTTAAGATGCGCGACTTCACTGTCAATCAGACGGCTGACATCGGGAACATGTGACTGCAAAAAAACAGTTTTCTCTTCATCTGTTCCAATTTCAAGGATGCGCAAAAATTCTTCTTGCTGCTGTGGTGGCATCCGATCCAAAATTTTAACCATCACCCGTTTTTCAACGAGTTCAATGAGGCGACCCATGAGTTCGTTTTTTGTTGCCTGACTTGATGAGCCAAGGCCGAAAAGTGCGAGAATGTTTTGGTGAAGGAGCTGTGTCATAGATTTAAAAAAGAAGTGTCATGATGAGGCTGGCAGCAACGAGCTTCACATACCACCCCGCAAGCTGCATGCGCGTAATCGCAGGATGATATTTGATGTACAAATGCTGCGTGACAAGGTGTGGAAGCGGAATCAGCACCCACAGAAACGTCCCGATTGCGAGGCCGTGTGTGAATGGCGATGTAAAAATCAGGCCCGGTCGCATGATGAAATAAAACAGAACAAACGCGATGCTGAATGTCAGTGTCATCAGCAGCGACGTTCGAATTATTTTATTTTCACCGCTTTCCAATGTGCGCCAAATTTCTGGAACACGCGAAAAGTATTTTTGCGCCCATTTTGAGCCACTAAAAATCCAATCCGTAATTAATGCGCTCGCAAAAATGAGCAACATCGATCCAATGATTTTTAGAACAAGTATTGTCCACATATCGAAAGAATTATAGCACAACACGCGGCATATGTGATAGGATTTATTAAAGAACATACCTATGGAAATAAGCACTGTCTTAAACACGCTAGAAGATACTGAAAAACTTGCTGAAAAAATTGCGAGCGAAATCTTAGGCGGGCAAATTTTGGCATTATCCGGACCTGTTGGCGCTGGAAAAACGACATTTGCTAAGCTTTTCGCCGCGGCACTCGGCATCGAAAAAACAGTTTTATCACCGACCTACACATTGCTCCAGCCGTACACCCTCCCGAAACCTATTCGGGGAATTACAACGTTTATACACATCGACGCATATCGACTCGAATCACCCGAGGAGCTAACAGCAATCGGTTTTGCCGATTTTCTAGGCGACCCGTCAGTTATAATCCTGATTGAGTGGGCGGAACATGCAGGAAATTTACTCGATAGCCAGTCGGTTATTCGAATGAATTTTGAAATCGAGGATGGATTACGAATTTGCAGTTTAAAATAAAAAACCACTACCGACTCCCCCGTGGGGGTTTCGGCAGTGGTCCGTTCAACCAAGCAGCGCTTTGATCTGCTCGATATCCCACCCTTTGTATTCGCGCAAACTCTTCAGAGCACTACCTTCGATCTGACGAATCCGTTCGCGTGTAACGCCGTAAATCTGACCGATTGTTTCACGAGTAAAATCATCATCACCACCGAAACCAAACCGCAGCCAGAGAATCTTTTGCGAACGGTCCGACAGTCCTATCGCTTTGATTGCCTCCTCAAGCGCATTCTGTAAATCGTGGAGCAGCATTGCATCGTTCACGCTTGTCTCAGTATCACTCACTCCATCAGCTACGATCAATTCATGCAGCAAGCTTGAGTCGTCCAAGCCCTCATTCTGCTTACGATCAAGCCGTTCTGGGAACTGGATAAGATCGAGGCTTTTTATAACCTCCCGGAACGGCTCGTAGTCCGTAGCCCCGAGGTTGAACGCCGTACACACAGCGACTCGCTCTTCGCATTCGGAAGCATCTGTAGGAATCTTTGCAAGCACTTGTGCGAGCAGAGTAGCCTTTTGATGCAGGTGTTCGGGTATGCGAATGATCCCCGAATCTGCTAGATAACGCTGCACAAAATGTCGAATCCACCAGACCGCATAGGAAAAAAAGCCATTACCCGTGCGCGGATCAAACTCCTCGGCCGCGCGAAGCAATCCGAAGTTCCCTTCACTGACTAAATCTTCGAAATCTATGCTGCAGTCTTGAGCGCGAAGCGCGCCACTCAAATGGGCACCATATCTGCCGGCGATAGACCTTACCCCCGGTTCATTAACGATCGTGAGCATTTGTCGGGCAAACGCGCGTCGAACTGGATCACGCAAAAGCAAAAGACTAAGATATCTCTCATTCTCCTCACTAAAATTGCGTGACCTTGGTTTTTGTGTTTTCTGCAACTGCCGGTGTTCGCGCCTAACCATGCAACGGACTTCTACATTCTGAAATGGTGTAAGATCTCTCGGCGGTCTTCGCTTCAAACCAAGACTACTGAGCAGTTTTCGAAGAACAAGTACTTGCTCTGGTCTAAACTCAGTTGCAACCAGCGAGTCTGCACTCAGTTCATACAGATCACGAACAGTGGCAACTTTTTCCTCACTGCAAACGGCTAAAATTTCGCCTGAAAGACCGAACTCATCAATCGTACGTGCCAGAATTTTTTCCAACTGCTCTGGCGTTTTCGGACGAATAGTGGTCGCACGCCTGGTCATAACGCACCTCCTTCCTTTTTAGGTTTTTTGCTCAGCGCTATAGCGCCAGCTTTTCCTATTTAGCCAGAATAATGTAAAATAGTCAAGTATGACGGTACTAAAAAGCGCGCCATCGGCGCGCTTTTGAAATCTTCCAATTTACTTCGAGTTCTTCTTTCGATCATTAGCGCTGAGGAACTGCTTGCGAATACGGATTTCGCTTGGCACGATTTCTACCCATTCGTCGTCGCCGATGTATTCGATCGACTCTTCGAGTGTCAAAACGCGGTGTGGTTCGAGCTTAACAGCCATATCCGCACCCGACGAGCGCATGTTCGAAAGCTTCTTTTCCTTACAAACATTCACCTCAAGATCATCATCCTTTGCGTTCTGACCAACAATCTGACCCGCGTACACTTCCTGAGCAGGGCCAACGAAGAGTTGTCCACGCTCACCTGCAGTTTCGAGAGCGTAACCAGTCGTTGTACCTGTTTCGTATGCGATAAGTGAGCCGTGGTTGCTTGTCGAAAGATTTGGAACCCATGGGATGAAGCCATTGAACAATGTGTTCAAAACACCTGTTCCCTTGGTGTCAGTCATGAATTCATTACGGTATCCGATAAGTCCACGAGTTGGGATCACGAAGTGGAGATTTGCCTGACCCTCGTGTACTGCGTAGTTCTTCATTTCACCGCGGCGCTTTCCGAGCTTTTCAATAACAGTTCCCGCGTATGCCTCTGGCACTTCAACGAACACATCTTCTGACGGTTCCATTTCAACACCATTTTCCATGTGAGTAACTACCTGAGGGCGAGTAACCTGAAGTTCAAAGTTTTCGCGGCGCATCTTTTCAATCAAAATCGCGAGGTGCAATTCACCACGACCAGATACAACGAAGTTATCAGCTCCCTCACCTGGGTCAACGCGAAGCGCAACGTCAGTTTCGAGCTCTTTGTCGAGACGTTCACGAAGCAAGCGCGATGTATTCTTTGTTCCCTTCTCTTTACCGTTAAATGGTGAATCATTCACGCGGAATGTCATCTTAACAGTTGGCTGTTCAATCACGAGCAAATCAAGTGCGATTGGGTTTGTCGCGTCAGCAATGGTGTCTCCAATTGAAACATCCGCAACACCTGCAAGCAAAATAATGTCACCTGCCTGTGCGTGCTCGATTTCCGCTGTATCGAGACCTTCGAACGCCATAAGCGCCGTAACCTTCTGCTTTGTCTGAACGCCGTCACGGTTGATGTGTACGATTGTGTCGCCTTTTTTCACGCGACCGTTGAAAATACGGCCGATTCCGAGCTTACCTTTATAGTTGTCCATGCGAAGTGAAACAACGAGCATCTGAAGTGGAGATTCAACATCCGCTTTTGGAGCAGGAATATTCTTGATAACGGTGTCAAAAATTGGAGTGATATCGGTCATCGCCTCAAGATTGTCCTCGTAGCCAGCCTTACCAGCAATTGCTGCTGCATAAATTACTGGGAAATCGAGCTGCTCGTCTGTTGCGCCGAGCGCTGCAAACAAGTCGAATGTTGTGTTGAGCACGAACTCGCAACGAGCATCCTTCTTATCAATCTTGTTGATAACAACGATAACACGAAGACCGAGCGCAAGAGCCTTCTTGAGCACAAACTTTGTCTGAGGCATTGGACCTTCCTTTGCATCAACGAGCAAAAGTGCACCGTCAGCCATTTTCAAAACGCGCTC
>SXGR01046701.1_pt1 | contig 12515 bp, 13 predicted proteins | sample 3174711 | NCBI WGS metagenome assembly SXGR01 (sample SAMN11356860, study PRJNA531348) | freshwater metagenome | isolation source: freshwater sample F1-60 | place: China: Fuxian Lake, Yuxi | collected 2017-12-25
ATGTCGGCGCGAAGTTTGAAATCTATCAACTCATCCATCAGCTCGCGGATCGCGGCGCGGGCGTGCTCGTCATCTCGTCGGAGATTGAGGAACTGACCGGCATCTGCGACCGCATCCTCGTGATGCGTCACGGTGCAATCACCGGCGAATTTCCGCGCGAGCAGTTTGATCGGGAGAAGATTCTCGCGGCAGCGTTGCATGGATCCAAGGGATGAACTCGTCCGGTTCCAAGCCATTGCTCCGCCTGCTGGACTTCGCGCCGGTCGCGCTTTTCGCCGTCGTGCTGCTCGTCTTTGGCCTGATGTCCGACAAGTTTCTTACCGCCGACAACTTCACGCAGATTCTCGTCCAATCATCGGCCACGGCGGTCGTGGCCACCGGCATGACCTTCGTGCTGCTCACGGCGGGCGTGGACTTGTCCGTGGGAGCGATCATGTTCATCGGCGCGGGGCTCGCCGGGAAGATGGCGCTCGCCGGACAACCATTGCCGCTCTGTCTGCTGGTCATGATCGGCGTCGGGCTGATGGGTGGGGCGGTAAACGCGCTGCTCGTCACGCGCCTGAAACTCGTCGCCTTCATCGCCACGCTGGCGACGCTCTACATCGGGCGCGGCACCGGGCGCTGGATCACGCAGACGCGCGCGATGAACCTGCCGGACGCCTTTCTCGCCCTCGGCTCGGCGAAGTGGCTCAGCATCCCGTTGCCGTTATGGATGGCGGGCGCGGTCATCCTGATCGCGCAACTCGTCCTCTCGAACACACCCTTCGGTCGCCAGCTCTACGCGCTGGGCAACAACCCTGAGGCCGCGAGGAAGGCCGGGCTGAACACCACGCGCCTGCTCGCGGCCGTCTACATCATCTGCGGCCTGTGCGCGGGTCTCGGCGGCATCCTCGCGCTGGCGCAACTCGGCGCCGTGTCGCCGAAGTTCGGCGAGCTCTACGAATTCGACGCCATCACGGCGGCGGTGCTCGGGGGCACGAGCCTGTTCGGAGGACGCGGCAAGGTGTTTCCCGGAACGGTGCTCGGCGCGATCCTGCTCAAGAGCATCTTCAACGGCCTCGTCATTGTGCAGGCCGATCCGTATCTATATCCGCTCATCACCAGCGGCATCATCTTCCTGGCCGTGCTGCTCGACAGCCAGCGGACGGAACTGCTGGCGCGGTTGAATCGGCGAAGGATTTTTTAGTCTGTGGTTGGTGGTTCTTTGCGCCATCAACTGCTGGTGTTGAATCCGTTCGACGAGGGACCGAACCGGGGTCTGGCTTTGTGGTTTGGGGTCGAGCGGTAACCGCGTCCGATGTTTCCCTTCAGCTTGCCCGTTGGTGCACACGCAACGCACGCCACCGGCCGGCAGGGTTAGTCAGCCTGGCCCACCGCGACATTCCGAATCCCGCTTCCGAACCTCCTGCCGCCCGCGCTCCTGTCCCCGCGGATCCACCGATGCGACGCTCGCCTCGGCCAAGGACTAGGCTTTCGGAGCGTCCATGAATTGGCGCGGGCTGCGGATCCGAACGCCGCCGTGGGTCTTGAGCGTCAGCAGGTCCTTGTCACCCGTGATGATGACGTCGGCCTGCGCCGCCAACGCCGTGGCCAGGACGAGATCGTCATCGGGATCGCGGCAGACGCGAGCGGGCAGCGGCAACGGCGACACGAGCCGGGCGCGGCGTTGGTAAACGAGGAAGAGCGGCGTGCGATTTGGCGGCAGACCGAGCTTGCCCTCGAGTTTCTCCGCCAGCTCCGCCACCAGCCCGGGCGCAGTGAACCACTCGTGGAGCAGCGCCTGACCTTTCAGCAATTCGCGGCATGTGCCCGGCACCAAGACGGCGGACAAGAGGACGTTGGTATCGAGGACGAGCTTCAAGAGAAGAGCCGGAACACGTCGTCGTCGGTCTTCAATCCGAGGGCCGCAGCCTTGGGCGCGGCCAAGGCCGCGGTTTCGTCGAGGGCGTCAATCCAGAGCTGGGCCTCGATGGCGTGCCGCACGTATTGGCTGAGATTCTGGCGCTTGCGTTTGGCCAGCTGAGTCAGGCGACGGCGGCTGCCCTTGGGCAGGCGGAGAGTGAGGACTTCTTCCATTTGTATGACATTGTAATACGCGGCAGCAGAGTCAAGCGGTGCCGTGAGAGCCGGTGCCGGGCACCCGGGACGGAGTCACGCTTTGGGCTTTGGGATCAAGCGGTGAACGCGTCCCACATTTTTCGTCACCCGCGCTCCCATGCTTCCGCGCCCCCGATTCGGATAACGTGCGCTTTCCCTGCATGAATCATCTCAAGCAAAGCCGTTCCGTCCTTTGGGGTAGAACCGGAAGGGGCTGAGCGTGATACGGACCGTGACTCGGCGATCAGTTCCTCCAGGCCGCCAAGCCCGTAGCGGGCGCAGACGCTCCGAACCTCGTCCAATTCCAAATCCGGATTGCGGACCAGTAGTTCGATGATGTCCGCCTGGGACTTGTGCCCGCCGGCATAGAGTTTGAGCGCGATCAGGTGGGGAATCGGCACAATTTTGAGCGGACTGTCTTCACGCACGACCAGCGTCGAGAGCCGCACGGCATCTTCGATCACCGCCGGAAAGCGGCCGAAAAACTGACGATCTGCACCAGGCCAAAGCCACCGCTGACATCGATGACGCCACCGAGGGGATCCTCTACGTCGGGTTCCCGCAATTCCGCTTCAAACCCAGCCTCGTGCAGCGACCCGACCACGGCCCGCAGTGTCGGCACGTCGGCATTGATACCCAGATCGAGATCCTCGGTCTGCCGCACATAATAGTGGGCCGAAAGCGCCACCGTCCCGATCACGACCGCTTCGATGTGATTTCGCGCCTGAACGGCGAGAATTTTCTCCGCGGCCTGCAGAAGATCATCGGGGTGACTCATACGGGCGTTTTAGCCGGCTGCGGTTTGAGCCAAGAGAAGCGAGCGCCCATGGTCAGCGCGGCCGCGATCCGCTCCTGCACCGACAGGCGCCTGATCCGTTCCTGTTCCCGCTCGCGGGCTTGAGCCGCACACGCGCTCCGACGCGGCCCGCGACCCGGGACTGCAGCAGGGGTGTTTGGGCCGTGTGCCATGAGTTTTGCCGTTGGCTGAGTGTCAGGGAGCACACGGACCGCTCAAGGAGATTCCACGTAGATAAAAAAACAGGAGGCCTCCTGACCTCATTCCCCAGGGCCGGAGAGAGAGACGGGAGCCAATGCGCGTCGACAACGAAGCATCAGTCCGTCGGCTCAGGGCGAGCGCAGAACCGTGTGGTCGCCCAGTCGGCCTGCGTAGAGCTGCGAAGCCCGCAGATCGTCGGCCTCCAAATACGGGAACTCGGTAAGAATATCTGCCTCTGTCATGCCGGAGCCGAGCATCTCCAAAATGTCCTTCATCCAAATACGCATTCCGCGAATGCACGGCTTCCCGCCACATTGCTCGGGATCGACGGTGATGCATTCGCTGAGATTCATGCCCCAACGTCGTTCGCGACGCCTCCGTTTGCCAAGCTTTCCCTGGAATCGCCGTCACCCTGCGCCGCCTTGCCACTCCCGCAGCCCACGAACAATGGTGGCTCTCGTTGCTTCCATTTTCGGCTCTCTGTTTTTCTATGAAATCCCCCTGTTCAACACTCACTGCGTTTTTCATCGTTTGCTCGACCCTCTCCGCCGCGGCTAACCTCGCAGCCACGCCCGCCGACCGCATCGCCGCCGTCACCGCCACGCCCGGCCTCGTTGCCTTCTGGGACTTCGTGCAACGCGAGCCCGCCGCCCCGCACCGCTTCACCGCCCACGTGCCCGCCGGTGCGACCAACCGATTCTCCCTCGATGCCGGCAACTACATCCACGACTTCTGGGGCGAGGGCCGCACCGCCACCTACGCCGATTTCCCGCTTCTCGGCCGCGGCCCCTTCGGCGAGGCGATCCGTATCCGGCAGGAAACCGACGCCACCTTCCGCCCGTTCCTCTTCGTCCCGCGCGCCCGTCTACACGACTCGCCGATCGATCTGAAGGGCCCCAACCTATCCGTCACAGTCGTCGTCTGGGCCATCCGCGAGAGCGGCAACCACGCCCTCGCCGGCATCTGGCACGAGGGCACCGATCTGAAACAAAAGGAAACCTCCGCCATCAAAAAGGTCGAACGCGGCCAGCGCCAATACGCGCTCTTCGCCGGCCTCAACAAGGAAGGATCCGCCTGCGGCCACGTCTCTGAAAACGGCGCCAGTTCCTTTCTCAACCGCTACGCGTTGCATAAAAGCAACTCGGCCGACCAGTCACCCAAGGTTCCCGCCGACTCGCCCGCCGCCGTCCTCGAAGCCTCGTGGCAGTGCTTCGCGATGACTTCCAACCACGCGACGCAAGAACTCACCGGTTGGCTCAACGGCGTCGCCGGCGACCGCTGGCTAGAGAATCCGAAAACCGACAACCTCATCAAATCGGCCTACAATGCATGGCTGCAGGGCCGCCTCCACCGTGAGCCCGGCCTCCAGCCCGGCGAAGACTCCGCGTTTCCGCCCGATCAATTCTACAATCCGCCCGAGGACCAACTCGTCTCGACCAAAGTCCTCAGCGAGTCCGCCGACGAACGCGTCGAGCTCCGCGAATATCGCTACACGCGCCTCCAGGTCACGCTCCGGCGCGGCGCCGACGGCTCTTTCACTGAGACCGCCCGCGACCTCGCCGCGTTGCGCCTGAATTCCTAGTGGTTTTCCTACGACACGCTTTACTCGCCCGCTAACGACGGCACCGGCGGACCCTTCACCATCGGACGCGTGATTCACAGCTCTCGCAGCGTCGGCTTCACCGGCTGGATCGGCGGCGTCGCAGTTTTTAATCGTGCACTGGACGCCGCGGAGTTGGCCCGGCTCGCCGCGCTCGCCCGCGCGCAGCCCATCACGGCCCCGCGTCCGTAGCGCCACCTCACCGCCGCTCCGCCTCCGCCCGCGGTGTCCCGCTCGGACTCATTCCAATTCGCGATCAAGTTGGGACTAATCTGCCGGAAGGTAGGAGCCTGCTTGCAGGCGATTCAGCTCGTAGCCATCGCCTGCAAGCAGGCTCCTACAAATCGCGTGAATCTCATCTCGAAAGCGAACTGGGCTGAGCCACCGCGCTCGGCCAACATTCACCGGCATCCGACGCGCCCGCTCACGCGTACTATTAGTTATGCCTTATCCCCGTCCTCTTTCCTTTCGCAAACTCGGCTTCCTCCTTGCCGTCGCCTTGATCGGCACCCACGCCCCGGTCCTCATCGCCGCCGACACCCCGTCCGCCGAAACCTGGACCCAGTGGCGCGGGCCTTCCCGCGATGGCAAAGTCGCCGGGCCCACCTGGCCCACGAAGCTGAGCGAAGACACCCTCAAGCCGACGTGGACTCTCCCCCTCGGCCCGAGCTACTCCGGCCCGGTTGTTTCCGCCGACCGCGTCTTCGTCACCGAAACCCGCGACAAATCCACCGAGGTCGTGCGCGCGCTCGATCGCCAAACCGGCAAAGAGCTCTGGAGCCACTCGTGGGCGGGCGCGATGTCCGTGCCGTTCTACGCCAAGTCCCGCGGCGACTGGATTCGCGCCACTCCCGCCACCAATGGAAAACTCGTGTTCGTCGCCGGCATGCGCGACGTCCTCGTCGCCGTCGATGCCGTCACTGGTAAGGAGCAGTGGTCCGTCGATTTCGTCAAATACTACGGCACCGGCGTGCCTGACTTCGGCCTCGTGTGTTCCCCGCTTTTGGACGGAGACGCGATCTTCATCCAAGCCGCCAACTCCCTCGTCAAACTCAAGCAGGACACCGGTGAAATCATCTGGCGATCCTTTGAAGGCAAACCCGGCGTCATGTCTGCCGGTTCGTTTTCTTCGCCGGTACTCGCGACGATTCACGGCCAGCGCCAGCTCGTCGTGCAATCCCGCGAAAACCTCGCCGGCATCGATTTGGAATCCGGCAAGGTCCTTTGGTCGCATCCCGTGCCGTCTTATCGTGGGATGAACATCCTGACGCCCACCGTGTTCGGCGACGCCGTCTTCACGAGCAGTCACCAGAATCGCAGCTGGCTCTACTCCGTCGCCAAAACCGAGGGGGCCTTCACGGTGCAGGAATCGTGGAGCAACAACGCCCAAGGCTATATGTCGACGCCCGTCATCATCGACGGTCACGCCTACCTGCACATGGGCAACCAACGATTCACCTGCATCGACCTCAAAACCGGCACGCGCGTGTGGAACTCCGACTCATTCGGAAAATACTCCAGCCTCGTTTCGCAGGGCGACCGCATTCTCGCTCTCGATGAACGCGGCTTTCTGCTCCTGATCAAAGCCGACCCGAAAGGTTTTCAATTGCTCGATCAACGCAAAGTCGCCGCCGAAGATACCTGGGCCCACCTCGCCGTGTGCGGCGATGAAATCTTCGTGCGCGAACTCCGCGCCATGTCCGCCTTCCGCTGGCAAGCTCCCAAGCTCAGCGCTGCTGTCGCCCCGCCCGCCGCGTCCCCGCGAGCCTCCGCGGACGAGTGAGCCGCCGCGAGCCCTACGACTCACTTGCCTCTCGTTAGATAACTCTCAGCTCCGCGCCTTCTTTTTCCAGTCGCTCCGCATCGTCCGCGAACGCAGCACATTAGCCGCTGCGTCGTCGAACTGCTCCTTCACCGGGTCCCACTTGAGCGGACGCCCCAGCTCCATTGCGATCGCCCCGAGGTGCAGCGTCGTGCACAGCCGGTGCAGCGCCTCCGCCGTATACATCGGCGGTCGCCCCTGGCGGATCGCATCGAGGAAATCACGCTGCTCGCGCTCGGGCCGCGGCCAGAGTTTGTTCGTCTTCGGATCGTAGGTCTTCCGAAAGATGTTCATGTCACTCGCCGCGAGCGGACCCGACCAGCCCTTGTTGCCCACCCAACCGTTGCTGCCTTCGAAGCGGAGCGAGACTTCGCCCGCTGTCACCTCGAGCTCTACGCCGTTCGCGTAAGTGTAGGTAATCTCGTAAGTCTGTGGAACCGTGTTCACAGAGTTCGGCGGAATCACGCCTTTGCCCCGGACTGCGACCGGGCTGGAGTTCTCGGAAAAATTCGCGACCTGCGCCGTGTCGACGAGATGCGCGCCCCAGTCCGTGAGCGAGCCACCCGAGAAATCGCGGATCTGCCGCCACACCTGCGGATCGAGGAGCGTCGGCGTGTAGGGGCGGTGCGGAGCTGGCCCGAGCCACATCTCGTAATCCAAATCGGCTGGCACCTTCACCGGTTCCTCCCGCGCAAAGACGGGTTTGATCGGCAGACTCACCTTGATGCGCTCCAGTTTTCCAATCGCTCCGTTGCGCACGGCCTCGGCGAGCTTGTGGTAATAAATCACTGCGCGATCCTCGAGCCCCGTGGCGAACATCGCCTTGCGCGCCGCCACATCGTTTGCGAGTCGCCGCCCTTCCTCAATCGTCAGCGTGGGCTTTTCACAAAACACCTTCTTGCCCGCCGCGAGCGCCAGCTGCGCCATCGTCACGTGCCAATGGTCCGGCGTCGAAATCACCGCGACATCGATGTCCGGCCGAGCCAGCAGTGCCCGAAAATCCGCGATCAGCGCGCACCCCGGCCCACCGTATTTCTCGTCGACAAGCTTGCGCGCTTCCTCCCGTCGACGCCCCCACACATCGCATACCGCCACGACGCGGCAGTCGTCCTGTTGCAGAAACGATTTGAGATTCACCCCGATGCCGTGCGCACCGAGGCCGATGCAGCCGAGTGTGATCTTGTTCGACGGCGCATTGGCCCCGAGCAACCGCGCCGGAATAAATTGCGGCGCGACTCCCGCCGCGAACACGCCGGCGAGACTGGATTTGAGAAACGAGCGGCGGGTAGAAACGGAGGTTTGCATGAGAAGGAAAATAAAGAGCATGCAATTCACGCCACCAGTGTCGATTCCCCATGTGCTGCGCAGCGCGCACCGTTCGCTCAGCCGCCCGCCACGGGTGCACACCCCCTTCTGCCGATCTAACCCACCGCCGCCCGAAACTTTTCCCGTTGCGCCCCTACCGCGTCGCGCACCTAAACTCGACCTTCTGCCCTGCTCCACCGACTCCGCGCCGCCCTCGTTTCAATGAAAAAATTTTCCACCCGCCGCCGTTTCCTCGCTACCTCCGCTGCCGCCGCTTTCGGCTTCCAATTTTTCCGCGGCCCTCTCTTCGGCGCCGCCGCACCAAGCAACAAGCTAAACCTTGCCGGTATCGGCGTTGGCGGCCAGGGAGCCCCGAACCTCAGAGCCTGCGCCAGCGAAAACATCGTCGCCCTCTGCGACGTCGATTCCGCCTACGCCGCCAAAACCTTCGCACGCTACCCGGAGGCGAAAACCTACGTGGACTACCGCGTGATGTTGGAAAAAGAAAAGGACATCGACGCCGTCATCATTGCCACCCCCGACCACACGCACGCCGTGATCACGCTCGCGGCACTGGCCGCCGGAAAACACGTGTATTGCCAAAAGCCCCTCACGCACACGGTTCGCGAAGCCCGCACGATCACCGCGGCCGCGCGTCGCACCAAAGTGCACACGCAGATGGGGAACCAAGGCCACTCCTCCGAATCCATTCGCCTCCTCAAAGAATGGCTCGCCGCTGGCGTCATCGGCGAGGTGCGCGAGGTTCATGCGTGGACCGACCGCCCCGTCGGCGGCGATCCGTGGTCCAACTTCGCCGTGCAGGCGCAGTCAAAAGACACCCCGCCCGTGCCCGCCACGCTCGATTGGGATCTTTGGCTCGGCCCCGTCGCCCATCGCCCGTATCATCCCGACTACCACCCGTTGAAATGGCGAGCGTGGCTCGACTTCGGCACCGGCCCGCTCGGCGACATGGGCTGCCATATCATCGATCCGGCTTTCTGGGCCCTCGACCTCGGTGCGCCCACCACCGTCGAAGCCACCACGACCCATTGGGAAAAAGACGTGAGTTCACAGACGTTTCCGCGCGCGTCGATTGTTCGCTACAAATTCCCCGCCCGCGGCGCCCGCCCGTCCGTCGCACTCACGTGGTATGACGGCCGTCTCCAGCCGCCCGTGCCCGTCGACCTGGAGCCCGGCCGCAAACTCCCCGGCAGCGGCGCGCTCATCATCGGAGACAAGGGCACCCTGCTCCACGGCTCCCACGGCGCCGGCGGACTCCGCCTCCTGCCCGAGACACGGATGAAAGAGTTTGTGCGCCCGGAGAAAACCCTGCCCCGCGTCGTCGGCAGCCACGAAGCCGATTGGCTCCGTGCCTGCAAAGCCGGCCCCGGCGCCCCACCTCCGTGCTCGACTTTTGAATACGGCGGTGCCCTCACCGAGACCGTCCTGCTCGGCGTCCTCGCGATGCGCTTGCCGAACCAACGCCTCACGTGGGACTCCGCCAATTTGCAGTTCGCCAACAACCCCGCCGCCGATGCCCTCCTCCACACCCCGTATCGCGACGGCTGGAGCCTGTAAAATACATCACCAGCGCGTCCTGTTCTACCTGTCATTGTCACCTTCCAATTTCCGATCACCGATGCACTCCCCGCTCTTCCGCTGGCTCGCCCTCGTCTCACTCGCGCTCCTCGCCACGCTCTCGCTTGGCACTCGCGCCGCCGCCCCCGCCGCGCCGGCCTCGGCGCCCGCCACCCTCACCGCCGAAGAAAAAGCCGCCGACTGGCGCCTCCTCTTCGATGGCCACTCGCTCGCCGGTTGGCGCCTCTTCAGCAAACCCGCCACGACCCCCATCGGCCCGGGTTGGAAAGTGGAGAACGGCATTCTCAAGAAAGTCGCCGGTATCAAAACGGGCGATATCATCACCGCGCAGACCTTCGACAACTTCGAATTACGTTGGGAATGGCGCATAGAGAAAGACGGCAATAACGGCGTAAAATATTTCGTCACTGAAGCACGCCCCGGCGCGCCCGGTCACGAGTATCAGATGATCGACGACAACGCCCCAAAGTGGGCCTCGCTCCACGCTGAGTCCAAGACCGGCTCCTTCTACGAAGTTCTCCCCCCAGCCGCAGACCGCCCGCTCAACCCACCCGGTCAGTGGAATCGCTCCCGCATTGTCGTCCGCGGCCAGTTCGTTGAACACTGGCTCAACGACCGCAACGTCCTCACCTACGAACTCGGCAGCACCGCCGTCAAAGCCGGCATCGCCAAAAGCAAATTCGCGAAATACCCGGACTTCGGCCGAAAAATTCGCGGTCACATTATGCTCACCGATCACGGCGACGAAGCCTGGTTCCGCGCCATTAAGCTCCGCGAGCTCCCTTCCCCGTAATTCTCCTCCTCTCCTCCGGTCGCCCAGCTCGTGAGAGCAGGGCCCACGCCCGCTAAGATGTCCATACCCCTGCTCCGCCGCATGTTCAGCCTCGTGTTGGCCGCGCTCTCCTCCGCGGCCGGAGGCGAGCCAGCGCGACTCGAATTCAACCGCGACATCCGCCCCATCCTTTCGGAAAACTGTTTCCACTGCCACGGCCAGGACGCCAACCGCCGCGAGGCCAAGCTCCGCCTCGACGAACGCGACAACGCCACCCGTGAGCGCGACGGCCGTTTCGTCATCGCCCCCATCAAAGACCTCAAGCAACGCGGTCTCCTCGACGATACACTCGTCATTTGGGGCGGTGAATTCGGCCGTACGCCCTACGCCCAAGGCGACGCCAATCGCGAAAAATACGGCCCTGTTCACCACGGCAAAGCCTTTTCGATTTGGATGGCCGGCGTTGGTATCCAGGGCGGCATCACGCACGGCACGACCGACGACTTCGGTTTCAACGTCGTCGAAAATCCCGTCCACGCCCACGACCTCCATGCGACGATTCTGCACTGTCTCGGCATCGACCACACGCGCCTCACCTTCAAATACCAAGGTCGCCAATACCGTCTCACCGACGTCCACGTCGAAGTCGTCAAAGCCATCCTCACATGATCCATCGCACCATCATCCTCGCCTTCGCGCTCGCAACCTTCGCCACGGCCGTCACGGCCGCCCCAAAGAATCCGTTTTTCGCCATGGACAATATCGCGCGCGGCGGCCCCGACCTCGCGCCCGCCATGCTCAAGGAACTCGGCTACGACGGCTTCGGCGGCCGCGTGCCCGACGAGACGATGCTGCCCGCCATCACCGCGCGCGGCCTGAAATTCTTCAACGCCTACCACGTCCTAGAACTCAACCCCTCCACGCCCGCACCGAACGACCCACTCCGCGCGTGGCTTGTCGCGATGCGTGGCAAAGACACCGTCCTCTGGCTCGCCATTAACAAAGTCACGCGCCCCGACGGAAAACTCTTCGCTCCGTCCGCCCTCGACGCCGATGATTACGTCCTCGGCCAAATCCGCGCCATCGCCGACGTCGTTAAAGCCAACGGCATCCGCGTCGCCCTCTACCCGCACACCGGCTTCTGGCTCGCCCGCGTCGACGATGCGCTGCGCGTCGCGGAAAAACTCAATCGCCCCGATATCGGTGTGACCTTCAATCTCTGCCACTGGCTCAAAGTCGAAGGCGCCGACCGCGATCCCGTGCCCGTGCTCCGCGCCGCACTGCCGCGCCTGATGTTCGTCTCGATCAGCGGTGCCGACACAGGCGATACCCGCGCGATGGGCTGGGACCGACTCATCCAACCGCTCGACGCTGGCACCTACGATCTCGCAGCCTTCCTGCGCACGCTCCGCACCGTCGGCTACACCGGCCCCGTCGGTTTCCAAGGCTACAACATTAAAGGCGAAACCCGCGACATCCTTGCCCGCAGCATCGCCGCGTGGCGGACGTTCGATTCCGCCGCTCCGTAGCCGGTGCGGCTACCTCAACCCGCCGTAGCCAAACTCGTTATAGTGCGGACCACGTGCACAGACAGACCGTCCGCCCAGACTTCGTTCCATCCGCTTCTTGCCGGTCTGGCCACGAACTCCCTCGGGAACTGGCCGACAGCGCCACGACCAAAACATCATCCGCCTCGACCGTTTCGGCGTAGCCCACCTCTTCGCCCTCGCTCTGGCAGCCGTGCGGTCTTTCTGGGCACACTGAGCGATAGCCAACCCCGCCGGCCTCCACCCGCACTTCACAACCACCGCGCAGCCACGCGATCAAAATAAATTTACCTGCCGAAACTCCCCTGGCGTCTGGCCATATTCGCTCTTGAACGCGGACTGCAGGTAGTGGCTGTAGGCAAACCCCGTCTGCCCGGCGATGGCCTCGACCGTCAGGTCGGTCTCGCGCAGGAGGCGCTCCACCTCGCGGAAGCGCACGCGGAGAATCTCCTCCTTCGGGGTGCGGCCGATCGCCGCCTTCATCTGGCGATCGAGGGTGCTGCGCGAGGCATTCAATTTCCGGCACCGTTCGTCGACGTTCAACCCCGTGGCGGCGTTGGGCGAGACCGCGGGCGACAAGGCGATGAGCCCAGAGGATTTTCGAGGGCGGCCGAGCCGAAGGTCGTCACCACGCTTCGCGTGATGCCTGAGCGGGTTCATCACGCGGAGCGTGATGACTACAATGCAGGGCCTCGCGGGCCAGCGGAAGGCTATCGACTTGAATTTGGCCAAGCGCCACGCGGCACCACTGGAGATTTGACCCTGCGCCCTGCACC
>SXGR01069141.1_pt1 | contig 12515 bp, 14 predicted proteins | sample 3174711 | NCBI WGS metagenome assembly SXGR01 (sample SAMN11356860, study PRJNA531348) | freshwater metagenome | isolation source: freshwater sample F1-60 | place: China: Fuxian Lake, Yuxi | collected 2017-12-25
CGCTGGCGGATGGCCCGACCATCCAGGCGGCGGGGCAGGCCGCGCTCGACGCCGGCACCCGGCCCTCGGACGTGCTGGACATCGCCGACGACCTGCGCGACGGGCCGCCCGTGGTGGTGATGACCTACTTCAACACGGTCATCGCGCAGGGCGCGAGCGAGTTCCTCGGCGCCGCGGCCGAAAAAGGCGTGGCCGGCATCATCATCCCCGACCTCCCGGTGGATGAGGCCACCGAGGTGCGGGAGGCCGCCCGTGCTGCCGGGGTGGCGCTCATCGCCCTCGCGGCGCCCACCACGGACGACGCCCGCATGGCCGAGATCGGCGAGAGCGCGGAGGGCTTCGTGTATCTGGTCGCCGTCACCGGGGTGACGGGCGGCGAGATGACCATGGACGACCGCCTGCGGGCGCTCGTGGATCGCGCGCGCAGGCACATCCCCGTTCCGGTCGTGGTGGGCTTCGGCGTGCGCACGCCCGACCAGGCCGAGCAGATCGGCGGGATCGCCGACGGCGTGGTGATCGCCAGCGAGATCATCCGGCGCATCGGGGATGCCCCCGACGCCGATGCCGCGGATGCGGCCGTGGATGACTTCGGCGCCGGCGTGGCCGGCGCGCTCCGCCCCTAGTCGGGGTAGACCCTCAGGAACCTCACGAGGGCATCGAGCTCGTCGTCGGGGATGTCACGTTCCTGCTCCGGATCATCCTCGTACTCGAGGTACTGAAGGCGCACCAGGCGCCCGAAGTCGCTCGATCCCGTCGGGAGCTCGTCGAAGGTTCCCCACCACACGAAGTGCGCCCGCCCGCCCCAGTGGGGGGCGAGCTCGCGCAGGGCGTCCATCGGGCCGATGGATCCGCCCGGAACGCCCCGCACGACCTCGCGCGTGGTGGCCACCAGCTCGTCGAAGTCGGGCCAGCTGTCGGGGTCGAGCAGCAGGCGCGGCACCACCTCCACCATGAAGTCGGCCGCCTCGGCGTCATCGGCGAACCACATGAAGGCGCCGGGGCCCTGGTTGGGCGGCGGCACCGGGTCGCGATGGAAGAGGCCCACGGGGAACTCGCGCGGGTCGCGGGCGGTGGCGACGGCGAGCGCGCGTCCCCGTGAGAGTCCGGTCCATTCGTGCATGTGACCAAGACTAGCCGCGACCCGGGGGCGCCGGGCACGGGCGCTACCATCGCCCCCCGTGAGCCCACGCGACTCATCGCGCTCGTCCGGCCGCGGCCGGCGGCCGCCTGACGGCAACCGCGCCCGGCAGTTGCGCCGCCGCCGCCGCAATGCATTCCTCGTGGTGCTGGTGGCGGTCATCGCCGTCGTCGGCGCGGTCGCCTGGTCGGCGCGCGACAGCGGTGGCTCGCGGGCATCCGAGGCCACGGCCGACGCCCCAGCCCTGCAGGTGTTCGCCACGCCCCCGAAGCCACAACTGCCCGCCCCGAAGGAGTCAACCATCGCCGTCACCGCCGCGGGCGGCGACGGCCTGCAGATGCGCCTGGTGGCCACCCCGAAGGCTGCCCCGCCGGTGACCGGTTCGTGGACCGCCGCCGCCAAGGCGTTGCCGGTGCCCCCGGCGGTTGCCCGCGCAACCCGCGCAGGCTCCATTCCCGGCTACGTCGAGGTGCGGGATGACTCCGGCAAGACGGCGCGCTCCGGGGTGTTCCTGCTTCCGCCCGAGCCCGGCCCGGGCCGCGCCGAGGTGGTGCGCTCGGTCGCCACGAAGAAGCCCTATGTGGCCCTGGTGTTCGACGACGGCCTCGACGAGGCCGGTGTCTCGCGCATCATCGACGTCCTGAGGCGCACGAAGTCGGGCGGCACGTTCTGCCTCAACGGGATCAACGTGAAGACGTGGTCCGAGGCGCTCGCGAAGAAGGTGCAGGCCGCGGTGGCCGATGGCGTGATCACCCTCTGCAGTCATGGCTGGGGGCATCGCACGAGCACCACCAGCAGTGAGGCGGAGGCCATGACCGACCTGTCGAACAACGCGGCCACGGATCGCTTCCTCGGCGTGTCGAGCGTGCCCTTCTACCGGCCACCGTACGGGGCGCTCAGCACCGGCATCGAGCAGGCCGCCGGCAAGCTGGGATACCGGTGGATCGTCATGTGGGATGTCGACCCATCCGACTACGAGAAGCCCGATGTCGCCACCCTCACCCAGCGCGTGGTGAGCGCCTCGCAAAAGGGGTCGATCGTCGTGCTCCACGCCATCGCGACCACCGCAGATGCCCTGCCGTCGATGATCTCGGGGCTCAAGGCGAAGGGCCTGAAGGCGGTCACCCTCACGACGATGTTCGGCGACAGCGCCACGACGCCGGCGGATTCGGCAGGATCCAGTTCGACGACGCCCGTCGTCACCGGCGGTGACGCGCCGCCGGTCCCCGGGGAAGGCGCCTGATGTCATCCGACTGGATCATGATCTCCGCGACAATCGTGATGTTCGTGTCGCTCTTCGGGGCGCTCGGGCTGTTGCTCGTCGCGTGGCGGCGCAAGACCATCATCGACGGCCTCCAGGCGCGGGCGCAGCACGGCCTCGGCAACTCGGCGCCGGTGGCGAGCGATCGCACGCAGGCCCTGTCGGGCCGCGAGGGCATCTCGCAGGGTGGCCTCCCGATGCCGAGCAGCACCGGCAATGGCGCCACCATCGGCATCATCGCCGGGGTGCTGGCCATCATCGTGGTGGGGGGATTCGCCGGGTGGTGGTTCGTGATCCGCGGCGATGGCTCGTCCACGAGCGCGGCCGACACCGCACCCATCACGAAGCCCGCCAACAGCCCGCTGGGGGCCGACCCTGACGCCGTGGTGCCCGAGAACCCGCCGGCCATCCAGGACCGCGCCGCCTACACGGTGGCCGTGCTCAACGCCAGCGGCGTCACCGGCGCAGCCGCCGACCGCGTGGCGCCCAAGGTGGAGACCGCGGGGTACCGGGTGGGGCAGGTGGGTGACGCCAACGACCAGGACCTCGCGAAGTCGGTGGTGATGTGGCGGCCCGGCAAGCAGGCCATCGCGCAGAACGTGGCCAAGGACCTCGGCATCACGAGCGCGCCGCCGCTCGACGGCGTGGCGAGCGATGCCATCGGCGAGGCCGACGTGGTCGTGGTGGTGGGCAAGGACACCGCCGCCGGGCCGTGAGCAGCGACGCGGGCAGGCCCGAGGAGGACTATCGCCTCGGGCTTCGGGCGCTCCTCGTGCAGATGGCGCCGCCGTACGGCTTCACGCTGGCCACTTTTGCGTCAGCTGGACTCGACGTGCACTTCCAGGGGCACCCGCCGGATCCATGGGACATCCTGCTCTTCCTGGCGGGCGCCTTCACCGGGTACGCAATCATGGCCGCAGTCACCACAGGGCTGCGCCTGCGGCTGCACCCCCGGCCCATTCCGATGAACAGCTGGCAGATGGTGCACGTGATCCCCCTGGGGGTCGTCTTCCTGCTCGCGCTGGCCTCGGCGTACTTCGTGGGCTATCCGCTGGCCTGGTTCACCAACGGCGCAGCGCTCACGCTCGGCTACCTCGGATCGCTGGCGTGGGTGCTGCGCTTCCTGCGCCGCCGCGAGGACGCCATGCTGGGGGGCGCATGAGCGCGGATCGCCTGCGCGCGCTGGCGGACGGGAGCAGCCCCGTGGTGCTGCCCGGCGTGTACGACGGCCTGTCGTCGCGCCTCGCCGTGCAGGCAGGCTTCGAGGCGCTCGTGGTGTCCGGCTACTCGGTTGCGGCGTCTCGCCTGGGGCTGCCGGACTTCGGCTACCTCACGCAGACCGAGATCACCGATGCGGCGCGTGACCTCGTGGCGGCGGTGCCGGGCACCCCGGTGATCGTCGACGCCGACACCGGCTACGGGAATGCCCTGTCCTCTGCGCGCACGGCGCGGCTGCTGCATCGCGCGGGCGCCGCCGGGATGATCATCGAGGACCAGCAGTGGCCCAAGCGCTGCGGGCACATGGACGGTAAGAGCATCGTGCCGCGTGACGAGTGGCTCGCGAAGATCCGCGCGGTCACCGACCTGCGCGCGGAGGGCATCGACCTGTTCCTCATCGCACGCACCGATGCCCGGGGCCTCGAGGGGCTGGACGAGGCCATCGCCCGCGGCCGGGCGGCCGCCGGCCTGGGGGCCGACGCCATCTTCGTCGAGGCGCCCCTCGACCTGGACGAGCTTCGCCGCGTCGGCGCGGATCTCGAGGGCTTCCGCCCGGTGGCCAACATGGTGGAGGGGGGGAGGACGCCCATCGTCCCCACCCCGGAGCTGGGCGAGATGGGCTTCCGCCTCGTGCTGTGGGGCATCAGCGGCATCCTGGCCACGGGCCACGCGCTGCGCGCCACGTATCAGGCGCTCGCGGCGACGGGGTCGGGCCCCGAGCCATCCACGCTCATGACCTTCGAGGAGATCACGGACGCGGTGGGGTTGCCCGACCATCGCCAGCTCGACGAGCGCTACGGCGCCTGAGCGGATTCCGCACCGGGTGCGGGGGCCGCGCGGTCCGTATCATCCCGCGGTGAGCGACCCCGGATCGGAGGAGTGATGGCAAACGACGAGCTTCACGAGGTGCGCGTGCACCTCACCCGCGAGCAGGCCCCCATTCGCAAGGCCGTGCTCGAGATGACCGGCACCGACGTGACGTTCGGCGTCCCCGGTTGGCAGGGCGAGCACTACGGGTTCGAGCCCGGCACGGTGCCCGAGTACCCCGGAACCCTCGACTACCTGGTGGCATCGGTGGCGGGCTGCCTCATCGGCACGTTCGGCGGCACGCTGAAGGCCCGCGGCATCACCGCGACCGGCGACGACCTGGTTGCCGACGCCATCGGCGAGGTCGGGGTGGACGATGACAACGTGCTGCGCCTTCGCCGCATCGTCGTGCGCTACACGCTCAAGGCCGCCCCCGAGCACCGCGAGGCCGCCGAGCGCTGCAACTCCATCCACGCGCACCACTGCCCGAACGCCCGCTCGGTGGCCGCCGCCATCGACATCGTCACCGAGCTCGACTTCGTGCCGGTGGAGGACAAGGCAGGCGCACCCGCCTAGGGACGGGCATGCCGGATTACGAGGTGTCGATCGACATCGCGGTCGCGCCGGAGACGGCGTGGGCCGTGCTGCGCGATCCCTCGGCCATCAGCCGGTGGCATCCGCAGTACGTGCGCAGCCACCCGGTGCGCGACGTGCGCGTGCTCGAGCGCGCGGACGGCACGAAGGTGCAGGAGCGGTTCATCAGCGTCGACGACGAGGATCTCGCACTCGTATCGCAGGTGACCGGTGGCCTGCCGGTGGAGGGGCACATGAACGTCTTCCTCGTCAAGCCGCTCAACCCCGGCTGCCGTGTGACGTGGTGGACCCGCGCCGAGCCCGACGCATCCGGCATCGATCCGGGGGAGTGGATCCCCGCGGAGCACCATGCGGCGCTCCTCGGCCTTCGCGCCTACCTCGAGGACCAGTAGGGATCAGGTGGCGGCCTGCACGCTGCTCCGTGCCGTGACGGCCCCCCTCTCGCGTGGCAGTGCGAGGGAGATGATGCCGGCGGCCACCACCATGATCGCCGATGCCCAGAGGCAGGCTTCGAGTCCCTGCCACTGGTAGAGGAGGCCCGAGAGCAGGGTGCCGGCGAGCCTGCCGAGGGCATTCGCCATGTAATAGAAGCCGACGTTCATGGCCACCCTGTCGCCATCGGCGTAGTGCAGGATGAGGAAGGAGTGCACGGCGGAGTTGAGCGCGAAGACGATGCCGAAAAGGATCAGGCCGACGATGAGGATGAGGGTGGGGTCCACCCCGGTGACGAGCGCGAGCGCGATTCCGGCGGGGAGGAGGGCCAGCGCGAAGGCCAGCCACGCGGCGGTGAACCCGGTGGGGACCCGGCCGTCCCGCCGGCGCAGCAGGCGCGGAGATGCGCCCTGCACGATGCCGTAGCCGATCACCCAGATGGCGAGGAACCCCCCGACCTCCCAGAAGGTCCACCCGAGCACGCTGCGCAGGTACACGGGGAGGCCCACCACGAACCACACGTCGCGCGACGCGAACAGGAACACCCGTGCAGCAGAGAGCAGGTTCACCGCCCGGTTGTTCGAGAACATGTGGGAGAACCTGGCGCCCGCCGTGCCGCGGCCGAGCGAACCGTGTACCGCCACCAGCACCATCAGCAGGGCCGATCCCACGAGCACCGCGAGGATGATGAGCGACACCTGGAACCCCACGACCGTGAGGAGAAGGCCGCCCACGAAGAAGCCGACGCCCTTGAGGGCGTTCTTCGATCCGGTGAGGATGGCCACCCACTTGAAGAGGGCGTCCGATGCGCCGTCGGGCACGACCATCTTGACGGCGCTCTTGGAGCTCATCTTGGTGAGGTCCTTGGCGACGCCGCTCACCGCCTGCGACACCATCACGTAGGGCACCACCAGCCAGGCCGCCGGAGCAAGCGCCAGCATCAGCAGGGCCCCGATCTGCAACGAGAGCCCGCCCACCAGCGTCGACTTCAGCCCCCACCTCGCGGCGATCCACCCACCGAAGAGGTTGGTGATGACGCCGAAGATCTCGTAGAAGAGGAACAGGAACGCCACCTGCAGGGGGCTGTACCCCAACTGGTAGAAGTAGAACAGCACCAGGATGCGGATGGCGCCATCCGTGACGGTGTCCGCCCAGTACGCGGCCGTGACGAAGCCGTAGGTGCGCAGGTCCGTGCGGTCCCCGGCTTCTCCCACCGGTGCTAGGCGTCCATCTGCGCGGCCACGATGCCGGCGAGCTCGACGTAGCGGTTCGCGTAGCCCCATTCGTTGTCGTACCAGGCGAGCACCTTCACCTGCGTGCCGTCGGTCACCATCGTCGAGGGAGCGTCGATGATGGACGAGCGCGGGTCATCCACGTAGTCGATGCTGACGAGGGGCTTGTGCTCCACGCCGAGGATGCCGCTGAGCGGGCCATCGGCGGCGTCCTGCAGAAGGCCGTTCACCTCGTCGACGCTCGTGGGGCGCCTCACCTCGAAGACGCAGTCCGTGAGCGACGCGTTGGCCAGCGGCACACGCACGGCGATGCCGTCGAGGCGGCCTGCGAGTTCGGGGAAGATCATGCCGATGGCCGTCGCCGAGCCGGTGGTGGTGGGGATGAGCGACATGCTGCTGGCGCGCGCGCGCCGCAGGTCCCTGTGCGGGGTGTCGAGGATCGACTGCGTGTTGGTGAGGTCGTGCAATGTCGTGATCATCCCATGGGAGATCCCGATGCCTTCGTGGATTACCTTGACGACCGGCGCGAGGCAGTTCGTGGTGCACGAGGCGGCGGTGAGCACGTTGTGCACGGCCGGGTCGTAGAGGTGGTCGTTCACGCCCACCACCACGTTGAGGGCGGCCGCGTCGGCAACGGGCGCGGCAACGATCACCGTGCGCGCCCCCTGGGCGAAGTGCGGGCGCAGGGCCTCGATCGTGCGAAAGCGCCCGGTGGCCTCGAGGACGATGTCCACGCCCTGCTCATCCCATGGCACGTCAGCGGGGTCCGGATGGCTGCTCCAGGCGATCCGGTGGTCGTCGACGGCGATGTGATCCGGGCCCGCACTGATCGCTCGGTGCCAGCGGCCGTGCACCGAGTCGAACTCCGCGAGGTGCGCGCCCACTGCCGCATCACCCTTGGCCTCGTTGACCATCACGAATTCGAGGTCGGGGCGGTCGATGCCGGCGCGCAGCGCGAGCCTGCCGATCCTGCCGAACCCGTTGATCCCCACCCGAATGCGGTTCGCCATCGAGGTCACGATACGCCGCCCTCGCGCCCCGGTGGTGAATTGTTACCGACGGCTTCGAGGGGGCTGGCGGCGGCGCTCGCCGGACGCAACTCCTCGGGTAGGACTCGAACCTACAACCCTCCGGTTAACAGCCGGATGCTCTACCATTGAGCTACCGAGGATCGGCGAGCCGGGAGTCTAGATGACGACCGGCTCGTTGTGCTTCCGGGCCGGGGGCGTGAAGCGGTGCACGTGCACGATCGCCCCGGTCTCGTCGATTCTTCCGGGCACGGGAAGGTCCTCCCGCCGGTATCCCCACCCCGCGGCCTGCAGGCCGTCGACGAACGCACGGGCATCGGGGCGACGCGGGTCGGCGATGATCACCTCGGTGGAAGGGCCGCACAGGCCCGGTATCAGCACCCCCAGGGCCTCGCCGTTGCGGGCCTCGTAGAGGATGTCCGCGCCCACCACCATGTCGTATGGCGCTCTCGCCAGCACCTGCGCGGGCGGATCGCGCCAGTCCATCACCGTGGCGCTCATGTCAAGGCCGAGGTTGCGCGCGTTCCACCGGCTGAACTCGACTGCGGCTTCGTACCAGTCGGTGCTGAGCGCCCGCGCGCCGCGCATGGCGGCCACCATCGCGCCGGTCCCGATGCCGGCCCCGAGTTCGATCACCGTGCGGCCCGTGAGGTCCATGCCGGCGAGCACCCCGCAGAGCACCCGTCCACTCGGCCACACCTCGGCCCAGTAGGGCAGGCGCTCGTCATCGGCGAACTCGTCCTCGTCGAGCAGGTCCTCGGCGGACGGGGGGCGCCGGATGCGCAGGTGCAGGTCGCCGGCGGGGACGTCCTCCCACACCGTGCGTGGATCGTCGGGATGCACGACGGGGCAGCGTAATCGGCCTGCGGGGCGCTATAGTCCCCGACCGTTCGAACCCGAGGAGAGATCTTCCAGATGAGCGACGAGACCGAGCAGGACGCCCCCGAGGCCGTGGAGGAGGCCCCTGAGGCCGAGGCCGCCGTGGCCACCGAGGAGGCCCCGGCCGAGGAGCCCGCTGCCGACGAGGCCACCGAGCCCGTCGCCGAGGCCGAGGAGGTCGTGGTCGAGGAGGAGATCGTCGAGGAGGGCACCCCCGCCGAGGAGTACGACGTCGACGACTCATCGTCCACGCCGCGCGCCCGCGAGGGGCTGGCCACGCTCTACCTCTGCGAGCGCGGTCACCGCACGCTCTCGATCTGGAGCGAGCCGCCCACCACGTGCCACGCGCCCATCTCCGCGCGCGCGGAGTGCGGTCGCCCCGTGTACCACTCCACCGAGCTGCCGGAGCAGGTGCAGAAGGCGCTGAACCCGCTCAAGGCCTCCAAGAAGTCCTCGAAGGGCGGCGGCTGAGCCGACGCCGTGCCCCGCGGGGCATCGACGGATCATTCGAGGGGCGCCACACGGCGCCCCTCGTGCTTTCCGCGCCCGGGGGCTAGGCGGCCGTCATCTCCTCCGCGCGCTCGACCATGCGCTCCATCTCGCGGAACCCGGGGTCCCAGCACGAGGGGTCGGCGAGGTCGACGCCCAGGGGGCGCAGCAACTCGGCCGGCTCGGCGGACCCGCCCGCGGCGAGGAACTCCAGGTAGCGCGGCACGAAGTCGTCGCCGTCCTCGCGGTAGCGCGCGTAGAGCGCCAGCGTGACGAGGTGCGCGAACACGTAGGCGTAGGTGTAGAAGCGCGTGGAGATGAAGTGCGGGATGTACGACCACCCGAGGCCGTAGCCGTCCGGCAGCTCAACCGCGTCGCCGTAGTAGGCGGCGTTGCGGGCCACCCAGATCTCCGAGAGGCGGTCGTCGGTGAGCGTGGTCCCCTCGCCGCGCATGCGGTAGGCGTCCTGCTCATAGCGCGCCAGCACGGTCTGGCGGAAGACCGTCGCGAACGATCCCTCCACGCGCTCGCACACCAGCGCGGTGCGCGTGGCCTCGTCCTTCTCCGTGGCCATGAGGTGGTCGAAGGTGATGATCTCGGCGAACGTGGAGGGCACCTCCGCCAGCGCGAGGCCCGTGTGGTACGAGAGCGCGGTCTGGCGCTCGGACGACAGGGTGAAGTGCATGCCGTGCCCGAGCTCGTGCGCCAGGGTCATCACGTCATCCATGCGATCCGTGTAGTTCATGAGCATGAACGGGCGGGCGTCCTGGGCCACGGATGCGCAGAAGGCGCCGCCGCGCTTGCCGCTGCGGGGCTCGGCATCGATGCGCTCCTCATCGAAGAAGCCGTCGGCGATGTCGCCGATGCGAGGCGAGAATGCGCGGAATGACTGGCCGATGATCCCGCGTGCCTCCGGGAACAGCACCTGTCGCGCTTCGCCCAGGGGCGCGTACTGGTCGGCGAGGTGCAGGGTGTCCAGCCCGAGCAGGCGCGCCTTCACGCGGAACCAGCGCTGCGCGAGCCCGTAATGCAGCTCCACCGACGACATCATCGACTCGATCGCCGGGCCCGGAACCTCGTTGCGCAGGTGGGTGGGGTCCATGGGGTCGTCGTAGTCGCGCAGGCGGTCCATCGCAAGGCGGTCGCCGACGAGGGTGTCGTAGCAGTGCGCCAGGGTGGGCGAGTGCGGGCCGAGGGCCTCGTAGAGGGTGTCGAGGGCGCGGAAGCGGGTGTCGCGGTCGGGGTTGCGCACGCAGGCCAGGAGCCGGTCGATCGTGTGTGGCTCCATGCCGTCGCCGGAGTCGAACTCGGCCTCGAGCGTGGAGGTGATGCGTCCGAACAGCGTCTGCCAGGCGCTCGCGGCGGCGGGGCTGCGCTCGGCCAGCATGCGCTCCTCGGGCTCGGTGAGCGTGTGGCGCTTGAAGCGCCGGGCCGACAGCAGGTGATGGCGATCTGCGGCCACCTCGGGGGCATTCGCGAGCCGTTCGGCGACGTCCTCGTCGAGGGCCAGCCACTCGAGTTCGAAGAACCGCAGGGCGTTTGAGGCCTCCACCATCGACCGCTCCATGAGGGAGTTGAGGTCCTGGTTCTCGGCGTCGGTCACGTCCACCGACTCGCGCAGCGAGGCGTACGAGTAGAGGCGTCCGATCTCGTTCTCGATGCGCGCCATCTCGGCGAGCGCCTCGGCCAGGGCGGGTCCATCGATGGTGGCAAGCGCGCCGCGGTAGCGGGCCTCGAAGGCACGGCAGTCCTCGAGCGCCTTCGAGAGGCGATCGCGGCAGTCATCAGCGGATGCGCAGAGGGGGGAGAGGTCCCAGCGGACGCCCTCGGCGCGTGGTGCGGAATCGGTCGTCGTCATGGCGCTGACGTTAGCCCAGCGCCGCCGCGAGCAGGCGGTCGACCGTCTCCTCCGGAAGGGGCGGATCGCCCGTGGCGCCGGGGTGGTGCGGGCTCGAGGGGCGGTGGTAGTCGGACCCTCCGGATGCGATGAGCCCGTACTTGCGCGCCAGCGCCCCGTAGGTGGCGTACTGGTCGGGCGAGTACTCGGGTCGATGCACCTCGATTCCGGCGAGGCCCGCCCGGGCGAGGCGGCCCACGAAGGGGTCGAGGTGCGCGTCGTCGAGCCTGAGCGTGTAGGGGTGCGCCAGCACCGGCGCCCCACCGGACTCGCGCACCAGAGTGATGCCCTCCTCGACGTCGAGCCCGTCAGATCCCACGTAGGCGGGCCTGCCGTCGCCGAGGTAGAGGTCGAAGGCCTCCTTGCGCTCGGTCACGTGGCCAGCGCGCATCAGCGCCTCGGCGATGTGCGGGCGCCCGAGCGGAGCCCCGGCGGCGCCATCGAGCACGTCCTGCCAATCGAGCGGCACGCCCATCTCGTTGAGCCGGTCCACCATCTCGCGGGCCCGCTCGATGCGCTTGTCACCGAAGCCCGCGATGAGGCCCGACAGGGGCTCCGGGGCCTCGTCGGGGAAGTACCCGAGCAGGTGCATGCTGCCGTGGGGCACCTTGATCGACAGCTCGATGCCGGGGACCACGGTGACCCCGATGGCGCGCCCCGCGGCCGTTGCCTCGGCGACCCCGGCCATGGTGTCGTGGTCGGTGATCGCCAGCACGTCCACGCCGCGCTCCGCCGCGTACTCCACGAGATCGACCGGATCATGGGAGCCATCCGACCGGTTCGTGTGCATGTGGAGGTCGTGCGCCATTGGCGTTCGACGGTACCATCGCCCCCGCAATGGGACGCATTCGACGGGACATCGGCGGCAACGCCCGCGCGGTCTATTCGAGCGAGTCGGGGCGCATCGACGGGGACGCGGCGGCGCCGGGTGGCGGGACGCAGGGCGCGCACTCCCCGGGCAGCCCCGACGGCATCGTTCGCGTGTCGCGCACGAAGGCCGGCCGCAAGGGCAAGACGGTCACGCTCGTGACGGGCCTTCCGCCCGCCGATCTCGCATCGACCGCCAGCGAGCTCAAGCGCCTATGTGGCTCTGGCGGGGCCGTGAAGGACGGCGTGGTGGAGGTGCAGGGCGACCACCGGGACAAGGTGGCGGCCCACCTGGGCACGCGGTTCCGGGTGAAGATCGCGGGCGGGTAGCCCGCCGGTCGCTAGCCGCGCTCCACGGCCAGGCGCCGGCCCGTGGCCTTCTTGAACACCTCGGCCTCCTGCCGGGCCGACCACATGGCCACGTCCACGTCGCCGTGCGCCTTGAGCCACAGGGTCACCTGATCTCCCGAGATCGCGCAGTCGATGCCCGTGATCGCCCGAGCGCGTCCCACCTCGAGCTGCTCGGCGATGCGCAGGAAGGCTGCAAGCCGGAGGATGCGCTCCTCGTCCCGGCTCTTCAGCAGGGCGCCGAGGGCACCCGGTGACTGGAGCGACTTGCGGTGGCCACGCACCAACTGGGCGATGATCACCAGCTCGCGGAGGCGGAACCCCG
>SXGR01080990.1_pt1 | contig 12510 bp, 10 predicted proteins | sample 3174711 | NCBI WGS metagenome assembly SXGR01 (sample SAMN11356860, study PRJNA531348) | freshwater metagenome | isolation source: freshwater sample F1-60 | place: China: Fuxian Lake, Yuxi | collected 2017-12-25
CCTCAACTTGTGGGATGCCGCGAGGTGCAGGAGCAATACCTGTTAGTTCAAACATTCCTAGGCGCTTGTTGTACGCAGCCATCTCACGCTCACCTTGGAAGACTTGAATCTGAACTGCTGGTTGATTGTCATCAGCGGTTGTAAAGATCTCTGAGCGCTTAGTTGGAATTGTGGTGTTACGCTCAATTAACTTGGTCATAATTCCACCCTTGGTTTCAATACCAAGTGATAGCGGAGTTACATCAAGTAGGAGAACATCTTTAACCTCACCCTTGATAACACCGGCTTGAAGGCTGGCGCCAACGGCAACTACTTCATCTGGATTTACGCCCTTATTTGGCTCTTTTCCGCCAGTTAGCTCTTTGACTAGATCTACTACAGCAGGCATACGAGTTGAACCACCAACAAGAACTACATGATGAATATTGGCAATTGGAATGCCGGCATCCTTAAGTACTGATTGGAATGGGCGACGGCAGCGGTCGAGAAGATCTGCAGTCATTGCTTGAAACTGCGCCCTGGTAATGGTTTCATCCAAGAAAAGTGGATTTTTCTCAGCATCAACTGTGATGTAGGGAAGATTGATTGAAGTTTGCTGAGATGATGAGAGTTCAATCTTGGCTTTTTCGGCCGCTTCTCTTACACGCTGCATTGCCATTTTATCTTTTGCTAAGTCAACGCCATTTTTAGCGGCAAAAGTTTTAACTAAGAAGTCAACCAGCGCCTGATCCCAATCATCGCCGCCAAGGTTGTTATCACCATTGGTAGCTTTAACTTCAACTACGCCATCTCCAATTTCAAGGAGTGAAACATCAAATGTTCCGCCGCCTAGGTCAAATACCAAAATAGTCTGCTCTTTATCGCCCTTATCTAAACCATAGGCAAGAGCTGCAGATGTTGGCTCGTTGATAATACGTAGAACGTTTAAACCTGCAATTTCACCAGCTTCTTTAGTCGCTTGGCGCTGCGCATCATTGAAATATGCCGGGACTGTAATAACAGCATCAGTGACGGCGGCGCCTAAATATGCTTCTGCGTCTCGTTTTAATTTCTGCAAGATACGCGCTGAGATTTCTTGAGCGGTGTATTTCTTGCCATCGATATCTATATTCCAGCTAGTTCCCATATGGCGCTTGACTGAGCGGATGGTGCGATCAACATTGGTAACCGCCTGACGCTTAGCGACCTCTCCAACTAATACTTCGCCATTTTTTGCAAAGGCAACAATGGAGGGGGTAGTGCGCGCACCCTCTGCGTTTGCAATAACGGTGGGCTCGCCACCTTCAAGTACGGATACGCAGCTGTTGGTTGTACCCAAATCGATTCCGACTGCTCTTGCCATCTCTTTACGCTCCTTCGAGCTATCTAATGGATTCCAAGGGGGTTACCCTCCAGCATTGAGCCCTCTACGGTCAAAAGATTGAGTCGACGTGGCTCACCACTACATTAGCCAGAACCCAGATAGTCCCCTTTCTATTCCCTAAGAAATGCGCATTTGATGGTTCAAATGGGTATTGCCATGGGTATATCCATCAGGTCTCTGTCTCTTCAGAACAGTCCTGATCGTCCAACCAACAAGATTCAACGGGTTTGCTTGGGTCTTGGCATCGCCGTTCTACATGGCCCGGTCCACTTACAATTTGGAACTCACGACTTTATATTTCCTACTCAAAATTGGGCATAGACACTAGCAAATCCAAAGACAGAAATTTATGGCAGCAAGAGTATCGGAGATTTGGTAGCTGGGATATGACCCAAGTTTTCTGAAACACGCCAAAATCAAGAGATCAACGTAAACATAGGGTACCAAACTAGGGGCGGCCATCACTCGCTACCCTTACTAACCTTCGGAGCCCACTTTGCTCTCTTTCTCATTTAATGTGTGGGTTGGCACATATCTACGATGAAGATTCTCGCGCCTGCTCCATAATTATCGAATTCTCGAACTGAAAACTCAGGGTGTTTTTCTAAGAATTCTTTTAATGCTCTCGCCTCGCCTTTTTGTTGATTTCCAGCAAACGCAAAGTATTCATCAAAAACAAGAAATGTCCCTTGTTGAAGTAGCCCAACTGACCACTCAAGAGCTGACCTAGTTGGTTGATATAAATCCATATCAAAAAGAATTATGCTCGCTTTTTCCTCTATTCCGAAATGCTGGTAATCTAATTCCTTATCTGAGGCTAGAGTGTTTACATCCAACTTAAAGAATTTCACATTCTTTGCATGACGAAATCGCGTTTTTACTTTCTTAAAAGGCACATTGAATAGGTCACCCCTCCAAGTAGGGTGATCATCAAGGACTGCATCGCCAATAAATTTGTCAAAAGTGTCAAAACCATATAAACCGCGTCTAACTCTCTTGACCCCAAGCTTTTTAGAGTGCGACGTAGCCTCTGCAATTTGAGCAGATCTCATTGAATGACCGTGTGCTACCCCAAACTCCAGATAGGCACCAGAAATTCCGTCAACATTCAAATGCCAAAAAAGCTTTTTTAGAGCCCGACCCTTCTCTAAATTGTGAATTACTGGACCCGGAACTCGTTGCCAGAACCTGAGTAGTGAATCAACAATCAAACTAGACACTCTATACATTTACTAATACTCCAGATTCTTGATAAAAACTACTTTTGGTTTGGAAACAGCTTATTCTGCAGTGAAAGAAAGCTGCTAAATTCATTAACCTTGCTCGACTTGCGAGCAACCTTTTTAAAGAAAACGGTGCTATTTGGAAAAATATGGTCGGTGTACAAGTCACCTATAGAGAAACCCTCAACTTCACCGATTAAGGTTTTCAAAAACTTTTCAGGCATTCCTGTCGACTTATCGCCACCTGCTTCTTCTGACGTAACCACAAGGTCGAAAACTTTATCCAAACCTAAATATCTCAATTTTCGCGCTTGAATTGAGGCGGTCAAGTCCGTCACCAGCGCATTGACGTAACCGCAATTTCTAGTCAACAACAAAAAGTCGTGTACTTTGTCAAAAAGCCTCATTTCGCTAAAGAATGTGTTCCAGTAGATAGATTCCCCCGATAATGAAAGATCGACCTGGGAGACAAATTTCATCATTCGAAGATACTCTGAAATATAAAGCAACCGACTGTGTGAACTAGCAGTACTACCTAAGCGTTTCTTGACGGATAATCGGGCTGTTTCCAACCCGCTCGAAACCTTCTGTGGTTTTAGTTTCAACTGTGATCCTAGGAAATTAACTAAAGCATTCTGAGCTGGTCGATGTGCCTTGTCGTAATCATACAAGGTGTTGTCTAAGTCAAAGAAAAAGTATTTATCAGACATTTATGTATTCCCTTCGTTTTGTAGCAAAAAATAAACTTATTGAAGCAACTATCGAACCTGGAACGATTGTAAAATCTGAAATTGGCACCAGGTCCGTAAGATTTGGGATGGACTCCCTTAGGAGGAGTTCATGATGATGTTTTGTATATGTTTGCGGATTGAGCACTAATACATTTGTGCCCGATGGCAAATCTTCAAACCAAGAAACTTCAGGATTAATTGATTGTAGTATTTTATGGAACTCAAAAAGCAGAGCAACTTCCTTGGCCCGGACATGGAAGTAGACAGATGGTGGATTTAGTTGACCGCGAAACTTTGTGTCTATAATTAAATCAGCTAAGTCGGATTGGCCTTCGACATATTTTCTTGCATCGCGTTTACGCCTAGCAATACTCGCCCGCACACTTGATTCATTAGAGTGACCTCGCATTTCTACATCTCGTTGCACCTTTAGCTTAACCCTTAAAGATTCTTCCATTTTCATGAATACTTTCAGGTCGAAAGAAGATACCTCTGGAACTATTAGTGCATGCAATCCATTAACTATAAGAGTATCGCGGGGTTGAATCACTCTTAAAGGTGTGAATTTTCCAGTCCCATGGTCATAATGCCGCGTAGTGACAGGTTTTCGCCTCAGAATCAGTCCTATATCTCGATTAAACCGGGACAATTCATTTGCACTTGTGTCAAGGTGCGTTCTTGTATTCCAAATAAGTCCTCTTCGCTCTTCTAAATGATAGTCATCGCCAAGAATGTAAGAAATGGAATCGGGATTCAAAACATTGCTTAGACCAATACAAAGAGTATCTTTCCCAACACCGCTATCTCCTGCTATGGCAATTGAGAGTGGTTTCTTTTCTAGGGAATAAGGGTCGAGAACAATACTAGCTTCAGAAAACAATTTGTATATCAATAAAGTACTAATCGTAAGATTTAAAGTAAATAGCAAAGACAAAATACTTTCGTTTGCAATCCAGCTTAGATTATTGATCAGTCGGAATTCAATGAGATTACTTTTGTAGAGGTAGAATCCGACCGCTGTTAATTGCCAAACGTAAAATAAAAACAAGATGCGGCTTCTTATCTTCCTTAATAAATGAGTGGACAAAAATAATCCCCATAAGAACCAACCAACAGAGCGAACCTGTAAGGAAGCTATCGTCAATAAACTAATTGAAATAAAAGTCAATAAATGTGGTTGTGTCATTCTTTGAAGTGACCAAAAAGCCAACAAAATTGCAAAGTACCCAACGGGTAAAAGATAAATGCTTACCTCCCCAAATTTGATTGAAAAGTCAAGCGCTCTAAGAAATTCAGGACTTCTCAGAACCATTTCCATATAGCCGGAAGACCAAGCCAATGGCAATAATGCAAGGCCGAGGAATGGCACAAATCCCTTTGCAAAATCTACTACCTGTTTAGAATTCTTCATACCGATCAAGTAAATCAAAATAAATGGAAGGATCACGACGAGTCCCATTTTGAGACCTAGAGTTATTCCAAAATAAATACCCGCTCTGCCCCATCGATTTTTTGTTATTTCGCATCCCATGAAAAAAATGGAAAGGGCTGGTAGCAGGTCGTTCATACCTAAGACATACGTCGCGTATAGAAGGAATGGGCTAAATAGAAAAGCATTCGAAACCCACCTCTTGCCCTTTAGGTCCTTGAGAATCCTATTTGTTAAATAGTAATCAACGAACAAAAGTAAAAAAGTTATCAGTATTGACGCGCCAGTAATCACATCAATGGTACCGAACATTTTTTGGAACGCAAAGAGAATCATTGGAACAAGCGAAAAGAATGCATACATGACAGGTCCATATGGGAATGCATCAGATCTACCCTCAGAGTCCAGCCAATTCGTCCATGGATCGACAACGTTGAAATTATCTTGCCCTAAGAAAGGTGCGAACAGTTGATTTTGAACAGTCGGTACGAAGAGAATAATAAAGATACTCCGTGAACTTAGCCACTTAATCTTATTTTTAAAAATCATGACAATCCCAAAGAGCTTTAAGCTTTGTACAAACCCCTTGAACAAATAAATTGTTATCTTTTAAAATATCTTGGAGTAGTTGCAATTCATTAATCGCGTCATCTCGAACGAGCTCCGGCGATACCAAGCAAATCTTCTTTCCATTATCTTGCAAACGTCTAACAACGCCAGGGAGAAAGTTCCAATCCCCGAGGAAGCAATCAATCCAGACCCAATCGCAATTCATTAACAACGCTGTGTCTACTGACTCTAAATCACTTACCCTGACAGCCGTCTTTTTGTTGCCGCTATTTATGGTCCGCGCCAAAAAGGGAAAACTCTGATCTAAAAAGAAATATTCTAGATTCGGATAAGCGCGCAGCGCATCAAGTGTTCTCTCTTCTATTCCCTCTTCCTTAATGTTGAGAATGAGGCTCTGGCCTTGCCAGTGTTTGAGCCACTGAGTAAGTAATTGACCTTCCTTAAAGGGTTCATGTTCAAGAATTATGTCCTGTCCACTGCTACGAATATCAATTTCTACTCCATCTACTGGTGGAATTTCGACAAGCTGCGAAGATGTGTTTATTCTGTGGTGAAAAATCTTCATCATATTTTTCCTCGCAAAATGAATGCGTAATTCAACGTACGTCTAATAAATTTTAAACGAGAAGTAAGTCCAATATTCCACCTCGAGTATCCATGGATTCTTGGGAGGAAATAAACCTTAAACCTTGCTACCTTCATTCCATGTCTCTTGGCCATGATTAGAGCATAAAGGTCAAGGGAAAAATCTTTTGGCGGACTGTGCCAATCAGCTAGAAATTCTCTGCTGAACAGCGTGGGTTGAGCGTTGATCTCCATCAGAGATCGCTTGAAAAGAACGCTCATCAGCAGTCCCATTCCGATAGAAAAAAATCTTTCGTCTAGTCGTCTCCCCTTTCTTTTTCCCTTTACGAAGTCAAATCCAGAATTGAGAAGTGAGCCACCAATGACACAATCAATAAGTGGTGTCTGGGCATCAGCGTGAGTCCAACCAACAAACTCACTTGAGGTTCTTTCAAGTCCTGCGAGTATTCCACCGCCATAGCCTTGATTTACATCTAAGGTTACGAAGATAATGTTTGGTTCAACACCTACTTTTGATGAGACTATTTGACTAGTTTCATCATCGGAGCCGTTGTTTACAATAATAAATTGAATTTCCCGAGAATCTTTAACCACATGTAGACATTCTTCCCAAAGCCGATTGAGACTTGGGCCTTCATTAAAGCATGGAATAACAATTTGAAGTTTAATCATTTATCAGTAGATCTTTTCTAATTTCAAAAACTGACTCCCAATATCTATATGTTTCATACTCATCAGGAGTTCCTAAGCTGATAAACCATTCAGGCTTGAATCCAAGGATTTTCCACCCATTTCTTTGAGCAAAAGCCAGGACGGAATCCAAGTAATATTCTCCATTAACCAAGGTGTCTGTTTGGAGAAAGGACTCGATTAAGCTAGCTGCTTCCTGGTCATCACCAAAGTAGAATGTCCCTGAAATTACATAAACCTTGTTATCAGTATTTGGGGCTGCTTTAACCCAGGATTTCATAACTTCATTGGCGGAATTTAGAGTAACCCATCCGAAATGATCTGGGTGGGAGATTGCAAAATCCGAAGGTTCATTAACCCAAACGCCCATTGTCTTCTTTTGAGTTTTCAGATTCGTGTCTAAAGTAGGAAATATGAGTGAATCACAAGTTCCTACAATGCAGCTCCCTTTTTTACCAAACTTGAGAGAAATTAAGGCTGACTCGGCTTGACCCCGCGTTAGCCTTGATACTCGGCGTATTTCTACTTTGCTTTTTTTTAACTCAGCACCCTCGTAATCAGGGATTTCACAACTATCTTGAAGGAGAATACCAATTGAATCCTCTGGCTTGCCTAGGGACTGGATAACTTTCTGCAGCAGAGATGAATTCCCGAGTGGTAAAAAAGGTTTTGGAATCGAATATCCAGAATCCATGAACCGTTTGCCTGCTCCTGCAGCAATGATTTCTAATCTGGTTACATTTGAAATTCTTTTGTTTTGAGTGGAGATGAAAGTAAAGAAATCTTTTTGCTTTTTAAAATCTTCAAAATCTTCTGGAGTGCCCCACTGGAAAAATTTATCAATTTCAAATTTCTTAACAACTTTTCCTGACAAAATCATATTTTTGAAAGTTAAGCTTGAATAAAACTCATTATTATAGGAATGAAGGTTCGCTATTTGCGCATCAATAGCCTCTAAAAGTATTCTACCTGTTTTAAAACCATAAGTACCTGACGAAGCTGGCTCCGAGGTTGCTTCAGATGTGAATGGTTGCTTTTCTTGTATGTCAACTACGTTTTCTAATTCGTCCAATCTTAAATAGGCATACTTCGCACTTCTCAACATATGAGGGTGAAAACCTGAGTATGTAGCAATAAGCCCATCGATTCCAGAATGTAATTTTTCCCTAAAGGAGGGGAAGTTCCAAATGCAAGCAAAATCGCAGTAATTAACAACTGCTGGAACGTCTACTTTAATATATTCTTTAGCCTGCTTGATGGCCCAAGCCGGACCGAATTTGTGATTATCGATGACGGCAATTTCGGCCTTAGGCGCAATTCTCAACAACTGGCTCCTTAGATTTAAATTTGAATCATGGAGATGTTCTTTATTAACTATGAATAGAATTTCTTCAACTCCAGGAAACATTTCCACGACATGTTCAACTATAGGTTTTCCCGATATCTGTATGAACGGTTTAGGGACATCGTAACCTGCATCCTTAAATCTCTTACCTATGCCAGACATTGGAATGATTAATTGCATTACTTAGCCATCGCAATTCGGATTTTTTCCTTATCCCATTCTAGCAGATCATGAACTTCGCTCTTTGACAGATAATTTATTGAAGTTTTTCTTTCGATTAGTTTTGCAACTCGTGTAAAGAATTTTGCAATTTCAACGCGATCTACCGAAAATTTTCCCGGAAAAAGAAGTTCACCTTTCGAATTGATTCCGACAGAATTTGCAAGGGCCTCTTCCGACTTCGTGAATGGTGTTTCACCAAGAAACACAGCTTCATCGGGTGTTAGAACTCCTGACGTAAGGATGTCAATCCAATTTGGTAATTCTTCATTATGGAGGATTTGAGTAAAGTATTCAGAAACTTGGTGTTCAAACATTTCAATTTTGGACTCAATTTCACCAGATTCTTGACCAGAAATTATTAAGCCGTGATTTTGAAGAATTAAAATTTTGTTCTCGTGTTCTTCTATTCTGCTAATTACATTTACTAATTCAGTACCTGGACGTGCATACGGAACAAAGATCACATTTTCATAGAGAGTTTTGAATTCATAATTCCTTTCAGAAACTCCGATGGCGATTGAGCCAAGTGAATGTAGATGGCTTACAAAGGGACTTCGGAGGAAAATATGTATATTTGCTTCAATCGAAGGGGAAATGTCGTTTGAAGTTAGTTTTGAGAAGTCTTGGGTAAGGAGAATATCTTCAGTACTCAAGGCTGTGAAATTTATTGATGAGAAGATTTCCTCAGAAGTGGCATCTTTTAATCTCCTTCCAGAGCCTTTCACCCAGACTGTGCGATCAGACTTCCAAGAAGTATTTCCCCCAGAACCTTGAACTAAATCTGGGTTTGAGCCGAGTTTAAAGGAGTGAGCTTTGAGCTCAGCCAGGCGGCCAGTTTCCACATCGTAATTCTAGGGTGTATTTTTTTGAGGGCCTCAAAACTCGCCCCTATGGCCCAGCCTCTTCTCAGGAAGTTCTAAAGTGAGCCCTACAAGATGGCCCTCGAGGTGATTACTAATGAATTCAACAGTTCTAGTTAAGAAAGAGCCATCGATGACCACAACAAATGAAGTCAAGGTCCAAAAGGTCCTAGTCGTTGATGATGAGAAGAGTATTAGCGAACTTATAACAACAAGCCTTCGCTTTGTAGGTTTTGAAGTTCGCACTGCAGCAAGTGGGGCTGAAGCCCTGCGCGTTGCTGAAGAGTTTAAACCACATGCGCTCATTCTTGATGTGATGCTTCCAGATCTCGATGGCTTCGAAGTTTGCAAAAAGCTACGCGCAGATGGACAAGATGTGGGCGTTCTATTCCTAACCGCAAAAGACACTACTGAAGATAAAATAAAAGGATTAACTCTTGGCGGTGATGACTATGTTACAAAGCCATTTAGCTTAGAGGAACTCGTTGCTCGCCTCAGGGCTCTTTTGCGCAGGACTGGAGTTATTGAAGCATCAGTAAATGAGGAGCTCATTTCTTTTGCTGATTTAGAGCTCAATGAGGCAACACATGAAGTCCGTAGGGCTGGGAATTTAATTGATCTCTCTCCAACAGAATTTATCCTTCTTAGATACTTAATGATCAATGCAGATCGCGTGGTTTCAAAGTCGCAGATTCTAGATCATGTCTGGCAGTATGACTTCCGAGGTGATGCTGGAATTGTAGAAACCTATATTTCATATCTTCGTAAGAAGATTGATCTAATTGAACCACCACTTATTCACACTGTTCGCGGCGTTGGTTATCGCTTGAGGTTGCCAGCAAAGAATTAATTAATGAATCAACCCTTTCGCAAATACAAACCAAGGCCAGGTCAATGGAGTCTGCGAAATAGGTTAGTCATCGGCGTTGTGGCTCTAGGAGCATTTGCTATTGCAGCATCAGATTTTGCGGCTCAAGCAGCCTTTAGAACCTTTCTTATTGCCCAAGTAGACCTCCAGTTAGAAAGCGTTGCTGGGGGCTCACTTTTAAGGCTCGATCGAGCAGGAATAGCAGCGGAGCCAGAGGAGACAAATTCAAAAGAGCCACTCTTCCAGCCCTTTGAGCCCTTGAGTGATGTGCCATCTGAAGTAAGCGTCACACTCCTTGACGCCTCTGGAAATATCTTAGGAACAGTAGGTGATATCCAGAGTCCGCAGAGAATTCAAACTTTAGTAGCTGGAATAACTCCAGATGAGGTGAGCCAATATGACGATAAGCCTTTTACTTTAGATGCTGGAGGAAGGGCAAGTGATTATCGAGTCCTAGCAAGAATTCTTCCCTCAAGCCTTGGAAGTGTAATCTGTGCGATCTCATTAGATGGCGTAGAGCGAGCAATGAATCAATTGCGTTTTCTCTTTCTTGCCTTGGGATTTATAGTGCTTATTGTCTTGGCTTTAATTGCTCGAAGAATAATTGACATCTCACTTCGCCCATTAAAAGCTGTTGAAGAGACCGCAGAGGCCTTTGCTAAAGGAGATTTCTCTGCTCGCCTTGATGAAGCACGAACTGATACCGAAGTTGGTCGATTGACATCAGCTCTGAATCAGATGCTCGCTCGAATTGAAGAAGCATTTGCTGTTAAGGTTGAAAGTGAAGATAAATTAAGACGCTTTGTTGCTGATGCCTCACATGAATTGCGCACACCACTAACTGCTATCAGAGGTTTCTCTGAACTTCATCGCCAGGGAGCAATTAAAGGTGAAGAAGATACTAGTGAGCTAATCCGACGAATTGAAGATGAATCAGTGCGGATGTCATCTTTAGTCGAAGACCTATTACTCCTAGCCCGCCTAGATCAATCACCTGAGATGCTGATGGAGCCAGTTGATGTCGGTACGCTGATTAAAGAAGCTGTGGAGTCAGCAAAAGCAGCAAGATCTACTCATGAGATCTCTATCGAGCTTGAAGGTGAAGACCTATTTCTCTTGGGGGATTCCATCCGAATCCATCAAGTAATATCCAATTTGCTCGCGAATGCCCAGATTCATACTCCCGATGGAAGCAAGATTATTGTGAGTGCTAAACAGGATGATCTAGCAACCTATATCTCTGTTTCAGATAATGGGCCTGGAATTTCAGTTGAATCCCAGGAAAAAATATTTGAACGTTTTTATAGAGCAGATCTCTCTCGCAAGCGAAGCGGGACTGAGGGAACTGGACTTGGCTTATCAATCGTTGATGCGGTGATGTCAGCCCATGATGGTCAAGTTAAAGTTGAATCTGAATTAGGCAGGGGCGCCAAATTTACTCTCACTTTCCCAATCAAGGATTTATAGGGCTGTGGACAATAGGATTTACTAATGCGCAGCTCTCCTGAGATTCTAGAATCTTTAGAAAATGAGTCAATCGAAATAATAAGAGAGACTGCAGCTAGTTTCAGAAATCCTGTCTTTTTATATTCAATCGGCAAAGACTCATCGGTGGTTCTTCATTTAATTAGAAAAGCATTCTTTCCTGCTCAAGTTCCCTTCCCTATGCTTCATATCGATACCACTTGGAAGTTCCGCGAGATGATTGAATTTAGAGATCAGATGGCTGATAAGTATCAGATCAAGTTAATGACTCACACTAACCAAGATGGCGTCAGAGACGGAGTAACTCCTTTTTCAACTACCGCATCTGAATACACCAGGGTGATGAAGACTGTTGCGCTACGTCAAGCCTTAGATTCCTATGGATTTGATGCTGCTATTGGTGGCTCACGCCGCGATGAAGAGAAAAGTAGAGCAAAAGAGAGATTATTTAGCGTTAGAGAATCAGGTCATCGCTGGGATCCGAGAGCGCAGCGACCAGAGCTTTGGAGAACCTACAACCCAAGAATCAGGCCAGATCAAAGCATGCGAGTATTTCCAATTTCAGATTGGACTGAACTTGATATCTGGAGCTACATCCAACTTCATAATATCCCCGTAAATCCACTCTATTTCGCTAAAGAACGCCCTGTTGTAAAGCGAGGCGAACAATTAATCATGGTCGATGATGATCGCTTTCCTCTAATTAATAATGAAAAGCCCGAGATGAAGAAGATTAGATTTAGAACTCTAGGTTGCTACCCACTAACTGCCGGCGTTGAATCAGATGCCATCACACTTGAGCAGGTAGTAGCAGAAGTGATGGCTGTGAAATTAAGTGAGCGAGCCACTCGCCTGATTGATGGCGATAAGGAAGATTCCATGGAGAAGAAAAAGAAAGAGGGATATTTCTAATGTCTCCCCTTTCTTCAAAACCTATAGTTCGCCTCCTTACCTGTGGCAGCGTTGATGATGGAAAGAGCACTTTAATTGGGCGTTTATTAGTTGAAACAGATTCCGTTCCTCATGACACAGTCTCATCAGCTAGAAGTACAAGAAGAGCAGGATCAATAATTCCGGCAGGTGAGATTGATTTTAGTTTATTAACAGATGGTCTTGAGGCAGAGCGTGAACAAGGAATC
>SXGR01169183.1_pt1 | contig 12510 bp, 11 predicted proteins | sample 3174711 | NCBI WGS metagenome assembly SXGR01 (sample SAMN11356860, study PRJNA531348) | freshwater metagenome | isolation source: freshwater sample F1-60 | place: China: Fuxian Lake, Yuxi | collected 2017-12-25
CATCGACGGCGGCATCGCGTCGCGCGGCTCGATCATCTGAGGCCGTCACATGGGTGAATTCGACGTCAGGAACCGGCATTTCGACCGGCTGTTCTCCCGCCCCGACCTGATGTGGATGGGGCAGAACACCAATCACATCCCGATGCATCCGAAAGTGCGCGAGGCTCTGCACGGCGCCGTGGACGACGAGTCCTTTCATGCCTATGCGCCTCCCGCCGGCATGGAGGCGCTGCGCGAAGGCATCGTCGCCGACCTTGGACTGGCCGGCTTTTCGGCGTTGGTGTCGGACGGCGCGGTGGCGGGGCTGGGCACCGTGTGCCGCGCGCTCTGCCGTCCGGGACGACGCTTCGTCACCACCGACCCGAGCTGGAAGTGGCCGCTGGGCTTCGCGCGCCAGGCTGGCATGGAGGTGGTGGAGATCCCGATCTATGGCGCCGAGCATGCGTGGCGGCTGTCACCCGCGCGGCTTGCCGAGTCCGTGGACGCGAAGACGGACATCATCTATTTCGTCGACCCCAACAACCCGCTGGGCACCTGCGCGACGCCGGACGAGATCGCTGGCATCGTCGAGGTGGCGCGCAAGGCGGGCGCGACGATCATCCACGACTGCACCTATCGCGACTTTGCCGATCGCCACACGCTGGCGGCGACGCTCTACCCCGAGGGCACGGTGACGGTGACGAGTTTCTCCAAGTGGCTGGGCCTTGCCGGCCTGCGCCTGGGAGCGATCGTCGCCACGCCGGAACTCATCGAGAAGATCGGCGCCGCCTCAATGGCGCCGCTGGGCGCGAATGTGATTTCGCAGAAGGCGGCCCTCGCGGGGCTGTCGGTGAAGCGCGAATGGATGGCCGAAGTGCAGGCGATCCAGCGCGCCAACCAGGCCACGGTGAAGCGCGCGGTGGACAAAATTCCCGGCATGTCCGTGGCCGTGTACCCCTCGCAAGCGAACTTTCTCGTCATCGAGTGCGAGGGCACGGGCCTCAGGCCCGAGACGATCGTCACCGCCTTCGCCGAGCACGGCATCCAGGTGCGCCAGGGCGCGTACCATACCGCGCGTTTCGGCCATCGCTTCATCAAGGTGAGCGTGACGGTACCGCGCAGCTGGGCCGACGTTTTTGCCGCCGTGCTGCCGGAGGCGGTGCAACAGGCGCGCGAAATGAAGGAAGTTCCCCCGTTGTTCTAGCCAGAGGAGACCCCCATGCCCTGCGCCAGCGCGCACGACGGTACGCGCCTCTATTACGAGGAGGCGGGTACGGGAACGCCGATCGTTTTCGTGCACGAATTCGGCGGCGACCATCGCAGTTGGGAGCCGCAGTTGCGCGAGTTTTCGCGCCGGCATCGCTGTGTCACCTACGGCGCGCGCGGCTATCCGCCCTCTGACGTGCCCGAGAGCCTCGACGCGTACTCGCAGGCGATCGCGGCCAGGGACATCGTCTCGGTGATGGATGCGTGCGGCATCGAGCGCGCCCACGTCGTCGGCCTTTCGATGGGCGGCTTCGCCACTCTGCACTTCGGCCTGCAGACGCCGCAGCGGGCGCTGTCGCTCGTGGTCGCCGGGGCCGGCTATGGCGCGGAGAAGCAACACGAAGAGTATTTCCGCAACGTCTCGCTGGAGGTGGCGAAGCAGTTCGAAACACAGGGCTCGAAAGAATTTGCCAAGACCTACTCGCAGGCGGGCACGCGCGTGCAGCTCCAGGCAAAGGACCCGCGCGGCTGGCAGGAGTTCGCCACGCAGCTGGGCGAGCATTCCGCCAAGGGCTCGGCGATGACCATGCGTGGCGTGCAGGCGCGCCGCCCGTCCATCTACGATCTCGAGGATGGCTTGAAGAAGATGACGCTGCCGGTGCTGGTGATCGTCGGTGACGAGGACTTCCACTGCCTGCAACCTGGCATCTTCATGAAGATGGCGATCCCGGCCGCCGGCCTCGCCGTGATGCCCAAGAGCGGGCACACGCTCAACCTCGAGGAGCCGGCGGCATTCAACCGCCACGTGGCCGAATTCATCGCCGCCGTTGAAGCGGGCGCCTGGAAGCCGCGCGACCCGCGCGCCAATCCCGGCGAGATCATGAAGACGAAGTAGCCGTCGCGCCGCGATGCGTGTCCTCGTCCTGCATGCCCACCCGTTGGGCGATAGCCTTAACGGTGCGCTGAAGGCGACCATCGTCAAGCGCCTGCAGGCGCGCGGCCACGAGGTAGACCTCTGCGACCTCTATGGCGAGGGATTCAACCCGGTGCTCGATGCCGATGCGAGGCGGCGGTATTTCGACACCGGTGCCAACCGCGCCGGTGTGGAACCCTACATCGAGCGCCTCTTCGCCGCACAGGCGCTGGTGCTGAGTTTTCCGGTCTGGTGCTTCGGGCCCCCGGCGATCCTCAAGGGCTTCATGGACCGCGTGATGATTCCCGGCGTGTCCTTCAAGCTCGACGACGCGGGCGTGCTGCGTCCCAACCTCACGCACCTGAAACGCCTCGTCGCGGTAACCACCTACGGCCGCAACCGGCTGGAGATGTGGTGGATGGGAGATCCGCCACGCAACATGGTAAAGCGCTACCTGCGCTGGTTCGTCGCGAACGACGCGGTCGTGACATACCTGCCGCTGTACGGCATCCACCAGGGCGCGGGAAACGCCCACGGCAAGTTCATCGAGCGCGTCGGCGCGGAGATGGACCGCTTCTAGCTTGCCTGATGGCGCCCGGGCGCCAGCCCGGAGCGCCACAGATCCAGGTCCTCGGGCAGGTCAAGATCGAGCGCAAGGCGCGCATCCTCCAGCGTCGCCAATGCGAGGCCTGCCGCCGCCACAACATCGCGGTGCGCGAGGAGGCTGTCAGCACCAAAGCGGAACAGGTCGACGCGTCCCGGCGCGAGCGCCATCGCATTGGTCCCGGTGCCATGCCGGTCCGGCGCCAGCACGCAGCCGCCTCCCGCTGGCAGCGCATCGATTACCGCGAGCAGCGCATCGGCGCCGAGCCGCACGAGATCCGTCGGCACGACGACGAGCGCCTGCGCGCCGGATCCGAGAGCAGCCGTGCCGGCCGCTGCCAGCGCGCGGTTCAACCCGCCGTCTGACGGTTCCGGCACGACGCGAAGTCCGCGGCGCGCGGCCTCGGCGGACACAGTCCCGCTAGAGGTCACGACGACGCAAGCGGCCGCGCCCATCGCCTCGGCACAGATATCGAATGTCCGGCAGGCGAGCGAAACGTTGAGCGCAATACGCTCGGATTCGCCCAGGACCGCGTTCAGGCGCGATTTTCCAAGGCGCGGCTCCTTCACCGGGATAAGCGCCGCCCATTTGTATCGGGCGAGCGCGCCCGCTGATTCACCTGTCACGCGCGCAGCCCGTCGAGGAGCGCGAGGCAGGCGCGCGCGAGGCGCTCGCGGCCCGCATCGTCGCGCATCAGCGCGTCATCCGGTACGGCGCGCACGCCCAGATCGTCGATCGCCGGCGCCAGCGCAGCGTCCGCGCGGTCGATCACCAGCATGCGCACAACGCCGCGGTAGAAGCGCGCCACCTCGAACGCGTCCGCCCGCACGCCGATCTCCCGCATCAGTTTGGCCGCCGGCCCCTTCACCGCCTCGCCTGCGATGATCGGCGACACCGCGAGGACCCTGGGGCAGCGCGCCAGCGCCTCGCGCACCCCGGCAAGCGCCAGGATCGGCGCGATGCTGAGATAGGGATTGGAGGGACAGACGATGACCCCGCGCAAAGCAGGACTGCGAAGCGCAGCGGCAAACTCGTCGCTTGGCGCCGCGCCTGCGGAACCGGCGTATTCGATTCGCACTACGCGCGGCTCGCAGCGCTCGCGCACGAAGTAGTGCTGGAATTCGAGCACACCGCGGTCAGTGTGCAGCATGGTGCGCACGGGCGCATCCGACATCGGCACCAGAGACTGCGGCACGCCCAGCCGCTGGCAGAGCGCGCGGGTTGCCTGCGACAAGGACTCGCCCGCCGCGAGGCGCCGCGAGCGCTCGACGTGCGTGGCGAGGTCGCGGTCGCTAAGCCGGAACCAGGCCGGGCCGCCGAGCCGCTCGAGCGCCTGCATGAACGACCAGGTCTCGCCCGCCTGGCCCCAACCGGTGTGCTGGTTGGCGATGCCCGCCAACGTGTACATCACGGTGTCCAGATCCGGGGACACGTGCAAGCCAAGGTGCTCGAAGTCATCGCCCGTGTTCACCGCCACGACAAGTTCGCCGGGAGGCAGCACACGCGCCAGCCCGGCGGCCAGTTTCGCGCCGCCAACGCCACCGGCAAGCGCGAGGATCACCGGAACAGGTCCTTGTCGCGCGGACGCTGCAGTTCCCGCGCACTGCCGTCCGCGCGCGGCCATGTGGCGCCGCGGATCACGACCACCGGCCGGCCCTCGCCCGATTGCCCCATCAACACGGACGCCGCCGCCGCAAGTTCGTCGGCGAAACCGACCTCTGTGCTCTGGAGCGCGCGCCCGAGCAAGTCGGGCTGCCCGCGCAGATCGAGCAGGCCCGGCAGGCCGCTTGCGCCGATGCAGGTGCCGACGGTGCCGAGGCGCCAGGCGCGACCGATGCTGTCGTTGATGATCACCGCGACCTCGGCGCCTGCATGGCGGCTGATTCCGGCACGCAGCCGCGAGGCGCTGGCATCGGGGTCGACCGGCAGCAGGAGCGCGCGTGCACGGCCGGCAGCATCGGGCTCGACGTTCGACTGGTCGATGCCCGCGTTCGCCAGCACCAGCCCGCGCCGGTCCTCGACCACCAGTACATTGGGTGTAGCGCGCAACACCTCGCGCGATTCGCGCAGCACCAGCTCGACCAGGCGCGGATCCTTCAGGCACAGCCTTGCAAGTTCCATGGCGCGAGGCGATGGCACCACGTCGTCGAGAACCGCGTAGCGGTCCTCCGACTTCGACACCACTTTCTGCGCCACCGCGACGACATCGCCGTCGGCAAGACGCAAACCGGTGTCGGTGGCCGCCTGCCCGATGCGCGCGGGGAGGTCATCGCCCGGCGCGACACGGCCTATGCCACGCAGCGCTGTGAGCTCGAGAGTGCTTGTGCTTGCGCTCGCCTTGGACGCGTCGCGCGAGCCGATGTTCATGCCATGGCCCGGCGCCGCCCATCCGCCACGCGCACCGGCATCGCCTTTACGCCGCGGAACACCATCGAATTCAGCCATTCGAGTCGCGCATCGGCGAGCTCGATGCTGCGCCAGCGTGCGAGCACTGCGGGCAGTGCGATCTGCCCTTCCATGCGCGCGAGTGGGAAACCGAGGCAGATATGCGTGCCGAAGCCAAACGCGAGGTGCGCGGGGCCGTCGCGGTCGAGCAGCAGGCGATCCGGGTCTTCGTAGGCGCGCGGGTCGCGGTTGGCCGCGTTCAGCATGATGAACACACGATCGCCCCGGCGCAGGCGCTTGCCGTGCAATTCATGCTCGACCTGCACGATGCGCACCTGCACGCCGCTGGGACCGTCATAGCGCAGCAGTTCCTCCACTGCCGGAGCGGCGAGACCGGGGTCGGCGCGCAGGCGTGCCATCTCTACCGGGAAGCGAAGCAGGGCCAGCAGCCCGTTGGCGATGTGATTCGTGGTCGTCTCGTGCCCTGCGAACAGCAGCAGGATGCAGGTGGCGACGAGCTCGTCCTCGGTGAGCCGATCGCCGTCCTCTTCGACCGCCACAAGCTCGCTCAGCAGGTCAGACCGCGGCTTCGCGCGCCGCTCGCGGATGAGGTCGCGGAAAAACGCCGCCATCTCGCGCGTCGCTGCTTCTGCAATTGCGTATTTCTCCGCCGAGCTGCGCGAGCTGCCGATGAACAGGGCCATGTCGTCCGACCAGCGCTTGATATTCGCGAGTTCCACCGCGGGCACGCCGATCATGTCCATGATCACCAGCGCGGGAAGCGGGCCGGCGAATTCCGCAATGAAGTCGAACTCGGGCTTGTCCTGTAAACCGTCCAGCAGGCGTGCGACCAGCGCTTCGGCGCGCTCGCGCATCGCGTGCTGCGACTTCACGTGGAAAACCTTGCCGGTGAGCTTGCGCAGACGCGTGTGCTGCGGCGGGTCGCGGAACACCATCCACAGCGACAGGTAACGGATGATGTCACCGATGCGTGCCGCCTCGGGACCTGGCAGCGAGGCAAAGAAGGGCTCGAGCCGGTTGGAGGAGATGTCGCGATCCAGGCAGACGCGCTTCACGTCCTCGTAGCGCGTGAGCACCCAGGATTTCAGGCGCGGGCTCCAGTGGCAGGGATCCTCATCCTGCATGCGCCGGTAAAACGGGAACGGATCGGCGAGAAATCCCGGATCTTCGGGTCTGAAATCGATCATTCGCCCTGCTTGCCCCTTCCCTATCCCTTGGTTACCAGCCACACCGCAAGCGCGGCAAGTGCCATGCCGGCCGCCGAGAATACCGTATAGACCTCGCCGAACAGCGGCCAGGCAATAAGCGCGGCACATGGCGGCACCAGGTACATCAGGCTCACCACCCGTGTCGCCGCGCCGTGGCGGATCAGCCAGAACAGCAGGAACACCGCGCCCAGCGACAGCACCAGTACCAGCCAGGCGAGCGCCAGTACGAGTTCGCCGCTCCAGCGAATTTCGTTGGACTCGAACAGCAGGGCGAACGGGGCGACGACCACGAGCGCAGCGATGAACTGGATCGCCGAACCGGTGCGCAGGTCGATCGCCGCGCAATGCCGCTTCTGCCAGATGGTGCCTACCGTGATGCTGACTAGGGCGACAACGGACATCATCACTGCAGCCATGGTGAGGCCTTCGAGAGCCGTCTTTTCGCGCACCACGAGCGCGACGCCGACCACCCCAAGCGCGAGTCCCAGCCATTGCCGCAGGTTGGTGCGCTCGCCAAGCATGCGTGCCCCAAGGATGGCGGTGAGGATGGGTTGCATGCCCACGATCAGGGCGGACACCCCTATCGGTATGCCGAGGTGTATGGAATAGAAAACCCCGCCGAGGTAACCGCCCTGGATCAGGGTGCCGGCGAAAGCCGCATGCCAGGCCTGCGCCGGGCTTGGCCAGGGCGCCCGCCCCAGCCAGCACAGGGGTAGCAGCAAGGCGATCACAAAAAGGAAGCGCAAACAAAGGAAAGTCATGGGTTCGACGTAAGGAAGCCCTAACTTCGCGCCGATATATCCGGTACTCCAGAGGATCACGAACAGAGACGGAATCGCCCAGGCCCACCGCTGCGACAGCTGATTCATGGCGTCATTCTTCCCCATGGGGCGCTGCGGAGGCCTTTGTTTCGCCTCAGGGTGGGGCGTTTCAAACATCTTCCGAGGCTGCCCACAAGCAATGTTGCGGTACATCAGCAGCTTATATTGCATCGCAACAAAACCTTTACTTTCAATGTGTATGCACTAAACTTGTACTTGCTGCGGCGCACAAACTCAGGTTTTTGAGGCGTCGCTAAAAACGACCCCACCAATTCTGTGCATATCACTGAGGAGCTACAAATGTACGTTACCCCCGAGCAAATCCAGGCCGCCGGCAAAACCCAGGCCGACACCATTCTTTCGATCGCCGCGACGCAATTCGCCGCCTTCGAGAAACTTGCCAACCTGCAGGCTTCGGCCTTCAAGACGGCATTCGAGGACAGCCTCTCGAACACGCGCGCCCTGATGGGCGCCAAGGACGTGCAGGAGTTCGTGAGCCTGCAGTCGACTTTCGCCCAACCGGCGATCGAGAAGGCGATTGCGTTTTCGAAGAGCGTTTACGAAGTTACCGCGCAGTCAAACGCCGAGATGTCCAAGGTCGCTGAGACGCGCGCCAGCGAGTGGAACGAGAACCTGGTGACGATGCTGGACAAGGCTGCGAAGAACGCGCCGGCCGGTTCCGACGTCGCCGTGACCGCGGTCAAGCAGATGATCGCCGCCGCCAATTCGGCCTACGACAACCTGAACAAGGTTGCCAAGCAGGCCACCGAGATCGCCGAGGCGAATGTCGCCGCCGCGACCGAGACGGCGAAAAGCTTCTCGAAGTCCAAGAAAGCCGCGTAACTCGAAGTACGCTGCACGCCTCGAAAAACCCCGCCTAGGCGGGGTGTGATTCGGGAAAACCCCGCCTAGGCGGGGTTTTTTATTTCTTCGAAGGGAAAGCCCATTTCGCGCACCCCTGCGCGGATCGCCTCCAGCGCCGGACCAACCTCGGCGGGCACGCCGCGAACGCCAAGTTCCACGTGCCTGCGCGCGCCATCGGTACCCATCGAAGGCAGGCTGAATACCTTGACGCCGGGATAAGCGGCGCCCACCGCGTCCATCACCGGGATGAGCTGGCTCTCGCCCGCTTCGTAGACGAACACCGAGCCTTCGGACCAGCGGTCGCGGTCGAACAAGGCGCGGTAGTGCGTGTCCAGCACCCACTCGACCATCGGCCAGGCCATTTGCGGAAAACCCGGCACGAACCAGTGGCCGCGGATGGCGAAACCCGCGATGCGGTTCACGGGGTTCGGAATGATGCCGGCGCCGACGGGAAACTCCGCCATGCGCAGGCGGTTGGGCGTCAGCTCTGCGCCCTGGAAGCGGGTGCGGATTTCGCGTTCCGCGTCTGCATGCAGAGCAAGCGGCACGCCCAGCGCTTTGCCGGCGCACTGACGCGTATGGTCGTCCGGCGTGGCGCCGATGCCGCCGAAGCTGAACACCGCGTCGCCCGAAGCGAAGCTGCGCGCGAGCACCGCGGTCAGCCGCTCCGGGTCGTCTCCCTCGTAGGCCGCCCACGCGAGCCGCAGCCCGCGCTTGGCCAGCGCCTCGATGACAAAGCCGAGGTGCTTGTCCTGGCGCTTGCCGACGAGCAGCTCGTCGCCGATGATCAATGCTCCAAAGGCGATCATTCGCGGCCCGTCACTACGCCTTCGATCGGCGCCGCGCGCAGCGCCTGCAGTTCCGCAAGCAGGAAATGTATGAACACCAGCCCGAAAAACACCGGCGCGAAGAAGCCGAATACCGGCACGTAGGCGAGCAGCGCGAGCACCACGCCAATGGCGTAAAGCGCGATCCGGCGCTTGGCAAAAATCTCGGCCATCTCCAGCGGGTGGGCATGCCTCGCCAGCGCGTCGTAGCGCAAAACGCGCTGGTTCATCCAGCCCATGATCGCCACCGGGATCACCGCCCACAGGGGCGGGAAGATCCATAGCGGCAGAGACAGCGCAAACATCAGCAGCGTGCCGAGCACGGCGACGCCGCTGTTCCACAGGCTGCCGGCGAAGCTGCCTCCCGCCCGCATCTTCAGCGCCGGGTAGCGCCTGTCGGCGACGATCTTCACCAGTTCATCCATGCCGAAGATTCCCAGGATCAGCAGCGCGGTCATGTAGACCAGTGGCACGAAGAACAGGAAAAGGACCACGTGCGAGGCCACCAGCGCCGTGCTGCCGAAGTCGAAGCTGACGAAGAAGGCCGCAGTCTCGATCCACTGCTTCAGGTACCCGGCGACCCAGACCGCGGCGCGCATCCAGAGGAACAGCGCGACGAAACCCCAGAACGCGAGCGCCACCAGCACCGGCCAGACCATCAACCAGAGTACGCGCGGGCTGAGCATGCTGGCGAAGGCGCCGAAGATGGCGTTGGTCACACCGGGACTCATCGGTCGAATCTTAGCGTTGAATGGTCTGCGAAAGCTTCGCCAGCCGCTTCGCCGACACCGGCACCGGTGTCCTCAACTCCTGCGCAAAGAGCGACACGCGCAGTTCCTCGAGCAGCCAGCGAAACTGTTCCATTTCAGGCGACTGGCGGCCGGACTTCGCGCGCAGCCACGCCGAATGCAGCGGAGCAAGCTCGGTGGCGAGGCGCTGGTCGCGCGCCGGATCGGCGCGCAACTTGTCCAGCCGCGCCGCCGCCGCCTTGAGATAGCGCGGCAAATGCTGCAGGCGCTCCCAGGGCAGGCGTGCGACGAAACCGCGCTCGAGCAGCCGCGCGCACTGATCCCTCACGTCCGCCACCTGCCCCGGGTAGCCCTTCGCCAGCGCGGCGATGCGTTTCTGCACTTGTGCGTGCTCGGCAATGATGCCGCCCGCCGTGCGCGCGATCTCCTGCGCGATCAGGCTGAAACGGTTGCGGCCCTCGTCCACTCGCCGCGCGAAGTCCGCGGGCAGATGCGGAAGCGAATCGGCAAGGAAGGCACGGTCCATGGCCGCCGCGATGATGTCCTCCTTCAGCGGCGCCAGCGCGAGATCCTTGCCGAACGTCTTTTCGAGGTCGCGCACGCGCTCCCTGAACGCGATCGCGAGCAGCCGCCGCACCCCGGCACGATGAAGTTCGCGCGCCTTCTCCGGCGAATCGAACACCTGCAGCGTAACGCCGTCGCCCGCATCCACCCGCGCCGTGTAGCCCACCAGCGTATGCCCGCCGCGCTTCAGTTCCATCATCTCGTCGAGATCGCCGAACGTCCACGCGGTGTATCGCTCGGCATCGGCTAGCGGCGCCTCGTCGCGCAGAATCGCTTCTGTCTCGGCGCCGAGCTCACGTTTAAGGTCGGCAAGATTGCGGCCCATGCCGAGCTGGCGCCCGTGCTCGTCGACAACGCGGAAGTTCATGTGCAGGTGTGGCGGCGCGGAGTCCGGGCGGAATGCGTCCACCGGCAGTTCCAGGTTCAGCTCGGCACGAACGTAACGCGCAAGCGCCTGCGCGAGCGGCGTGTCCGCGGGCGGCAATCCTGTGGCAAAGCCCGCGGCAAACTCGGCGAGCGGTCCCAGCTTGTGGCGCAGCCGCTGCGGCAGCGATTTCGCGTAGGCCTGCACTTTCTCCTTGAGCAGCCCCGGTACCAGCCATTCGGTGCGCCCTGCGGGAACCTGGTTCAGCAGCGCCACCGGGACACTCATCGTCACGCCGTCGCGCGGTGCACCCGGCTCGTGGTGGTATTCCAGCGCGAACTCGTTCGGTCCGAGGCGGATCGCGGCGGGGAAGTTCTCGGTCGTGATCCCCGCCGCCTCGTGGCGCATGAGGTCATCGCGCGACAGGAATAGCAACTTCGGTTCTGCGCGCTCTGCCTCCCGGCGCCATTTCTCGAAGTCCGCGCCGTTATGCAGTCCCGCGGGCAGCCTCGCGTCATAGAACGCGTAGATGAGTTCCTCGTCGACGAGGATGTCCGGGCGGCGCGACTTGTGCTCCAGGCGCTCGATGTCGTGCACGAGCTTGCGGTTGTGGGCGAAGAACGGCGCGCGCGTGTCGAACTCGCCCTCCACCAGCGCCGAGCGGATGAAAATGCCGCGCGAGGCTTCCGGATCCCAGGGTCCGTGGTTGACGCGCCGGTTGAGGTACACCGGAAGGCCGTAGAGCATGCCGCGCTCCAGCGCCACCACCTGCGCGCGCGACTTCTCCCAGTGCGGATTTTCGCGGCTGCGCTTGAGCAGGTGGGCGCCGAGTTCCTCCAGCCATTGCGGATCGATGCCGGCAACGGTGCGCGCGTAGAGTCGCGTGGTCTCCACCAGCTCGGCCGCCACCACCCAGCGCCCGGGCCTTTTCGTCCACGAACCTGGATGGATCCAGAACTTGATTCCGCGCGCGCCCGTGTAGCTGGATTCCTCGTCCTTTTTCATGCCGACATTGCCGAGCAGCCCTGTGAGCAGCGCGCGGTGGACGGCACGGAAGCCTTCTGGCTTCGCCGGGTCGGCGCGGCTGGATTTCCATTCCAGCTCGCCCACCGTCTCCTGCAGCTGGCGGTGCACATCCTTCCATTCACGCATGCGCGCAATGGAGAGGAAGTTGTCGCGGCAGAACTTGCGCAAGCCGGGCTGCTCCTGCACCTTCCACAGCTTGAGATAGGCGAGGTAGTCCGAGCGCTCATCCGCAAATTTCGCGTGCCGTTCGTCGGCAGCGGCCTGCTTCTCCAGCGGTCGCTCGCGCGGATCCTGAACCGACAGCGCGGCTGCAATCACCAGCATCTGCTCCAGGCAGCCTTCGGCACGCGCGCCCAGCAGCATGCGGCCGACACGCGGATCCAGCGGCAGCCGCGCGAGTTCGCGCCCGAGAGGCGTGAGCGCGCGCTCCTCATCAACTGCGCCAAGCTCCGCGAGCAGGTCGTAACCGTCGGACACGGCCTTGGGGCTGGGCGGGTCGACGAAGGGGAATTCCTCCACTCTGCCAAGGTCCAGCGACAACGCGCGCAGGATCACAGCGGCAAGCGAGGATCGCAGCACCTCGGGATCGGAAAAACGCGGCCGCGCCTTGAAATCGTCCTCCGAATACAGGCGGATGCAGATACCGTCGGCGACGCGGCCGCAGCGCCCGGCGCGCTGCATCGCCGCCGCCTGAGAAATGCTTTCCACGCGCAGCTGCTCGACCTTGTTGCGGTAGCTGTAGCGCTTCACCTTGGCGACGCCGGTGTCAACCACATAGCGGATGCGCGGCACCGTGAGCGAAGTCTCGGCCACGTTCGTCGCCAGCACGATGCGCCGCGCCGCGCCGGGACGGAAGATGCGGTCCTGGTCGGCGGCCGACAGCCGCGAAAAGAGCGGCAGCAATTCGGTGCCCGGCTTCAGGCGTTTCCTCAGCGTGTCGGCAGCATCGCGGATCTCGCGCTCGCCGGGCAGGAACACC
>SXGR01289193.1_pt1 | contig 12504 bp, 11 predicted proteins | sample 3174711 | NCBI WGS metagenome assembly SXGR01 (sample SAMN11356860, study PRJNA531348) | freshwater metagenome | isolation source: freshwater sample F1-60 | place: China: Fuxian Lake, Yuxi | collected 2017-12-25
ACCATGTGCTTGTGGAGCATCGGCTCGCCACCACCCGTGCAGCGCATCCACGCACCGTGCGGCCCGCACTCGTCGGCCATCTTCTCCCACAGCTTGACCGGCATCAGGTCAGCGTCGTGGGCGTGGTAGAACTTTCGTAGCTCCGAATTGCCGTCGGTGTACGGGCACATCGGGCAGCCGAAGTTGCAGGGGTAGATGATCGAAATCACGACCATCAACGGGAACTCTTCGGCGCCGGGCCTGAGACCGTACTGCTTCGCCGCCTCAATGCTGCGGTGAATGGCGACCGGTGATTTGGGGGTCATCACGCCGGAGCCCCCTGCCGGTGAGCAGCGATCACCTTTCGCACAACGGCCACGACATCCCCAGCGTCAGCATCGGCCATTTTGGGGTAGAGCGGCAGGGAAATGGTGCGATCGGAGTAGTACTCGGCGCGCGGAAACATGCCGCGGGCGAAGTGCCACGCATCCATGTAGTACGGATGCAGATGGACGGCTCGGAAGTGCACGCCGACACCGACATTCTCTGCCTGGATGGCATTCATGATGCCATCGCGGTCCGTGGTGAGGGCTTCGGTCCGCACCACGATCGGGTAGAGGTGATACGCGTGCAGGCCGTATGACCGCTCGGCCGGGAGCAGGATTTCCGGGACGTCCCGGAACGCCGCATCGTAGATCGCCTTCAGTTCCACGCGGCGCTTCCAGAAGGCGTCGATCCGTGCCAATTGCGGAATGGCGATCGACGCCTGCAGATCGAACATGTTGTACTTGTAGCCCGGAGAGATGATGTCCCAATGCTTGTAGCCTGACGAGCTGTAGCGCTTCCACGCATCCTTGCTGATGCCGTGCAAGCTCATGATGGCGAGCTTTTCAGCGAGCGCGGGATCGTTAGTGGTGAGCGCTCCGCCTTCCCCGCCGCTGGTGATGTTCTTGGTCGCGTAGAAGGAAAACGCCGTCAGGTTCCCCGTGCCCCCGATGCGGCGGCCCTTGTACTCGGTGCCGATGGCGTGCGCTGCATCTTCGATGACAGCGATCCCGTGGCGCTTGGCGATCGCATTGATGGCGTCCATGTCACATGCCTGGCCGAAGAGGTGAACGGGAATCACCGCCTTGGTCCTCGGCGTGATCGCCGCCTCGAAGCGTTCGGGATCCAAGTTGAACGTGTCGGACTCCACGTCGGCGAACACCGGGGTCGCGCCGCAGTGGACGATCACGTTGGCCGTTGAGGCGAAGGTAATGGGTGAGGTGATCACCTCGTCTCCGGGCTCAACGCCCAAAGCGATCAACGCGAGGTGCAGCGCCGCGGTACAGGAATTGAGCGCAATGCAATGCGCGGCGCCGACGTAATCGGCGATCTGCTTCTCGAACAGCTTGGTCTTCGGCCCAGTGGTCAGCCAGCCTGAGCGCATCGTCTCGAGGACCGATGCTTCTTCGTCGGCACCGAGCAGCGGTTGGTGGTACGGCAGGAATGTCTGGCGTCGGGTCATGGGTGGTTGGCTGGGGCCCGACGTGCGTCGGCCAGTCCAGTATCCTCAAACCGCGCGTTGTGCGCGAGGGGTTCCGCACCACTTTCCCACCGTGCGACGCGCTGATAGAGCGGCCGGGTCGCCCAGTCCGGAGGCAACGTCACTCCCAACAGCAGCGGCAGGGACGCCAGATCGGTGACCCGCGAGGCACCGACAAAGCACCCCGGACGAGGGTCCGAGAGCTCAAGGCCGGCAAACCGCTCGTAAACCGGCAGCAGCACGCGGGTGGTCCCCTGCTGAGTCGTTCGGCGCGCGATGGTGATGGTTCGGGTGAAATCACTGTCGGGGTTCGAGCGGTCATACCGAAAGGTGACCGCCGGCCGCGGACCACACGCCGTCTCGTTCAGCTGCACTTCGAGGAACTGCGGCCAGTCGCGAGGACCGACATCGGGCAGTGGGCTGTACGGATCTGCCAGCGCGACCTTCGGTGCAGAGAGGTAAGTGGCAAACAACTGACGCGCCTGCCCGACCTGGTACCACCTCGCCGCGCCCAGCACTCCTCCCAAGGCGGCAACGGTAATCACGCCGAACACAACGAACCGGGTGATCAACGGCCGCGACGGCAAGGCAAGCGGTTCTCGCCCATTCAATGCCTTCGCGAGCCGTGCGACCGACTGATGGAGGCAGAAACCAAGGGACCACCACCCGATGAACTCCAGGTGGAAGAAGTGGCGCTCCTGGAACTGGACGGCTGGGTAGCCGCCAAAGTAGGCAAGAAAGAACAGCAAGAACAAGCCCAGCCGGATGCTGGCCGATGTCGCCAGTACCAGCGAAAGCCCCGCGAGCAGGGCGCCCCACGAGTGGCGCGGCTTCAACACCACTTCGCGGGAGGTGAACACTGGCGCGGCCCAGTCTCCGGCAGGCGCCCCGAGCTTCACGAACGGCAGCTCGACAATTTGCAGCATCGAGGCGTAGGCACGCGTAACGAAGTCTCCTGGAAAAGTCGTGATGATCGCGAAAAGGAGCCGACCGCTCTGGACGTCGTATTCTTGGGAGCAATAGCCGGGTACGGGCCCTTGGGGGTTCGTCCGCCGAGCAAACCCCTGCACGCCGCGAATCACATAGCCGTCCGCGTACTCGTAGCCGAAGTCGTAGGGCGCCGGGGTCAGGCGCAGCCTGTCCTCGAAGGGCGATTGCAGGCCGAGCAAGGCCACGTGCCACTGGCACCCGCCTTTCTGGTACACCGCAGACGTAATGGGCCAGCTCACGGCGACGAATGTCACGAGAAAGAGCGCCAGCGCTGAGACCTTGAGCAGCAGGTTCTTCGTGACGCTGCCTTCAAGGAAACCGAACAGCACCACCGCCAACACCGGCAGGTTGATGAGCAGGTCCGTCCGGAACCCGTAGCCCAGGCCCAGCACGACACCATACGCGGCGGCCAGCAGCAAGACCGTCCGTCGGCTGAACGGCCGCGCCACCAGCAGGCCAAGTATCAGCACCAGCCCCAGCGTGAAAGGTGCCTTCGAGTAATCCCGCAAATGGGGAAGGTTCAGCAGGTGCATGGACGACGAGGCGACGCCGGCCGTGCACACGATGGCCATGGCCCGCCCCATTCCCAACCGGAAGATGCCGTAGGCCAGGGCCGTCACCACGCCGAACAGCAGACCGAACAGCGGGCCCATGCCACTCCAGGAAATGCCCAGTAGTCGCCAGGCCCACCCAACACTGTACTGAAGATAGGTCCACGCCTCCTGGTAGAGGCCCTGGTCCCCAAGAACCATGTCGTCGGGTAGCTCCTCGCAGGCCAGGCGATCGCGTCGCTGCCACAGGAAGTCTTCGAGCACCTTGGGTTGATGCTGGGAAATGACGAAGCCCTTGCCGCAGGCAATCATCACCGCGGGCTCGAAGTAGATCTGATAGAACGCCGGCTGACCGCCCTGCGCGGTCCACGTGTTCCAGAACTGCGTTGCCCACCCCCCTGACGCGAGCAGCAGCAGCGCCGCCATTATCAGTTCGGCAGCGAGGCGCCGCCCTTGTTTCGGTGGTGCCTCCGACACGGGCCGGGGCGAAGGATTCATCGAGGAGTCTGGCGCGGCCGCGCCACAGCGAGCAAAGAGCCGCCGATCGGCAAGATCACGCCGACCTTGAGCGCCGCCTCGTCCACGCGCATCACCCAATCGCAAATCGTATTCACCAGCGCTGGAGGCGCCACGCGCGCGGTGAAGTCCGCGGCCGGATCGGTCGAGCGCGCCTGAACGCGATCGAACAACCGCGAGACCACCATGGCCGGCAGCAACAGCGTGATGAACGAAGTGAGGTAGATCACGTCAAAGCCAGCGCGATTGAGTTTCGCCAACAGCTCCTGCTTGCGGTAGCGGCGCTTGTGGCTAACCAGCTCGTCCAGCGTGCTCCACAGCCAGGGATACTGCGGCACGGTCACGATGAAGAGCCCCGCGGGTCGGAGAGCGCGAGCAATTTCACTCATCGCCTTCTCATCGTCGGGAATGTGCTCGAGCACGTCAAAGGCGCCCACCACGTCGAACGCCGAACGAAAGGGAATATCGGTCGCATCCAGCTGGATGAAGTCGACCTCGGGCATCCTCGCCCGGGCGTAACGCAGGCCCTGCAGGTAAATCTCCGAGCCCGTGAAACGCAGGTTGGGAAACTGCCGCAGCGCGGCGATCACACCGCCGATACCGCAGCCGACTTCCAGAACATCGAGCGGCGCAGTGCGATCGGTGAAGCGCCTGAACACCTGGGTGAGTACCCGGTTGCGGGTGCGGCACCAGAAACTGCGAGCCTCGACTTCTGCGGTGACATCGAATCCTGAGCTGGGATAATCGACACAATCCAAAGCGAGCGCCGGGGCGTAACAGCGGATGCCCTCGATCTCCTCGTAGCTACCGTTGGACACCGTCAATACTTCTCTCGGATCACGTAGTTGGGCTTCTTCTTGACCTCATCGTAAATGCGCCAGACGTACTCGCCGATGATGCCCAGCATCAGCATCAGCACGCCGCCAATGACCAGCAACAGGATCATGATCGGCGCCCAGCCGGTGAACGGGGTGCCGTGGCGAAAGCGCGTCCACGCGATGTTGAGCGCGTAGAGAAAACCCAGGAAGGCGGTTGACGCACCGACCACGCTGATGAACCGGATCGGCAAATACGACGAATCGAGGATGGCGTCGAGGGAATTCTTCAGCCGCTTCGCAAAAGTGTACTGGGAGCGGCCGATGGTCCGTTTTGCTCGCGTGTATGGGATGAACGTCGTCTTGTAGCCCATCCAGAGCAGGTCGCCCTGGAAGAAGCGGTTGCGCACTTCGATGCTGTTGAACGAATCGACGACGCGACGCGCCATCAGGACGTAGTCGAACCCGCCGGCGGGCATCTGCGGAAACGACATGCGAACAATGCGATAGAACACGCGCGAGGTGATCCGCGACGTCCACTTGTCCTCGCGCTCGGCGCGGTGGCCAATTACCAGCTCCGAGCCGGCTTCGTAGTCGCGCACCATCCGTGGAATCAGCTCCACCGGATCCTGCAGGTCGGCCGACAGGTGAAGAACCAGGTCGCCGGTCGCGCCCTTCAGTCCCGCCAGAATTGCGGCCATCTGGCCGAAATTGCGGGTGAAGGAGATAATGCGCACCTTCGGATCCGCTTCGCGCAGCCCCAATAACTCTGGCAGCGAGCCATCATCAGAGCCATCGTCCACGAAGACAAACTCGTAGTCGTAAGTCGAGAGGTCGCTCGCGAGCGCGCCCTTAATCTTCTGGTAGGTCAACGTGACCGCCCGCTCGTTACGGTAAACGGGAATCACGAACGAGATGGTCTTGGTGGCGCTCATCCCCTGGCCTGGATGCCTTGGACGATATCGCAGATTGTGTCGACGGCATCGAGCGGCAACGTGCCGTACAGCGGCAGGCACAGCACCTGATCGACAATCTTGTGGGCGACCGGTAGTCGTCCCCGGCCGGCGGATGGCAAGTCGCTGTAGCACCCATAGTCCGTGCATAGCGGGTAGAAGTATTTCCGCGCCAACACGTTGTATTGCTTGAGCGTGTCGAAGACCTCGTCGCGAGTGGCACCGAACTCTGCGCGATCGACCCGGATTACAAAGTATTGGCAGCTGCTCTCAACACCGGCCGGCTCGGGCATCAAGGTCACCCCGGCAAGACCGCCGAGCCGCTCACGATAGCGGTCAATGATGGCCTGCCTGCGCTTGACCTCATCGGCCACGCAGTCGAGCACCGCAAGGCCCAGGGCCGCCTGCAGTTCATTCATCTTCCCGTTGATCCCGACCACATCAACCGCTTCCTGGTTGAGGATGCCGAAGTTCTTGAGGTGGTCGAAGGCCGCCTTGTAGTCGGCCTTTGGCGTCGTCAGCGCGCCGCCCTCGGCGGAGTGAAACAGCTTGGTGGCGTGAAAGCTGAACATCGACGCGTCGCCGAAGTTGCCGATACCGACGCCGCAAATCTTCGTGCCGAAGGCGTGCGCCGCGTCATAGACGAGCTTCAGCCCGCGACGACGGGCGACCGCCTGTAGCGCCATCACGTCACACGGAATGCCGTAGACGTGCACGGCCAGGATCCCGGTGGTCCGAGGCGTAATCAGCTCCTCGACCCTCGCGGGATCGAGCGTCATCGTCACCGGGTCGATGTCGCAGAAGACCGGCGTCGCCCCGCTCCAGCTAATCGCGTGGGGCGTGGCCGGAAACGTGAACGGCGTCGTGATGACCTCGCCGCGCATCCCAAGGGCGCGCACGGCAGCCAGCAGGGCGATCGTGCCGTTATTGAACAACGACACCTGTGGCACGGCCAGGTAATCAGCAATCGCCTGGGTGAGGCGCACGTGTTGCGGGCCGTCGTTGGTGAGCCACCGCGCCTCCCAAATCTCCGCCAGGCGCGCGTGCACGGCCTCGAGCGGCGGCAACAGCGGCCGGGTCACGTAGATGGGTTCGTCAAACGGCTTAATGGTCACAGCAAGTCGTACTCCTCGAGCATGCGCCTCACGGCGTCTGGAGCGTTGAACATCATGACATCCAGGATAGACAGGCCAGGAACAAACGGCTGGCCGAATTGCGAGTACGTCACCGGCCTGGCCTGGATGAACTTCAGCTCGACACCGGCCGCCGCGAACGCGTCGGTCGAATACAGGGCCCGCCCGCCGATGGTGTTGAGGTAACGGTTCGCCCCGAGCGCGCCGCAGATCGCGAGGACCTTCTCGCCGGCCTTCAGGGTGTGGTCGATTGGCACCCTCGACGAGACGACGATCGGCGTCTTGATCTCGAGATAGGCGGCAGTCATCACCAGGCTGTTCAGCAGGTACTCGAACAGGTTGCGCGGCGCCGCAGTGACGATGGTCTCGATCACCGGAAAGCCCGCATCAAAAAACGGTGCCTTGCGGTACGACTCGCGGAACGGATTCAAAAGGGCCGTAGGATTGAAGTCGTCGGCCAGTGCTCGTTCCCTCACGTGAAGAAAGTCCGAGCCCTTCTTGAGCGGCAGGGTGAACGGCGCGTCGGCGCCGTTACGGAGAAAACGATTGCGATTGATCCAGCCCTTTTTCGTGTACTCGATGTTGTCGTACACCACGAAGCGGTCCACCGTCGCCAGCAACTGCCAGTAGCCGATGTACGGAAGGAAATACGGCTGCATGATGCCGAGGGTCACGTTCGCATCCCGCCTACTGCTCGCCTGCTTCACACATCAGGAAAATGCTGGAGCACAGATCGGGATAGACGTGGCCGAGTTGGTAGCAGCCCTCGAGATACTCAGGCGAGATGATGTCGGTGGCGAGCAGTCGATCCCACTGAAAGTTCGCGAGCGCCTTGAAGAAGATGCCCGAGCGGTGCACCACGGTGAGGCCAGCGGCCTTGGCGTCGCGCTCGAGCGTGTCGAGCGAATAGGTGATTCGGTGGCCATGCGCGGCTTCGGCGGAAGTGACCGCGGCATGGTGCGTAATCAGGCCCATGCGCACGGCAATCTGCCGCGACGCCGCATTGGCATTGGGACACACCAGGAAGAAGCGGCCACCGGGCGCCAGCCATTCCCGGTTGACCCGGGCCATCACGCCAACCGGGTCGTCGACGTGTTCGAGCACGTGCGTCAGGATGATGTTGTCGAACCGCCGGCCCAGCGACACGGTTTCAAAAGTGCCCGGCACGACGGCAACCTTGTCGCCAAGCGCCTGGCGAGCGGCGACGACCGCCTCACCAGAGCCTTCCACGCAGGTGATGTCGGTGAAGTGCGGCACCAGCCGCTTGGTGAAGTCGCCGCGAAAGCTGCCGAGCTCGAGCACGTTGCCGGGCCGAAAGAACGGCTGGAACGAGCGCAGCATGAACGGGTGCATGACGTCGAAATCGAAGGCGTAGGCGTACTTATGCCCCAGTGCGTCCTGCGACTCCCGATCGAGATCTCTGCTCACGCTCATCTATTGCTCCAGAACCGCCACGCCAAACCCGTCGCGGCCGAAGGCGTTGCCGTTGTACAGCAAGTAGGCCCGGCCATCGCTCCAGAATACATGAGGATAGCAGAGCATGTCGGCGTCCCAGCCCTCGGTCGACACGTCAATGCCCGCGTGCGCATCGTCACGCGTCCAGCGCTGCAAATCGTCCGAGTAGGCGTAGCCAAGGCGATAGCCCCGCGACTTATTAGCCCGGAAGTCGGTCGCCTGCCGGTAGCAGAAGTACATGTGCCACCGTCCGTCGATCTCGATCACCGTCGGCAACGCCTGGCATTCTTCGGACCCGAGCGCGTCACTGACAATGGTCTGCGCGTCGCGCAGCCATGACACGCCGTCGGCCGACCGGGCATACGCGATCTTGTAGACACGCGCCGGACCCGGATCTGATGGGCTCTCCACCCACGACGAGCCGAAGATGTACCACATGTGCCAGACGCCGTTGCGTATGAGCACGAACGGGTCGCCAACCAGGAAGGGCTCGGCCGGCGACGGCCCCATCACGGGACCCGCACCCACGCGCGCGAAGGTCAGACCCTCATCGTGGCTCACGGCCAGTCCGATCGCCGTCTCGACCGGCACTGACACGCGGCGGCTCCATCCGCATGTGAACGCATACACCTTGCCAGCGTCGCGCACGACGTTGATTGGAAAGACGCCATGTTCGTCAAAGGCACCAAGCCCGCCTAGGGGGATCACCGTTGCGGGCGAGACCCGAATGACCGCAGTGAGGGTCTTGTTCACGTCGACGAAGGCAATGTGGCTGACGTACTGTCCGCTGGCATCCCGGCTCCTGGTCGAGAAATAGATGCGAACGAAGTCGTCGAAAACCAGGGCCTGCGGCGATTGTGCGAAATCAGTGCACCCGGCAGGCAGCGCGTGGCGCTGCGGCTGGAACAGAAGTCCGCGCTTGGTCCACTTCACGCCAGCACACCGTCCAGCTCTGCCAGTCCAAAGCCATGACGGCCCACGCCGTTCCCGAGATAGAGCATGTAGGTCTTGCCGTCCAACTCGAAGACGTGCGGGTAACTGATCATCTCCGAGTCCCACCCCGCGGCCGACACGTCGATACCGGCTCTCGCATCGTCGCGGGTCCAGGTCATGAGGTCGGGTGAGCTGGCATAGCCGATCCGGTAGCCCTTCTCGCGACCACGATAGCCAAGGCTGTAGCGGTAGCAGAAGAACATGTGGTACTTCCCGGTGGCGAAGATGACGTCGGGGCTGGCCTGACACTCGTCGGCCTCAAGCCGAACGGGAATCAGCTCCTGGCCATGCCGAGTCCACGTCAGTCCATCGGGCGACGTCGCCATGCGAATGCGATACACGGGTTCGGCGCGGCCATCGTTCGGTATCCACTTGGTGCCGGCGATGTACCAAAGGCTGTACCGATCGCCGAACTTCCGGATCTTCGGCCCGCTGATCACGAACGGTTCGTGAAGGCTCGCACTCAACACCGGCCCGCGCCCGTACTTCTCGAATGTCACACCCTGGTCGCGACTGACCGCGTAGCCGATGGCGACATCGAACGGCACCGATGAGCATCGCGTCCAGCCCCCGGAATAGGCACGGACTTCGTCGCCGTGCCGGATCACGGTGGTCGGATAGGTGCCGAACTCGTCGAATGCCCCCAGGCCGCCGAGCGGCATCACGGGGTCGGCCGACAGGCCGACGACTTCGAACAAGTTCTTGCGGTTGAGATCGACGTAGGCGGCGCGGCTGACGTACTGCCCATTCGCATCCACAGGTGGCCGGCACGAGAAATACACGCGCACGAACGTGTCGAAGACCAGGGTTGCCGGTGCCTGGGCAAACTCCCGCATCCATTTGGGCCGGCTGATCCGCGCCGGATCGAAAACGTGCCCTAGCTTGCGCCAGTTGAACATCAGAAGGTGATTTCGAGCAGGTCTTTGTGCGCCCGGGCCAAGACAAGTCGAAACCCGAGGGCTCGATACACCGCGAGAGCCGCGGTGTTGTCGCTGGTCACTTCCAGGCGGCACGACGTGAAGCCCCGGCCTTTCACCAGGTCCAGGACGCAGGCCACCAGCGAGCGACCTAACCCTGCCCCGCGGTCGCCGGGCGCCACCAGCACCAGGGTAATGAACGCCTGCTTCGTCGCTTGGTCGTTCGCGTAGAACGCCACGAACCCGCGGCAGCGGTCCCCGTCCGACACGGACAGGACCTCAGCCCGATCACCCAGTTTCGCGAGGTACGTCTCGAAGTCGACGCCCTCGACGAAACGGTTCTCCTGCCGCGCTTGCTCCTCGCGGATGAGGTCGGCGACCGGACCGGGCAGCATCTGGCCTAGCTGACGATGTGCGGCTCGGGCAGCGGCACGATGTACTTGCCCTTGAACCCCCGCTGCTTGAATTTGGGGATCAGCTCGTCGGCAATGTGCCACGACAGCAGCAGCGCGTACTCCGGCTGGTCGTCGAACAGCCGCGTCTCATCGACCACGGGCACCAGCGTGCCAGGCATGTACTTGCCGACCTTGTACGAGCCGCTGATCTCAACCACGCAGTCTAACAACTCGCGATCGAGTCCCATGTAGGTAATCAGCGTGCTCGCGCGCGAGGGCGCGCCGACGCCGTAGACGTGATGGCCTGCCGCGATGATGTCCTTCAGCAGCGCGTGCATATGCACCTTGGACAATGCCACTCGGTGCTTGAAGTCCTTCAGGCGCGCGGACAACTCGCCCGCGGCTTTCTCTTCCGCCAGCAGCTGCGCCACGCTCGCCTGCACCGGGCGCTTGCCGGCGCGGGCTGCATACACGCGAATCGAGCCGCCGTGCGTGGGGATGCGCTTGGCATGAATCACCTCGAGCCCGTGCATCTTCAGCAGGTAGGCCACGCTCTCCAGGGAATAGTGACGCAAGTGCTCGTGATAAATGGTGTCGTACTGCAACGTCTCGATCAGCGCCATCAGGTAGTGCGATTCGTTGATGAACACGCCGTCGTCATCGAGCATCGCGAGGATGCCGTCGACGATCTCGTGAATGCCCTCGATGTGCGCGAAGACGTTGGTCGCCGTGACGACGGTCGCCTTGGTGCCACACTCTTTGACGGCGCGGGCGGCGGCGGCAGGGTTGAAGAAGCTCTGGATGCTGCGGATGCCGCGCGAGTTGGCGAGCTGTGCCATGTCGGTCGGCTCGATGCCACACACCGGATGGCCGGCATTGACCCAATTCGACAGCAGCGTGCCGTCATTCGACCCGATATCGACCACCAGTTCGTGGCCCTTGAGACCGAGCAGCGGTGATGCCTCCTGCTGAAGCTCCGCGAAGTTCTCACGCAGGATCTTCGTCGTGCCGCTGGTGTAGGGATATTCAGGCGGAAAGAGAATCTGCGGATCGACGATGAGGCCGATCTGCACGAGCTGGCACTTCGTGCAGCGCAGCAACTCCGCCGGATAGGCGGGCTGCTCGTGCGGCCGCTCGCCGACGGGCCGCATCTGGTTCACCGGCGGCAGGTAGCCGAGGAACAGCACCGACTCGAGGTCGGGGCTCTCGCACACTTGGCATCGCTCGACCACCACGCTTCCGCCGGTGCCGGCTGCTCGCTTTGTTTCACTCGTCATCGCTCTCTCCTGAAGGGTCGTCTCACTTACGATTTGGCAGGCGCGAGGTGCGCGTGCTCCTCATACCAGCGCGTCACCTGTGGCAACGCCTCGTCCAGCGTGAACTTGGGGGCATACCCCAGCTTGGAGATCTTCGTGATGTCGGGGCAGCGGCGGTTCGTGCCGCCCTCGGGGAGCTTGCCTGGCACGACCTGGATGCGGCGGCCGAAGCACTGCCCCACCTTCTCGGCCAGCTCGATCATCGTCACCTCTTCGAGCGTGCCGACATGGTAAATGCCGAGGTGATCGCCGCCGTTCATCGCCAAGACGACGCCGTCGGTGAAGTCATCGATATACACGAACGACCGTGTCTGCCGGCCGTCGCCTTGAATCGGGAACGGCAGCGGGTCGGCGGGTACGTCTTTCAGGCCACTCATGCGCAGGGCGAACTGCGGAACCACATGCTCAAAGCCCATGTCGGCGCCGTAGACATTGTGCGGTCGCACCGTGACCACCCGGCGGAACCGCTGGCGGCCATAGTTGATCGCCATTATCTCGCTGATGATCTTGCCGGCCGCGTATGAGTATCGCGGATTCAGGGGATCGGGAATGCTGAGCGGCGCGGTCTCGTCGGTCGGTACGCGCGGCGGGGTCTGGTAAACCTCCGAGCTCGACATCAGGAACAGATCCGGCACGTCGTGGGCCTTGCAGCCGTCAAGGACGTTAGTCATCCCCTTCACGGCAACATCCAGCACCAGCTCCGGCTTCGTGTAGAAGTACTCGGTGCCGTTGACGAAGGCGAGGTGGCACACCATCTCGATGCCCCGGCACGCACGCGACACGGCTTCGGGATCGCGGACGTCCGCCGGGAAATACTCGTAGTGCCCTTCGATGTCGGACAGCCGTGCCGCCCGCCCGCGTGAATTGTCGTCCAGCACGCGTACCTGGTGGCCATCGCGCACCAACCGCTTCACCAGCGCGCTGCCCAGGAACCCCGTTCCACCGGTTACCAGATACTTCCGTCCG
>SXGR01365462.1_pt1 | contig 12504 bp, 11 predicted proteins | sample 3174711 | NCBI WGS metagenome assembly SXGR01 (sample SAMN11356860, study PRJNA531348) | freshwater metagenome | isolation source: freshwater sample F1-60 | place: China: Fuxian Lake, Yuxi | collected 2017-12-25
GAACCATCACCAAAACTGCAATGATTTCTAGCATGATCTATTCGTGGCCCGGCTCAACAGGTTTTTAAAAATATCAAGTGTATCACGCATATATGTATTTATCGCGATAAGTATCTAGTCATGATCATTGTTCCGGTTAGAGTGTGTGGTGACTGTTGGGTCAATCCCAACGAAGTCATTGCTGCGTTGAACACCGATCAATCGATTTGTTTGGATTTTTTGTCCGAAGGACCCAGTCTACATGCCCTGGGCATAGTGAGAGCCTTGGAAAAAGCCGGCAAAAGTCCCGAGTCAGTTTTGATAATCAATAATCCCAACTGGCAGGAAAAAACCCCATATCAGAATTCCCATACCGGACTCAGTCATTTCTTTGGCATGAGCAAACAGTATTGGTGTCAGCCCAGGTTGGTTCGAGACGATGCTGTGAAATTTGGATATTTTATGGGGCGTAGAACATTTTCGCGCACCCGGATACTATATGATCTTTGGCAGCAAGGCGATGCCTTGTTGAGTTTGATGCACACAGTGACCGCTGCCAGTCACGGAACAGTGTTGGAACAGCAATCAAACTGGCTGGACAATGAAATGATCACTTGGTTTCAAGATTGTCCAGTGGTCAGCCTGGATGGACACAGCGTGAGAGATCAGTATGTGAAAAATCCTCAAACCAATGCAGACATATTGAAATTTTATGACAGATTTAAAATTGAAATAGTGGCCGAATCTTTCACCTTGGGCAACACTTTCTTCCCCACAGAAAAAACAGTGAGACCCATTATGGCCTGCAAACCTATGTTGGTATATGGTGCTAGATATTTTCTTCGGCACCTGCGTGAGTTGGGATTTAAAACTTATCATACCTGTTGGGACGAAAGTTATGATAACCTTGAAGGAGTAGAACGATGGTTGATCATGCAGCGACTCATGCCACACATCAATGTTTGTGATGCGGTGTTGGCCATCGCTGAGTATAATCGTCAACACCTGTCAAAAATATCACTGTCATGATAGTGAAAACTTTTGACAATGGATGGGGCCTAGAATATCCCACCAAACAGTTTGAAAAATACCTGTTGTATCAATATCTCAAACCCGTGATCAACGATAAAAGTCGTACAGTGCTGATAAACTGTGTATGGTACAGCAAGGAATATCATCAGCAGGTCTTGACCTGGTTGAAACAAAACTCATTGGACCGGATAGTGTTGGTGGCCATGATGGATCCGGCCATATCTCATCCAGAATGGTACAACGAAATTGGAGTCCCAGTCAATGCTGTGGGATACTACACCGGCCCTGACACCCTAGACTACTGGGCACTGCTGCTGGCACACTATCATAAACCTGTGCCTGTTGAAGTGTTGTTGGATTTCTCTAAAATAGACATTGCCTACATGTGCCTCAACAGAAAACCTCACTGGCATCGCCGACAACTGTATAAAAAACTACAAAACAAAGATTTAGTACGGCACGGTTTGGTCAGCATGGGCAATCAATTGAACCTAGTGAATGATAGAACACAGGACAATTTTGCTCCCAATTCAGATCAAACACAGTATGGCATACCCAACGATCTAGTCAGTCTAGGCAACCCTGACAATTGGACACGGTGTTTGGTCAATGTGGTCACAGAAACTGTGTACAACATCAATCAAAACAACTTTATCAGCGAGAAAATTTTCAAACCCATACTGGGACACCGACCTTTTTTAGTGTATGACACAGATGGTGCCTGTGCCTGGTTGCGAAATCGAGGGCTTGAACCATATGTGCAGGATTTCAAAGATATTACAGATTTGGATTTGTCCATGCCTGACCATTTAATTGGCTTCTTGGACATACTGTGTCAGCAACCAAAAAATTATTGGCAACATAAATTTCTTGAACTTCGAGACAAACTCATTTATAATAAAAATCAGTTTGATCAGTATGTTCAGGATCAAAAAAACAAATTAATTCAAGCAATGGCCTGCTGAGTCTAGTGCCTTTTTTTTTATTTTTTACGAGCCTCGGCGCGACCTGACTTCATGTTGGCGCACCAATGATACATTTTTGCCTTTTCACCCGAAGAATTTTTAGCACGTTGACGTAGATCAGTTACTGAACCGTCACAACTGGCTCCTGCACGTTTCACACGGCCCGGACGGCTCTTGCCCTTGACCTTGCCGTCGGCAAAGTTTTCCGCCACACCTTGCTTGCTTGGGGTTTCAACCACCCAAGCCCTCAATTTAACTTTGTCCCATTTTAATGTATCTTGACCGTTTTTACCTAATGCTAATATTGACATTGTTCTGTGAAAGCCTTCCCACAATGTAAATCCATTAGAAGTTTGTATGATGATAACAGGTTCATTAGAGCCATCACCTTTTGCTTTTGCTTGTTGTCTTTGAATTCTAGTTGGATCCTCATCTGGGTTTATACCAAAATTTCTTTTAACCATACGGTTTCTACTTTGCTCTGAGAAATCAGCAGGGTTTACATTAAGTATTTTTTGTTTCCAAATGCCTTTTAGTAAAACATTTTTCATTTGCTCCGGTGTTAGATTAGTCCCCGGATCTTTTATAAAATTAAATGCGCTTCCGCTATAATAATTTAAAAATACATTTTTAGGATCTTCTCCTTGCTTTATGGCTTTTACAATAGTATCGTTGGTGCCTGGCGATGTTTGATTATATATGTCATTGGCTACATGTTCCGGCAAATTAGGAAAAGTGTTTCTAAATAATTTATAAAGATTTTTTCCTGCACCTGCATAAAATTGAGAAGGAGATTTGTATACTGGAATAGAATCCTCGTCAATTTCTGCCTCCGCCACACCTTGTCTGGGCATCAACAACTCAGGCATGCGATACTGATTGACATCCACTGGATATGGTTTTACGGATTGACGGTACAATTTGGCGTAAAGTTGTTTTTCTTCTGTGGTCTTTGCTCTGTAAAACTTGTTGGCAATAGCCATGTCGCCCACTAGAGTTCCCGGAGGAATAGCAATCTCATTTGGTCCGTAGTATCGCACTTTGTCCGAATCTTTGTTGGTCAAACTGTAAAAGGTTGACTCCCATTTGTCTGGATGCAAGGCATATTGTGCTGTTGCTCTTTCAGGCACAAACTCTGCTAGTGTATCTTCACCAGGATGAAATTTACCTAACCTAGATAAAGTTATAGCAGTATCAGTGCTTTTGCCTTCCGCCACACCTTGCTTCTTCATATATTTCTTACGCAACTCTAAATCTTTAGGTGTTGCTTGTCTAATCAAATGCAACCATTGATCCACTGGAACTTCCACTTTTTCTATAGGCTTGACTGCTTCAACACCGGGTTTAGAATACCATTCTCTGCTGTTGTGTTTTATGAACAAATCTTTAGGCACCTTGTGTAAGTATACCATTTGACCTTTTCTAATGTTGCCGCTGAATAAAACCATTTGTGGATCATTGGGAAACATACCTGTATCTGATCCAGGTGTGGTCAATCCCATGGCTATTGCTATTTTAGCACTGGGAGTAGCATACACAGCATTTTTATTACTTTCTTCTTTACCACCAGTATCGTTTGCTTGTTGCGGATACAAAATATCATGCTCGGTTTTAGAACCATGCCATAGGTAATCATTTACGCCTTCCGCCACACCTTGTCTAGGACGAATCTGATATTGCTTGCCCCATAATCTATCCAGATCTGATACCTGGTATTGTGTAGGCATGGTATCACCAAACTGTTTTGCAGTAGGGTCTAACACTTGGTCACCCACGATGACCACATAATGTTGCCATACCTGTTGTGGTAATTTCAGCCAACGAGCGTCGGCTCTAGAGCCATCGCCCTGGAAATCTGCCACCTGTACTAATTTTGGTTTGAGATTTTTGTTTATAGCTCGGTCATACATTTTGCAGGCTTGGTCAAAGCATTGATCAAAGTCTTTACCTTCCGCCACACCTTGCTTTGATTCATTTATACTAAAATATTCTTTTCCAATAATAGCACTAGGCGGTATTACTCCACTGTAAATGTATGTCTCTGCACCATCATCAGCATCTTGGATAAAATGTGGGTCTGTTGAAAGCAAATTTCTATTCAATTTATTTTGATCTATTTTGAGAATTACTCCACCTTGTTTCATTAGGTCAAATATTTGTTCTTCGTGTTCCTCATCAGGTTCTATTACGCTTGGATCAACAAAGTCTCTTGCTATATCTGGATAGTTACTTAGATAAACAAATTTGCTATCACTCCAGTCAAACATTCTTAAATTACCACCAGGTAATAATCCTGATTTCATAATGCTTGGTTCAAATGCTTTTAATGTAGCATGATACAATGGTTCTCTTTCGTAATCAGCGCCTTCCGCCACACCTTCATTTTTTTTTTTTCTTTGTAGCAACATTCTTTGCAGGACCTCTGCGCTCTGGATTGGGATCTTCCCTGCGCTTACGAGCGGCAGCACTGGCACGACCTTTCTTGCCTAGACTATGTGCTTTACTCTGTGGCAAACACTTGGGCTTACCTTCGCTGTCGTCGCCTCTGGCGCAGTCACCTCGGATTTTACCATCGGGCCCAAAGCGAACCCATTTGTCACTGAACCATTTCTTTAGATTTTCGTCCAGTTGATCATATTCTTCCTGTGTGATACTTTCACTTTTATTGCCCCAGTTGGCAGCACCTTTTTTACGACATTGCACCAGGGCACCTGATGCGTAGGCACTGGGCCATACTTTGTAACGGCTTTTTACTTTGTGATAACACGCATCTTGTTTTTCGTTTATCTGTGATTCCGCCACCATGCTACCGCCGCAGCCCGGGCACTCGCCTTTACGGATATATGTTTCCAGGCTTTCATTTTTGTTCTTTACACAGTTAGGATAGCGTTTACCAAACATGGTTTTCATACCCTCTTTGTGATATCCTTTCCAACAGGCTTCACTCAGTGTACCTTTGGTAACGGGCCAAAATTCCTTGAATTTCATAGGATAATCCTTGTTCTAACTATTTATTACATATGCACAGAGTTTATCAAACTTCACTAGAGCACAGATTTATGACATGTCTTGATCATAGGGTTTTTTGTGCTTGACATTGCCTTGTTTGTCGGCTCGCTTCCGGTCTGGATGATAACCAGCACCGGAAGTTCTTTGATTCTTGACCACAGGGTTTCTAGGTTTGTTCTTGGGCATAAAGTCCTTGGCTCTCATTCTGTGTTCTCGCTTTCATCACGTTGTACTTCAGTTAATAATGGAGCATCAGCAAACCAAGGGTCAATGATTACTAATTGGTTGTTGGTTCGACGCATGACATTTTCTGTGTGTAAGTCCCAACCAAACTTGTTAATTCTACCTGTGTTAAATAACACGTTCATTACATTGTAAAGAATTTTATAAGACGTGTATTTCTGTTCGTTACCTGCCAGCAATAAATTTTGCCAGGCGTTTGCTAATTTGCCGGCTGCGCCTTCTTTGTAATGTTTCCAGGTAGTATCCAATCCCAACGCATGATTGACTTTGTTCCATGGTGTCTGACGCAAAACAAAGTCACTAAAAAACCAAACAACACCTTCGTCAAGGGTATTTTTCTTGATTGGATATAGGCGTTCCATGTCAATTTGAATAAATTCTTTGTCCAAGACATCAATGGTATTGTATTCATTGAACACCGGCAAGCAAGGAATGTCAGGGCGTTTTTGACAAAACTCGTAGAACTTTTTAAAAACTTCTACAGCCTGACTACCTTCATCTTCGGGCATGAGAATCTTAATGGCATAACTGGCATCTTTGGCCCATATTGTGCTGTCGGCACCACTGCCGATCTTTGAATATCCCAGTTTGCGGAATTCTCGTGAAATGTCTTGAGCATAGGCAGTGCCTTGTTCGGCCTCTAGGACTCCAGGTTGGTTCGTGGGAATGTTGACCACCTCGTGCAGCGAATTGCTGCTTGATTCCGTAGGAACCTCAATGATGATGTCGCGTACCTTCATATCTTTATATTTATTGTAAAACAGTCCAATTTACTTGGTTTGTGGTCGGTACACTGTATCCCAATCTTTGGGCAAGGCTAGGAGCCGCATTTCTTCACAGCGTTTGATCCAGTGTTCGTAATAACTGTCCATTTCTCCGGCAAACGCACCCTTTAATGTCTTGCACATTGAAATGGCCAACACAAATTTTTGTGCTCGATAAAGACCCAACATTTTGTAATGTGCAGTTACATCATCAGATGCCACGTGTATTTTTCCTTTTTCGCCCAATACTGTATAAATCAGCACTCCTTCTTTTTTGCCCTTGACTGCAATGCAGTCCAGTTCAAGAATGGCGTAGCTGTTCTTCACACGTTCAGCAGTGGTTGGCCCCAGCACAATCTTAACACCATATGGTTTGCTCTGTCCTTCCAGGCGTGCGGCCAAAGACACAGTGTCTCCCAGCACATCATAACCAAATCTTTTCTTGCTGCCGATATTGCCAATGAGAGTAGGCCCTGTGTTGATGCCCACTCCCATGCCCACTGGGGGTCGGCCCTCGGCTGCCAGTTCTTGATTGAACCCCTTCACGGCCTCCAACATGGCCAATCCTGCCTTGACTGCATTTTTGGCATGATCCACATCATCCAACGGAGCACCATGCACATGCAATGAAGCATCGCCGATGAATTTTATCAGACATCCTTCGTTGTCAAGTATGGGTTCAGATATGGCAGTCATGTATCTGTTCATGGTGGCAGTGAATTCTTCCACACGATCGCCGTATGATTCACCCAGTGCTGTGAAATTTCTCATGTCAGTCATTATTATTGTGAGTTCTTTGCTGTCGCCGCCCAGCTTGATCAATGCTGGATTTTTTTGCAGTCGTTCCACAATCACCGGACTCACATAACCGCCAAACTGTTTCTTGATCTGTTGTTTTTGAAAATATTCACTTAAAAACTTAACCATGTACGCATGCAAGGCCACAACAACAATGCTGGCCGTGAACATGGTAGCATCAAACAAAATCAAAGAGTCATGATACACATAATAACTTCCGCCTAGGCCAGCAGCAGCCAATACAACCGTTGCTGCTATGCCCACATACATCCATCTTGTCAAAGAGATCAATATAATTCCAGCCATGATCAATGCCAATGTTTCTGCTGCATCTGCATAACTGGCACGGATTATGTTTGTGCCTGTGGCCACGGTTCCGATTACCGTGGCCTGTACCTCATGTGGCCACACTGCACCGCGGGCCGTGGGCATTGGGTTGCCAATTCCTGCCGCAGTGGGTCCAATCACAACCACAGCACCTGCAAAGTCTGCAGGAAGATTCACAGCACTGACTGATTTGAATCCTTGACTCCAGTCAATCCATATGCGTCCCAGGTTATCGGTTTGAATGGCACCAAACTTTGGAATGCGCATCTTTTCCACACCAAGAGCGTTTAGTTTGATTTGAAAACTGGGATCTCCGGCCATGACTCGCAGCGTTTCCAATGCCACATTGGGATACAGTGTGCTTTGCACCGACACCACCAGTGGCATCCGTCGATTCACACCATCAATCTCCGGCAGTGTGTTGGCAATGCCAACTCCGACTGCAGCATCTTCCAGCAGTTTGATGTTGGCTATGACGCCACCATATCCAACAACTTGATCCAGGTGCTCGGGATTTATGATTGCAGCACCAGTTTTCTTGGCAGTGTTTTTGTTTCGTGCAGCCGGAACATTGGTCATGACCACATTATTCTTCAGCATGACCTGGGCCAACACAGCATCCCCGTTGAGTCGATCGGGTTCAGACATCAGCACATTCAGCACCACTAGACCAGCATTGCGTTTGTAGATTTCTTTTATTAATTCTCCATAGATATCTCTGCGGAATGGCCATTGTCCGTGTTGGTCCAAAGTGGCTTCGTCTATGTTCACAGTGTAGATGTTGTTTTGAGTTGCGGGTCTGCTGGTGATCAGCGTGTCAAAATAACGCAGCCGAACAGATTCCACAAAAGAAGGATCCAACAATCTCACACAGGATAACATCAGCAATGTTATCAATGCAGTCCAAGGGCTCAATAGAATCTTTTTCATCATGTATTTAATGAAGAAAAATTTGGATAAGTTAGCAGCAGCCGTTGATGGTGTGATTTTTTAAGGCCACCAATACAACAACGATAAATTATAATATCATTGTTTGAATCCCACACAGAAATACATAATCTGTTCAAAGGAATACTAATACCATGATAAAAAAGGAAATATATGATAGTTGAAAGAAAAAAGATAGGCTTTGCGGGAATTGGAAAATTAGGCTTAGATTGTGCTGAAGTCATGGCAGAGAAGCACGAAGTGAGAGGTTATGATATTTACCCTCGAGTCAGTGACTCAGTAAAAGTTTGCAATATTGATGAACTTGTGAATGAGAGTGAATGGATTTTTATTGCTGTGCCCACTCCGCACACCGAAGGCTACGACGGCTCTGTGCCTAGCTCACACATGACACCTCGAGACTTTGGTCATGACGCTGTGATTGACACAATCAACAAGATCAATCAGCATGCCAAAAGCTCCAAGAAAATAGTATTAATTTCAACGGTGTTGCCCGGGACCACTCGTAGACACTTTGCCACACTGCTGGACAAGAAACATCAGTTCCTGTACAATCCCTATCTCATTGCCATGGGCTCTGTGAAATGGGACATGGTCAATCCAGAAATGGTAATAATTGGCACCGAAGATGGTAGCTTGACTGGTGTTGCTGGTGAACTCAAAGAACTGTATGAAACAATCATGCAGAACAATCCGCGTTACATCATTGGCACCTGGGACGAGTGTGAAGCCATAAAGATTTTCTACAACACGTTTATTTCAGCAAAAATTGGACTAGTAAACATGATCCAAGATTTTGCTCTCAAAATCGGCAACATCAATGTAGACGTGGTCACTGATGCCCTAGCACAGAGTACCATGCGTATCATGGGACCCAAGTACATGACTGCCGGCATGGGCGATGCCGGTGCTTGCCATCCGCGAGACAACATTGCACTGCGTTGGCTGGCTGAAGAATACGACATTGGCTACGACATGTTTGATACCATCATGCGAGCTCGAGAAGTGCAGGCAGAAAATCTTGCTAAATATCTCATACACCAGAGCACAGAAAATAAAAACCTGCCCATTGTTATTCATGGCAAAGCATACAAACCTAATGTGTCATACTGTATTGGAAGTTACTCCACATTGATCGGTCACTACATCAAGGCACACGGACACAGATGTGTTTATGTGGATCCATTGGCCGATGATCAAACAGATGTGGTCAAAGATGTTGCAGGCCCGGCTGTGTTTTTGTGGGCACATTCAAAAAAAATAACATATGGTTACACCGGTGAGCAAGTGGAGACGCAAGAATATTGTAAAATCCCACCGGGATCAATTATTGTGGATCCCTGGCGCAAGACCAATCACATACAAGGCGTAAAAGTAATTCATTATGGCAACACACGGCTTGTTTAGATATCACATTCAAAAATTCTGGGACGACGAATTTAAGAATCTATCATATATCAATGAATCATTCAATGATGATGTCAAAACCCATGAATGGTTAGCACTTGGTTATGCAAACAAATTCACCGGCAGCATGTGTGACATGCGCAGTCCACAACCCAGTTGGAATCAGCAATTTATCGATTTATTTGCCAGAGACGGATGGAACAACATTGGCACCAGTTATTATAGAATGTCTCCTGGCACCATCCTTCCCACCCACAGCGACACCTACAAAAAATACATCTCTTTATTTGACCTCCAGGGCAAGGAACACACTATTCATCGAGCAATTGTGTTTTTAGAAGATTGGAAACCCGGACATTACGGCGAGTATTATGGCGAGCCCTTGACAAATTGGACCGCGGGTGACACCATCGAATGGTGGTACGACACTCCACACATGGCTGCCAACCTGGGACCCGAGCATCGATACACGCTTCAGATAACAGGCAACACAGCCTCATGATTTCATCATGCAATGAATGGGATCCGCTCAAGGAAGTGCTGGTTGGATCAGCTCTGCATGCCAACTGGCCCAGTGAGGATCCAGTGTTTGCAACCGAGCACCTGCGCACCAAATGGACACATACTCCGATTCCGTCAGGCCCAGTACCAAAACACATTGTCAAGGAAACCGAGGAAGATTTGCTTGAGTTGGTACATGTGTTGTTGCGACTGGGAATTGTTGTGCATCGACCCGAGCCAATTAATTTTGTCCAAACTCAAGGCATGTACAACTATTGCCCCCGAGACAGGTTGTTGATAGCCGGCACCACCGTGGTGGATTGTGCCATGATGTACCCGTGCAGGGACCAAGAGATTCAGGCCTTGACTACAGTTATCAAAGATGTTAAAAATCTATTGGTCATGCCACGTGATCAACACATGACTCTGGATGCTGCCAATGTGTGTAGAATGAATGATGATTGGCTGTACCTTGAAAGCGCCAGCGGCAATCGGGCCGCATACGATTGGTTATGCGAAAAGTTTCCGCACATCAACATCGAACTGCTCAACGTGGATGCCGGAGTACACATTGATTCCACCGTGGTTCCATTGCGCGAAGGGGTGGTGATGTTGAATGCATCCCGCATCCCCAGGCACAAATGCCCAAGGGTATTTGAATCTTGGGAGAAAATTTGGATTGATGATTGTGTGCCACAGGATTTTTATCAATACCCCTATGCGTCAAAATGGCTGGGCATGAATGTGTTGAGCGTTGATCCCAACACAGTTATTATAGATGCAGCACAAATTGACATAATTACAACATTAGAAGCATTGAAGTTCACAGTTATTCCTTTAACCCTGCGTCACAGTAGAACCCTGGGCGGCGGCTTTCATTGCGTTACATTAGATTTGGTGAGAACATGATTGATACTGAAGTAATAACACGCAAGATAGAACAGCAAATTGCTGAAACAGTCAATGATCATGTGTACGGAGTGCTTACATCAACTGAATGGTCTAAACCTCTTGAAGAACGTGTGATCAAGTATGCACAAGATCGTATTTTAGGAAAATTTAACAATGCGTCTGCTGTGCCTGAATTGGTGGCTGTTATTAAAACCAGCGTGAAAGAATTGTTTGATCAAGGTCTGGTGCCCAGCATTGGCCAATTTATTGATCAAACAGCCATTCGCCTAGCCGTGGATCAAGCGGTAGAAAACACCATAACTGACACCATGGATACCTTGGGAAAAGATCCGGTCTGGCTGATCAAAATCCAAAACATGATCAATCAAACCGTGGTTCAACGCACACTGGCCGGATTGAATTCAATTGATGTTTCTGAGGTTATTCGTAATCGAGTTGACGAACAATTTCAAACCATAAAACAACAAATTTTACCTGGAATCCAAGATCAAGCCACCGGCACTGAATTAACAGTGTTGGATGGCAATGTTGTGATTGAAAATCAATTTACCACCAAAAACCTTACTGTGGTCCAGGACACCATAGTTAATAATCTTGTGGTCAAAGGCGACATCAACACTGATAACCGCAGTTGGCAACCATTGGCCAATGTGGTGGCCGAAAAAGTTTTGTTGAAAATTGATGACACTCGTCAAGCGAATTTGGTTGCAGCAGTCACAACCAAAATTCAAGAAAACGGAATTGATCTTTCCACAGTAAAAATTGATGGACAATTGCTGGTAAACGGCAATGCTCTGGCGTCCACCATAACCCAAACCAATATTCAAAAAGTAGGACTCCTAAAAACTCTGCAGGTGCAAGGAGAAACTGCACTGTGCGATACCTTGCACATAACCAACAAACGACTGGGAGTGAACACCGATAAACCCGAAATGGCATTGTCAATCTGGGACGAGGAAGTCAGCATTATTGCAGGGAAATCTGGCATCAACCGCGCCTATCTTGGTACCTCAAGGCTGCAGAATTTGGCACTGGGAGTGAATCGCGAGGCTCAGATTGAAATTGACATTGATGGACTGACCACAATTAAAAAATTGCGCATAGATCGATTCAAAATTGGTTTTGCAGAAACAGTACCAAATCACAGTGGTAACAAAGGAGATTTGATTTTCAATACCAATCACAAAAGTGATCATGTGTTTGCTTGGGTGTGCCTGGGTGCATTTCGCTGGCAAACACTCAAGAGTGCATGATGAAGGTGAATTGGGTATTATCTAATTCTGTTGGACTGGATCCCACAGTGCCCGTTGAACGGCTCAAAGATGTTGGCAGTACCTGGGGCGGTTGGAAAACCTGGCGATCCTGCCAAACTGATAATGTTGTGTGCAATGATGTTACCAAGGCACGAGAATTGATCACAAGAGATTTTCAAAAACAATGTAATTTTTACATACCACAATCATCTTTTGTGATGCTTGATCGTCCACCAGATATTAAATTGTACGAAGGCGCATTCCAGCACGAAGTTGACGATCACGATGAAATAGTGGCCATGCACCTGGCATCAAGTGTGAGTGATTTGGTACTGCTGTTGGGATTCAGTTGGGGTCAAGAAGAAA
>SXGR01663739.1_pt1 | contig 12498 bp, 10 predicted proteins | sample 3174711 | NCBI WGS metagenome assembly SXGR01 (sample SAMN11356860, study PRJNA531348) | freshwater metagenome | isolation source: freshwater sample F1-60 | place: China: Fuxian Lake, Yuxi | collected 2017-12-25
ACCAGTTTCGGGTTGCGAGCCATGCAGTGATCGGGGCCGAGACCAAGGCGTTCTGTCACACCGGGGCGGAAGCCCTCAAAGAGGGCGTCAGATTTTTGAACGAGGCGTAACACTGTCTCGACGCCCGCTGGCTGCTTGAGATCAACCGCGATCGAACGGCGGTTACGCGCGAGAACATCATTATTGCGGCGTGCTGGCGCACCCATCCGATCCACGCGGATGACGTCCGCGCCCATGTCCGACAGCATCATGCCGCAGAACGGTCCGGGACCAATGCCCGCCAGTTCCACGGCCCTGAAGCCGGAGAGTGGCCCCCCCATATCGCCCCCTTAATATTGCGATTGTTTGTTCTTTGGCCGGCGGGTCGAATTTGCCACCACCTGCCAGTGACTCCCGCGGACTAAGACTGTCTGCCTTCGCGCAGTGTACTCACTTTAGCGAATGACTTAAAAAAACGTTGTGATAGTTTCGCTGTGGAAACACTTGCATCCGTTCGCGGATTCAGGCACCTGCGGCCACTTCCCGTTCCGGCAGAGTCGCATCGTCAGCAGTCGCAGCCACTGGCTGAGTCAATCCGTCAAGCGGATGCTTAGCTCCGTCAGCGAACTGGATTCCGGAAAACCGAGCGTACAGTTCGTTAGACCGCAAGAGCTCGGTATGTGTTCCTGAACCGACGATCCGTCCACCTTCAAGCACCAGAATGCGGTCGGCCTGCCGAACCGTCGAGAGTCGATGGGCGATCACGATGATGCTGCAACGCCCTTTCAACCGGTTGATGGAGTCCCGAATCGCCCGCTCGCTGTCAGCGTCAAGTGCACTCGTCGCTTCATCCAACAACAGGATACGGGGTGTCTTGAGCAAGGCCCGGGCGATTGCCAATCGTTGTTTTTGACCACCGGAGAGACCAACCCCACTTTCGCCTAGAGGCGTATCGAGACCCTGCGGCAATGCGCGCACAAAGGCATCTGCACTTGCGAGTTCAAGCGCTTCCCACACGGCCTGGTCCGTCGCCGACGCTTGGCCGTAACGAACGTTTTCACCCACCGTGCCGGCGAACAACACCGCTTCTTGGGGAACAAAGCCCATCACCCGACGCACCTCTTCGAGGCGTAGCGTCCTGAGATCGTGCCCATCCAATCGAACACACCCTTCGAGTGGATCATAGAAGCGCTGCAGAAGATCAAAAACCGTGCTTTTTCCCGCGCCAGAAGGTCCAACGAGCGCGATCATCTCTCCCGGATCCACCACGAAGCTGACGCCGTGGAGGACTTCAACATCCGGGCGCAGCGGATAGGCAAAACCCACCGACTCCACAGCCAATCGCGGTTTTGCCAATTCGGCTATCACCGGCGTCGTGCTTTCGACGAGGACGCTCTTCGCTTCAAGCAACTCAACTAAACGTTCGGTCGCGCCAGCCGCTCGTTGCAGATCGCTGTAAACTTCGCTGATGGCGCCGACAGATCCGGCAACGATGAAGGCGTAGAAAATGAACTGTACCAGCTCACCGGAGGTGATTGCGCCCGATCGCACATCGGCACCACCCACCCAAACCATGACGCCAATGGCACCCATCACCAGGAGCATCACCAGCGTGATCAGCCACGCGCGGTGACGGATACGCGTAATCGCCACGTCAAAGGCGAGGTCAACCCGTTTCTCGAAACCGGTGGCGTCAGCTTTTTCGTGATTAAAGGACTGCACGACACGAATGTGACGGAGCGATTCACCTGCATGACTACCGACGTCAGCAAGCCGATCCTGACTGCTCCGCGAAAGTTGCCGCACCCGCCGACCAAAGAGAACGATGGGTGCAACCACCACAGGTACACACGCGATCACGATCAAAGACAGCTTGACGTTCGTGATGAAGAGCAACACCAGCCCACCGACAAACATCAGCGCATTACGCAGCGCAATGGATACCGACGAACCAATGACCGTCTGCAGGAGCGTCGTATCCGTCGTGATCCGCGACTGGATTTCTGTCGGCCGGTTGGTCTCAAAAAAACCCGGATGGAGGTGCACGAGATGACGAAACACCGCGGAGCGGATATCTGCACTCACCCGCTCGCCGATCCAGGAGACGAAGTAGAACCGCACAAAGGTGCCGACTGTCAGCAGCACGACCAGCAGCGCCAGCAGCCCAAGACTTTCGCCAAGCACATCACCGGACGAAGAAGAGAGTCCGTTGTCGACGACCACACGTAGCCCCTGGCCAATAGACAATGTGACCGCTGCCGTGGCGATCAAAGCGAGACTGGCGAGGACGACACGACCGGCGTAAGGCCGGAGGAAGCGCAACGCGGGGGTAAGTTTGCGGACGTCTTTCGACGCCTCGCGATTGAGACCATCATCCATGGGCGGGCATTATAGGGTTCTGACTTCCTTCGACGAGCAGCGGTTTACTGAAACCAGTCACCGCGTGAACAAAACTAACCCACAGGAAACGCATGAGCGACCTCGAAACGCTGATTGTGACCACCGGTGACAATCCGGTAGGAACCGTCATCTGGATGCACGGCCTCGGTGCGGACGCCCACGACTTTGAACCCGTGGTACCCATGCTCCGCCTCACCCGGCCCCTCCGCTTCGTCTTCCCAAACGCACCCGTGCGTCCGGTGACCATCAACGGCGGCATGGAAATGCGGGCCTGGTACGACATCGACCTCTCCAACCCCACCGTCGGCGAGCGGGACATCCGCGAATCTGCGGATGCCATCGACCAATTGATCGATGCTGAAGCAGCCAATGGAACACCGGCACGAAAGATCACGTTGGCGGGTTTTTCCCAAGGTGGTGTCATCGCGACGTACCTGGGTGTGCGCGCCAACCGCAAGCTGGCCGGCATCATGGGGCTGTCCACCTACATCCACAACCACGAGCGGGTGGTTGATGAGGTCAGTCTCGACAACATCGACACCCCCATCTTTATGGCCCATGGCATCGCCGACCCGATGATTCCGATTGCACGCGCCATCACGGGACGTGAAGCGCTGAAGCGGCTCAACTACCAGGTTGAGTGGCACGAGTACGGCATGGGGCATCAGGTATCGCCCCAGGAGATCAATGACATCGCTGCGTGGTTGAACCGGATTTACGGAGATTAACGAGTCGCAGCTATAAGCGACTCGTCAATGAGCAGCAGCAATCACCTCAGCCACCGGTCACGAACACCCAACGCCTTCCTCCACCACGATGAACCTGGATCACCTCACTCCCATCGACCCCTCTCCTGACGCATGGCTTGATGCAGTGCTCAGTGTTTTTCCGGCGTTTCTCTGTGATCACGCGTCGTGCGAGAAAAAAGCCAGCGGCATGGCACTCAACGTCGCCTCGCACTATCCTGACAAACCGTCTCTGGTGCGCGCGATGACTGACCTCGCGGTGGAAGAACTCACCCATTGGCGGGAAGTTATGCGTGTACTAATGGATCGAAATATCCGCCCACAACCCGATGACCGCGATACCTATGTGCATGCCATGCAAGCTCAAATCCACAAAGGTCCAGATCTGTACCTGTTAGATCGGTTGCTCGTCGACGCGCTGATCGAACGCCGTGGTGCGGAACGTTTTTCGCGGATCAGCGAAGCGCTCGAAAAATCCAGTCACCCGTTCTCTGAACTTGCATCGTTCTATCGAGCGCTGGCGACCAGTGAATCTCGGCACTGGGGACTCTTCATCCAGCTCGCCGCCGAGTACTTCGAGCAATCCGCAGTCGAAGCACGATTCGCAACCCTCCACGAGGCCGAATTCCAGGTCGTTATAAGCCTGCCTCCCGCCCCTCGATTGCACTGATTAGCGAGTCATCCTTCAGTCAGCAGTCTGCAGTCTCGCCGTGCCCCAAATCACAGAAACGTGCGCCAATATCCATGCATGCCTGATGCTACATCTACAATCCTGCAGTGATTCAGGAGCAACCCATGCAGCACGCGCAGTATCAGAACCCGGACTTGGCCTGGGATCTCGACGCGTTTACGCAACGATCCAGGGCGACGGAATTTATCTCGCAGTTCCAGAGCACACTCTGTGTGTACTCACCCACCGTGGACATGCTCTACGCCACCTACGAAATCCTGTTCCCGGAGGAAGTTGATGCCAAGCTGGTGATCCTCCCAGACAAAAACGCCTACTACGACACATTTACCCGCATCGTTGCCGATGGCATAAAACCCACGGGGTTGTACATCGTGCCAGGGGAGCTGGTGAAACGCGCCGGTCTGCACCTTGCAAATGTGACCGCAGACCGAACCCTCGGCCCCCGCCAGATTCCTTTCGAATCGGGGATACGTGCCATCATGAACAGCCGCCCCAAGGACGATCCGTTTCTACCGGTTTTGACTAAAGGTGACTTGCGAGAATTTGAACAATCCTGGCCCGTGATCCACCTGCACCGCATCAGCCTGCCAGACATCGAACATCTGTCCGCACTGAATCGGAGCAGCATTGCCAACGTGATCAGCGAAAAGATGGAGTCGTTGTTCGTGACTCAACGGAACTCGATGGTCGCCTGACACCGCAAATCTGGCGCTCAAGACAGGAGCGCTAGAGAAACTCTGCTTTATTGGATATTTTCGTCAGAACGAGGCGAGAGGAGCGTAGAAAAAAGCGAGGAAATGCAGTAGTTCAGCGATTTTTTGGAGCGACGATCAACGAAGTTCTGGCGGAAATAGTCATTAATCAGAGATTCTCTAGAGAGTTTTTCGAAGTAGCACAAACGATCAGGGTGGATGATGCCGACAGCGACTTCTCACAAGTTCAGCGCACTTGGTCACACATCTAACGGCAGCTCACTGGCTGACCTGTAAAAACACCGATAATTTCGACCATGTACATTCCACCCGATTCAGAAAAGCACCTCGAGGTGCCGGTCTACCAACTTGAGCCCGGCATGTACATCGCCTATCTCGACAAGCCTTGGCTGGAATCTCCATTCATGGTCCAGGGTTTTTACGTTCATACCCAATCCGACATCGCAGAGGTTGGTGAGGTTTGCACGCATGTCTACGTCGACCCACACCGTCACACGCGCGGCAACGTGGTTAGAACTGCCTTCAACGGCGCACCGACGTGTCAGAAGACCTCTGATGTCACCATCTCACTGCGTCGCGACTTCGTGGCCGCGGAATCCGACTACGACTTGGCGACTAACGCCGTTAAACAGGCCTTCGTTCGCTTGCGTGAGACCGGGCAGATCAACATTCAGTCTGTCGCCGACGGCATCAACCCATTGATCGAGCACGTCGTGCATCGCAAGGAAGCGATGGTCGCGCTCGTCCGCATGAAGAAAAAGGACGACTACCTCTATAACCATTCCATTTCTGTGGCGGTACTCGGCGCCATGATCGGTCACCAAATTGGTATGCCGGGCGAAGACCTCGAAAATCTCGCACTCGGCTGTGCCCTCATGGACGTCGGCAAGGTTAAGTTGCCGGATGAAATGTTGACATCATCCGCGCCGTTGACCCGTGAACAACAGGATACCATGCGCAAACACGTGCAGTTCGGGGTCGCTTTGCTTGCGCGCGAGAACCAGGTAGACCCGATGGTTGAATCGGTTTTGCTTGACCACCACGAACGGTGGGACGGATCCGGCTATCCAAACGGCAAGCTGGCCAATGAAATCCCATTGGTTGCGCGTATCGCAGGGCTCGTGGATACCTACGATGCCATGATGACGGTGCGGCCCTACGCGCCGACTCAAGCCCAAGGTGTGCATCATCCTCGACGAAAACAAACGTCGCCGTACCGATTTCGTCACCATCGACCTCTGCAAGTACACCCGCTCTGACGGTACTACGCAGGTCTGGATCACGCAGGAGCTGCCTGCAGGCTCCTACGGTATTGACGCGGAGACGCTGTACCTGTGAACGAATCCTTAGACATCATCTCACCAGATCTCCCAGAGGAGGCCCTGGCGCTCATCGCTACTCGAATCGACGGTGCCAACGAAATCGACGAATCGCCGACGGGCTTTATCTCCTGTGCGGTGATTCAGATGATGCGCGCGACCGAGCTCAAGCTTCAGCTCGGTGAAGGGACATTCGATCTGATGGTCGATGAATTTCGCGCGCGCCTGATTGAATTCTGCAAAGTCGCCGATAATCTCGTTGAGCTCCCGGGCGCCAAGTTCTGCATGGTGCTTCCGGACCTGACGAGCCTCGACCACCTTGAACTTGCCACAGCGAAACTCCGGCGCGTGCTTACTCCGCCGATCAACGTGGTGAATCACGCGGTGCTGGTGCAGACCAACGCCGGTTTTTCGATTACTCGCGTGGCGTCGGCCCGCCCCGGAATCTTGTATCAGGCTGCAGAAAGTGCGCTCGGTCGGTGCTCTCCCGCTGAACGATACGTGATCTACGATCCAGAAACCGTCAATCGCGAAAGTGATACCTGGGCGATCAAGATTGAGTTGGAAGAGGCGTTGCAAAAAGGCGAACTCATTCCCTACTTCGAACCGGTGCAAAGCACCGCCTTTGAGAACGTTATCGCGGGGGCGTCCACGCTCGCCTGGAATTCTCCCAAGCGCGGGCTCCAGGGCTTCGGGAGATTCCTCAATACCGCTCGCGACTGTGAGATGTTGCGTCCGGTGTACTGGCAATATCTTAAGGGTGCGATTGGTCAGGCCAACAAGTGTCAGCAGACCGTGGGGGTTGTGACCCCGGTGCCCGCAGAGCCCCTCGTTGACGATGAGGTCTCACACCAGCTTCTGGACGCGCTCGATCTCTACAGCATAACGCCGCAACGACTGACGATAGATGTACCGGAGTCCACACTGTCGAACGCCGATTCGCGCGTCATACTCGAGAGTATCCGTCAGAAAAAAATCTCGGTTCGCATTTCAGGCATGGGAGATGGTGGCCTACCGCTGACCATGCTCGGCAATTTGCCGATCGATGAGGTTTCCGTTTCGCGCGCGCTACTCAGCAAGAGTGTTCCTCCCGCCCTTCGCACGCTGATCCTCGAACTCTTCAAACGTGCCGGATATCGCTTGATTGCAACGGGCATCAAGGAGGAGAAGCTCCTGCCAAAACTGAAAGAGCTAGGCTTCCACGCGATCCAAGGCGCCGCCGTCGGTGCGATCCAGCCGTACAACGAATTCGCGGGCTGGTTGAAGAAGAAAGTCGGCACCTGATCCTCTCGCTCAAAGCTCCTGACCTACATCCTCGTTCCGCTTCTTTGTTCAGTTCCTTATACTTGCGCGCCTTTTCATTGAACCGCCCCCCATGTTGCACGTTTTCATCGATGGCCAGGCAGGCACCACCGGCATCGAGATCACGGATCGATTGTACGGCCGCACTGATCTGTCTCTCATCACCCTGTCCGACGCGGACCGCAAAAATTCAGACAAACGCCGCGAGGCGCTAACGGCTGCGGACGTCGCCATTCTCTGTTTGCCGGACGACGGGGCGAAAGAGGCTGTCGCTTTGACCGATGGTCGTGCACGTATGATCGATGCGAGTACCGCGCATCGCACCCACCCAAATTGGGTCTTCGGGCTGCCTGAGTTGACGAAGACACATCGTCAGGAAGTTCAGAGCGCTCGCTTCGTGGCTAACCCGGGTTGTTATCCACAGGGTTTCATTCTGATGATTCGGCCGCTCATCGAAGCAGGCTTGCTGGATGCAGCGACACCGCTGACCTGTCATGCACTTTCGGGTTATTCCGGGGGTGGTCGACAGATGATCGAGAAATACCGCGCGGCTACACCCGCACAGGCAGAAGGTTTCGGCGCGCGACCGTATTCGCTCGCCCTCGCCCATAAACACGTTCCTGAAATGCATCTCTATTCGAAAACAGCGGTGCGCCCGATTTTTGCGCCGATGGTGTGTAACTACTACAAGGGCATGACCGTGCATGTGCCACTCTTCGCCACACAACTGAAGTGTTCAGCTGAAGACGTGCAGAAACGACTGGCAGATCGTTATGCCGACGAAGCGTTTATTCGGGTTCTGCCTTACGGCGCGGTGGATGCGCTGGACAGTGGTTATCTCGACCCCACCACGTGTAACGACACGAATCGTATAGAGCTCATGGTGTTCGGTAACCAGGATCAGGTACTTCTCACTGCGCGCTACGACAATCTTGGCAAGGGCGCCGCGGGCGCTGCCGTACAAAACCTCAATCTCATGTTAGGTGTGGACGAAGCTACGGGACTTTCTTCATGACTGCGCTCAGCAGGTCTTGGTTACAACTCAACAACGATCAACGCACTGCACTCGCCGCAAAGCTCCGCCAGTCGTTCACCCAACTTACTTCCAATCGATTGTCCCTGGACCTCACACGAGGCAAACCGGCTGCGTCACAGCTTACGCTTGCCAACGGTCTCGACCACCAGATTGACGGCGACTACACCAGTCGTGAGGGCACTGACGTACGCAACTACGGTGGACTTCGCGGCATCATCGAAGCGCGTGAACTAGGTCGTGAGATCATGGACGTGCCGGCTACCAACATCCTGATCGCAGGAAACTCCAGTCTCTGGCTCATGCATCTCACCCTGGAAACTGCGTTGCGGCATGGCCTCTGGGCCGGCGCCACACCTTGGCAACAATCGGGGCAAGCATCGGGCAGCGTCAGCCTGATCACCCCAGTGCCCGGTTATGACCGACACTTTTCACTGACCGATTCTCATGGCATCGGCATGCGCAACGTTGGGCTGCATGACGATGGTCCAGACATGGCAGACGTGCGCAAACTCATTGCATCGGACGCCTCCATTAAAGGCATCTGGTGTGTGCCGAAATATGCCAATCCCACCGGCTGCATCTACAGCGATCAGGTGGTGCGTGAGATCGCCGAGCTCCCGAAAGTCGCCGCTGCCAAAGACTTCGTGGTACTGTGGGACAACGCTTACGCCGTGCACGATCTTGTTTTCCCGCCGCCGCGTCTCGCGAGTCTGTTTGAAGCTGCAGCCAAGGCTGGTACGCAGCGACACATGGTGCAGTTTGGTTCTACCTCAAAAATCACCTTCGCCGGAGCCGGTATCAGCTTCGTCGGCAGCGACGAGAGTGTGCTGAAGCGGCTGGAAGAACGGATTTCCCTGATCACCGTGGGTTTCGACAAGCTCAACCAGCTTCGGCACGCACGTTTTCTCGGTGGTCGTGTTGAAGCACACATGCAACAACATGCAGCGATCTTGAAGCCTAAGTTCGACTTGGTTGTTCGCAAGCTGGAAGAAGATTTGGGCGGGCTAGGTATCGCCACCTGGACGGAACCCAAAGGTGGCTATTTCGTATCGCTGGATGTATTGCCGGGGCTTGCGAAGAAGATCGTCGCCTTGGCCAAAGAAACAGGACTCGCCTTAACTGCGGCGGGCGCAACGTTCCCGTACGGACGTGATCCGGAAGACCGCAACATCCGCATTGCCCCGACATTTGCAGAAACTGATGCCCTGGAGGCTGCCATGGATGTTCTGACGCTCTGTGTATGTCTCGCGAGCCTCGATAAGTTGAATGCCGCATGAGTGAATGGAATCCCGAAGAATTCATCATTGAACCCGCGGAGGGGAAAGACCGCTTCCACGACTACGCGCTACCCATGCCACTGATGCGTGGCATCTATGAACTCGGTTATGAGTACTGCACACCGATCCAGAGTGGTGTGTTGCCTATGAGCCTCGCGGACTACGACGTTACGGGTCAGGCACAGACGGGGACGGGGAAAACCGCGGCCTTTCTCATCACGATCCTCACACATTGTTTCGAAAATCCTCTGGAGAGCCCTGCACAACCGGGTTGCCCACGGGCTTTGGTGCTTGCTCCGACACGAGAACTCGCTCTCCAGATCGAAGGTGATGCCAAGGCTTTGGGTCGCTTCATGGAAGAACGCTCCATGGCCGTCGTCGGCGGCATGGATTTCCAAAGACAACGCGACCTTTTGCATTCAGGTCCCATCGACATTCTGGTGGCTACACCGGGTCGGCTCATCGACTTCGTCAACCGTCGCGATGTGAACCTTCGCCACGTGGAGATTCTGGTCATCGACGAAGCCGATCGTATGCTCGACATGGGTTTTGTGCCGGATGTGCGCCGAATCGTCTATCAGACACCTCCGAAACGTAAACGTCAGACGCTGTTCTTCTCGGCAACCTACAACGACGATGTCATGCGGCTCGCGGATTCATGGACACTGGAACCTGAACACGTCGCCATCACACCGGAACAGGTGGCTACCGATCGAGTCGAACAGAAGTTCTGGCTCGTGAGCGCCGATCACAAGGCCCGCAAACTGGTTGAGTTCATCAACAAGACACAACCAGAGCGGATGTTAATCTTCGCTAACCGGCGAGATTCGACACACCAGCTTTACCGCTATCTCGTCAAACACGGCATCGAGTGCGAACCCCTTGCAGGCGATGTGCCACAGAAAAAACGGCTGTCCACTTTGAATCGTTTCAAAAACGGCGGCATCCACTACATCGTCGCTACCGACGTTGCAGGACGCGGCATTCATGTCGACGGTATTTCTCATGTCGTGAACTACGATCTGCCGGAGGACTCGGAAGACTACGTCCATCGAATCGGTCGAACCGGTCGCGCTGGCGCGGAAGGCATCAGCATCAGTTTTGTCAGCGAAGACGACGCCTTCAATCTGCCGGCTCTTGAAGACTATCTCGGCAAAAAGATCGCGTGCACCCAACCGGATTTTTGAAGCTCCAGGAGATCAAAAAAAAGATGAGCGGACGTCCTTCCACCGTAGCGGCCATTCAGAACTGCGCGGGGCCGGATGTCCGCAGGAATCTCGAGACCATCTCCACCTTGTGTCTGGCAGCCGCAAACGCCGGCGCTGAAACACTGATCGTTCCCGAAGCGTTCGCCTTTCTGGGTCCTGACGAAGAAAAACAGAAGATCGTAGAACCCCTGCCTTCGGGTGGTCCGATTCTCGATCACTGTCGAGAGCTTGCGCGCAAGACGGGCTGCGATCTGATTCTGGGTGGCTTCCATGAGAAGTCCGATGCACCCGGAAAGGCCTACAACACCCTGGTTCACCTGTCGAAAGCCGGTGAGATCGTGGTCATGTACCGCAAGATTCATATGTTCGACGTGGCACTCGCGGATGGCACGGTGCTCGCGGAGTCGTCACGAACACTGCCGGGTTCGAGCCTCATCACGACTGATCTGCCGTTCGGCAAGCTTGGACTCTCGATCTGTTACGACGTGCGATTTCCTTATGTTTATCAATCGCTCGTCGACCAAGGCGCGATTGCGCTGACGGTACCTTCGGCATTTACCGCGACGACGGGCAAAGCCCACTGGCACGTGCTGCTGCGTGCTCGCGCAATTGAAGCCCAGTCGTACGTCATCGCTCCGGCGCAACACGGCCATAACTGGGGTAAACGCCACTCCTATGGTCACAGCCTGATCATCAATCCCTGGGGTGAAATCCTCGCTGAGCTTGCGGAAGGCGACGGCTTTATCATCGGCACCATCGATCCGGCTGAAGTGATCCGCGTCCGTAGCCAACTGCCGAGCCTTACCCACCGCCGAACCCTCTGACAAGTCCATTTCGCGGACATCCCTGCGGACAATCGTTTGCAGCGCACATAGAATGTGGTCAGACCACCACTCGTCCCTTATGACATGACCGCCGAATCTGGCCGAGGAATCCTCATCGCAGCAGCTCTGGTGATTGTCTTCGCCGGTATAAAGGCTGCCGAAGAGATCGTGGTGCCGTTCCTGCTGGCGGCGTTTCTGGCCACAATCGCCGCGCCACCGATGTTCTGGCTGGAAAAAAGAAAGCTCCCGCAGTGGCTCGCCATCACCCTCGTCATGTCGACGATCATCCTCGTCCTGGTCGCTGTCGGAGCCTTGGTGGCGCAATCCGCCAACGCCTTCACCAACAAACTCCCGTTCTACGAAGCCCGACTGCACGAGCTGATGCAAACAGGCATCGGCTTGCTGGCTCATTACGACATTCATCTCGACAAGGATTTCCTGCTGCAATACCTCAACGTGCCTATGGCACTCAGTGTTGCAGGCAATACGCTCGCCGGGCTCTCGAATGCGCTGTCGAACGGCTTTCTGATTCTGTTCAGCGTCATCTTCATCCTCGCGGAAGCGTCGAGTTTCCCGCGCAAGCTGCGGGACATCATGACCACGCCCGACGACAGCCTGCCCCACTTCGAACGTTTCGCGCTGAATGTGAACCGATACATCGGCATCAAGACCACCATCAGCGCGACTTCAGCACTGCTGGTCTACGTCTTTTTGTTGATCGTCGGTGTGGACTTCCCGCTGCTCTGGGCGCTGCTCGCCTTCCTGCTAAACTACATCCCCACCATCGGCTCCATCATCGCGTCCGTACCTGCGGTGCTGCTCGCACTGGTGCAATTGGGTTTCGGCTCGGCATTGATCGTCATCGCCGGCTTTTTGATTATCGAGATGGTGATGGGCAATGTCGTCGAGCCCCGCTTCATGGGTCGTGGTCTCGGCATTTCTTCGCTGGTGGTCTTTCTGTCTTTGGTCTTCTGGGGCTGGATGCTGGGTCCCGTCGGTATGC
>SXGR01242418.1_pt1 | contig 12495 bp, 12 predicted proteins | sample 3174711 | NCBI WGS metagenome assembly SXGR01 (sample SAMN11356860, study PRJNA531348) | freshwater metagenome | isolation source: freshwater sample F1-60 | place: China: Fuxian Lake, Yuxi | collected 2017-12-25
ACTCGACCACTTCGAGGCCACGCTGCACTTCGCCGCGGGCGTCGTCGAGCGTCTTCCCATGCTCGGAGGTGACGATCGCCGCCAGCTCATCGACGCGAGCGAACAAGAGTTCGCGGAAGGCGAACATCACTGCCTGGCGCTTGGCCAGCGACGTAGCGCCCCAGGCCGGAAAAGCGGCGCGGGCGGCGAGCACAGCGCGGTCTACATCGGCCTCACCGGCCAGCGCAATGCGGTGCTCAGCGGCACCGGTGGCTGGGTCAAAAACATCGCCAAAGCGGCCCGCGCTGCCCGCATCGGGCTTGCCGCCGATCCAATGACCTACGACTGGAAGCTCTGAAGCGGCCATCGCCTAAACCGGAACTACGCCTTGGCGCTTCCAAGGGCGCTCAATCTGCTTCGTTGAAGCCATCTCAAATCCACGGCAGACAATTTCGCGAGTTTGGCGCGGGTCGATCACGTCATCGATCATGCCGCTGTTGGCGGCGATGTATACGTCAATTAGGCTCTGGTAGCCGGCGATAAGCTCCTTCTTCTTTGCCTCTGGATCATCGGCGTCATCAACTTGGCGGCGCATCACGATCTCAACCGCACCTTCAGCTCCCATCACGCTGATCTCAGCGCTCGGCCATGCGACGATCAGATCGGGCTCATAGGCGCTGCCGTTCATCACGAAGTAACCGGCGCCATAGGCCTTGCGGATAATCACCGTGATCTTCGGCACGGTCGCGTTGGAGACGGCGTAAAGCATCTTTGCGCCGTGTCGGATGATCCCGTCGGCCTCAACCTTTGTGCCGACCATGAATCCCGGCACATCCATCAGGAAGAGCAGCGGAATTCCAAAGGCGTTGCAGAGATTGACGAAGCGCGCGGCCTTGTCGGCCGAGTCGTTGTCAAGGATCCCGCCGAGCTGGCGCGGCTGGTTGGCGACAATCCCGACCGGCCGGCCGCCGAAGCGAGCGAAGCAGGTAATGATCGTCTTCGCGAACTGCGGCTTGATGTCAAACCACTCGCCGTCATCGACGATCTGGGCGATGATCTTGTACATGTCGTGCGGCTTGCGGTTCGATTCCGGCAGCGCGTCGAGCAGCGCCTCCTCGGCGCGCTCAATCGGGTCTGTGCACTCGGCGATCGGCGGCGCCTCTTCGCAATTTGTCGGCATGTAGGAGAGGTATTGCTTGATCGCCTCGATGCAGGCCTCGTCGGATTCGACCTCAAGGTCGCCAACGCCCGATTTGCGGCAATGAATCCGCGAGCCGCCAAGTTCCTCCTGCGTTACATCCTCACCGACGGCGGCGCGCACGAGGTGCGGCCCGGCGAGCGCCATTGAGCCGCGCCCTTTGACCATCGGCACGAAGTCGGCGAGAGCCGGAATGTAGGCCGTCCCTGCCGAGCAGGGGCCCATTAAGGCGGCGACCTGAGGAATTACTCCGCTCATCACAACCTGTTCGCGGAAGAGGTGGCCGGAACCGGCGAAGAGCGAACCGACGGCCTCCTGGATTCGCGCGCCAGCCGAATCGAGTAGCCAGATAAACGGAATCCGCTTCGTCAGGGCGAGAGCGCGCAGGCGACCGACCTTCGTCTCCCCCGTCATTCCCATCGAACCGGCCATCACCGTGAAGTCGTAGGCGCAGACGGCGACCATCCGGCGACCAACCTTGCCGTAGCCGCAGATCACGCCGTCGGCCGGCGCGTCCTTATCTTCAAGGCCACGGACCGAGTAGTGAACTCCGCCGTGGATGCCCAGCTCGACGAAGGTTCCTTCGTCGAGCAGCAGCGCAATCCGCTCGCGTGCGGTCAGCTTCTCAGCTTCGTGCTGACGGTCGATCTTCTCTTGGCCTCCGCCGAGCATTGCGTGCTCGCGGCGGGCGGCGAGATCTTCCACCAACGGGCGCAGAATTCCAGCGGTCTCTTCAGCATCACTAGTCGTCATCGCTCAGACGGTACTACGGCGCCGCTTGCCGCTTCAGCGACCCTTCCACTGCGGCTCGCGCTTTTCGAAGAAGGCGCTGACGCCTTCGCGAATGTCTTCGGTGCCGAGTGCCTCGCCGAGCTGGCCGCGGAGAAAGTCGAGCGCCTCGATCAGATCCATGTCCTGCTGCTTCCAGATCGCGTCCTTGCCCATCCGCATCAGCAGCGGAGACTTCGAAGCCAGCTTGGCCGCCCACTCGGCTATGGCCGCGTCGAACTCGTCCAGCGGCACGACCTTGTTGACGATCCCAAGCTTCTCAGCCTCGTTGGCGTCGATCCGCTCGCTGAGCAGCAGCATCTCGGTCGTCTTCTTGCGCGGCACGTTGCGGTAGATCAGCGCCATGATCATGAAAGGGAAGACGCCGACGTTCAGCTCTGGCGTGCCGAAGGTCGCCTTTTCGCTCGCCACGATCAGGTCGCACGCCAGTGCGATGCCCAAAGAGCCGGCCAGCACGTGGCCGCGGGCGGCGCAGATTGTCGGCTTTCCAAGCGTACCGATCAGCTCGAAGAGCGCCGGAAAGCGAGCGAGCCGCTCGTAGCGCTGCTCGGCGGTCAGTTCTTCAGCGAAGCCGCCAAGGTCGCCGCCGGCCGAGAAAACCGTCTCGTGCGTGCTGGCCAGCACGACGCAGCCGACCTCGTCGTCGTCGCGCGCCCGCTCGAAGGCTGCGATCAGCGCGTCGAGCAGCGCGTCGGAGAGCGCGTTGCGCGAATCGGGCTGATTTAGCGCGATCGTCGCGACCTTGTTCTCGCTTGAGTAAATAACAATCTCGTCGGTCATCGCCATAAGGCTACGCCGCAGCGCTAGCTGGTGCCCGCTCACCGCTCTGCGATACTTTTAGACACCCCGTCAAAGAAGGAGCACCAAGTGGCCGCCACATCCGCAGTTCTCAAACCAGACTTTGATCAGAAGCGCTCGCACTTCATCTTCACCGATGAGCACGAGCAGCTGCGTGAATCGATCCGCAACTTCGCGAAGAAGGAGCTCGCTCCCCACGCCGATGAGTGGGAAGAGACAACCTTCCCTGACTCGGTATTCACGCGGATGGGTGAGCTTGGCTTGCTGGGCCTTGACAAGCCGGAGCAGTACGGCGGCCAGGGCGGCGACTACTACACCTCGCTGGTGCTGGCCGAGGAGATCACGCACGCACAGTCGGGCGGGCTTGCGATGGGGGTCGCCGTCCATACCGACATGGCGATGCCGCCAATTCTCGCTTTCGGCACCGAGGAGCAGAAGCAGGAATGGGTTGTGCCAGCGATCAAGGGCGAGAAGATTCTCTGCCTCGGCATCACCGAGCCCGACGCTGGCTCCGACGTCTCCGCCATTAAGACGCGCGCCGTCAAGGATGGCGACGAATACGTGATCAACGGCTCGAAGACTTACATCACGAACGGCCACCGCGCCGACGTGATCGTGCTCGTGACGAAGACCGACGCCGATGCTGGCTACGACGGCTTCACACTCTTCCTCGTGCCGATGGACTCGCCGGGCGTTATCCGCGAGAAGAAGCTTGAGAAGCTCGGCATGCACGCCAGCGACACGGCGCTGCTTGCCTTCCAGGACGTGCGCGTGCCGGAGACTGCCGTGCTCGGGCAGGTCGGCAAGGGCTTCTACCACATCATGTGGGAGCTTCAAGGCGAGCGGCTGATCGGCGCTGCCGGCTGCGTCGCAGGTGCCCAGCACTGCATGGACAGGACGCTTGAGTACGCGCTCGAGCGCCAGGCCTTCGGCCGCAAGATCGGCAACTTCCAAGCGATTCGCCACAAGTTCGCCGACATGGCAACGAAGCTTGAAGCTGCCCGTCAGCTGACTTACATGACCGCGTGGCGCTTCCAGAACGGTGAGTACCCGGTCCGTGAAATTTCGATGGCGAAGCTCTTCTCGGCCCGCGTTGCCTGCGAGGTTGCCGACGAGTGCATCCAGATTCACGGCGGCGCCGGCTACATGAAGGAGTACGGCATTGAGCGCGTCTGGCGCGACATGCGGCTGAACCGAATCGGTGCTGGCACCGACGAAGTGATGCTTGACGTAATCGGTCGCTCCTACGGCCTCTAAGCAGCGGATGGCCGTCAAGGGGCTGCCGCAGGAACCGTCGGCGCGGCAGATCATGCCGCCGTTTGGCGAGGAACACGGCGAGCTGCGCGACTCGCTGCGGCGCTTCGTCGCGGCCGAGCTGGCTCCGCACGCCGATGAGTGGGAACGCGAGCGCTGGTTCCCGGATGAGCTCTTCCCGCGGATGGGCGAGCTTGGCTTCTTCGGCCTTGGCAAACCGACCGCGATCGGCGGCCAGGGCGGCGACGTGCTGCACGAGGCGGTCTTGGCGGAGGAGCTCGCGGCCTGCGGCTCGGCCGGCGTTGCAGCGGGCTTGGGCGCGCACGTCGCGATCGCCACTCCCCCGGTTTGGAAGTTCGGCACCGACGACCAGCACGAGCGCTACGTGCGGCCCTCGGTTGCGGGCACGAAGATTGCCGCGCTGGGGATAACCGAACCTGACGCCGGCTCCGACGTAGCATCGCTGCGCACGCACGCCAAAGAGGTTGACGGCGGCTGGATTATCAGCGGCGAGAAGTGCTACATCACGAACGGTGTGCGCGCCGATTTTGTCGTGATGGCCGTGAAGACGACGGCCGAGGGCGGCCACGGCGGCATCTCGTTCTTCATCGTCGACACCGACCAGCCCGGCTACAGCGCTTCGAAGCTAGAGAAGATGGGCTGGCACGCCTCCGACACTGCGCTGATCGCGCTCGATGAGGTCTTCGTCCCAACCGAAAACCTGCTCGGAGGAATCAACGAGGGCTTCAAGCTGATCATGGCCAACTTCCAGTGGGAGCGGCTGATGATGGCGCTCGGCTCCGTCGCCGCGATGCAGCTGATCTTCGACAAAACGCTGCTCTACGCGGCGGAGCGGCAGGCTTTCGGCCGCCCGATTGGCAACTTCCAAGCGATCCGCCACAAGTTCGCTGACATGGCAACAACGATCGAAGCCGGGCGCGCTCTCACCTACCACGCGCTGCGCCTCTTCTACGACGGTCACGACGCCACGCGCGAAGTGACGATGGCGAAACTGAAGACGCAGCGCGACTGCTTCGAGGTTGCCGACCAGTGCCTGCAGATCCATGGCGGCGCGGGGTACATGGTCGAGTACGGAATCGAGCGCGCCGTCCGCGACGCGCGGCTCGGCCCGATCGGCGGCGGCACCGACGAAGTGATGGCCGAGATCCTCGGCCGTAGTATGGGCCTGTGAGCACGGCAGCGGAGATCAAGCGGGTCAGCGAGAGCGACCTTGACGAGCTGCTGCCGCTGATGCGCGGCTACTGCGACTTCTACGAGGTCGCGCCCTCCGACGAGGCGCTGCTGGCACTCAGCCGCGCGTTGCTGGCAGACCCTGAGCGCGAAGGCCTCCAGCTGATCGCCCGCGCCGACGACGGAGTAGCAGTCGGCTTCGCGACGATCTACTGGACCTGGCAAACGCTCGACGCAGCTCGCCTCGCAGTGATGAACGATCTCTTCGTCAGCGAACCGGCACGCGGAACCGGCCTGGCCGAAGCGTTGATCCTCGCCTGCGCCGACGAGGCCCGCCGCCACGGCGCACTCTCACTCGGCTGGCAGACCGCGAAAGACAACAAGCGCGCACAAAAGGTCTACGAGCGGATTGGCGCCGAGCGCTCCGAGTGGCTCGACTACTCGCTGGCACTGGACTGAACCACTTGCCGAACGCGCGCCGTCACGGGTGCCAAGCTAACTGCTTAACAGCAAACAGTTAAAAGGCACGAACCGGCCTCACACGAGCGGCGACCATGCTCGGGCAGGCGCACCGCCAGAGGCCGCCGGCGGAGCGCCCGACGTTAACCATGTATGCGGTGTTCACTTCCGCCTGCGACGACGACTTGTAGGAGGCCTCTTGGTTCAACCTCCAGTCAACACCAGATTCATCAAGAATGATGAGCTCTTCTAGGGATGGCAGGAACCAGCCCGTGACGACCGCACCATTGACTGTCGGTGCGTAGGTTGAAGCGGCAAGCGCAGCAGGAGCCGAATTAGGGCCGCTGGAATCGGGGCAGGCGGCCATAATCGCGGCAGTGTTAGCAAAACCCCGACCAATCCCCATCGCATTAGCAGCACCGTCATCGCTAAGGTCCAAGATTGGCTTGTTGCTGCACTGCCCCGCAGTGCCGTCGCCGCCACCCCACTGAAGGCTTGGATCAGGACTACCACCCGAATTCCAATCAACCGGAGCAGCCTCCAGGTGGCGACAGCTCGAACCACACGCCGCACCCGTCTCAGTGAACGTGCCGCCCGGAGCGTAGAACACCTTTCCGCCACCCGGACCAGTGTCACCAACCGCACAGACGCCACCATTAGCGCACGAGAGCCTCGGCGTAACCGCAGCGGATGCCACCGAAGCCGCCGAATTACCACGAGCATTAGTTGCCACCACAGTGAACGTGTAAGCAGTGCCGTTCGTTAGCCCAGTGACAGTGCAAGACAGGGTTGCCGTTGTGCAGGTCTGTGAACCACCACCATCCGCCGTGACCGTGTAACCGGTGACCGCAGAGCCACCATCGCTAGACGGAGCCAACCAAGACACCACAACCGAAGCGTCACCAACCACGCCCGTCACGTTCGTTGGAGCTCCCGGAGCAGTTGTTTTCGGCGAGCCAACGAAAGTTGACTTGACCACCCACCGCGACTTCTTAGGCCAGCCCTTGATCTGTTTACCAACCGTATCGCAGAGCTCAGCCAGCTCAGCCTGTCGCTTCAGCGAGAGAACCTTCAGGTCGGCGGCCAAACGAATTTCCAGTTTCAAGAGCTCTAAATCATCAAGGACATTGTCTAAATGGGCAGCCTTGTCGGGCGACTTTTTGATGCGGTAGATACTCCGCAGCAGCACCAAGGCATGGCGCTTCATGTCAGCGCCCAAACTAAACTTGTACTCGCGCGGGAAATCTTGCGTCAGAGCGAAAATTCGCAGTGTCAATCTATAGGCATCCGCGAAAACCGGGACTCTCGTATTCGACTCTAATCTGAGCTGATACTGACGGCCATTGACCAGACCGGTGGCCTTATACGAACGCGCGGAAGCCGTAAGCACCTTCAAACCAAGCCACTTAGCTGACCACGCCGTAGTTGGCTTACCACCCTTCAAAACACGGCCACGCCAACTAACGCGATAACCAGCAGCACCCTTCACCGCAGACCACCTCAAGGTCAGAGCGCGATCACTAGCAACAACCGACGCTGCAGAGGCAGATGACTGAGCAAAAAACGGAAGGTGAAGCAACCGGAGAAGAAAAAACCGAAGCAGCGTCAGCACGGCCCACAAAACACGCCGCGAGCGCAGCAACCAGCACGCCAGCCAACACAAACCGCACCCCACCAACAGCCAAAACCCTCGCCATCAACCTGATCCCCAATCCCAAACACAGAACACGCTGCTACACAACAAGCCGCAAGCTAAAGCAGTCCGACTACCCGCCGGCGCTTGCCTCCAGCTCGGCGTAGAGCGCTTTGATCTCGGCGAAGATTTCGTCGGCGGCGGCCTGTTGCTGCTCGTGGGTTGGATCGGCGACGATTTCGTAGCGGAACGGTTCGCCGTAGGAGACGCGCACCTTCGGTGCCTGCAGCTTCTTCCAGTTGCGTACCTTCTGTGATCCGTAGATCGCCACCGGCATCACCATCGCGCCGCTCTGAAGTGCCACGCGGCCAATTCCCGACTTTGGCTTCTCGGCCATCTTGCCGCTGCGTGAGCGGCCGCCCTCACAATACATGCAGATGCAGCCGCCCCGGGTGAGAATCGAATCGACTACCCGGAATGACAGCTCGTCACGGACGCCGCGGCGGATCGGAAAGACGCCGCCGGTCTTATAAACCCAAGCCATTGGGCCGTGGTAGAGGTTCGACTTGGCCATGAACTGCAGCTTGCGGCGCGTGAACGCACCGACGAAGAAGTGGTCGATGTTGGAGAAGTGGTTGGGGGCGAAGATCACCGGGCCGCTGGTCGGGACGCGGCGCGAGTTGACGCTTCGCGCCCGGTAGGGAACCCAGACGAGCGTTGAGAGCAGCAGCCGCACGACGTCGTAGATCGGCCCAGGCTTGTGCGTCAACGGCCAGTCGTAGTACTTCTGGAGCTGCTCCAGCGGGCGCGGATCCTTGTAGACCTGCTCCTTGATTGGGACGAGCTCTTCGTCCGCGCTCTCTGTCGTTTTCTCTGCCATTCCCGCAATCAACCCCGCTGCGAGGCCGCGGTTACACGCCCGCCCAATCGCGTGATCGCTCAACCGCTCGGTGCCATCCCGCCAGCAGCCGCTCGCGCTCGACTTCGCCGATCTGCGGCTCGTAACGGACGCGCTCGCGCCAGAGCGTGGCGGCGTCGCTCTCGGTGAAGAGCCCAGCACCAACGCCGGCCATCATTGCCGCTCCCAGCGCCGTCGTCTCAGCAACTTCAGGCACGATCACAGGCACTCCGAGCACGTCGGCTTGAAACTGCATCAGCCAGCCGTTGGCGGTAGCGCCGCCGTCTGCTTTGAGCGAAGTGATCGGCCTGCCGCCCGCCGCCTCGATCGCCCGCACCGCATCCACCGACTGGTAGGCGATCGCTTCGAGCGTGGCGCGCGCGATTTCGGCGCGGCCGCTGCCGCGGGTCAGGCCGACGATCGTTCCACGCGCGTACGGATCCCAGTACGGCGAGCCAAGACCGGTCAAGGCGGGGACGAAGTAGACGCCTTGATTGTCGGCGAGCGATGCCGCGAGCGCCTCTGTCTCTGAAGCGTCTTCGATGATTCCAAGCCCGTCACGGAGCCACTGCACGCCGGCGCCGGTGACGAAGATCGCCGCTTCGATCGCGTAGACGATCTTCTCGCCGATCCCCCAAGCAACCGTGCTGAGCAGTCCGGGCTGCGGATGCGGCGGCTGAGTGCCGGCATTGACGAGCACGAACGAACCGGTGCCGTAGGTGTTCTTGCCTTCTCCGGGCTGAAACGCGGCCTGGCCGTAAAGCGCGGACTGCTGGTCGCCTGCGACGCTGCCCAGTGGCGTGCCGCCGTGGCCGGGCAGGGCATCGTCGAGCAGCTTCCCGAAGCCGCCGATAGAGGGGCGGATCTCCGGCAACGCAGCGATCGGCACGCCGAGCAGCCCGCAAAGCTCGGCCGACCAGCCGCGCTCCTTGAGGTCATAACAGAGCGTGCGCGACGCGTTCGACGGGTCGGTCACGTGCTCGCCGGTGAGCTTGAACGCCAGCCACGAATCAACCGTGCCGAAGACGGCGGTACCAGCCACGACGCGCGCCGCCAGGCCGTCAATGTTGGCCAGCAGCCATTCGATCTTCGTCGCCGAGAAGTACGGGTCGAGCACAAGCCCTGTGCGCTCACGGACGCTCGCCTCGAGCCCTTCACTGCGCAGCTCGTCGCAGCGCTCGGCCGTTCGCCTGTCCTGCCAGACCAGCGCGCGGTGGAGCGGCTCGCCGGTAGCCGGGTCCCAAACGCAGACCGTTTCGCGCTGATTGCTGATCCCAACCGCATCAAGCCCTCCGGGGGCAACACCGGCGGCTTCCAACGCCTCAAGCGCAACTGCGCGCGTAACCTGCCAGATCTCGGCCGCGTCGTGCTCAACCCAGCCGGGCTGGGAAAAGTGCTGCTTAAATTCGCTGTAGGCGCGGCCGAGCAGCTCCATCTCGGCATCGAAGACGAGGCAGGTTGTGCCGGTCGTCCCTTGATCGATCGCGAGGATCATTGGGCGAATCTATTCCGCAGCCGCCGCGAGAGCCAAACGGCGACGAAATCGATCAGCTGGCGAAAACGGTGCGCGAAGCCGCGCCAGCTGCGACCGGTCGCGCGGTGCTCCAAATCAACTTCAACCTCGATCACGCTGTAGCCGGCGCGGGTGGCGTCAACGGTCATCCCGATCTCCATCCCGAAGCGAGGCGCGAACGGCAGCACCTGCCCCAACGCGTCGGCGCGAATCGCCCGCTGGCCGGAGATCGGCGCTGCCAACTCAAGGCCAACGAGATTGTTGATCGCCCAGCGCGCAAAGCCGACCGCGAAGCCGAAGCCGCCGCCGACCTTGCGTGCAAAGCGAGCCACGGCCACGTCCCCTTCACCACTCTCGACCGCTTCAAGCAGAACGCCCAGGGCAGCGGCGCTTTCAGCGAGGTCGCCGTCGCAGAGAAGCACCAGCTCGGGCTCGGTCAGCAGTGCAGCCCGCGCGCCCAAGCTAGCCGCGCCGCCCTTACCGATCAGCTTGCCGCTGCTGACTACCTCGGCCCCGGCCTGCGCAGCGCGCGCGGCCGTATCGTCGGTCGATCCATCGTCGGCGACGAAGATCTTCGCGCCCGGAAATGCCGAGCGCAGAGCCTCGACTGTGGCGGCTATGCGGTCGCCTTCGTTGTAGGCGGCGATCACCACCGCTAGCTGCGAAGTATTCATCTGGCGAACTATCGTGGCAGACTGCCCCTCTAGCAATCCTTCAAGGAGACAGATCGATGGCCGACGTCGAAGCTCACATCACTGGAACGGTTTGGAAGATCGAGTGCAAGCCGGGCGACGCGATCGCCGAAGGCGACACGGTCGCAATCCTTGAATCGATGAAGATGGAGATGCCGGTCGAAGCCGAGGACGCAGGCACGGTCAAAGAGATTCTTTGCGAAGAGGGCCAGGCCGTAAACGAAGGCGACGTGCTCGTCGTCCTCGAGTAGGCGCCGGCGAGAGAACGCAATGCCAGGAACAGTTACAAGCAACTCACCCGCCGAAGGCGTGCTTCGGCTCAGCTTCGATAATGCCGAGAAACGCGGTGCGCTCGACCACGCGATTCTCGATTCGATCACCGAAGTGGTTGAGCAGGCTGATGCGCGCGCGATCATCATCACCGGCAGCGGCGACTTCTTCTCTTCCGGCTACGACATCGGCCACCTGCCGGCTGAGAGCTTTGCCGAGGACGCCGAGAAGCTCGTCGCACACCCGTTCACGAACGCGATTGAGGCGCTCGACACGACCAACATTCCGACCGTCTGCGCCGTCAACGGCCCGGCGATCGGTGGCGGCCTTGAGCTGGCGCTCTCCTGCGACCTGCGCGTCAGCATCGACAGCGCCAAGTTTGGGATGCCACCAGCGAAGCTCGGCCTCGTCTACTCGCACACTGGGATGCGCCGCTTCATCGATGCGATCGGCGTGCCGCGCACGCGCGAGCTGTTCCTCGTTGGTCGCAAGATCGATTCAGCGACAGCGCTGCAGTGGGGTCTTGTAAATGAGTTGGCGCCGGCCGCTGAGCTCGAAGCCTGCGCGCTCTCGTGGGCAAGCGAGCTTGCCGGAAACTCGCCGCTCAGCATCAGCGGCAATAAGCGCGTGATCCGCGAGCTGCTGAAGGCTCAGGGCGACCTTGCGCCCGATATTGAGGCCGAACTGATTGCCCTGCGCGAAGCATCGTTTGCCTCCGAAGACATGCGCGAAGGGATCGTCGCCTTCGGCGAGAAGCGCCCGCCGCGCTGGCAGGGCAAGTGAAGATCGTCACTTGGAACGTAAACTCGCTCCGCGCTCGGATGGAGCGCGTGCTGGAGTTCCTCGACGTCCATTCGCCCGACGCGCTACTGCTGCAGGAGACGAAGTGCTCGCCGGAGCAGTTCCCGAGCGAGGATTTGGAAGCGGCCGGCTACGAGGCCGTCCACCACAGCGGCGGCCGTTGGGCCGGCGTCGCCGTGCTGGCTCCGAAGGGCCACGGCCTGAAAGAGGCGAAGATCGGCCTCGACGGCGAGGCCAGCCCAGACCAAGCCCGCTGGGTTGAAGCCGACATCGAATCGCTCGGGATCCGCGTAGCCAGCGTCTACGTCGTCAACGGCCAGGAGATCGGCAGCGAACCGTTCGCGCAGAAGCTGCAGTTCCTCTCGGCGATGGCCGACCGCGCCGAAGAGCTGGCGGGAACGCCGCTCGTCGTTGGCGGCGATATGAACGTCGCGCCGCTCGACATTGACGTCTACGACCCGTCGAAGTTTGAAGGCGCGACGCACGTCACCGAGGAGGAGCGCGCCGGGCTGCGCACCGTCGCCGAGCGCGGCGGCCTAGTTGACGCCTACCGCCAGCTTCACCCCGACGAGCAGGGCTTCACCTGGTGGGATTACCGAGGCGGCAGCTTCCACCGCGGCTTTGGGCTGCGGATCGACCTGCTGCTCGTGAGCGAATCGCTTGGCGGCTCGATCACGAGCTGCGGCATCGACCGTGACTTCCGCAAGGGAACGAAGCCGAGCGATCACGTTCCGCTGATCGTTGAACTGAGCCAATGAGCGACGCGAAAGCGATCGTCCCGCGGCACAAGCGCCGCAACATCGGCATGACGGCGCTGGCGCTCGGTGCGCTCGGCGTCGTCTTCGGTGATATCGGCACAAGCCCGCTCTACTCGCTGCAGACCGTCTTCTCGGCCGACGGCTTCGCCGTCAAAGCGACGGAGAGGGACGTCTTTGGCGTTATCTCGCTCGTCTTCTGGACGATCATGATCGTCGTCACGATCGAATTTGTGATCTTCGTCATGCGCGCCGACAACGACGC
>SXGR01564633.1_pt1 | contig 12495 bp, 14 predicted proteins | sample 3174711 | NCBI WGS metagenome assembly SXGR01 (sample SAMN11356860, study PRJNA531348) | freshwater metagenome | isolation source: freshwater sample F1-60 | place: China: Fuxian Lake, Yuxi | collected 2017-12-25
GAGGCAGGGCGAATCCAAAACCCCAGAAAAATTGTTTCGCCCTGCCGAGACCTTTTTTTAGAATTCTGAATCAGGATTTTGTTGGAAAAAAGTTCGGATTTTATTCAAGAGACACAGCCACAGCACCATTCGGTGCGTGGCTACTCCAGTAGCCACAATATTAGTGTTGTGTGCCAGGTGCTGTATAGCACTGTGGCCACGAGATATTTATGTTTTATGTCTACTTTTTTAGAGCGATTTGGCTTACCGAAGGCATGGGAGAATGGCCCAAAACTCAAAAATATAGGATGAAAAGTTTATTAAAGAGTTTTTACATTAATTATTTTTAGATCCAACCGAGGTACTTGATTAGTCTAAAAATTCTATCTAGAACCTTTTTATATACTTATTAAGTATTGATTCAAGACCGAAGTATATAGCCAAAATATTATTAAAGTGTAAAAATATGCAAGAGAAAAAAGAATGCACTAAATGTGAAAGTTGTTTTATGCCTTTTTCTAAGGACCCGGGAGTGAGGGAGTCAGAAAAATATTGTAGTTATTGTTTCCAAGGCGGGAAGTTTTGCTATGAAGGGGATGTAAAAGGGTTTCAAAAAATATGTTATGAAGGTATGGTAAAAAATGGGATGAGTAAATGGAAAGCTAAGTTGTTTAGTTTCATGGTTCGTTTTGCTCCGAGGTGGAAGAATAATAAGTAATTTTAATTTAGTTTTTATGCTTGAATCTTCAAGACAAATACATGAGATACATAAGAAAACGCCTCAAAGTATAGAAGAGCATCCAGACTATGCAGGGGTGTTGGCTCAAGAAATTCCAGGGAGTCAGTTTATTACAAGCCCTGAGCAGTCAGAGTTATTAACTAAGTGGGGAATTAATATTCCTTCAAGTAGTCAAGTTGCAAATAATATCATTCAGTATATAAGAAGTGCAGAAGGAATGCGCGGTGAACATGCTGGATTAGATGAAAGACGAAAGCAAAAAGTTATAGAAATGCAAACAAAATTTCCTCGTGGAAAAGTGATTTTAGCAAAACCTCTAGTATGGACTAGGGTGGATAAACCCCCTCACGGTTTACTTGATGTTAGAAAACGCACAAGTCAATTTTATCCAGTAAAAGTTGTTGATGTCAATCCCAGACCATTTGGTAGAAAAGCAAAAACAAGACACAAAATGATAGAGCATGGAATAAAAAAAAACAAGTCCTTTAGAAGATTTTACTCTGCAAGTTTTAGTGAAAGCAGAAAGAGGAAAGTTTGAAGTTCAGGATTTATCTTTTATTCATCTGAGTAAATAAAATAATCCAATGCTGGTATTTAATTTTCAAGCCAAAGTTTGGTTGTATTCTGGTAAAAGTGCATGGCACTTTATTTCCTTGCCGAAGGCTTTGTCTGCCAAAATCAAAAAACTGTTTTTGGGTTTAGAAAGAGGTTGGGGTTCCTTGCCAGTGAGGGTGAAAATTGGAGAGAGTGAGTGGCAGACTTCGATTTTTCCAGACAAAAAGACTAAAAGTTATTTATTGCCCCTTAAGGCTGGAATTAGAAAAACAGAAAATATAAAGGTTGCGGATAAAGTAAAAGTTAGCATAGAAATTTTAGTTTAAAAACAGTGTAATTTACAGTGTAGTGAATTTTTGGTATATTAATTTTGTATTATTAACATAATTATTCATGAGCCTATTTTTCCCCAAACAACCCGAGTTTTTTAAGGATTTACACGAGTTAAACAACCATTTGCAATCTATGGTTAAGCTGTTTTCTGAATTTGTTAAGGAATTTAGCAATTTTGAACAGTATTCCAAACAAGCTTCGGACATTGAACATTTGGGTGATGATAAAACTCATGAGATTATCACCAAACTTAACACTAGCTTTATAACCCCCATAGACAGGGAGGATATTTATTTGCTCGCACATCAGTTAGACGACATTATAGATTTAGTGGAAAATGTTATTCACAATGTAGAGCTTTATGGTGTGAATAAAAAATTTTTTGGGTTAGAAGCCTTTGCCCCCATTATGTTAAAAGCAGGTGAAGAAATGGGTAAAATGTTAGCAGTTATGGAAAAATTAAAACACACTGCAGAATTAGTGGAGGTAAAAATTAGGATTCATAATTTGGAAGATGAAGCAGACCAAATATTTGCCAAAGCCATTAGCCAGTTATTTAGCACTGAAACGAACCCCATTACGGTAATTAAAACTAAAGATTTGTTAGAAAATTTGGAGCAGGTTATGGATAAATTCCAGAATGTGTGCAATATTATTGAAGGGATAGTAGTCAAGGCAGGGTAGGTATCAATTATGGAACACATTACGCTGTTTATTATTTTTATAATTTTTATTGCGTTAGCTTTTGATTTTACCAATGGTATTCATGATGCTGCCAATTCGGTAGCCACAATCGTCTCTACCCGGGTTTTGAGTCCGCGTCAGGCTGTGGCTTGGGCGGCATTTTTTAATTTTATCGCCTTTTTAGTTTTTGGCACCTCGGTTGCTAAAACCATTGGCAAAGGGCTGATTGATATTTCTGTGGTTACTCCGGCTGTGGTTTTAGCTGGACTCCTCGGTGCAATTTTATGGAATCTAATTACTTGGTATTTGGGTTTGCCCACTAGCTCCTCGCACGCGCTGATTGGCGGGTATGTGGGTTCGGCTGTAGCTAAGGGCGGGGTTGCAGTAATTTTATTTGCGGGTTGGACAAAAACTTTGGTGTTTATTGTGCTGGCACCGTTAATTGGTTTTTCACTGGCTTTTCTTTTTATAATTATTACCACATGGATTCTATATAAGCGAGGAGCTTCTCCGAGTCCGGTGAATGTATGGTCAAAAAGGCTTCAGTTAGTGTCCGCTGCATTATATTCTTTAGGTCATGGTGGAAATGACGCACAAAAAACCATGGGTATAATAACAAGTTTATTGGTGTCTGCTGGTGTGCTATCTACTTTTAGTATTCCACTTTGGGTAGTGCTTTCGGCTCATGGAGCTATGGGGCTCGGGACTTTACTTGGCGGGTGGCGGATAGTTAAGACCATGGGGCAGAAAATAGTCAAATTAAGACCCATTGACGGTGTATGTGCGGAAACAGCCAGTGCCATTAGTTTATTTCTTTCCACTTATTTTGGCATTCCGGTGTCCACCACGCATGTAATTACCGGAGCAATTTCTGGTGTGGGTGCTAGCCGAAGATTGTCATCTGTCCGCTGGAATGTGGCTTTTAAAATTTTGTGGGCTTGGGTGCTTACTATTCCTTGTTCAGCCTTGGTGGGGTTTTTGTTATACTGGGTGAGTCATTAGATTTGTTGCGAATTAATTTTTGACCAAAAAGTGCTCTTTTGCCAAAACCTTGTCAAAAATTTTTCCGCTTAATTATGGTTAAACATCAAAATTTTTAACATAGGTTTTATCTAAAATATCCCATTTTGTCCTAAAAATTTATTACGCAACAAGTCTATTAGTATTTTAGTTTGATTGTGCAAAAACACATTATTTTTCAAAACAAAACAGTGCCCTATTGGCTTAACATTAGCAACCGAGCTAAGCGAGTGCGGTTAAGTGTGGCCTGTGATGCCTCTGTGGTGTTAACTATACCTCAAGGGATAGATTTTGGCTTGGCTGAAAAGTTTCTTCAAAAAAAGTTCCATTGGGTATTAAAAACTCTGGAAAAATTCAAGCTTTTCAAACATAGGGTTATTTTAAAATCCAGCAGGCGTGAATATTTAAAATATAAAGCCCAAGCCTTGAATTTAGCCATCAGCAAAGTCAAAGACTTAAACCAGTCTTATAATTTCCCCTACAAAAATATTAGCATAAAGAATCAGAAAACTAGGTGGGGGAGTTGCAGTCGGAAAGGCAATTTAAACTTTAATTACAAAATAGTTTTTTTACCCGAGGACCTCTTAAATTATTTAATAACTCACGAGCTTTGCCATTTGGCGCAAATGAACCATTCAAAAGTTTTTTGGGCCTTGGTAGCTAAAACAATTCCAAATTATCGTCAGTTAAGAAAACTTCTCCATACCCGGTAACTATTCGCACGAATGGTTACCGGGTTAAAAATGTGATATAATATTGCCAATATGAAAGAATTTGAAAAACAATACAAGGCTTTGGCTAATTCTAGAAGGTTGTTAATAGTTAAATTTTTAAAAACGAGGAATAGGGCGTCAGTGGGACAAATTGCGAAAGAAATAAAATTAAGAATAAAATCTACTTCCAAACACTTACGGGTCCTGGCTGGGGTTGATTTTGTAGACAGAGAACAGCAGAGTTTGCAAGTTTATTATTTTTTACCAAACACTAAACCAGAAATATTGCATAACTTTATAAAATTATTATAACTAATCTGGTAACTATTCGCACGAATGGTTACCAGATTTAAAAGTTGAGATTATGAATGGGCAACATAGAGAAAATATAGAACAGGGTCTTGAGGTTGAAATTGTGCTTAAAGAAGACCAACAAAGCGGGCGGTTGACCCGAGGTTTGGTAGATGAAATTTTGACTAGCTCTCAATTTCATCCGCATGGCATTAAGGTTAGGTTAACTAATGGTCAGGTCGGGAGGGTGCAAAATGTTATTAGCAAAATATCAGCCCATACTCCCTTGCTCAAATAATCCCGAGTTAGCTATGGGTAGCAACTAAAAATATTCTAATCAGGTCAATGGGTTATAAAAAACGCTCCTGACTTCACACCTTTTTCGCTAAAGTCATGTCGGACAAGCCAGGCTACTTCGGCTGGAACGGAGTATTATACAGAATTAATTAAACAAATTGAGGACAACATGAAAAATAATGAATTGTATGATGTGGTGGTTATTGGCGGAGGAGCATCTGGGATGATGACAGCCGGACGCGCGGGAGAAGTGGGAAAAAAGGTTTTGTTGCTGGAAAAAAATAAGGGTTTAGGGAAAAAATTACTTATTACTGGTGGGGGCAGATGTAATTTAACCAACAATAAATTAAATATTCGAAATTTAGTCGCCAAATATAAAGGAAATAATAAATTTTTATTTTCTTGCTTTACACAATTTGGCGTTCAAGAAGCTTTGGATTTTTTTAATAATCGTGGTGTGTCTACAAAACTTGAGGCCGAAGACAGGGTTTTTCCTGCATCTAACCTAGCCAAAACTGTATGGGATTGCTTAGTTTTATATCTTAATCAAAAAAATATTACAGTAAAAACCGGAGTTGCTGTATCTGGTCTGTCAGTAGATGCGGGTACAAAATATTTTAAAGTAGATTTACAAAATGGCGGACAAGTGTCTGCTAAAGCTTGTGTGGTGGCAAGTGGAGGGACATCTCGTCCAGAGACTGGTTCAACGGGGGAAGGGTTTTTATGGCTTAAAAAATTAGGTCATAAGGTAATTGAAAATAATTTTGCGCTGGTACCTGTAGCCCTAAAAAATTTGTGGGCCAAAAAACTCTCCGGCGTGACTTTAAAAGATATTAAATTAACAATCTATCAAGACGGAAAAAAGCAATATCCTGGAATTTTGGGTAAATTGCTTTTTACGCATTTTGGAATTAGCGGACCAACTGTTTTAAATATGAGTAAAAGCATTGGGGAGTTGCTTTTATATGGCGAAGTGGTTGTGGTTTTAGATTTATTTCCAAAAGTAGATGGGGTTGTTTTAAAAGAGCAATTTCAAACATTGTTAATTACCCAAAGCAATAAAAAATTAAAAAATGTATTAAGTCATTTTATTCCTTCGGCTTTAGTTTCGCCAGTACTCGAAATTTCTGGTATCAATGGCGAGATTGCTAACCATAGTTTAAATCGGCAAGATAGAATAAAGTTAGTCACGCTTTTTAAATCAGTTCCGTTAAATGTAAAAGAGTTGCTTGGGGCAGATAAAGCTGTGGTGTCCTCGGGCGGAGTGGATCCGAAAGAAGTAAATTTTAAAACGATGGAGTCGCTTTTAGTGCCAAATTTATTTCTAGTGGGCGACATATTAAATATAGACCGCCCATCGGGCGGGTATAGCCTTCAGCTTTGTTGGAGCACGGGTTTTGTTGCTGGGACTAAGGCATAAAATTAAATGTTTATGAACAGTTTTATTTTTAATATAAAGATTTGGTTATATTCCGGTCAAAGCGCATGGCATTTTAGAAACTTGCCTAAATGTTTATCGCAAAAGTCCATTTGGCAATAGACCCTTACGGATCTGCAAGCAAAACAAAAACCCCTATAACGTAAGGGGTTTTGTAGTTTTTTGTTTCTATGTTATCTAGAAAATGGTTTTTTAAAACTTCTTCCTAATTTAGGACGAGAAAAACGGGAAAAGGGGTTTGGTTTTTTGCGTGACCCAAAGGTTTTTTGCTTATCACTAAAATTTGGTTTATCACCGAAGCTTGGTTTGCTATCAAAATTTGGTTTATTGTCAAATTTTTTGTAAGGTTGCCTGTTGGAAAAAGAAGGTCTAAATTTTGGGGAAAAAGGCTTGCTAAAAGATTTTTGGTATCCGAGTGAAGCCGGGCTCGAGCTTCGCGGTATTGAAGCCTGCCTTTGAGAAGCAAGGTTTTTAGTTGGCAGTTGTTTTTTGATCAGTCGTTCAATTTCCCACACATCTCTTTTTTGGTCAGGGGTAGCAAAAGAAATAGCATGTCCTGCCATTTCCGCTCGGCCAGTTCTGCCAATTCTGTGGACGTAGTCGCTGGCTTGTTCGGGTAAATCATAGTTCATTACCAGTTCAATGCCAGTTACATCTATTCCACGAGCTGCAATATCTGTAGCTACTAATACCCGATACTTCCCCAGTTTAAAACCTTTGAGGGCTTCTAACCTTTGACTTAAAGATCTATTGGAATGAATTTCGGCTGATTTAAAACCTAAGTTTCTAAGTTCAAAAGCAATTTTTTTGGCACCGTGTTTGGTGCGAGAAAAAACTAAAGTACTGCCTTTGTATTCATTTAAAATTTTAATTAGCTCGGGCATTTTGCCGTGCCTATCTACAAAAATAATTTCTTGAGTAACTTTACTCGCAGTTGAACCGCTGGGTGCCACCTCCACTCTGATTGGTAATTTCATATAAGTAGAAGCAATTTTGACAATTTCCGGATCCATAGTAGCGGAAAAAAGCATAGTTTGTCTGTCTTTGGGCACGTGGTTTAAAATTTGTTTGAGCTGGGGCGCAAAGCCCATATCTAGCATTCTGTCAGCTTCGTCTAAAACCAAAATCCCAATTTCAGTTAGGGATACACTTTTTTGCTCTAAGTGGTCAATGAGTCTTCCCGGGGTAGCAATAATTACATGCGGTCGGTTGCGTAAGGCAAACATTTGGCGGGAAATAGCTTCACCGCCAATAAGCACGGCGGTTTTAAGACCTAAATTTCTACCTAAATTTTGCAAGGCATCGTTAACTTGCAAAGCTAATTCGCGGGTGGGCAACAGCACTAAACCTTTAAATTTATTTTGCGCTATTCTTTGAAGCATGGGTATGCCAAAACCTAGGGTTTTGCCTGTGCCAGTTTGAGCAATGCCCATTACATCTTTGCCCTCTATTCCAATTGGTATAGCTTGAAGTTGAATAGGAGTAGGGGATTTAAAACCTTTATTTGTAAGAATTTCTAAAAGCTTAGGCGCAATACCTAGGCCATGAAAAGAGTTTGGATTGGTTTGGGTTGGTGTCAAAATAGTTGGGTAATAATAAGAATCAAATTATATCACAATCTTTTTATTTTGTCAATTTTAGATGGTAAATATTTACCGTGCTATACTAATTTTATGTTTATCACCTCATCTATATTGGATAAAATCAATGGTTTAAATCAGTCAAGAAAGTCAATACTTTTAGGAATTTTGTTTATTATTCTGCTTCAAATCGTCGGGTTTGTGTCTTTGCATAAAAATCGGGATAGACTTACTCAACTGGACCCTTGGAAGCCAGCCTATTCTAATTTTACTGTGCCGGTTTTGGCACGTTGGGACAGTGGTTGGTATGTGTCAATCGTTAAAGAAAATTATGTATTTAGGCTCGGAGAAAATTCTAACACCGCGTTTTTTCCGCTGTATCCGGTGTTAATAAAAGCCGTGTCTTATGTTTTGCCTATAAATTATTTTTCTCTCGGTCAAATTATTTCATGGTTAGCGTTCTTGGGAGCCATAGGCTTTGTCTATAAACTATTTGAACTTGATGTCTCCTCTCATAAAGCTGTTTTAGCCTTGTTGTTGATGCTCATTTTCCCATGGAGTTTTTTCTTAACCGCTGTTTATACGGAAAGTTTATTTTTATTTTTAATTGCCGGGAGTTTTTATTTTGCCCGCCGTGGCAAGTGGTTTTTGGCGGGACTGTTTGGTTTATTGGCTGGACTTACCAGACTCGCCGGAATATTTTTATTCCCAGCTTTAATTTGGGAGTTTTGGCAACAACACAAAAAGTTAAAATTTAGTGCATTGTGGGTAGGTTTAATTCCCTTTGGTTTAATAAGTTTTATGGTGTATTTAAAGATTCAGGTTGGATCAGCCTTAGCATTTTTAACCACTCAAAGCACTTATGCTAGGAAATTTATGGACCCAATTAGCACCTTATATTTAGAAACTCGGCATATTTTTGGTTATTTAAAAACCGACCAATATTTAAAATCCGCGGTTTTTGCTTTAGGCTTTGTGGCTTTAGGAGTGGGCGTGGTTTTGCTCATAACCAAAGCCAAGCAATTAAGGAGTTCATATTTAATTTTTGCTTTTTTGTGTATTCTAGTCCCCTTATTTTCTGGTACCACCATAAGCATAGGCAGGTATTTGGCAGTATTATTTCCAATATTTTTAGCTGGAAGTATGGTGCAGAATCGGTTATTCTATTATTCGTGGTTTAGTCTTAACGCAATTCTTTTGATAGTTTTAACTTACTGTTTTACTGCTTGGTACTTTATTGTATAGATAAGGTCATACGTATCGCGTAAGCCCGAATAGGCATAGTTTAAGATTTAGGATTTTTGATTAAAGTTTGCTATAATAAGACATAAGGGGTCTGTTGCCGAATGACATTTTGTCCAAAAATTTTAAATTTTTACCTCAAAAGCCCATTCGGCAACAGACCCATAAGAAAATTAACTAAGTTTTAAAGAGTTTTTATGGAAAATACACAACATGTTAGTCCAACCATGCATAAGACATATATTATTTTAGCTACTGTCTTAGTGCTGAGTTTCGGTTTTGCTTTTGTCATGGGTAGACAAGTCTTAAGAATGGGTGCCAATGACCCCCAAATGGAAATAATTGAAAGTTTTTACGAAACTTTGTCGCAAGGTCAAGATCCGGCGCTTTTTGGTTCTATCCCGCCAGTAGATATGCAAAAAGGCTTAACGCCATTTGTAAATATTTATGACGGAGAGGGTAAATTTGTGGCTGGGAATGGGAAATTAGGTGAAGCTAGCCCAGCTCCGCTCAAAGGGGTGTTTGATTCAGCTAAAACTAAAGGCAAGACTACTTTTACGTGGCAACCTCAAAAAGGAGTGAGAATTGCTTCAGTCATAAAAAGTTATAGCGCAGGGGATAAGCAGGGTTTTATTTTGGCAGGGAAATCTTTAAGAGAAACTGAAAATAGAATTCAAACTTTAATGAAAATCAGCGTGGTGTCTTTAGTATTGGCTTTATTGGCAAGTTGGTTGGCTGTGAATGCAGTATTTATGAAAAGGAAAGAAGCCCTGCTATAAAATTAAATTGATAAGTATAAAAAGCCCCTTATTTAAGGGGCTTTTTTAATAAATAATTGACAAAGTTATAGTTTTATAGTATAGTATTTTGTTATGATTATATTCAGAAAAATATTGCGCAAATTTTTGGTTATTAGGCTAATTTTGGCTTTAATAACTTTATTTTGTTTGCCAAATAGTAGGTTTTTGTTTGCTCAGGAAAGTATTGCTTCCACAGCAGTTGTGGTAGCAATTATTGACCAAGGTGTGGATTTTACCCATCCAGCGTTGCAAAATTCTCAGTGGCAAAATAGTAAGGAAAGTTTAAACGGAATTGATGATGACAATAACGGACAAATTGATGATGTGTCAGGCTGGGATTTTTTTAACAATACCAATAGTCAAACACCTTTAGGTCCGCATGGCACTCGGCTGGCAGGGATAGTTTTAAAAGAAGCACCAGAGGCAAAAATTATGTCTTTAACAGTTTGTGATAGGCAATTAGGGTGTAGTTCTGGGGCAGTTGTGAGTGCTATTTATTATGCAGTTGACCATTCAGCAAAGGTCATAAATTTGTCATTTGGGGATGTGTCTGGGTTTAGCGATGTTTATACTTCAGCAATAAATTATGCTAATCAGAAAGGGGTGGTAGTAGTAGTGGCTGCTGGGGGTGATGCTACGGGCTATGATTTAGCGCAAAAACCGATTTCCCCCATTTGCAATAAACCTACGATTGGAGTTTCGTCTGTAGATAAAAACGGGCAGTTGCCTGTTTGGGCAAATTTTGGGGCTTGTGTGGATGTTTATGCTTTAGGGGTAAATATTTTGTCCTCTACCTCTTTAATTTTTGATAATGCATCTTACGGATATTTTAATGGCACTTCATACTCGACTGCTATGGTCTCTGGTTTTTCAGCAAAAGCGAAATGGCAAAATCCCAATATTACTCCAAGTGAAATTATTGAATTGTATAAAAATGCAAATTTGATAATTACAGAGTCTAAAAAAAATGAACAGTCCAAACAACAGTCACAACCAAAGGTTAAAGGGGTTCGGGTGCTAAAATCTAAAAAAGTGGTTTTGCCCAAACCTAAACCTGTTGCAGTTATTAAAATAACCGAAAAATTCAGATAAAAAATCCTCCGAAATATATCGGAGGATTTTAAAATTATAAAATAATTTTTACCAATTGGGTTTAAAGTTTTCCCAATTGTAGCGGTCTGGGTTAAAGCCTTCCCCGCAAGTAGTTTCTATCAGCGCTGTGGCAATTTGGTAAAGGTCAAGGTTGGCTGCTGGGCGCCTGTCTTCCAAATAGCCTTTACCTTCGTTGGCAGTGGCCATAGGAATTCTTATACTGGCTCCGCGGTCGGAAATGCCAAAGCGGAATTGGTGAATAGCGCAAGTTTCGTGTTTGCCGGTTAATCGTTGGTCATTGTCTGCGCCGTAAACGCGAATATGATTTTTGTGGAAACGACCGAGTTTCTCGCACGCCATATTTATTACTGCCATACCGCCGTCTTCGCGCATAGCTTTGGTGGAGTAGTTAGTGTGTCCACCAGCTCCATTCCAGTCTCCGGGCATGGGTTTTGGGTCAAGTTTGGCATAGGCGTCGTGCTCCTCGCCAAGTCTGTAAAGTAGCCAGCGGGCAAGCCATAGCTGGTCAGAAGCTTCTAAAGCTCCAAGCACGCCAATTTGAAATTCCCACTGGGCTGGCATTACTTCTGCATTGGTGCCACAAATGCCAATTCCAGCTTCCAAACAAGCTTTTAGGTGCTCTTCCACAAGAGGACGACCATGAACTTCATCTTCTCCAACTCCACAGTAATACCGGCCTTGTGGGTGTGGAAAGCCATCTTTAGGCCAGCCGAGTGGCCATTCTTTTCGGTAGAGTGTGTATTCTTGTTCAAAACCAAACCATGGTTCGTGCTGTTTAAATTGCTCCGCTACTTGAGCTAAAATGTGGCGGGTGTTGGTTTTGTGCGGAGTGCCGTCGGGGTTTAAGACTTCGCACATTACTAAAATGTTGTCGTCTTTGTTAATGGGGTCTGCTACAAAATATACAGGCTTCAGCATACAGTCGCTAAAATGCCCCTCGGCTTGTTCTGTGCTACTGCCGTCAAAGCCCCACATAGGAATGTCACTAACTTTGGACACGGGTCCGTTAATGATTTTGGTTTTGGATCTTAATTTGGCTGTTGGTTTTCTACCATCTAACCAAATATATTCTGCCATGATTTTTTTTTGTTGCATAGATCACAGATACAGATTAACACTGATGCACAGATTAAAGTGCATCGGGTAGTCTGTAATTTAATTGTAAATTTTTTAGCATTGTTAGTTGGTGTCTGTAGTATTTTTTCCCCGTGGGGTGGAGTAACCCAATTCCCTCCCCTTAAGATAACGGGAGGATAGGAGGGGTTATGATATTAAACAAATTATTAGCTCATTTATGAAATCTCATAACTTCACCCCTGCCCTCCCCCACATGGGAGAGGGAGAAAAACACGATAATTAATTAAAATATAAAAAACACCTCGTTTGTGTAAGCCTCCTGAATTTGGGGTGTTTTTTTAAATTTTTGATTTTATAATTTGATTGTAATAGGGATTTTTGGGAGTGTCAAATTGTGGATAAAAGAGGAGGTAATTAGAGTTATGAAGACCGAGTTAAGAGTTAAGAAGGGAAATTGGAAAAGGAAAAAAAAGTGAGCGCGCCGGTGGTGGTGCCAGCGCGCTACTGACTGACGTCAAATGTAAAACCCGACGTCAGTCTCGACATCCGCTTGGTCCCACCGGGGCGCGGAAGCCGGCGGGCGGGGGTGGACGAGCTCGCCACCCAGGCTGGGCCCTTCCGGGCCCCGGTTTAC
>SXGR01078512.1_pt1 | contig 12491 bp, 9 predicted proteins | sample 3174711 | NCBI WGS metagenome assembly SXGR01 (sample SAMN11356860, study PRJNA531348) | freshwater metagenome | isolation source: freshwater sample F1-60 | place: China: Fuxian Lake, Yuxi | collected 2017-12-25
CACCAAAAAGATATTGACCATGAGACTCAATTCGGGGAAACGGATCTGCAAAATCAAAAGTGCTTTCAAGAAGATTACGAAAAGCCACATCGTGAAGTAAAATGTTGGGCTCGTGAGATAACGAAAACTTTGTTAGTGCACCTTTGACTGCTTCTTGAGATGGATTGAGCAATGCGACACTATTAAATGCATTCACATTTCGTCCTTACCTGAAACTAACCGAATAATTGAACCGTATACAAGCTGTAATCTAGGTCAGGGTTACCATTCCACAATAAAGTGCAGTTTAGAGACCTCGGAGTTTCGCCAATTATTTCTTTCACTTTCTGAGCCGTCTGTGCGGATATATATCCGACACGAAGATCGGAAACCATCACAGCGATTGCGTTTGGATCATGCTCATTTTGAGGTTCACTTCTTAACGTAGCAACGCAGTCGTAGCGGAGGGATCCCTTAGCGTTTGCTTTTATAATGCCCTGAATATTTTCGGCATGATGACGAGCCCCGTTTACAACCAATAATGCATCAGGAATAAATTCGCTCACCTCTATAACTGTACATTTTTGTCATCAGTTTTAGCAATTGTTGAGTGAGAAGACTATGATTTTCTGGTGCCTCACAAGTGGGAATTAATCAAGAATTCGACAAAAGGTGGTCACCGTAAAAGAGAGGATTTTCAGTCAGATCTTCAAACTGCCCTTGATTACTTTCAAAGCGTTGAGAACATTGAAGTCGACAGATCGGTTCTAGAGATACTCGGTGCCCACGAGTACAGTTTGGTTGGGGAACGAGAAAAAGTTTACACACATCCGTTCCCTCATATTTCATCTCATGGCAAATATCTTTTTGGATGTTTCTCAGTTCCTGCCGATATCGATAATGGTGTGGCAGATTTCTCAAGCCTATTTTTTATTGCCACTGAATCTCGGCTGCTGACAGTATTCAAAGACCCTTCTTGGGTTTATAACGGAACTTTCGGAGGAGCAGTACTGGCACTTTTTTCACGTCATGTAGAATTTGGCGATGAACGGGTATCGCAAACATTATTAAAACTGGCAAGTTTTACAATTGCTGCACTAGATCATTCATTTGATGCTCTTGGCAATCGATCTGAAAAGTTTGAAAAACAAGTGAGTGTCTCTACTATCACTGACGGCAAAGAATTTGAGCGATTGATTAGCCGTAACTTGCCACCACTGACAGTCTTGAAAGATGAAATTGAAGCCTTGCGAACAGTCTCGAAGCAGACCGTTGAGATTCTTGCTCGTATAGAAAGTGGTCGGGTGTCTTTAAATCCGGAAACTGAGTCGCCAATTCGGTTTTTCAACAATCGTGAGATGCATTTGGCAAGTGGGCTGTTTGTGCATGCATCTCAAATAGACTCCTATCGTGATGCACTTACACGCGAGATAGTTGATTCGATTGCGAAATTGGATCGACTGCAAGATAAATCGCTTGTCTATGCAACCCATAGAGTTACCGCTCTTGGTGCCTTGATTTTGTTTCCGAACTTGATTTTTGACTATTTTGGTCAAGCTTTTACACCACTTCCAAACTGGATGCAAGCAAACGGTTGGTGGTTAACTATTGCACTTACGTTTGTCTATTGGATTTGCCAATATCTTTATTTCCGGCGTCGCAGATTTTTGTAGCGAGTTAATGAGCGAGACTTCGCAAGATTCAATTGTTGAACGGCGCTTCGAACTATGTGCTGTGATCGCAGCTCTATTGAGTATTCCTGCGATTTTGATGCAGACATCAGAAAGTCATCTGGTTCACGGTGCTGGAAATGTTCTCAACGTTTTTATTTGGCTGTTTTTTGCTTTGGAAGTTACAGTTTTACTCAGTCTTACTGCCGACGATTGGGCTTGGATCAGATCGCACAAACTTGAGTTAATAGTAGTCGTGGGTACGGCTCCTGTATTTTCTTTAATCGGTGATAAAGGTGTGATATTCGGGCTAGCCCCGCTCCTTCTACTTTCCCGAGTAATACGCTTTGCAAAGATCACTAAATTTTTAAAGGTAGGGAAGCTACTTAAGACAAATAAGATAATTGAGAAGGATGAAACTTTTCCGAAGTGGGTCGATCAAGTAGTTTTTGGAATTGTTCTCATTCTGATTATAGGGCTCATTGGAATGATTGTTGATAAAGAAGCACATTCTATTAGTCAAGGAATAAAGTATTGGTTTGCCTTGCTTGATGCGGAGTCAGAAATTAATGAACCACACTTTTATCTCAGTATTCTCATAATTTCAGTGCCCGTAATTGCGTTGTTTGTTAAAGTCAAGAGAGCTACTTAAACATTATGAAAAAAGTGATGCTGACAAAGTCCGATTTTAAGGTTGGTTGTGATTGTTTATATAAATTGAAATACAAAAAAAATAAGTATCCAAGCAAGCTTGAAGAAAATGAATATTTAAGTTTTTTTGCTGATTGTGGTTTCATGGTCGAGGCAATAGCACATGCTATTTTTCCGCATGGGGTGACTCCAACACCAATGCCCAACGAAGCGTTAGCTGAGGCCACAAAACGTTTTTTTGCAAAGAGTGGAGACGCTGTTTGGTTTGAGCCGACGTTTACTGCAGGGCAGTTTTCAGCGCGTATTGACATGATGATTAGGACTGGATCAACACTCCGTCTGATTGAAATTAAAGCAAAGAGTTTTGATCCTGAGGAAGATTCGTCAATGTGGAACGCCAAGGGTGATGCAATTAGATCAGAATGGGAAAGTTACTTAATTGATGTCGCGTTCCAAACTATGGTTGTTCGTTTAGCACTTCCAGGTTTTACTGTGATACCTGAGCTTTGTTTAGTAGACAAATCAAAGACCTGTTCAGAAGAAGCGATCTACGACAAAATTGAGATGGTTGAGCGAGATGACTCAGATAGAAGTGCGCCTCGTGCTGTTTTTGTGGGTGATGTGGACGCGATAGTGGCAGATAATTTTCTGAAATTTGTTGATGTCTCTGAGTATGTAGATTCGTTGATGACAGTGGTTGAGAATGGCGCAAATCATTTTGTGGCTTCATTGGACGATGTAAATCTGATGGGTGATCCACCTCTTGGTTCGATATGCAAGAAATGTGAGTATCGCGGACACGAGAAAAAACCAGATGGGTTCGGTGAGTGCTGGGGCGATCTTGCGAACGTAAAGCCGCATATTCTCGACCTTTATTATGTGAGTTCAATCGGAACCAAAGGCGCTCTCGAGGAGCTAATTCAGATTGGAAAGGCGAGTATTTTTGACGCAGAAAGTAGAATTGATGAGAGCAAAACCCGTGGTTTCAGGCAGTTACGTCAAATTAATGCTCTGAAGAGCGGAAAAGAACAATTTGCTACCGACTTGGCTGACGAGCTTGGCTCATTGACTTATCCTTTATTCTTTTTAGACTTCGAAACTTCTCGAATTCCGGTGCCCTATCACGCCGGAATGAAACCGTATGAACAAATTACATTTCAGTTCAGTTGCCATGTTGTGAGAACTGCGGAAGCAACCGAGCTTGAGCATTTTCAGTGGATCAATACAGAAGATGTGTATCCGAACTTTGAATTCGCTAAGCAGCTGCGTGAAGTTTTAGGAGATGTTGGAACCATTATCGTCTGGAGTCCGTTTGAACAGACCGCAATTAAAGACATTGTCGAACAGGCGAAGACGTACAGCTTTCACGATAAAGATCTGGTTACTTGGTTGTCAACACTGCATGTTCCAGTTGCTGACGGAGGGCGAATTTTTGACCTGATGAGGCTTTGCGAACGTAGCTATTACCATCCAGACATGGATGGTCGAGTTGGTCTCAAATATGTGCTGAAGTCAATTTGGCAAAATAACGAAAAATTATGGCAAGATCCTTGGTTCTTTGATTATCTCAAAAAAGATGATGCAGGAAAAGTTCTTGATCCGTATCTGAGTCTTTCGGCTGAGCCTTTTGCTTATGCGTCAGAACGGATAGGTGTTGATTTAGATGTTGTTCGTGAAGGCGTCGGGGCAATGCGTACTTATCAAGAAATGCTTTATGGTCAGCATCGTAAAGACAGCGAGTTTCGCCAAGTACAGCGCGAGTTGTTGCTTCAATACTGCAAGCTCGACACTGCAGCAATGGTCATAATCTGGCGCTATTGGTCTTCTTTAAAAAAATGAAAAATAATTTCCGTATTGCAACATGGAATACGAAACAAGGTGTGGCACCCCGTCAACCCGAGTCTGCGCTATGGGATTGGATTCAGAAGACAATTACTCCCGATGTGATTGTGCTAACTGAGGCGAAGGCACCAAAAACAGGGTTTCCAACTGGATGGGGAGGTGTCTGGGTACCAGGTGGTGTTGGGAAGCGCAGACCGTTCGGCACTGTAATTGCTGGCAATCATGTCAAATTGGAAAAGACAGATTTTCGTCGTCGTAGGACAAAGTCGGTAGAGAATCGCCCTAACCCAGCTGCAACTTTTTGTGTTGACGTGTTGCGTGAAGGTGACTTGTTGTTTCGCGTGTTGGGTCACTATGGCTTAATGCTTGGTGATAAAAATGGTCTTGATGCATTTGATGATTTAAACAGGGAGATCGACGATATTTTGCGTGAGCATGGTGATGAGAAGTTTATTGTCGCTGGTGACTTTAATTTATGGCCCGAATATGTCGTAAGTGATTTTAAGGGTATTGGAATGACGAGTGTTACAGATTTGCGTGAGTCTTTTCCAAAATTGCGTGACCCCCAGTACGGTTCTCGCATTTGGACCCACAAAAATGGGGCAAAGGCATCAGATGGTGTGCGTCAGGAGCTCGACTTCATTTTCATCTCCAAGGATTTAAAGAAGAAGTTCGTCGACACTAAGGGCGGTGTTGGAGATTTTCCAGATGCTTGGGAAATGAGCGATCACGCGCCGGTGACTGTAAATTTTGATTTCTAATTATACGCTCAAAATCATTTTTTGCGTCTTAAGTAACTGAGCTGTGAAATTGCAATTATTACAAGGACTATTGCAAATACTTCTCACGACCGCTCAGAGTTTGCTCAAGGGTTGACCTCGAAGTTCTTGCCGAAAAAACGAACGATCGGGGCAGGGAAGAGCAGAATGCTTGCAACAGCTGCAGAACAAATTTGTGCTGCCGTCTGGCGACGATTTTCTAGTGACTTTAGACGTTCATAGGAAAGATGTTCTTCTTGCTTTAGCCCGTTTCGCCCAGCCTTGAATACATTTTGTATCTCATTAATTTTTGGCGCGATCGAGATAATCTTAAACTTTGCTCGTCTTATTCTTAGGTAAGGTCCGAGGTGCTCGGTGAAATTGACTGCTACTCATCATTGCTAGACATCCCCAGACGGGCAGTTGTGTGGATTCAGCCGCCACCTAGCGGTTGCTCGAATTCCGCCAAAGCTTCATTGAGCTCAACTTTACTTGGGTAGTCGAGAAAGACGAGTTTAAAAGCTGGTTCAGTCAACATGATGAAGAGAGTTACGTAATCTCTCACCTTGAATTGAGCCGAGAATTGTTGTTGCTTTTAGGCTGTGCTGTCCACCGTCGAAAAAAGCTGAACTGTGTCTTTGGAAATTAACACTAGAATTAGTTAAGGCTTGTTTCGCGCGATCTTGGGCACCGGCTAAATTGAAGAGTCGTACAGACTCATTAAAGCCTTCGGTCATAAGTTCGTGCCTCTCAATTAGTCGCCCAAATTGCCCTAGTTCTTCCATGCATCGCGCAGCCATTTTTTGGTCGCCGACACTCTCAAAGAGCACTCGCGATTTACGTAAGGACCCACTTGGGTTTAGATGAGCCAATTCGCCCAAGGTTGATGGCGGAAGGTCGTCAGTAGAGATCATTGCCAGAATTATCCCATACCACATTACGGATTTGGCTCGCTCAGAAGTCTTTTCACTCGAAGACTTTGAGTCGGCAAGGCCAACCTCTGCAAGCGCTCGAATTGCGAGTCGTAAATGATCGGTATGAGTGTGGTTTGATTCTTGCTGAGATCTTACTGTCGACCAGATTTGCCTAATTAGAGATTGAGTTATTGCGACAACCGAATCTTCGTTAGCAATGACCAAGCCAAGCCCGCTTGCTGTTTTCATAAAAACCTCAGAATCAGACTTGCTCGCGGGCTTAGGGCGTGGAGTTGTTTTGGCCGTTCCATCTTTCGGAGGCGATGGAGCTGCGTCAGGTATTGGCTTAATTGCAACATAAGAATAAGTCGACTTAATTGCCGTATCAGAACTCAAAGACTTAGTAGTCGTGGGCGTCGGCTTTGTTAGGAAGTTTCTCAGTTTTGCAGATAGCGAATTAGCCAAATTTCGTACTTCCGTTGCAAACTTGGAAAAAGTCGCATCACTTGCGGTAGTCGCAGAACGAAAGCCAGTTAACGTCTTTGACGGTTTGAGTGCAAAATAAAAAGCGACAGGAAAAACTAATATCCACCAAGCACTCTGACCCACATCGTGCATTCGTCGCGCACCGTACGCCAAAGTCGGTATGACGATAAGAAATGATAATTGTGGGAGGCTGGAATTAATTAAGATGACCGCAACGATCCAAGTCCAGTAGTCTTGGCGAGAAGCGACCCCTTTAAAGTCAAAGTAACCGGTCAGGCCACGCGTCAAAGCCCCACGAATATCACTTTTTGAACTCATTATGAACCCTTCTCGGCACGATCAATGTAATCTCGAGCCACTTCTATAGTACGAACGAATGCAAGATTTCCGCCAACCGATTCGCAGTTAGCTGTCCCTGAGCAATCCACATCGTTACCCGATACGGCTGTGGCGATGCCCACAAGATTGCCACTTTCATCGACCATTGGGCCGCCAGAATTTCCTCGGTTTAGGACGATGTCAACTTTATACAATTGCCCACCTTCGTCGTCAAGGTATCCCGCAATCTGACCACGAGTCAGAGTTACAGTTTCGCCTCCAACTCCTGGGTAGCCGACAACACGCACTGCGGAGTCAATAGGCAGTAATCCATAACGTGGAGTCATTACAGAGAACGAATTTGGTGTGGCTCCGACTATACGAAGCAAGGCTAGATCGCGGATGGGATCTGCAGCCAAAATCTCGGCCTCAAACACTTGAGTTGGTGGCTGAGAGGGTGAAGTAGTAATTCCAATAAACAATGTTTCGCACTCTGGTGGATCATTGGAGCTTGGAGTAATCACATGTTCGTTGGTGAGAATGTATGTTCCATCGCCAATAATCACACCGCTTCCGCCTGAGCACTCTTCACCAGGCCGACCAAGTGTTAGATTCACAACTGCACCGAGCAAGCTGTCACTTTGAGAAGCTGAATTTGGAGCAGTTGTGGCGGGATTAGGGGTCGGCAACGTTGGTGGGGGGTTGATAGTCGAAGTTGATGGCACTGAGGGAAAAGTTTGAAGAGTCGTTGGAGTAGTTTTCTTATCGTTGCTATTTATCGAAGCGAGTATGAGTAGAGTTGCAAAAACAGCAAGTGAGTGCGTGGTGATCAGCGTCGGCAGAAAGCTATTGGTGTTGAAGTTACCAAGTGTTCGATCGCCGACTGCAATAATGAATATTGCTAGCGCGACACTCAACAGTGCAACAACAGCAGTAAAAAGAACAGTCCACCGAATATCGATATTGACCGCGGACTGGACCCGATTGGGAATAATGAGCCGTATCAAACCTCGACCACTCCACACGATGATCGTTTGAGCGAGTTTGATGGCGGCGGCAACGAGGAGAGATGCGGCAGCGATTCGGACAAATACCTGATTGACTTTTATAAAGCCAATTGATGCTAGAACAACCGAAAGCCACAAACTAATTGTCACCAAAAGTGCACCGAAAAGTGAATCACCTGTTACGACAATGCGACCACTTAACCCACCTAGGTCAGCAACTATCCAAGTTGATTGATGCACGACAAAAAGGAGTAGGGAAGACACAATAACCAGAAGTGACATTCGACTTTTCAACTTCTCGCCTGATTTGTTAGATGCAACTAGCCGCAAACCGATCAGATTTACGCCAGCAAATGCCATGAATGTTCCGACTGACGGTCCTATCAAACTGCGTGAAAGATCAATCCCAACAATCGTGAGGCCTGGGAGCAATCCACGCAGAAGCCCAAGTGCGAGTAAGCCAATTCCTGCAAGCCAACCCACTAAAGCGGCGCTCATAGCGAGGAGAGTATGTCCCAGTTTTGGGAAGCGCCAGTAAAGGACGAGTCCAACTGTGGTCATACTTACCGCAAGACCTGTAAAAACTCGACCACCAGTCATGTCAACAAGTGAGAAGGTCGTTGATTGTTGATTCGGTAAACGAATTACCAGCCAAGGCAAAAATGCACAGGCAACAACTGCGACAACGGTGAGAGGTAGAAAATAGTCGGTGCGAGTAGGCACGAGTTTTGATTTTCTCTCGTTATCTTTCGGCAAGGGCAAAGACGAATCACCCGGTGGCGAGACAATGTCAAATTCACTCATGCGAATGGATCCACAGTTTCTTCGGTAACTCGGTGTGTATCGGCTATTGTTGAAGAAGCCGGTTCAGCAAAGTCGTCCAAACCGATCCGTGGCAAGGTGGCTATTGCTAATAATCCAAGTGGGCCGAGTGTGACGCCGAGCAGTGCACCCAAATGAGGTGACTTTTTGAAAAAACCCGCCGCTATCGCGCCAAAAATTGACCAAGAAGTAATCCAAGTTACAACCAACAGCAGTACGAGAGCAAAGCCGAGATTCTCCAATATCAACTTCGGAATCTTGGAAAATCTTTGGATGATGGCCCGTCAGGGTCATCAGTGGAACGACCGCCAACTAGTGAGTCGAGAGGGTAGCAGAAGCCGATATCAAGTGCCCATGTGACGAAGTGAAGTGGTCTGTCAGGCGAGACATTAAAAGAACCAAGGCTCGCATCGCCTTTCCATTTAAATCTAAATTCAACATTTGCGACCCGTGGCTCGACGCCGGGAGCAAAGGCATTTGGATCAAAGTCAACCGATCGTCGTGAGTTGACCAAACCCAGCAAAAACTCCTCAGGCGAGAATCTGTCAAATGCATGATGATCTGTGTCGATGTGATCAAGTTCAGAAAACAATGCAGCCAAGTGATGATCTGAAAACCAGCGAGCGATACTTTCCAATTCGCCTTCAGTGACAGATGCTCTAAGTTCATGTTGAAGAAAGGACTCAGAGAGATCGCTCCTTGGATTTAAAATTCGGCCAGATTTGCGCCGCTCTGCGCGACTAATTGTTCGCAATGGGCCTGTGTCAGATTCAGGCTCAAGACCGCCTGGTGCGTACATGGTGTACTCATCAGACCATTTTGCGCGGAGAGCGCGGAACACATCTGAGAGATAACCGATTCGTAATATTCGCATCCACACTTCTCGGTCAATGGCGTTGATTTGATCTGGTTTGGAGTTAAAACGCGACACCGCAAATTGAGGTGGTCGGGGAATGAGGGGTAGGCGATCAGACGAGTCGTCAATGTCGCTCAATCTTCCAAAGGGTGCGTGTGCGATTTCGCGGATCGCACGACTCCAATCGGTAAGTTGGCGCTCGACGAAAGTCAAGCGACTATATTCGCGTACCGCGTTTAGCGTAAGGCTAATCAATCTGGTTAGCTCAGAGTCAGTGAGGTTACAGGCAAAATCAAACTTGCGAAGTTCGATAGCGGTACGGATAATCTCGCGTCCCAATGTTGCACTTGTGCCAAATAGCCAAATTGCAAAAAAGATAGCTGCAATTGGTAGACCAATTGGAAATCGAGATAGAATAACCCAAGCGAAAAAAAGAGCGCCGCCAAAGACGCCAACGCCAGTAAATAAACGACTGAGACTCTTTCGTTTTGGTGGCGAGATTGTAGATGCATGCTCGTAAAGCTTTTTGATTTCGTCAAATTTGTAGTCTGATTTGGCTGCCTCAATGCCGGCACTAACCGAAAATGCGATTTCCCAGAGTAGAGTGCTTGCAGATTCGACTTTATTTCGCGTAAGCCAAGTATCAAATCGGGCTCGCAGTTCGGCGACTGACTCAACTGTAACTTCGGCAGGCGCGCTTGGGGAAAGAGCCTCTTTTCGGTCGGCGATTCTTGATTCTCGGCTCATCGAGCTTCGGATTCGTCCTTTCGAAGTATCGGGACTTGATGCACTGGTGGCAGATCCGGCAGAAAAAATTGAGTCGAGTCTTGCCTCTCGAAGTGCTATCTCAAAGTGTTTATGCTTTCTCAAGTCAAGGGCATCAATTGATAAAAATTCTTCTGGGAGTCCAAGTCGACGAAGTGTGTCGGCAGCAATCACAAAGTCAGATATTGATGGTGCCGGTCCTAGGACATGCGGACGCCGAAAAACTGTTCGAACCCCACTTTTATTGAGACACTTAATTCCATCAGCGGGAGGTGACCCATCCAGCGCTGACATCGACGCACTCAAAAGAAGTCGCCATTGGTCTGGCCTAGGTATTGGTCGACTCTCAATTCGTTCGAAGTCTTCTAAATCTTTGAGCTCGGACGAACGTTTTGCGAGTTCTTCAAGGGAATGTTCCAAAGTCATCGGGGTCGATGTGCCCTTTATCCGCATAGTTGAGTCGTCGCCGAATAAAAGTTCTTGGAAAGCATCCAAAAATGTCCGTGCACGAGATTCAATTCGTGATTTCACGGTTGTCTCAACAGCCTTGCCCAAGTAAGTTCCAAAATCCGAGAAAAACTCTTTTATTGATTGGATTAATCCCGTTTCGACAATTGATTTATCTTTTGGGCGGTCAGCAGGTATTTGGTAAAAAAATTTTCCAAGATTTATTACTTCTTTACCTAGGTCGGCTAACAATTTCGGATCATCGTCTACAACTGAAATTCCTGCTGTTTCCACCAGTGATGTGCCAGATCCAGCGCCGATGACTCGGCGAATACTCCTATCAAGCAAAAATCCTGCAGTTGCTGCTCGACCCATCGCGCGAACAAACCTCACGCGACGCGCCATATCCAGCGAGTGGTCGTTTATCCCTGTCGCTGGATTTTCTTTCTGCGATTGAAGGCCGCCACCAGTAACTACGGCCGTAAACGCAAGTGTTGAATCTGTCGTTCCGCCAAGAGGTTGCCTAGGTAAACGCTCATCTACAAAGTTGGTGGGTTCGTGAAAAAAATGGCCGCTGTAGTTGCGAGGAAGATGTGCTGGACCGAAGTCGACTGAGGGATCGTAAACTGACAGCGTGAAAAGTTTCGGCTGAACATCGCCGGTGGAGGGGTAGGCCTTGCGCAAACGAATTGCTAACGATTCTTCTTTTCCAACACGTTCCTGCTGAGTTTTGCCGATTGGCCCAGATCGGATCGAGATAATTGTGATGTCCACCCACGGTAGGTAATTAAGAATCTGATCGAGGGGTCGCCAATCTGGATCACCAGCAAACGCAGCAACGAATTCTCCACCCGATTTACCAACATCGAGTAAAAAAGTATTTACAAGAAGTCCTGCAGCATCCCACTCATCGATGCACTCTGCAACTTGATCCTGACTGTCAGGGTCGATTGCGAGGATTAATAGCCGAGACCGAAGATCGAGCGACCGCAACATGAATTAGCTCCTAGGACGAGTCGAACTGCCTTCGGCTTTTTTGCCGTGTTCTGTAATCTTGTCTCTGACCACCGTGAACTCCTCGAGAAGCAATTTTGAAATTTCTTTTGTGACGGCGTCCTCCCACTCGACTACGCCTTGAGCGTTCACGACTTCTTTACCGTTAAATGTGGCGCTCAGGAGTGTCGTGAATCTATCAATGTTGGATTGCAAGATTAAGTTACACTCTTCAATTCTTTCTTCTGGAGAGCCAAGTTTTGCAACTTCCTTATTTCTTGCCGAATCGACTGGGCTGACAGTCGTGCGACCACTATCGATCAGACTCTGTAACTCGCCAACAACTTCAAACTGAGAAGATTGAATCAAGTCGGCGCGGGTCACACCCAGGTCGAACAGTTCACCATATGCACTAAATGCTTTTTGTCGGATAGTTGGAATGTCAGTGAATACAAGCGGTATCGACGCAAGGATGTTGGTGATCGTGTTGTCTGATCCCAGAGGCAAGAGTCCGGGTGAAGGAAACTTTAGCGCACCTAATTTACTGCTGATGGTACTCCCAGATCCATTGTCGAGACTTACAAAACCAATTAAACGTCCGACGGCGAAACCACGAATTAGCGCCCGAAGTACGACTTCAGGTACTGGAATAAATTCATCGAGAGTTCGCGCACGTTTGAATGCAAGCCAAGCGCGAAGAAGGCGGGCGTCGTTTCGTACTGGCGAACCAAACTTTGCTATCGGCGAAGTAAATGAAGAAACCATTCCAGGGAAGAGTGCGGTACCGAGAAAGTTGGTAACTACAACACCTTCAACATCTCGATCACCAAAATAAGCAGTGACTGGTTGCTCTGGTGGAATTGCAAGTCGCGCCCTGATTAATTGTTCTGCTGCCTCTCTTGCTGGGTGACCTGATGGAAATGGTAAGGGTTCGATTACTGGTCTTAGCCGAAGTTGTGCTTCGCCTTTTTCGGGGTATTCGA
>SXGR01084412.1_pt1 | contig 12490 bp, 13 predicted proteins | sample 3174711 | NCBI WGS metagenome assembly SXGR01 (sample SAMN11356860, study PRJNA531348) | freshwater metagenome | isolation source: freshwater sample F1-60 | place: China: Fuxian Lake, Yuxi | collected 2017-12-25
AAGCAAAAGCTTGGGCGTTTTTTTATGCAGAAAGTTTTAGTTTTTCCTTGATAATTCAGAAAATAAGTGATGCATGAAAGCCTTTTTTATTAGCCTTATGATGAAAATCAAGTTTTGAACTGATGATGCTCAAATAAAAAAGGCTTAAAATTATGCTATCTTAGTATAAAAATAAATAGCATGACACCAATAGAAAATTTACATTATGCCATAGGAGAGCTAGCTATTGCAGTAGCTCGTGCCGATGGTGAAATACAAAAGGAAGAACGTGACCAATTTCATAAATTAGTGGAAACTGAGTTACGTAATAAAGATTATGCTTTTGATATTTCTGATATTATTTTTAAGGTGATGGATAAGCAACAGGTTTCATCAACACCAGACGCATATAAATCGGCTATGAAGGAAATAAAAATGAATAGTCATTATTTGAGTCCCGAATTAAAAGCAACTTTTATTAAAGTAATGGAGAAAGTAGCTAATGCCTATAAGCCAGTAACTATAAATGAAATGTTATTGATTGAAAAATTTAAAGAAGATATTGCTCCTATTCATGGAGACCCAGTTTATTACAGTAAGTAATATGAAATTAAAAAGCACCAGCATTGGTGCTTTTTTGTTATTATATAAAGCATTTTTTTTTAAAGTTAAGCAACCAAAAAATAAAAGTGCTATGTTAAAAAAACCGAAAAGCTTAAATTATTAACTTTTAAAGTCACCCTAAATTAAAGTATTTTTATAATTTAGTAACTTATTAGTATTTAATATTATAAAAATAAAACTATGAAAAAAGTCGTATTAGTAGTAGCTGCAATAACTTGTTTAGTAACATCGGTTAGCGCTCAAAAAAAAGAAAAGCCTTATAAAGAAATATTTTACAAAGACATCTTAACAGAATTTGATGATATGACCGTATCAACAAATAATGGCGTTTCTGATAAGGAAATGACCAAGTTTAAATTAAAAATTGCAAATAAAACAAACGACGTTTTATTATTTAAACCTGAGGAAAGTGTTATTAAAGCAGGAAAAGAAGTAAAGCCTAAAGAGAAATGGATGTACATTTATGCTTCTGAATCTGATTCAAAAGTAATTAATGCCATGGGACCAGATTTTTTAATGCCCTATTCTTATGTCCTAAGTGGAATGTACAAAGTCTCTACTAGTGGTAAAGGAATTGAAACGCCCAATTTTCAATTACCAGTTTCACAAAATGAATTTACTTCTGGGCCATTTACTTGTACCATGTTAAGCTTAACTAAAGAATCAGATAAAACAGAAGTGAAGTTTGAATGTAAATACACTGGTGATAAGGTAGGGGTTATACAACCAGGAAGATCAGCAGTTAAATTACCTGATGGAACTGAGATTGCAAACGAAAAAAAAGCGGGACTTTTATCTAGCAATAATCCAATTATTTTAATGAAAGTAAAGTCTGAAAAAGTAACTTTTAAATGGAATAGAATGGAAGGCGGAAGAGCTCAAGATATGCAAAAAATTAAATTAGAGGTTTTATTCCGTAATACATTCTCTGAAGTAGATTTAGAAAAAATGAAGGACGAAACCATCAATTTTGAAATTGATGAAACGTTGAGTAAAAAATAGTTTTTATAATTTTAAAATTTTAAATAGCCCGATTCTTCGGGCTATTTTTTTTGTACCTTGTTCCTCTGTGAAAAATAGTCAAACAAAAATAAATACGATGAAACTGGTTTTAGCAATCAGTTTTGTATTAATGGGATTAAAGTTTTTGGCGTATTATTTAACAAATTCTAATGCTATTTTAACGGATGCCATTGAGTCCATAGTCAATATATTAGCAGGTTCGTTTGCCTTATATAGTTTGTACTATGCCGCTAAACCAAAGGATGAAGATCATCCTTATGGTCATGGTAAAATAGAGTTTTTATCTACTGGTGTTGAAGGAGGGATGGTAACCCTAGCAGGCGCAGCGATGCTAATTAAAGGAATAGCATCTGTTTTTAGTCCGCATGATTTAGAGAATGTAGATATTGGTTTAGTGATTTCTGTTTTTTCGGGGCTAGTTAATTTTTTATTAGCAAGAGTTTTAATTAAAAAAGGAACCGCTTTACATTCATCTACCATGGTGGCTGACGGTAAGCATTTACTAACAGATACATGGAGTAGTGTAGGCTTAGTGATTGGTTTAGTAGTTATTTATTTTACGCATTTATTTTGGATTGATTATGTCATTACAATTGGTTTAGGTATTTTAATTATTTACACTGGAATTAATTTAGTAAAAGAATCTATTTTTAATTTGTTAGATAAAGCTGATGTTGGAAAGATTGAACATTTAATTGCAGTTCTTAACACCAAACGTAATCCAAGTTGGATTGATATTCATAATCTTCGTGTTGTAAAATATGGTTCAGTTGTTCATGTAGATTGCCATATGACTTTGCCATGGTATTATACTTTAGAAGAATCGCATAAAGAAGTTGATGATTTGGATAAATTAGCAACTACAGAATTTAGCCATGAAATCGAATTTTTTATTCATGCTGATCCTTGTCTACCAAAATCTTGCTCCATTTGCGAAATGAAAGATTGTAAAGTCCGAAAAAATGATTTTGTGAAACGCTTAGAATGGAACATGAGTAATGTGTTACCTGATACGAAGCATACGGCTGTTTAATTCAACTCTTTTGCTTTGTCACTCAAAAAAGTAAGGGCAGCTTCGCGTTCATTAGGAATTACGCCATCCAAAATCGCATCTTTTAAAGCATTTTTTAAATCACCTACTTTTTTGCAAGGAGCTAAATTAAATATCTCCATAATTTCTTCGCCACTTACTGGTGGTTGCCAATTACGAATTTTATCTTTCTCTTCAAGTTCTTTTAATTTTTCACGAACTAACTCAAAGTTTTGTAAATAACGTTTTACTTTGTTTGGATTTTTAGTAGTAATATCAGCTTCGCATAAAGCCATTAAATCATCTACATCATCGCCTGCTTCAAATAATACACGACGTATAGCGCTATCTGTAATTTCTGTTTTGGCTAATACAATAGGGCGTAAATGCAGTAGTACTAATTTTTGTACGTACTTCATTTTTTCGTTTAAAGGTAAACGCAGGCTTTCAAAAATCTTTGGAACCATACGAGCACCTTTATCTTCATGTCCGTGAAAAGTCCAGCCATGCTCAGGTTCAAAACGTTTGGTTGCAGGTTTGGCAATATCATGTAAAATAGCAGCCCAACGCAACCATAAGTTATTGCTCTTTTTAGCGGTGTTATCTAATACTTCTAAGGTATGGTAAAAATTATCTTTATGCGATTTGCCATTGATAGTTTCTACACCATATAATTTTACCATTTCAGGAAAAATTAAATGCAATAAACCTGTATCAAATAATAATTTAAAACCAACAGATGGAATAGGAGAGAGGATGATTTTATTTAATTCATCCGTAATGCGTTCTTTAGAAACAATACTTATGCGAGCTTTATTTTTTGAAATGGCATCTAATGATTCTTTTTCAATTGTGAATCCTAACTGTGATGAAAAACGAATAGCTCGCATCATGCGCAAAGGATCATCACTATAAGTAACCTCAGGTTCTAAAGGTGTACGTAGAATTTTATTTTCTATATCTCCAACTCCATTAAATGGATCTAAGAGTTTCCCAAAATTAGATTTACTTAAACCAATAGCTAGTGCATTAATCGTAAAGTCTCTTCTATCTTGGTCGTTTTCTAATGTACCATCTTCAACAATTGGTTTTCGTGAATCGCGATTGTATGACTCTTTTCTGGCGCCAACAAATTCAACTTCTAAATCACCAAACTTTACTTGAGCTGTTCCGAAATTCTTAAAAACAGAAAGATGAGCTTCTTCTCCTAATTGTTTGTGAACTAATTCTGCGAGTTCAATTCCTTTTCCTATCGTAACTACGTCAATATCTTTACTTTCTCGTCCCAAATAAATATCACGCACAAAGCCACCAATCACATAGGCGTCAACACCTAATTGATTTGCGCAATCGGCAATGGTTTTAAATATAGGATGACTTAAATGCTTGTCCACTTAGTAAAAGTAAGGGTAATTTTTGGATATTTAACCGCAGAGGACGCGAAGTTTTAGCGCCAAGAACGCAAAGTAATAATCAATTTTCTTAGAGCCCTCTGCGCTAATACTCTGCCTCTTTGCGGTTAGATTCTTTTAGTATCAGCGGGAACTATTTTTATGAATACTTTACCAACTTATCTTCAAAAAATAAATCTTTATTACCAGCATGCATTTTCATATTAATTAATAATTCTTCGCATCCATTGTTCAAAGTAGTTGTTCTGATTTTATCGACTAAATCAAAAATTTCTTGATAAGTCCCTTCTACAACAGTTTCAAACGGACAAACCAAATGTTTTAGTTTAGATTCTTTAATGCAAGCAATGGCTTTATCAATTAATTCAATTTTATCAGCAGTACATTTCGTTGGCAATAATTGAATGGTAACGTTAATTTTAAAGTTATTCATGATGTATGTTTAGATAGTAAATGTATGAGGATTTGTGAGGTCTTGTTGCGGTGACAAGAAATTCTAAACAGTTAAAGCTGCTAATTTACCAGACATGGTATTTACCAATTCTCTTAAAGGTTTTTCAGCCATTGCTTTAATAAATGGATTCATATCACCTTCTAACTCAACGTTGGTTTGTTGGTTTTCTAATAAATGAATATAAAGAGTGAATACAAATTTAGCAATGCCAGTTGTTTCAAATGTTATTCTAGATTTAGGTAAACGTTCCTTAATTTTTATAGTTAAAGGCATTAAACCTTTAATACCAAATGAACATTGTTCGGAGGTACATTCAAAATCTTGAATTTTATCTTCTGGTAATAAATGTTTGAAGTTGTTGAAATCACCCATAAAATCAAACAACGTATCGGTTGATGATTTTGCAGAATGAGTTTCGCTTAGTATGCTAAAATGAGCCAAGAGTATAAATTATTGTTTCCAGGTTGAAGGACTTTCTCTCCATTGTTTTAATGGCTCTAAATCTGCTTCATTAATGTATTTGTGTTTTAAAGCCACTTCAATTAATGTATTGTAATCACATAAAGTAGTTAAAGCACAATTTGCTTTTTTCATGTTTTCAGTTGCTTCATCAAAACCATAAGTGAAAATGGCAACCATACCTTTTACATTACAGCCTTGTTCACGCAAAGCATCTACTGCTTTAATACTGCTTCCGCCAGTTGAAATTAAATCTTCAATGACTACTACGCTTTGATCTTTTTCAACAACACCTTCCACCATGTTAGTTAAGCCATGTTTTTTTGCTTCGCTACGCACATACACAAATGGCAAACCCATATCTTGTGCAATTAAAGCGCCTTGTGCAATTCCTCCTGTTGCTACACCAGCAATCACATCAGGCTTTCCAAATTGATCATTAATCACATTAACGTATTGTTGACGGATATAAGTTCTAATTTGTGGATAAGATAATGTTTTGCGGTTGTCGCAGTAAATAGGTGATTTCCAACCCGAAGCCCAAGTAAATGGTTGTTCTGGTTGAAGTTTAATTGCTTTGATTTGTAATAAAAATTCGGCAACTTTATGCGCGGCATCAAATGGTGTCATTGTCATAGGGCGTCAAAAATAGCAGTATTTACGGTACAAAACACATCAAATTATGAACATCACGATATATTATTTGTCGAAAAAAATTATCCTTCAACAAAAAAATCAAAGTACAGAAAATCAATCATTTAAAAATTTAGATGCTTTAAAAAAATCAGAAATACTAGATGAGTTTGTTAAATTTGCAGATGAACCTTCGGAAACTTTATTAACTTTTAAAACCGAAAATTTAGAAAACGGACTCGAGAAATTTAGAAAAGCATTCAAATATATTTATGCCGCAGGTGGTTTAATTGAAAAAGGCGACACATTTTTATTCATTTTTAGATTAAAGCGTTGGGATTTACCAAAAGGTAAATTAGATATGGGAGAAGGGCCTGAAGAAGCAGCCATTAGAGAATGTGAAGAGGAATGTGGTATTACTCAATTAACTATTACCAATACCTTAGAACCTACCTATCATATTTATCCGCACAAAGGTGCCTATGCACTTAAAAAAACATACTGGTATAGCATGACTACCAAGCATGAAGGTACTTTAGTCCCTCAATTGGAGGAAAGTATAGAAAAAGTAGAGTGGTTTACCAAAGTTCAAATTAAAGAGCAGGTGATTTCAAACACTTATCCAGCTATTTTACAGGTGATTAAGGATTTAGTTTAGGGTTTTCCCTCATCCTCAATCCCTGACCCAAAATGAGAGGAAAATATTTCACTAAATAATTTAGAAAAACAATCTAAACTTATTTAGAATTCGTTATATTTGTTTAGACAAGTTATAAATTAAACACTCATGGGTATTAAAAAAACATTGTTAGAAGACATTGCCAAAGAACTAAATGTATCAAAAACATTAGTATCAATGGTTATTAACGGCAAAGGCGATGCTTACGGCATTAGTAAAAAAACACAAGAAAAAGTGTTAGCCAAGGCTGGAGAAATGGAATATACACCAAATGTGTTTGCTCGTGCCTTAAGAACTGGTAAAAGTCATTTAATAGGCTTGTTAGTGGCAGATATTTCTAATCCTTTTTATTCTAATATTGCGAAGTATGTTGAAAAAGAATTAGCTGCAAAAGGTTATAACTTAATGATTTGCAGTACTGATGAAAATGTGGAGAGAGAGGAAAAACTCATTAGCTTATTTGCCGAACAACACATGATTGATGGTTTAATCATTGCTACTACCAATACATCTGGCGAATATTTTAAAAAAGAGCGTTTACGTAATTTTCCTATAGTTTTTATTGATCGTTACTTACCTGATATTGAGTCTAATTATGTAGTGGCTAATAATTATCAAGGTTCTTTTGAATTAACCGATTTATTAATCCACAAAGGATGTAAAAATATTTTGGCTTTAAACATCACGCCTTCTCACATTAGTTCATTAACAGAACGTGTAAAAGGTTATAAGGATGCTTTGAAAAAATATGATATTCCATTTAAAGAAGAAAATTTAATGGAAATTTCTTTCAATAACATTCAAAAAGATGTGAGAGAAAAGTTATTGAAACGCTTAAAACAATCTAATAAAATTGATGCGATTTATACCTTAAATAATCATATTGCAACTGCTTGTTTAAATGTGTTTAACGAGATTGGTTTTGATGCCAAAAAAGAAGGTGTTTTATTTGCTTCTTTTGATGATATCAGTTTATTTGATTTCGTAAAACCAAACATTATTTCTGTATCTCAACCAGTTGAGCAGATTGGAATTGAAGCGGCTAACCTTGCATTACAATTAATCGACGATAAGGATAATAACTCTAGCGTTAAAAAAATTGTGTTACCAACCTCTATTATTTCTAGGAATTAATAATTGGATTTAACCACATAGGCACATAGATTTTATGAATTGCTAAGTGGTTAAAAGGTTTCATAGAATTGAAGCGACGCTTCAATTTACTATGTTTTCTTATTTTCTTTTTTGACATTGAGAATTACTAAACAAATTCCTATGTGACTATGTGGTTTAAAATGCCCTAATTCTTAAATATTTTAATTTCCAGTCTTTAAAAAAAACTTTATATTAGCACCACTAAAAACTCACACTATGAACTACGATGTTATTGTTATAGGAAGCGGACCAGGCGGTTATGTTACTGCAATTCGCGCTTCTCAATTAGGATTAAAAACTGCTATTATTGAAAGAGAAAGCCTAGGAGGTATTTGCCTTAACTGGGGCTGTATACCAACTAAAGCTTTATTAAAAAGTGCTCAAGTATTCGAATACTTAAATCACTCAAAAGAATACGGAATTAGTGCAGATAATATCAAAGCTGATTTTGGTGCAGTGATTAAACGTAGCCGCGATGTAGCTGACGGTATGAGTAAAGGCATTCAGTTCTTAATGAAAAAGAACAAGATTGATGTCATTATGGGAACTGCTACAGTTAAAGCTGGAAAAAAAGTAGAGGTAAAAGCAGCTGATGGAAAAGTAAGTACCGTTGAAGGGAAACATATTATTATAGCAACAGGAGCTCGCTCTCGTGTGTTACCAAACTTACCACAAGATGGTAAAAAAATTATTGGTTACCGTGAAGCAATGACTTTACCTAAATTACCAAAAACAATGGTAGTAGTTGGTTCTGGAGCTATTGGTGTTGAGTTCGCGTATTTTTACGCAACCATGGGAACTAAAGTAACCATTGTGGAATTTATGCCAAACATTGTTCCTGTAGAAGATGAAGAAGTATCTAAGCAGTTAGAAAAATCGTTAAAGAAAACAGGTATCGAAATTATGACAGAAGCATCTGTTGAGAGTGTAGATACAAAAGGAGATATTAGCAAAGTAAATGTAAAAACAAAAACGGGTAATGTTGTTTTAGAAGCTGAAATCGTTTTATCAGCAGTAGGTATCGAAGCAAACATTACAGGTTTAGGTTTAGAAAGCGTTGGTATTGCAACTGATAAAGGTAAAATTGTAGTTGATAAATATTATGCGACTAACGTACCAGGATATTATGCTATTGGTGATTGCGTTCCTGGACAAGCTTTAGCACACGTTGCTTCAGCAGAAGGTATTACTTGTGTTGAGAAAATTGCTGGTGTTCATACTGAGCCAATTGATTACAACAATATCCCAGGTTGTACATATTGCCAACCAGAAGTTGCTTCGGTTGGTATGACAGAAAAACAAGCTAAGGAAAAAGGATATACCTTGAAAGTTGGTAAATTCCCATTCTCTGCATCTGGTAAAGCAAGTGCTTCGGGTGCAAAAGACGGATTTATTAAATTAATTTTTGATGCTAAATATGGTGAGTTATTAGGAGCTCATATGATTGGTGCTAACGTAACTGAAATGATTGCTGAAATAGTAGCGATTCGTAAATTAGAAACAACGGGACATGAGTTAATTAAAACAATTCACCCTCACCCAACAATGAGCGAAGCTATTATGGAAGCTGCTGCTGCTGCTTACGGCGAAGTAATACATTTATAATTTTCGCTATCTGAACGTAGTCGAAGACAAGCTACAATAAAACAATAAAGCCATCCACTAACCAGCGGATGGCTTTTTTACTAAACAACATGACAATAGAACATTCAAATAAAAAAACAATTACTATAGGGATTATTGTTTCTATTGTTTTATTTTTCGCAGCCTTAGTAGTTTCTAAATTATTGAAGGATGTATTATTGTTATCTGATGAAGCAGCTTTATTTACATCAAGGTTTGCAATATGGTTTGCTTTGGCAATACTTTTTATTTACGTTCGTCAAATCGAAAAACAACCCTTGTTGTTGTGGCAAGAAAAAAAATATTCTGTTGGATATTATATTTTATCGGTAATTACTACTCTTTTAGTTGTGGTTGCTGTTTTAATTGTGTTTTCAATTGTTTGGACATTGTTAGGTTTAAAAAAAGATAGTAATAGCTTAAATAAAATAATTGACATATTCAGGCACAATCATTTTTTAGTGGTGCTTACATGTCTTACCGCTGGTATAACTGAGGAATTAGTATTTAGAGGTTATATCATGCCTCGCTTGCAACTTTTATTTAATAAAACATATCTAAGCATCATCATTTCTTCTGTTATTTTTGGATTGATACATTTTGGTTATGGTACAGCGTTAAATGTCATTGGTCCTTTTATTATAGGACTTGTATTTGCCTTACACTATTACAAATACCGAAATATTAAAATCCTCATCATCTGCCATTTTTTGTGGGATTATGTAGTGATTCTTTTGAAGTTGAATTTTCAGCCAGAAGGGTAATAAATTTATTTTAACTCTTTTATCATTATATTTATAACTAATAGATGTAATAAAGTTTCGGTTATCTAAAATTATAATGAGATAATCGATGGTTTATATCGCATATAAGTAAGTTAGCACCAATTGCAGAAAAAATGAAACCAACAATAATTATTTTACTTTTGACAATAATCTTCGGTTGTGGAGAGTCGGCAGGCACTCAGTCAAAAAAAGTTTTTCCTATAGACCCAAAAGAACTCTCGTTTAAAAAAGGAGACTGTTTTGCATTTCCTATCGATAGCAATAATTATGGTATGGCAATAATTTTCGACTATCAAAAAGATGAAGAAGGGTTATGGTATTCGCTACTTTACACAAATTATCATTCAGACACATTACTGCAAAATCCGTCATTGACAAACATTTATGTCTTTGGAAGAAAAATAACAAGTACATTAAATGAAAAAGGTTATGAAATATTGCTTGACGGAGAATACGTTTCAGACAGCTTAATAAAAGTAGAAAAACATTTTAAATACATTAGTAACGTTTCACTCAACGGACAAATTGCAAAACTTGGAGGGTATGGAGCAGCGACAGATTTTCAAACATTCTTAAACTCATTAAGGTTTGCTTTAAAGCAGCGTAGTTCAGACAAAAAAGAAGACAACTTAATAAAATTGCTATTTCCAAAAAATTCGGAAGGCTACTATCCATTAGTTGACTTTACTAAATAAGCAAATGTGTGCTAACACCTCCTTAACACCAATTCAAAAAATTACTCCCTCACAAATTTGATATTGGAAACCGATTGCTCTGAACTCAAGTTTATAATATAAATTCCATTTGCCCAATCTTCGCAATTAATTAAAACAGATTCTTGTAAAGAAAATACTTTCTCTTCTAATAATTTTCCTGTGATTGTTGTGATTTTTATGGTTACTGGTTTTTGAGTATTACTTTTATTAATAATTTGAAATGAGTTACTAGCAGGATTTGGAAACACAGAAAAGGAATGTTGTAATTGGATTTCTTTTATAGAAACTTCCGTATCAAATGTCCAAATACTATCCGCCCATTCGGGATGATCAATAAACGGATTACGGTTATTTTGAAATTTGTAATAAACAGAATCGTTACGCGCAATTTCTTTTGCACTTACTGGATCTTGTTGATTCCATTGTAATAATACATTCATTTGCCAAGGTAATATGTTTGATTTATTGGTTGCACCTGATGTCGACCAACCAGCATCTTCACTATAATAACGTGTACTCATATAAAAATACGTTCTGGCTAAATCTCCTTTGTATTCGTCAATCGGTTCAAAAACAGTTTGGCTGTATCCTAAATCAGAACAAACTCCTAATTTACTTCCGTTTAAAGTGGTTAAACTCGCCACATTCACATTACCATAAGGATAATTACTTCTTATACCATTTACTTTTCCATCAGTTGGATACACATGAAATAAATCAGAACTTGGTCCTGAAACAGAGTTGAACCAACTTTGAGGCCAGCTATGTTCACGATTATAACAATCTCCTTCTACTGCATAATTTCCGCATTCGTCAGTTACAAATGTAAAATTATAAGGTGGTGTACCGGATGGAATATCGCTATACATATCCCATACTTTTCCGTTGGCATTTATATCCGTTTTTTTGTAGGCTGTCCATAAACCATTATAGGAAATTTGCGTATGATTATCAATGATATTATGTAAGGCAATTTTTAAAGGATTACCTGTTAAGCCTTGCGCTGTGTTATAATATCCCACGGGAATTTGAGCGAAACAAAATGTAGAGATTAATGTTAGAGAGAGTAGGAGCTTTTTCATGTAAATAAATTGTAAAGTAAATGTACCACAATTTTACTTTTCTTTTTCTTTTTGCTTGAACAAAAAGAAACAAAAATTCAAGACGAAACGCCAACTCCAATCTTTTTCTCGCTCGAAAAGTCAGCGCAATTCCACCGAATAAATTGTAGTTCGCACCGTTTCGCCAAAATCAGCCGCACCATTACCAACGTATGATAAATTTGCTAAAACTCAATTAATTTCTCTCTTTCAGTAAAGTTAAACTTTACTTCTTTCGAATCGGTTTGTGTGAGTTGAATAATATAATGATGAGCGTTTCTAAAGATACGGTACTCTGGTACGCATGGCACGTTTAATTCTTCTTCTACCCATTTTTTAATATATAATACATTGTGATCTTCATTGGTAGTGCAAAATGCTTTAAGATCATTTGGTAATCGATTATAGGCTTTGTCCGTTAAAATTAACTGACATTCATTTAAGTTTGATGAATATAATGAGCTTGATAAATACGAATCATATTGGTTATTTAAACTAAAAATAGGGAAGATGAGCATTAAGGTAATCACGATATAAAAGCTCAAGCCTTTAAATAAAAAGGAAATATCAAAAAAGCGTTCTTGTTTAACGTCAGCAAATAGCAGCAGTATTAATGCTATCATGATGATATTCCAAGGCCAAACTACGGAGTTATAAGATTTACCAGTTGGACCTAACATGATTAAAATTAAAATATGCATTAGGATCACTAATGGAACAACAATAAAGCGAAATTGCTTTACGAGTAATAATACACCAATACTTAATTCAAAATAAGGAATCACATATCCAAACTTAGTAACGATGCCTAGCTGTCG